>Ga0209370_1001913_pt1 | contig 16665 bp, 16 predicted proteins | sample AgamicAtPrz_FD_187164 | JGI IMG/M metagenome (GOLD analysis project Ga0209370, IMG submission 187164) | Agave microbial communities from Guanajuato, Mexico - At.P.rz (SPAdes) (version 2) | ecosystem: Host-associated > Plants > Phyllosphere > Phylloplane/Leaf | place: Guanajuato, Mexico... | reverse complement strand
CGGCGCCCGTGCCTTCGCCGAGCCGCAGGTCGAGCGCGAGCAGCGGCTTCGCGCCGAAATGCTCGAGCATGCGCCGGTGGCCGGCCTCGTGCGACGTATGCGAGAACACGCAGTAGTCGCGCACGCCAGGCGCGATGCGCTCGGCGACGAGCAGCGCGGCGGTCGCGATGAAGCCGTCGACGAGAATCGTCATCCGCTCGCTCGCGGCCGCGAGGTACGCGCCCGTCATCATCGCGATCTCGAAGCCGCCGAACGTCGCGAGCACGTCGAGCGGCGCGATCGCATGCGAGTGCTTGACGAGCGCGCGGCCGAGCACCGCGCGCTTGTGCGCGAGGCCCTGGTCGTCGAGGCCCGTGCCGCGGCCGACGCATGCGTCGATCGGCACGTCGAGCAGGCGGCTCATCAGGCACGCGGCCGACGACGTGTTCGCGATCCCCATCTCGCCGAAACCGATCACGTTCGTGCCGAGCGATGCGTGAAGGCGCACGCGCGCCGCGCCGGCGGCCAGCGCCGTCATCGCCTCGTCACGCGTCATCGCCGGCTCCGCCGCGAAGTTGCGCGTGCCGCGCGCGACCGGCAGCGACACCAGCCGGTCCGACAGCGGCAGCGGCGACGCGACGCCCGCATCGACGATCTCGAGCGTGCTCTGCGCGACGCCCGAGAACGCGTTGATCGCCGCACCGCCGGCCAGGAAGTTCGCGACCATCTGCGCGGTCACCGCCTGCGGATAAGGACTGACGCCCTCGGCCGCGATCCCGTGGTCGCCCGCGAACACGATCATCACGGGGCGCTGCACGACCGGCCGCTCGGTGCGCTGGATCAGGCCCATCTGCAGCGCGAGCGCCTCGAGCTGGCCGAGGCTGCCGGGCGGCTTGGTCTTGTGGTCGATCACATGCTGCAGGCGCTTGCGCAGTGCGTCGTCGAGCGGCGCGATCGCGGGCGGGAATTGGGTCGGAGTGGTCATCGAGGAGCCGTGTCGTGGGCGCGGCATGCGCCGCGCATCGGAAAAATCGGAACAGGAAAGGTCATTGTCGCGCAGGCCACGCCGGCAGCAGCGCATCGCGGCCGTTCTCGCGGATCAGCACGAGCGGATAGCCGAATGCGTCGCTCGCGCGCTCGGGCGTCAGCACGTCGTGCACGAGGCCGGCCCACGCATGGCCGCGGCCGTCGAGCAACAGCGCATGCGTCGCGAAACGCCGCGCGAGATTCAGGTCGTGACACGAGAACATCACCGTGCGCGGGCCCGCCGCGAGCCAGGCGGACAACGCCGTCAGGCAGTCGATCTGGTGATGCAGGTCGAGATGCGCGAGCGGTTCGTCGAGCAGCATCAGCGGCGCATCCTGGCACAGCGTCGCGGCCAGCGCGACCCGCTGCCGCTCGCCGCCCGACAGCGACATCACATCGCGCGACGCGAGCGGGCTCAGGTCGAACGTCGCGAGCGCATCGCGCGCGGCTGCGCGGTCGCCGTCGCGCTCCCACCCCCAGCCGCCGAGATACGGAAAGCGGTTGAGCAGCACCGTGTCGAACACGGTCGCGCTGAACGCATCGTGTAATTGCTGCGGCATCAGCGCGCGGCGCTGCGCGAGTTGTTCGGGGCGCCACGCGGCAAGCGGCCGGCCATCGATCTCGACGTGTCCCGCGGCGGGCGGCTGCAATCCCGCGAGCGTGGCGAGCAGCGTCGTCTTGCCCGCGCCGTTCGGCCCGGCGACGCACCAGATCTCGCCGGGGCGGAACGCCTGCGTGAAGCGGTCGAGCAGCGTGCGCGCGCCGGCCTTCAGCGTCAGGTCGACGGCCGTGTAGCGCATGTCGCCGGCAGCGGCGTTCCGTGCGGCACCCGTCATCGCATCGGTCTCCTCAGCAACATCCACAGGAACACCGGCACGCCGATCAGCGCGGTCATCACGCCGACCGGCAATTGCGCGGGCGCAATCGCGGTGCGCGCGAGCAGGTCGGCGGCCATCACGCCGCCGCCGCCCGCGAGCATCGCGGCCGGCAGCAGCATCCGCTGGTCGTTGCCGAACGCGAGCCGCAATGCATGCGGCACGACGAGGCCGACGAAGCCGATCGTGCCGGCCGTCGTCACCGCGGCCGCGGCGGCCAGCGACGCGACGAGATAGATCCGCACGCGCAGACGCGCGACCGGCACGCCGAGCGCGAGCGCGGTCGCGTCGCCGCGCAGCAGCACGTTCAGTTGCGGCGCAGCTGGCAACGCGACGCCGGCGCTCAGCAGCAGCGCGCCCCACGCGAACCACGGCGCCGTCGCGCCGTTCAGGTCGCCCGTCAGCCAGAAGATGATGCCGCGCAGCCGCGCGTCGGGCGCGAGCGACAGCAACAGCGTGACGAGCGCGCCCCACCCCGCCGCGATCACGACGCCCGTGAGCAGCAGCCGCGGCGACGCGTCGCGCGATTCGCCGCGCCACAGCTCGCGCCTCGCGAGACCGAGCACGAGCGCGACCGATACGAGCGAACCCGCGAACGCCGACGCGTCGACGAGCCACCACGCGCCGCCCGCGATCATCGCGACGAGCGCGAAACCGGCCGCGCCGCCGGACACGCCCAGCACGTACGGCTCCGCGAGCGGATTGCGCAGCAGCACCTGCAACAACGCGCCGGCCAGCGCGAGCAGCGCGCCGCACGCGAAGCCCGCGAGCGCGCGCGGCAGGCGCAGCGTCAGCACGATATCGGCGAACAGGGTATCGCCGCCGTGCGGCACGAGCGACGCGAGCGCTTGCCACGGCGACATCGGCACACTGCCGATCGACAGCGACGCGACGAACAGCAGCGCGACCGTGGCGGCCAGCGCGGCCCAGATCGCGGCGGCGCGCGCGGCGCTCATGCCGCGCGCGGCCGCGCGCACGACGCGCGGCGCATCCGCTTGCAGTGGCCGGCCGGGCGCGACATGGGCGCGTGGCGGACGATTGGGGTCGGCATCAAAGAATGTTCCGTGAAACATTGCGCGCCCCGCTTCCCCGCAGGCCGCGCGTCATGGAGCCCGCGCGGGCTCCCCGTCTCGGCCGGTATCCGGGCTGGCGGCGGTCCGGCTCGCCTTCCCGCGCGATGACGCGCAGTGGCCCGCGCCCGCGTGCGACCTGCATGCGAAACGCGCCCGAGCCGGCCTGCGTCACGCGACGCGGCCGCTTACCGTTGCGGGGGCAGCGCAGGTTGGCGCGCTCGTGGAGCCCGCACCCTGCTTCCCGTTTAACCGCGCGTCCTGCGCGCGAGCACCGAGGCGGCGCCAGTTTAGGAGCCGGTCGCGCGAGCGTCAAGGAAGCGTCCGGACCCGCGCGGGACGCGCCCATTCGCGGCAAGAAGCAGGGGTGTTACGACTGGAAACGATACAGATGTCGGATTGCGCGGTATTCCGCGCTAAAATGCTGGGTCTTTAGAGGACGCAGCAAATGCTCAACGAACTCGAAACCCTGTCTCAAAATATTGGCCGTCTGATTTCGCTGAACAAGCGCTATCACTCGGAACGGCTCGCGCTCGAGGAGCAGGTCGCGCAATTGCGCGCGGAAGCGGATACGGTCCGCGCGGAACTCGCGCAGCTGCGCGACGAACGCAATGCGCTCGCGGCCGAGCGCGACACGCTGTCGGCGAAGATCGACGACGCCCAGGTGAAACTGAACGCGATTCTCGAAAAGCTGCCGCGCTCGAAGAGTGCGGAGCAAGCCGACAACCAGCTCGACCTGCTCGATGCGCAGGCGCGCACGGATGGCGATGACGCGGCCAGCCACGGAGAACATGCATGAGCACCAAGCAGATCGAAGTCTCGATTCTCGGTCAGGCCTATCGGCTCGCCTGTTCGGCCGAGACCGAAGCGGCGTTGCTCGAAGCGGTCGCGCGCGTCGACGCCGAAATGTCGAAAATCCGCTCGAACAGCTCGGTGCGCGGCACCGATCGCATCGCGGTGATGGCGGCGCTGTCGCTTGCCTCGGAATTGCTGCGGTTGCAAACGAGCGTGCGGCACGGTGAAGCATTTCCGGCGGAGGAAATCCGTCGTACAATGCATCAAATGAACGAACAGCTCGGCGCGGTGCTCGCACAGCACGAGACGCAGTAACGTTTCAAACGATGTGTCGATTCCGCTTGATCTCGACGGTCAACGGTGGTCAAATTGGCGCATCGAAACACAGTTCAGTCAGCTTCCCTGCCTGGTTCGCCAAGGTCATATATTCCTTGAACCAATGCCATGTGCACGGTTGCGGAAATTTGTAGCACGGGCGCGCGCGTCACTCTGTCTGATGTACCCGAAGTGCTGCTAACTGCGACCAATTCTGAACCTCAGGTTCAGGATGCCGGCCTAGCGGCCAAGGCGGGGGCCTATCCAACGGCATCGGGCGAATCCCGGTGCCGTTTTCTTTTTCGGGGTTTGCTTGCGCGCGCGGCGCGCGTGCCGGCAAACACTCATGCCTCTTTCTGCATCGATCACGATCCATGCAATACTGGCTGATGAAGTCCGAACCGGACGAAGCAAGCATCGACGATCTCGCCAACGCACCGCAGCGCTCGCTGCCGTGGACCGGCGTGCGCAACTATCAGGCGCGCAATTTCATGCGCGACACGATGAAGATCGGCGACGGCGTACTGTTCTATCACTCGAGCTGCCCCGAGCCGGGCATCGCGGGCCTCGCCGAAGTGTCGTCCACGCCCTACCCCGATCCCACGCAATTCGATCCGAAAAGCCCCTATTACGACCCGAAATCGACGCAGGAAGCGCCACGCTGGCTGCTCGTCGACGTGCGCTTCGTGAAGAAGTCGCCGCTCGTGCCGCTCGCCGCGCTGCGCGAGCACGACGCGCTCGCCGACATGCGCGTGCTCGCCCGCGGCAACCGGCTGTCGATCACGCCCGTCACGCGGGCGGAATGGCGATTCATCACCGAAAAGTTGATGAAGTAGGCGCGCCCCAAAGGTCAAATCTGGTCAGTACGCGCCGCCCCGACGGAACTCGCGACACGTTCGCGCAGCCTAAGCAACCGCTGTCGGCCGATCGGGCCGGCCGTCTTTTTTTCGTCGCGCGGTACGCCCGCGTCGCGCACGCGTGATCCGCGTGCGCGCCCTCGCACAAGGAGTCCAACAATGACCAAGAAATCCGCACTCGCGCTGTCGCTCGCCCTCGCCGCCGCCGTTCCCGTCGCGCTGACGCTCGCGTCGCCCGCCGCGCACGCGCAGGCGGCGAACCCGCACTTTCCGGAACCGGCGGGCGTGCTGTCGCTTTCGTCGCAGGCCAGCGCCGACGTGCCGCAGGACATCATCCACATCACGCTGTTCTACGAGCAGCAGGCCAAGGACCCGGGCAGCCTCACCGCGCAGTTGAACCAGCGCGCGGACGCGGCCCTGTCGCAGGCGAAGGGCGTGTCGGGCGTCACCGCGCACACGGGCGCGTTCTCCGTGTATCCGAGCACCGATCGTGACGGCAAGATCTCCGCATGGCGCGGCCGCACCGAGGTCGCGCTCGAATCGCGCGATTTCGCCGCGGCGTCGAAGCTGGCAGGCCAGTTGTCGAACCTGATGCAAGTCGCGAACGTCGAGTTCTCGCTGTCGCCGGAAGCGCAGCGCACGGCCGAGCAGAAGCTCACGACCGAGGCGATCAAGTCGTTCCGCGCCCGCGCGGACGAAGCCGCGAAGGCGTTCGGCTACAGCAGCTACACGATCCGCGACGTGAACGTCGGCAGCGGCCGCAACGTGCAGCCGTACCCGCGCATGATGGCGATGGCCGCGGCGCCGATGGACAGCGCGAAGATGAGCGCGCCGATCGCGGTCGAAGGCGGCAAGGCCACCGTGTCGGTCACCGTCAACGGCTCCGTGCAGATGAAGTAACGCGCAACGCGCCGTTGTCGGAAACGAAAAACGCCGGCCCTCGGGCCGGCGTTTTCATGTGCGTCCGCGTAACCGATGCACGCGCCGATCACGCGTGCATCGATACCACCTCATGCAGTCACCTCAAGCAGCCGCATTCACGTTCGCCGCACGACGGCGATACGCCCAGACCATCAGCGCGACACCCGCGAGGATCATCGGCAGCGACAGCCACTGCCCCATCGACAGGCCGAGCGCGAGCAGACCGAGGAAGTCGTCGGGCTCGCGCGCGAACTCGACCGTGAAACGCGCGAGGCCATAACCGATCAGGAACAGCGCGGATATCGCGCCCATCGGCCGCGGCTTGCGCGCGAACAGGAACAGCACGAAGAACAGCGCGATGCCTTCGAGCGCGATTTCATAGAGCTGCGAAGGATGACGCGGCAGCATCTGGTATTGCATGAACACGTCGGCGAGATGCCACTTCTCGACAAGCTCGGGATGCTTCGGCAGCCATGCCGCATCGTCGCGCATCGCGCCCGGGAACAGCATCGCCCACGGCGCCGTCGGATCGGTCACGCGGCCCCACAGTTCGCCGTTGATGAAGTTGCCGAGCCGCCCGGCCGCCAGCCCCGTCGGCACCATCGGCGCGACGAAATCGGTGACCTGCAGCCAGTGCCGCTTGCGTTGCCACGCGAACAGCATCATCGCGAGCGTCACGCCGAGGAAGCCGCCGTGAAACGACATGCCGCCTTCCCACACCTTGAACACGTCGAGCGGATGCGAGAAATAGAAATCGGCCTTGTAGAACAGCACGTAGCCGAGCCGGCCGCCGAGCACGGTGCCGAGCACGCCGTAGAACATCATGTCGTCGATGTCCTTCGCGGTCCAGCCCTGCGCCGCGACGTGCGGCAGCTTCAGGCGGATCCGGCCGACGACGATCGCCGCGATGAAGCCGACGAGATACATGAGGCCGTACCAGCGCACGGCCAGCGGCCCGAGATGGATCGCAACGGGGTCGAAATTCGGGTGAATGATCATGGGTTAGCGAAGAAGTTTTCGAATACGGTACGGCCGTCGCACACGTGCAGGACCGCGCGTTGGACGGCGCCCGCGCGCCATCGTTCACGTCATGCGGCAAGGCCCTGCGCGCGCACGACGTCGATGAAGCCCGCGAGCACGGGGCTCACGTCGCCGGTGCGCCACACGAGACCCGTCTCGACGACCGGCGCATGACCGGCGAGCGGCCGGTAGACCACGCCGGTGCGCCGCAGGTTACGCAGCGATTGCGGCACCAGTGCGACGCCCATGCCGGCCGACACGAGGCTGACGATCGTCTGCATCTGGATCGCCTCCTGGCCGATGCGCGGGGTTTCCCCCGCCGCGCCGTAGCAGCCCGTAATGATGTCATAAAAGCCGGGCGCCAAACGGCGCGGAAAGATCACGAGCGGCAATGCGGCGACGTCGGCGAGTTGCACGGGCGCGTCCTCGGGCGCGTCGGACGCCCCGGCCGGCATCGCGACCACCAGCGGCTCGCGCACCACCGGCAGATACGACAGCCCGGCCGCGTGACGCGGCGGCACGGGCGGAATCACGAGCCCGGCGTCGATGCGCCCGGCGACGAGTTCGTCGATCTGCACGTCGCTCGTCGCTTCCGTGAGCTGCAGCCGGACCTGCGGATAGCGCGCGCCGAACGCACGCAGCAACGACGGCAACAGCCCGTAATCGGCAGTCGACACGAACGCGAGCGACAGCGAGCCGGCCTCGCCGCGCGCGAGCCGTCGCGCGAGCGGTGGCAGCGCATCGGCCGACGCGAGCAACCGGCGCACGTCGGGCAGCAGCGCCGCGCCGACCGCCGTCAGCGCCACCGAGCGCTTGGTGCGCACGAACAGCGCGACGCCGAGCGCGTCCTCGAGCGCGCGGATCGCCTGCGACAGCGGCGGCTGCGTCATCGACAGGCGCTCGGCCGCACGGCCGAAATGGCGCTCGTCGGCGACGGTGACGAAATAGCGCCACTGGCGCAGGTCGGGGGTGGGATCGGCCATGCTCGACTCATTCGTAAAACGACCTAATAGGCGACAAATAATATATTGGACATCCCATAACGGAAACTCCATGCTTGATTGACCACCCGGCGCGGCGTCGCGCCGGCGTCGCCAAAACAACGATGGAGCTCCCCATGTCGTACAACCGCCGCTCTAAAAACATCACGCAAGGCGTGGCCCGTTCGCCGAACCGCTCGATGTATTACGCCCTCGGCTATCAGAAGGACGATTTCGACAAGCCGATGGTCGGCATCGCGAACGGCCATTCGACGATCACGCCGTGCAATTCCGGCCTGCAGCGGCTGTCGGACGCCGCGGTCGACGCCGTGAAGGCGGCCGGCGCGAACCCGCAGATCTTCGGCACGCCGACGATTTCGGACGGCATGTCGATGGGCACCGAAGGCATGAAGTACTCGCTCGTGTCGCGCGAAGTGATCGCCGACTGCATCGAGACCTGCGTGCAGGGCCAGTGGATGGACGGCGTGGTGGTGGTCGGCGGCTGCGACAAGAACATGCCGGGCGGCATGATCGCGCTCGCGCGCCTGAACGTGCCGGGCATCTACGTGTACGGCGGCACGATCCGCCCGGGCAACTGGAAAGGCCGCGACCTGACGATCGTGTCGTCGTTCGAGGCCGTCGGCGAATTCACCGCGGGCCGGATGTCGCAGGAGGATTTCGAAGGCGTCGAGAAAAACGCGTGCCCGACGTCGGGTTCGTGCGGCGGCATGTACACCGCGAACACGATGAGTTCGTCGTTCGAGGCGCTCGGGATGTCGCTGCTGTATTCGTCGACGATGGCGAACCCCGACCAGGAGAAGGTCGATTCGGCCGCCGAATCGGCGCGCGTGCTGGTCGAGGCCGTGAAGCGCGACCTGAAGCCGCGCGACATCATCACGAAGGAGTCGATCGAGAACGCGGTGTCGGTGATCATGGCCACCGGCGGCTCGACCAATGCGGTGCTGCACTATCTCGCGATCGCGCACGCGGCCGAGGTCGACTGGACGATCGACGACTTCGAGCGCATCCGCAAGCGCGTGCCGGTGATCTGCGACCTGAAGCCGTCGGGACAGTACGTCGCGACCGACCTGCATCGGGCCGGCGGGATTCCGCAGGTGCTGAAGATCCTGCTCGACGCCGGGCTGTTGCACGGCGACTGCATGACGATCACCGGCCGCACGATCGCCGACGAGCTGAAGGACGTGCCGGCCGTGCCGCGCGCAGATCAGCACGTGATCTTCCCGATCGAGCGCGCACTGTACAAGGAAGGCCATCTGGCGATCCTGAAGGGCAATCTCGCGGAAGACGGCGCGGTCGCGAAGATCACCGGCCTGAAGAACCCGGTGATCACGGGCCCGGCGCGCGTGTTCGACGACGAGCAGAGCGCGATGGACGCGATCCTCGGCGACCGGATCCACGCGGGCGACATCCTCGTGCTGCGCTACCTCGGCCCGCAGGGCGGCCCCGGCATGCCGGAAATGCTCGCGCCGACTTCCGCGATCATCGGCAAGGGGCTCGGCGAATCGGTCGGCTTCATCACGGATGGCCGCTTCTCGGGCGGCACCTGGGGCATGGTGGTCGGCCACGTCGCGCCGGAGGCATTCGTCGGCGGCACGATCGCGCTCGTGCAGGAAGGCGATTCGATCACGATCGACGCGCACCGGCTGCTGCTGCAACTGAACGTCGACGATGGAGAACTCGCGCGCCGCCGCGCCGCGTGGCGGCAACCCGCGCCGCGCTATACGCGCGGCGTGCTGGCGAAATTCGCGGCGCTCGCCCGGCCGGCGAACCAGGGGGCGGTCACGGGTTGATGCCGCGACACCAACGCATGCGACCCCGATAAACGGGGCCGCCGCGGGAACGCCCAAAACGGCGTTTCCCTTTGCTTCTATAATGCGCGGACCGTGAAGCCGGCCATCCCCGCCGGCGGAGAACCGCATGAAACAGACGATATTGCGCGTGCTGCTTGCGACGCTGCTGACTGGCAGCGCGGCGGCGCGCGCCGACCAGGCCGACGGGCTCGCGCTGGCGCAGCGCAAGAACTGCATGGCCTGCCATGCGATCGGCAAGCCGCTGATGGGCCCGTCGTTCCACGACATCGCCGGCAAGTACGCGGCGCGCGGCGACGCGGCCGATTATCTTGCGCAATCGATCGTGAAAGGCAGCGTCGGCGTATGGGGCGGCGTGCCGATGCCCGCCAATACGCAACTGACGAGCCTCGAAGCCCACACGCTCGCCCAGTGGGTGCTGTCGGTCCGCTGAATCGGGAACCCGCGCGGCGCACACCCGCGTCGCGGGCACACGGCCCTGTACCACCCGACTGGCGCCTCACCGTCGGCTTCGCAGCCGCTTACTGGACCGTACCCTCTTTTTCGCCGCCGCGAATGATGGCTTCGTTCAGCCGCCGGATTGACCGGCGCGGCGGCGAGCGATCTCTTCATCGACCGCATCGCGCACCCAGTCCATCACCTCGGTTTCCAGCGCGAGTGCGACTTCGCGCGTGACCTGGCCGACCAGCCAGGCCGAATGCTCGTGCAGCGCATCGCGACAACGCGCTTCGATGGCCTCGCGCCCTGGCCCGGTCAGATAGTTCGTCAGGCGATGGCGCAGCCGTTCGGCGATGTGCTGCGCATCTTCCGGCGTCAGCGCGGCTGCGGCCTGCGCGTCCGGCCGCGGCGCGGCGCTCGGCAGCCCCGCTTCCGGCGTCGCCGTGTCGGGTGCGTGCGCGGCCGCTTCGCGTGCAATCGCGGCGAACGTGTGCGGCGGCAGGTCGTCATCGACCAGCGACGAGCGCAGCGGCGCCGTCATCGTGGCCGCGCCCTCGGCGACCACGTGGTCCGCGGCGCCGGGTTCGGCCGGCGCATCGGTCTCGCCCGCGGCGGCGGCCGTCGCCAAGTCGCCGGGCAACTCGACGGCCGGCACGTGCGGCGTCGGCACGCGTTCGACCACGACGGAATCAGGGTCGGCTTCGGTTGGATGGGATTCGGCCGACGCAGCACCGGCAGCGCCCGGCGCGATCACGTCGGTGAGCACCGGAATCGCCGCGCTGTCGTGCGGCTGCGGCGCGGCGGACGCGGGCGAGCGCGCCGGCGCCGGCTTGCCCGGCACCAGCACGTCGGTCAGCGTCGGGATCGAGGATGAATCGGCTTCTGTCACGGGAACACTCCGTCGACGGTTGCTAGCCGCCCTGCTTGTAATTGTTCAGCGCGTAGCCGCGGTCGCGGTAGAACCGGTAGCGGTCGCGGCCCGCGGCCAGCTCGTCCGGCGCGTTGCCGACCACCTCGAGCAGGCGCTCGAAGCGGGCGAACTGCGCGGGCACGGTCGCGCCGAGGTTCAGCAGCACGAGATGATGCGGCGCGCGGTCGAGATCGGCGGCCAGCACGATCGGCGTGCCGGCTGCGTGCTCGCTGTCGACGCCGCAATGCGGGATGAAATCGAGCGGCGAGAACGTCCAGAGCCGCTCGTCGAGCGCGCGCAGGCGCGCGGGCTCGGCGAGCACGACGACCGGCTGCCCGGCCAGATAGGCCTTGCGCAGCAGCCGGCACGCATACGCGAGCGAATCGCCGACGTTCGAGTGGAAATCGATCCGCGTCATTGCCCGCGCACCCGCAGCGTCGTCAACACCGCCATCACTGGCCGGCGCGATCGATCAGGAACTGCGCGAGCAGCGGCACCGGACGGCCCGTCGCGCCCTTCGCGGCACCGCCCTTCCATGCGGTGCCCGCGATGTCGAGGTGGGCCCACGGATAGCTTTCGGTGAAGCGCGACAGGAAGCACGCGGCCGTCACCGCGCCGGCCGGACGCCCGCCGATGTTCGCGAGATCCGCGAAATTCGACTTCAGTTGATCCTGGTACTCGTCGTCGAGCGGCATGCGCCATGCCGGGTCGTTCGCCTCGCGCGACGCGTCGAGCAGCTCGCCCGCGAGCGCGTCGTTCGTCGAGAACAGCCCGCTGTTGTGGCCGCCCAGCGCGATCACGCACGCGCCCGTCAGCGTCGCGACGTCGATCACGGCGGCCGGCTTGAAGCGCTCGGCATAGGTGAGTGCGTCGCACAGGATCAGGCGGCCTTCGGCGTCGGTGTTCAGCACCTCGATCGTCAGCCCCTTCATGCTGGTGACGATGTCGCCCGGCTTCGTCGCGTTGCCGCCCGGCATGTTCTCGCAGGTCGGCACGATCGCGACGACGTTGATCTTCAGGCCCATCTCGGCGACCGCGCGGATCGTGCCGAGCACCGAGCCCGCGCCGCACATGTCGTACTTCATCTCGTCCATGCCTTCGCCCGGCTTCAGCGAGATGCCGCCCGTATCGAACGTGATGCCCTTGCCGACCAGCACGACCGGCGCGGCCTTCGCGGCGGCGCCCTGGTAGTGCAGGACGATGAACTGCGGCGGCTCGACCGACGCGCGCGCGACCGACAGGAACGACCCCATCTTCAGCGCCTGGATCTGCTTGAGCCCGAGGACTTCGGCCTTCAGGCCCCAATCCTTCGCGATCTTCTTCGCGGTGTTGCCGAGATAGGTCGGCGTGCAGACGTTGCCCGGCAGGTTGCCGAGGTCGCGGGTCAGATCCATCCCGTTCGCGAGCGCGACGGCCTGCTTGATCGCGACCTTCGCGGCCTTCTCGTCGGCCGGGTCGACGCTGAACACGACGCGCTTGAGCGTGTGCGACGCCGGTTCCGGCTTGCTCTTCATCTGCGTGAAGCGGTAGGTCTCGTTGCGCAGCGCGAGGATCGCGGCGCGCACGCCCCAGTCGGAGCTGCGCTCGTCGACCGGCAGTTGCGCGAGCGAGAACGTGACCTGGACGACCTTGGTCGCCAGCAGCGCGCGCCAGGCGGCCGTCACCGCATCGTTGTAGGCTTTCTGATTGAAAGCATCCTGCTTGCCGAGCCCGACGAGCAGCACGCGCGACGCGCCGATGCCCGATACTTCGTGCAGGAACAGCGTCTTGCCGCGCTTGCCGTCCATGTCGCCGGCCTTCACCACGCGCGAGATCAGTCCCTTGGTGGCCGTGTCGATGTCGAGCGCCGCGCCCGACAGGGTCTGCGCCTCGAAGATGCCGAGCACGATGCAGTCGGACTTCCCGGTCAGGAACCCCTTGGCTTCGCCTTTGCTCCAATCACAGCCTTTTATGCTAAAGTCCATCGCGCTTGTCCTCGGATAAAATCTGGGCTAAGGATGAAAGCCGCAATTATCCGCTATTTTTCCCGTGGCGGCGCGAGCGCCCCACCACGCGTGCGCAGCCTCCCGCCCTCTTCTCATCAAGAATGATCTTCGAACGCTCCCTCCAGCGCGAGCTTGCGTATACGGCTGGCGCCGTGTTCATGGTGCTGCTCACGATCATGCTCACGACGATGATGATTCGCATCGTCGGCTACGCCGCGTCCGGCGAAATCGATCCGCGGGACGTGCTCGTGCTGATCGGCCTGACCGTGATCGGCTATCTCGCCGTGATGCTCGTCGTCACGCTGTTCGTGTCGATCCTGTTCGTGCTGACCCGGTGGTACCGGGATTCCGAAATGGTGGTGTGGCTCGCGTCGGGCGTGAGCCTGACGCGCCTCATCAAGCCGATCGGCGTATTCGCCACGCCGATCATCCTGCTGATCGCCTTCTTCGCGTTCGTCGGCTGGCCGTGGTCGAACCAGCAGAGCAAGATGATCCGCGCGCGCTTCCAGCAGCGCGACGAGATCTCGCTGCTCGCGCCCGGCCAGTTCCGCGAATCGGCCGCGAACCACCGCGTGTTCTTCATCGAGAAGATGTCGCCCGACCAGAGCAAGGTGCAGAACGTCTTCGTCACGTCGACGGAAAACGGCAAGCTCAACGTGGTCGTGTCGCAAACGGGCCATACGGAAACCTCGAAGGACGGCGATCGCTTCGTCGTCCTCGAGGACGGCCGCCGCTACGATGGCACACCCGGCCAGCCGAACTTCAAGATCATGGAGTTCGAGCGCTACGGCGTGAAGATCACGAGCAAGCCGGTCGTCAACGTGCAGACCACCAACAGCACGCCCACGCCCGACCTGCTGCGCAACCCGACGCGCGACAACCTCGCGGAATTCGCGTGGCGCGCGGGGCTGCCGCTGATCGCGCTGAACCTGATGGTGCTCGGCATCCCGCTCGCGTACCAGAACCCGCGCCGCAGCCGTACGATCAACCTCGTGATGGCCGTGCTGATCTACCTCACGTACTCGAACCTGCTGAACGTCGTGCAGGCGCAGATCGAGCAGGGCAAGATGTCGTTCGGCGTCGGTCTCGTCGGCCTGCACGTGCTCGTCGCGGCGATCGTCGCGTTCATTTTCTGGTTGCGCGTGCGCAATCGTCCGTTGTTGACACGCGCGCTGTTCGGCCGCTCGGGAGCATGATCGATGCGGCTCTATGAAAAGTACTTCGCGCGGCAGATCTACGTCACGTTCATCTTCATCCTGTTCGCGTTCTCCGGTCTGTTCTTCTTCTTCGACCTGATCAGCGAACTGAATTCGGTCGGGCACGGCAACTACAAGTTCGGCTACGCGGTGCTGCGCGTCGCGCTGCAGACGCCGTCGCGCTTCTACGAGATCATCCCGGTCGCCGCGCTGATCAGCGCGATCTACGTGTTCGCGCAGATGGCCGCGAACTCGGAATTCACGATCTTCCGCGTGTCGGGCCTCGCGACCAACCAGGCGCTGCGCTCGCTGCTGAAGATCGGCGTGCCGCTCGTGATCGTCACCTACCTGATCGGCGAATTCGTCGGCCCGTACGCCGACCAGTTGTCCGAACGCGTGCGGCTGCAGGCGCTCGGCGCATCGGTGTCGTCGAACTTCCAGTCGGGCGTGTGGGTGAAGGACACGCTCGCGGCCCGCGAGAACGGCGAGCAGGTCACGCGCTTCGTCAACGTCGGCAGCCTGTCGCCCGACTCGACGATCAGCAACGTGCGCATCTACGAATTCGACTCGAAATTCCAGCTGCAGAACGTGAGGATCGCGCAGACCGGCCGCTACGAGCCGCCCGGCCACTGGCTGCTGACGGGCGTCACCGAAACGGAGCTGACGCCGATCAAGCCGGTCAGCGGCCAGCCGGCCGATGCGCTGAACCCCGTGTACCGGTCGCAGCAGGTGTCGCTGCCCGAATACCGGCTGCGGTCCGACCTGACGCCGCAGATCCTGTCGGTGCTGCTCGTGTCGCCGGAGCGCATGTCGATCATCAACCTGTTCCGCTACATCCAGCACTTGCGCGAGAACCAGCAGGACACGCAGCGCTACGACATCGCGCTGTGGCGCAAGCTGCTGTATCCGTTCGCGGTGTTCGTGATGCTCGTGCTGTCGCTGCCGTTCGCGTACCTGCACACGCGGGCCGGCGTGGTCGGCGTGAAGGTGTTCGGTGGCATCATGCTCGGCATGAGCTTCCAGTTGCTCAACACGCTGTTCTCGCACATCGGCACGCTGAACACGTGGCCCGCGCCGCTCACCGCCGCGACGCCGGGCCTCATCTATCTCGCGCTCGGCCTGTTCGCGCTCAAATGGGTCGACCGGCACTGAGCGCCGCGTCGCGACGGAGGCTTCGACATGCATTCGCACGGTATCGTCCTGTTCGGCCACGGCGCCCGCGACCCGCGCTGGGCCGAGCCGTTCGAGCGGCTCGCCGCGCGGCTGCGCGGCGCCAGCTCCCCTGCCGCGCAGGTGTCGCTCGCGTTCCTCGAACTGATGACGCCGTCGCTCGGTGAGGCCGTGGCCGCGCAAGTCGCGGCCGGCTGCGCGCGCATCACCGTGGTGCCCGTATTCTTCGGCCAGGGCGGCCATGTCCGCCGCGACCTGCCGCAGCTCGTCGACGCATGCCGCGCCGCGCATCCGGGCGTCGAGATCCGTTGCGCGACGGCGGTCGGTGAAGACGACGGCGTGCTCGACGCGGTCGCGCGCTATTGCATCGAGCAGGTCGGCGACGACACGTAGCAGCCGGCGCCTTCGTCGGACCCAACGAAAAAGCGCCGGCATCCGCCAGCGCTTTTTTCGTTTGGGACTGCGTTCGAGCCGCGCTCAGGCGGCATTGCGGATTGGATCGCCCGCCTGCGCGAGCCGTGCGCGTTCGGCGAACGCATCGCCGATCATCAGCAGGCTCGGCTCCGCCGGATCGAGCCACGCCTGCGCGTCGCCGGCCGCCATCTGCGCGAGCGTGAGCGTCAGCGTGCGTTCGCGCGCGGTGCTGCAGGCCTCGACGATCGCCACCGGCGTCGCCGGCGCACGGCCGGCGTCGATCAGCTCCTGCGCGATGCCGGGCGCGCTGTCGCGGCCCATGTAGTAGACGATCGAATCGGCGCGTGCGGCTTCGCGGATCTCGTCGCTGCCCGGTGCGCGGCTGTGCGTCGCGAACGCGACGCTGCGCGACACGCCGCGCAACGTCAGCGAACGCTTCAGCGTCGCCGCGCCGGCCAGCGCTGCGGTGATGCCCGGCACGACCTCGTAGTCGATGCCGGCCGCTTCGAGCGCCCGCATTTCCTCTTCGGCTCGGCCGAACAGCATCGGATCACCACCCTTCAGCCGCACGACGCATGCATGCTCGCGCGCCGCATCGACGATCTGCTTGTTGATGAAATGCTGCGCGGTCGAACGCTGCCCGCAGCGCTTGCCGACCGCGATCTTGCGCGCGCTCGGCGCATAGTCGAGCATCGCGGGCTCGACGAGCGCGTCGTGCAGCACGACGTCGGCCTGCTCGAGCAGCCGCACGCCGCGTACCGTGATGAGATCCGCGGCGCCCGGCCCTGCTCCGATCAGATATACCTTGCCCATGTTTGTCGCTTCGCTAGGGTCCTGCCGCGGCGGCCGGTTCGCCGCCGCGCAGATTGACGATTACGCCGAGAA
>Ga0209370_1001909_pt1 | contig 16679 bp, 13 predicted proteins | sample AgamicAtPrz_FD_187164 | JGI IMG/M metagenome (GOLD analysis project Ga0209370, IMG submission 187164) | Agave microbial communities from Guanajuato, Mexico - At.P.rz (SPAdes) (version 2) | ecosystem: Host-associated > Plants > Phyllosphere > Phylloplane/Leaf | place: Guanajuato, Mexico... | reverse complement strand
GTGAAGTACGCCCAGGACCACAAAGGCAAGCTCTCCTACGGCTCGGCGGGCAACGGCAATGTCACGCACCTGGCGGCTTTTCAGGTGGTGCAGCACTACAACATGGATGCAAGTCATGTGCCTTACAAAGGCAGCGCCCCTGCCGACGTGGACCTGGTGGCTGGCCAGATCGATTTCATGACCGACACCATCAATTCGGTGGCGCCTTTCATCAAGGACGGCAGGCTCCGGCTGCTGGCCGTCAGCACGGCCGGACGGATTCCCAATTTCCCCAAGGCGCCTACGCTGGCCGAAAGCGGCATGACCGGGTTCGAGGCCGGTGCCTGGCAAGGCGTGATGGTGCCCGCCAAAACGCCCGATGCGATCGTGGAGCGCCTGAATGCCGAGCTGATGAAGGCCCTCAGGAACCCCGGGGTGCTGGAGAAGCTGCGCGTGCAGGGCACCGAGCCGCTGGGATCCACGCCCAAGGCCTACGGCGAATACATACAGAGCGAAATCAAGCGCTGGGCAGGCGTTGTCAAAAGCACGGGCGTGTCCCTGGACTGAGAGAAAGCAAGACGATGACCATTCTCGATGGACTGAGCCTGACAGGCATCCCGCCGGAAGGCGAGGCACTGCGCGCCGAGGTGCGTGCTTTTCTGCAGGACGCAGTCAAAGACATTCCTGCGCATGTCCGCGCCAAATCCTGGAGCGGATATGACCCGGTCCTCAGCCGCAAGCTGGGGGAAAAGGGCTGGATCGGCATGACCTTGCCCAAGGCTTATGGTGGAGGCGAGCGCAGTGCATTCGCCCGCTATGTGCTGGTGGAGGAATGCCTGAACTTCGGTGCGCCGGTGGGTTCGCACTGGATTGCCGATCGTCAGAGTGCGCCGCTGATCCTCAAATACGGTACGGAAGCGCAAAAGCAGTTCTACATTCCCAAAGTCTGTCGTGGCGAGGTGTTTTTCTGTATCGGTATGAGCGAGCCCAATGCCGGATCGGATCTGGCAAGTGTGAGGACTAGAGCGCTTCCCAACGAGCAGGGTTTCTTGCTCAATGGCCAGAAGATCTGGACTACCAACGCGCATCACTGTCAGTACATGATTGCCCTGGTGCGAACCTCCGGCAGTGCCGAGGACCGCCACAAGGGCTTGTCGCAAGTCATCGTGGACCTAACATTGCCCGGTGTCACGGTGCGCCCCATCCAGGATCTATCGGGTGACAGCCATTTCTGCGAGGTTTTTTTCGAGAATGTGCAGCTGTCTGCCGATGCGCTGATCGGCGCCGAAGGACAGGGATGGGAACAGGTGACCGCCGAACTCGCTTTCGAGCGCAGCGGCCCGGAGCGGCTGTTCTCCAGCATCGTGCTGTTCGATCAATGGCTGCAGTATGCACGCACGCCGCAGGGTCGCACCGAATCGGGCATTCGGCTTGCGGGCAAGGTGCTGACGCAACTGGCACCGCTGCGCGCGATGTCGGTATCCGTGCAGCAGAAACTGACCCAGGGAGCAAGTCCTGTCGTCGAAGCCGCGCTGGTCAAGGAGCTGGGCACGACACTGGAGCAGATGATCCCGGCGGCCATTGCCGAAGAGCTGTTTGCCCGGCCGGCCGAGGATGTACCGGTGGAGCTGCTGCTGACGCTCAAGTACGTCACCGAAGCTTCTCCCTCGTTTTCCTTGCGCGGTGGCACGCGTGACATTCTGCGCGGCATGATCGCCCGTGGCCTGGGTTTGCGCTGATCGGAGACAAGTTCATGAGCAATAACGATTTGTTTGCAGATGCCGCGCGCAAGGTGCTGGCAGACTGGTGCACCCCTCAGGTGATTCGCGAGATCGAGAGCGCCGATAGCCGCTCAGCGGCTGTCGGCCGACTATGGCAGCAGCTGGAGGAAACCGGCTTGGCCGATGCCTTGCTGGCCGAAGAAGAGGGCGGTGCCGGTCTGGGTTTGAGCGAGATATTTGGCGTGCTGGAGCAATGTGGAGCTCACGCCCTGCCTCTGCCTCTGGGAGAGACCATGCTGGCACGGGCCATGCTGGCGCAGGCGGATATGGCTTGCCCGGCCGGCAGCATTGCGCTGGCGCAGGGTACGGTGCAGGCCGATGGAGGTTTGCATTGCGCGCTGGTGCGAGGCGGGCAAGTAGCGGACTCGGTGCTCGTTCAATTGCCAGAAGAAGCCGGGGTCTGGTATCTGCTGAGCGTGTCTCAGGCTGGCCTTGTGCCGCACGCTCTGGTGCTTGACGCCTCGTTGACCTGGGCGCCCGAGCAGTTGCGGGCCGCCAGCGTCATCCGGCCCGGGCCGCAATTCGATGCCCGGAGCCTGCAGGCCACCGTGGTGGCCGCGCAGATGGCGGGGGCCATGCGTGACGTGTTCCAGCGCAGCTTGCAATATGCGAACGAGCGTCAGCAGTTTGGGCGTGCTATCGGGAAGTTTCAGGCGATCCAGCATCAGCTGGCAGTCATGAGCGAGCATGTTTTTGCCGCCCGCATGGCGGCTCAGCTCGGTTGCAGCGGTGACGGCATCGTGCCTGACAGATTACGTGTGGCCGTCGCCAAGGCTCGCTGCAGCGAGGCGGCTTTGGTGGTCACCGAGCTTGCGCATGCGATTCATGGCGCGATTGGCTTCACCGAAGAATATGACTTGCAGCTGTTCACCCGCAGATTGCATGCATGGCGCCTGACAGCCGGCAGCGAAGCCTATTGGCAGGTACTGGCAGGGCAGGCCCTGATGTCGCACGAGGGCATGACACTGGATCTGATCCGACAGATCACCGATGTCGAGGCCCTGGCTTGAAGCAACTCAACAATTACGGAGACCATGAAACATGGCATTTCTGAACATTGAACGCGATGGCGGTATCTTGACCGTCACCATGAATCAGCCGGAGACACGCAATGCGCTGACCGGCAATACGGCGGTTGCGGAGTTCGTGCAGCTCTGTGCAGATGTGCGCCTGGACGCCAGCGTGAAGGTCCTGATCCTGACCGGCGCCGGCTCTATCTTCAGCTCCGGCGGCAATGTCAAGGACATGAGGCGCTATTTCGATGATGCACTCACTCCCGACATGATTCGCGAGGAATACCGTCAGGGAATTCAGCAAATTCCGAATGCCCTCTACCAGCTGGATGTTCCCGTGATCTGCGCCGTCAACGGCCCGGCCATCGGAGCGGGTCTGGATCTGAGCTGCATGTGCGATATCCGGATTGCGTCGGAGAATGCCACTTTTGCGGAGAGCTTTGTCCGTGTGGGCATTGTTCCCGGTGATGGCGGGGCCTGGTTGCTGCCGCGTGTGGTGGGGATGTCAAAGGCCAGCGAAATGGCTTTTACGGGAGAGGCGATCAGCGCAGGCCAGGCATTGGCCTGTGGCCTGGTGAGCCAGGTCGTGTCCCCGGATGAACTGCTGCCGGCCGCCAGGGCATTGGCGCGCAAGATTGCCGCCAATCCGGGCGGGGTGATGCGCATGACCAAGCGTCTGCTGCGCGAGGGCCAGAATGCCACGCTGGCTTCACTGCTGGAAATATCGGCCGGCTATCAGGCTATTGCCCATAAAACGGCAGATCATCGTGAAGCCGTGACGGCCTTTGTCGAGAAGCGGGCTCCTCGCTTCTCATGATCCCGCAGGCTTGCGTAGCCAGACCAGGTAACAAAGACAAGCAAGGGCGCATTTTGCGCCCTTGCTTGTTTTGGCTAAGGCAGCAGCACCTTGCTTGCTGCGTTGATGCTTCAGGTCGGCCAATCCTGTGACGTAATCCCTGGATAATACCGATTACATCATGTTGCGATTTGCCGTAGGCGAATGGCGCGGCAAGCAGCTCGGCCGGGTTGGCCCATTTCACATCAAGAAATGGCCGCTTTGCGGGCCATGTATTTTTCTTAGAAATGGATGAAAGCGATGAGATTGACCAAGCTGAACATTGGTGCTCGATTGGGCCTGGGGTTCGCAGTGGTGTTGGCGTTTGCCGTGGTGATCACGGTTATCGGCATCTGGCAGCTGCACTCGGTGGGCAAGGCCACGCAGCAGATGATGCAGGAGCCGCTGACCAAGGAGCGCCTGATCAGCGACTGGAACAGCAATGTCAGCGTGGCCGTGGCTCGCACCACGGCCATCGCCAAGAGCAGCGACGCAAGTCTGGTGCAGTTTCTGGCAGCGGACGCGGCCGCCACTACCAAGAGCACAGGCAATGTGCTCAAGCAGATCGAGCCCCTGATCTCCGAGCCTGCGGAGCGCGAGATCATGGACAGGATCATGCAGGTGCGCAAGACCTATCTCGCCAGCCGCGACAAGGTCAGCCAGCTCAAGGCCGACGGCATGGCTGAAGAGGCGGAGTCCACGCTGATCAACAGCTATGTACCGGCCGCCCAGAGCTATCTGAAGCTGCTCGGAGAACTGCTGAGTCTGCAGCGCGCCAGCCTCGACGCCAAGGCGGCAGAAGTGGAGCAGATCGAGAGCAGCAGCAAGACGTATTTTCTGGTTCTGGCCTTGCTGGCTCTGGCCATCGGCACCGTCAGCGCCTGGCGTCTGACGCAAGGCATCACCGCTCCGCTCAAGCATGCGGTCGGTGTGGCCCGCCGCGTGGCCGATGGTGATCTGACGGCCCAGATCCATGTGAACAGCAGCGATGAGACCGGGCAGCTCATGCAGGCCTTGCACGATATGAACACCAGTCTGGATAGGCTGGTGGGGCAGGTGCGTCAGGGCACGGACAGCATTGCGACGGCATCCGGCCAGATTGCGGCGGGCAACCATGATCTGTCTGCGCGCACGGAAGAGCAGGCCAGTTCCCTGCAGCAGACGGCCGCATCCATGGAGCAGCTGACTTCCACCGTCAAGCAAAATGCCGATAACGCCAGTCAGGCCAATCAGCTGGCGTTGTCGGCCTCCGATGTGGCCGTCAAGGGCGGTATGGTAGTGTCTCAGGTGGTGGAGACCATGGGGGCCATCAGCCACTCATCGCGCAAGATTTCCGACATCATCGGCGTGATCGACAGCATTGCCTTCCAGACCAATATCCTGGCGCTGAACGCTGCCGTGGAAGCGGCCCGTGCCGGAGAACAAGGCCGTGGCTTTGCTGTCGTGGCATCGGAAGTGCGCTCTCTGGCCGGTCGCAGCGCTGAAGCAGCCAAGGAAATCAAGCTGCTGATCCAGGCGTCGGTGACCAAGGTGGAAGAGGGCAGTGCGCAGGTCAGTCAGGCAGGTCAGACCATGGATGAAATCGTCAGCAGCGTTCAGCGCGTGACGGACATCATGGGCGAGATCACTGCGGCCAGCCATGAGCAGACCAGCGGCATCGAGCAGATCAATCGTGCCGTGGCCGAGATGGATCTGGTGACACAGCAGAATGCGGCCCTGGTGGAAGAGTCCACGGCTGCCGCCCAATCCATGCAGCAGCAGACCAGTGATCTGTCGCGGATGGTCAGTGTCTTCCGCCTCAAGAGCGTGTGATTTTGCAGAGCGACTGGGACCGAAGCTGAAAGGCTTGCCTGCGGCAGTGCAGGAGGCTGTATGCCTTCTGGCTGCCGCCGATCGCTGGCATTCAAATAAATGGCTGGAACAATCCAGCACCATCTTGCCTTAAAGCATTCTGGACAGGTCTATTGAACATTTCAGGCCGGCTGCTGCTGGGTAGTGCAGTGGATGCCGCCACCGCCTGCTGCGATTGCGTCAATATTGAGTTGCACAATGTCACGTCCGGGAAATTGCTCACGCAGGATCGCTTTTGTGTTGCGATCGGCTTGCGCATGACCAAACTCAGGGCATAGCACCGCGCCATTGCATACATAAAAGTTGATATAGCCTGCAGCAAAGTCCTTGTTCTCATACTGCGGCCGAACATGGTCAGGCCCTGGCATGGTCACAACCTTTAATGGAAGACCACGCACATCCGTGGCTTTGCGCAGGATTTCGAGATGGCGACGTGTGACCGCATGCTCAGGCGAGGACGAATCGCTTTCATAGCCAGCCACCACCACACCGGGCGCGCAGAAGCGGGCATAAAAGTCGGTATGGCCATCGGTGATGTCTTGACCTGCAATACCTGGCAACCAGATGACTTTCTCGATGCCCAGCACTCGGCGTAGCTCTTTTTCGCATTGCGCCTTGCCTACGCCAGGGTTGCGGTTGGCGTTGAGCACGCAGCTTTCCGTAATGATGGCCGTGCCGCGGCCATCGACTTCGATGCCTCCACCTTCCAGCACCAGCGAGCTTTCAAGAACGGGAACTCCCGCGCGCCCGGCGACGAAGCCGGCGACCAGCGCATCGTCCTCGTAGTCCTGCTTCTCACCCCAGCCATTGAAATTGAAGTTCGCACCGGCTAACGCTCCGCCGGCCCCTTTCACAAAGACCGGTCCTGTGTCGCGCATCCAGAGGTCGTCGATGGGCTGCACCACCAGCTTGACCTTGTTGCCGCACAACCGCGCCGCAAGGTCGTAGTCTTCTTCGTTGACCAGCATGTGAACGGGTTCAACACTGGCAATCGCTTGTGCAATGCGTGCCAGGTTTGCCTGCGCGCCCGATTTCAGACGTTTTCCCCACACGTCGTCATTGGCGCCAAAGGCCATCCAGGTGGCAGCATGGCGCTCCCCTTCGTCGGGCATGCGCCAGCGACCGGCCGCTAGAGCTGGCAATCCATGCATGCCAGCAGCTGTACCTGCTGTCAGGCCGAGAGCGGCATTCAGGAAATGTCGTCGTTGCATATGGCCCCCCCAGTCTTAAATGATTTCCTGTTGCGTGGTGCAATGGATGCCACCGCCGCCGGCAGCGATAGGGTCGATATTGATCTGGACCACTGCGCGTCCTGGGTACAGCTGCGTATATATGTCCTTGGCAATCGAGTCAGCTTTCGCATCCCCGAATTCGGGCAAGAAAATGGCGCGGCTGCTTGCATAGTAGTTGATGTAACCAGCGGCGAAAGTGTCCGGATTATTTCCCGGGCGAATCTGGCCGGGTCCATCAACAATGACGATTTTTAGCGGCTGATTGTCGACATCGGTGGCACTTCGCAAAATATCCAGGTGCTGCCTGGTCAGCGCATACTCATAGGAATCAGGGTTCATGTCGCGGTGAGCAACCACCACGCCGGGACGTACAAAGCGAGCATAGAAGTCTGTGTGGGCATCAGTGATGTCCTTGTTCTTGATGCCGGGCAGCCAGATGACCTTGCGAATACCCAGCAAACGGCGTAACTCTGCTTCGCAATCGGCCTTGCTCCAGCCTGGATTGCGATTGCTGTTCAGCACACAGCTTTCCGTGATGATGGCCATTCCCTTGCCGTCAACTTCCAATGCTCCGCCTTCAAGGACCAGGCGTGTGGCAAGAAGCGGCAATTTCACATAGGCACTGACCACATCGGCGACCAGGCCGTCATGGTCAAACTGCTGCTTTTTCCCCCAGCCATTGAAATTGAACTTCACACACGCTCGCTCTCCATTGGGCTTGCGTACAAAGACGGGACCGGTGTCGCGCATCCACAGATCGTCAAGTTGGGCGGGAATCAGCGTTACGCGCGGATCAAGCAACTGCCGTGCATTTTCGAGTTCACTCTGGCGAACCAGCATGTTGACGGGTTCATAGGCTGCAATGGCGTTGGCGATGCGCACCAATGCCAGTTGAACTTGCGGTACTTGCGCACGTGTCCAGATTGCGCTCGAGGCGCCATACGCCATCCACGTCGCCTTGTGTGCTTCGGCCTCGTCGGGCATATGCCAGTCCTGGCCCTGATTGCTGGTGTTGCCGTTGTCCAAGGGCGGAGTGACCGGGCTTGTGTCTGGACCGCTATCACTGCCTCCGCCACACGCTGCCAGCAAACCCAACATCGCCATCGCGCTGCCACCCGACGCACAACCACGCATGAAATATCGACGTGTACTCATCACTCATCCTTATCAATCAAAAGAATCAATGCGGGGAAATTTCCCCCGCATCGCAATGGACGGCATTGTGGATGGGGTGTCACATGAGGACAAATGATATGATTTTGTGGAAATTATTAAGTTTTCTCATATGTCAGAGCATCGCATTCCTTCTCTGAAATTGCTCATGGGGTTTGAGGCTGCGGCCCGGCATGGCAGTTTCTCGCGTGCAGCCGACGAACTGCACGTGACACAGTCGGCCATCAGCCATCAGGTGCAACAGTTGGAGGAGCAGGTCATGCAGCCGCTGTTCCGGCGGGCAGGGCGGGGAGTGGAACTAACCGTCGCAGGTGAAGTGCTGCTGCGCAGTGTTCAACGCACACTGACCGTTTTGCGCAGTGGCCTCGGAAGAATCGCCACTTATCTGGATCCAGGATTGGTTGTGCTGGTATGCCCGGCACCCTTGCTACATGGCTGGCTGCAGCCAAGATTGCGAGAACTGCAAGCTCAACTGCCCGAGCTATGTCTGCTGCTGTCCGTGGATGAGAGTGCCCGTTTTGTCGACGAAATTGATGTCGATATCGCTATCGGCAACAGGCCTCTTTTGCAACCTGGCCTGCAGGAACTACCACTTTTTCAGGATGAATGGGTACTCGTAGCGAACAGCGATCTGGCTCGGAAGTTAGCCGTAGTGCCGCAGGCACAGCACCATTTGCATGCGGATTTGATCTGTCTGGAAGAGAGTCTGACGAGTGACGTAACTGCTCCGCTGTTCCTGGGGCCGCTGGCACGCTTCAGGAAGCGAGCCATTTATGACGACGCTCGCCTCTTGATCGAAGCTGTTCTGGAAGGAGGCTGTATTGCTTGTCTGCCGCGTCTATTGGTAGACGCCAGCCTCGCACGTGGTCAACTGCAAATACTTTCGGAATATCCGCGCTTGCCTGGCTCTACCTGGTGGTTGTCGGGGATGGAGAAACAGGCGCGTTCGCAAATTGTCCTGCAGGTGTTCAACTGGCTACGTGCCCAGAGTACCGAGCTTCATTCCTAGGCCCCGGGGCATTCGAGATTTGATACATCCGTTCATTTCCTGATGACGTTCCACAATGAAGCCGTCACTGAGTCCCGGTGCGTTGATGACTTATTTTGGTCGTGCGTAGATAAGCAGATAGCAATGAACTTCGGCGCGAAGTCGAGAATCGGTGGCCTACCCTTGCTTTCGTTTACCGGCTGCGTACTTCAGTCAGCAATTGCTTGCAGTTCACATCGTCGTCGGCCGCAGGCACCGTCAGCGGCACCAGTGCCAGTGCTGCTGGCGCAAAAACTGCAGCAGCTACCGCAGCCCCGGCACGGGCTGCCAAGGGGCCAGGCTCCAAGCCCACATCGGGCTTGGCAAAGCTGCCGCGCACATAGAGCGGCGTGCGCAGCGAGAAGAACTTCCACTTCAGCGATTCGGGGACGATGCGCAGATCGAGCTGCTCCTGGGCCAGATTGATCTGGCCCGTGGCCTCAACCACGGCTTCGGTGGTGGCCAGCTTGGCGATGCGTGGCCGGGCTATGCCTTGCTGAACATTGAGGTCGGCCACGGCGCAGCGCAGTTGCACTTCCTTGTCGTTGCCAAACAGCTTGGCGATGACGATGGAGCCGACGTTCAGCCCTGCCAGGTCCAGCAGTTGAGCGCTGAAAGTGCCATCGCGCACATACAGCCGCAGCGAGCCATTGCCTGTGCCCAGCCACTGGGCCAGCGACTCGCCTTGCCCGGTGAGGGCGACTGCACCATCGAGCTGGCCCAGGCTTTTCTTCATCTTTTCGACCTTGGGGAACAGCGCGGAGAGCTTGAGCGACTGCACCTGTCCATTGAGCTTGGCAGCTACCGGCTTCGCATGGCTGTCCACGCGGGCATCGATATTCAGAGTGCCTTCGGCGAAGCCGAACTTCAGCGGCGACAGGGTGAGCTTGCCGTTGTCCAGCAGGGCGTGCACGCTGAGATTCTCTATGGGCAGGGCTTCCGGGCGCAGGATATGGTTGCTTTCATAGCGCAGATCGAGATCCATCTTGTCCCAGTTCTCGGTCTGGAAACGGACCTGCGGCAGTACCCGGCCGTTGACGGGCTGGGGCTTGCCGGAGCTTCCGGAAGGCGCTGCGCCGATGACCGGGCCCAGATCCACCAGCCGCAGTTGTTTGGAGCGCAGCTGCGCTGTCAGCTGGGGCCGAGGCTGGGCCGAGCGGTACTGGAGATCGCCGCTCAGATCACTCTGCCCCAGCTTGCCCTTGAATTTTTCGTACTGCCAGACGGCCTTGCCTGGCTGAAGGCTGCCGATCAGGTGGCCGCTGGTCTCGAACGGGGGCGTGGCGGGCAGCAGCAGGCCTGTGAGCTCAAACAGGTCGGCCATGCTCTTGCCGAGGACCTTCACTTGAAAGTCCAGACCGTCCAGGGTCTTGGGGTTGTCGAGAAATCCCTCTGCGAAGGCTTGCAGGCTACCGACCCTGGCCGAGATGCGCAGCGGAAAGCGCAGCCTATCCTGACGCAGATCAAGTACCTGTCCGGCCAGACCCTGTGCCTGAATCTGCGCGCGGGTCTTGCCCTGATGCAGATAGCCAGTGAGGCCGAAGCGCATGCCGTAGGGCTGGTCGGCGCTGACTGGTCTGCGCAGTGTGTCGATACGGGCACGCACGGCCATGTTCTTGATGGCGTCGGACCAGCCCAGCACACCATCGCTGATGCGCAACTGGCCTATGTCAAAGCTCCACTTGGGGCCGCTGCTGGTGGGCTTGTCAAACGTCCAGTTGTTCTCGCCCTTGTCATTGCGGGCCAGCACCATGTCGGGAGCCTGCAGCAGCAAGGAGTCGAGCTGGACATGGCGGGCCAGCAGCGGCCAAAGGCGCAGGCTGGCCGTGGCATTTGCGGCGGTGACCATGGTGCGGGCATCGCGCTCGGGCGGTTGCCGGCCGGCATCGGCTATGGCGTCGTCGTCATCTGCTGCTGTCCTTTGTTCGTTCGCTGCCTGGCCTTGCCCGGGCAGGCGACCGGTATTGAGTTCCTTGGGCGTCGCTGGCAGTACCGGTTGCTTGTCATCGGCTTTTTCAGGTGCCTGCTGAACCAGCCAGCCCTGGGGTTGCGAAAGTGTCAGATCGCTGGCATGCACCACCACGCCAGGCACCCAGTGACGCCATCCCGTATCGAGAGGCTGTGGCCAGGTCCACTGCAGCTGCAGATCGCCATTGATGGCGAATTCGCGGCCTGTGGAACTGCTGACTTTGTCATTGATCCATGGTCTGAGCTTGTTCCAGTCCATGAAGGCAATCAGCAGTGCCGCTGCCAGAATCAGAGCCAGCAGCAGCGCCATCGCAATGGCTGCCCAGCGCAGCCAGCGACGTGCCAGGCGCGAATGTGCAGGAGTGGATTCAGGGGCTGAAGTACTGGTGGTGTCGACCATGGCTGTTGCATCCTTTTTGCCACATGCTATTACGCATAGGTGAAATGCCTCGTCATCCAATTGCCTGATGCAGGCTTGCCCGCATGTGACCAGCTCAGACGTCGCGACCGATCCGGGATACGGTGTGGCAGTCTGAAGCCTGCTGGTGTCACGAGTGCAGGCATCTGCAGCAAAGGCAGCGGCGCTTCATGAAGTGCTGCGCCGTTGCGCAAAGGCACCCTCTGCGTTGAGGCGCCTGTGCGTCTCCGATGCTTGTCGATCCTGTGCGGTCAAACAGCAAGATTGCCGATGGACCAGGAAACACCGGTATCAAAGTTTGCCTTCAATTCATCAGCGGCATTTTCTAGCTCGGTCAGAAACATTTCCATTGCGGCTGCCATCGCGTAGCCCGTGCGCTGATAGGCGCAGCTGTGCAGCAGCGCCCCGGCATCGTGCAGCGCACGCCAGCTCAGACGCTCGGCTGCCACGTCTTCCGCCACATTGTCCGGCAGCATGAAGGCCAGTGCCTGGCCGCTTGCCACCAGGCGACGGGCCATCGGGATGCTGCTGGTTTGCACCAGTGGCTGGGTCCGGCTCAGCGCACCATCGCCCAGGCGTTCCAGCATGCTGCGCAACTCCATGTCGGGAGACATCATGATCAGCGGATAGGCCAGGCAGTCACGCAGACGCAGCAGCCGCGGCCGCATGCGCAGAGGGTGGTCCGGAGCCATCACCACCCCCAGGGGCTGGGCCCAGGAGCGCATTTCCTCGACCCCGGCAGGAGGTGTTCGGCGCAGGCAATAGGCCACATCGATCTCGCCCTGCGCCACATGTCGCAGCAGCTCTTCACCAATGCCGGCACGCACGCTGAAGGTGATGTCGGGATAGCGGTGATGCATTGCCGCTATCACCTGGGGCACGAGGTATTCGGCTGTTGCGTGTGGAACGCCCACGCTCACATGCCCGTGGCGCAAGGCATTGAGGTCCTCGACCTGGGCCAGGGCATTGTCGAAGTCACGCTGGCTGCGTCTCACCGCTGCCAGCACGATCTCGCCCGCCACCGTGAGCTGCATGCCTCTGGGCAGCCGGTCGAACAGAGGCTGACCCACCTGCGCTTCGAGATTGAGGATCTGCTGGTTGACCGCTGCAGCGGTCAGGTGCAGCGTTGCCGAGGCCTTGCGCACCGAACCTCGGCGCGCCACCTCGTCAAAGCATCGAAAAGCCTGGGAAATTGCTGGCATGTCCTGAGTGTAAATTTTTTTCTGACACCTCTTAAAAAACAAACAGCTATTCCTGACGCTGTTGAACTTCTAGAGTGACAGCCATCAATCCCTCAAGTCACAGAAAGAACCCCATGGCTACCACCGTTGACCAGGTCACCCAACGCCGACGCGGCACAGGTCTCATTGCTCATGACAGCGCTCTGAGCGCCGGCGGCTACACATTGATCGCGCCGCAGACGGCCGATGGACATGTCTACCTCATAGATATCCATGGTCAGGTGGCTCATGAGTGGAAGCTGCCCGTACGCGCCGGCCGCCATGCGGTCATCCTGCCTAACGGCAATCTCGGCTACAACGGCAACCATCGTGAATCGCCTGATCTCTACGCACCCTGGTCCATGTGGCATGGCGGTGATTTCTACGAGGTCAGGCCCGATGGGGAGGTGGTCTGGCGCTATGAAGACCCGACACACCACCATGACGCACAGTGGTTGCCCAATGGCCATCTGCTCTATGCAGCCTGCGTCCCTGTCCCCAAGGGCTTTGCCGAAAGGGTGCCGGGCGGCACCTCGCTTGGCGCTGATGAGCTGATGTACGGCGATGTGATCCGGGAAGTGGACCGCACAGGTCGATTGGTCTGGGAATGGAAGGCCTGGGAGCATCTGGAGCCTGAGGACTTTCCCATTCACCCGGGTTTTGGCCGCTATCACTGGCCTTTGGTCAACGGCCTTGGGCTTGCGGCCGACGGAACGGTGTTCATGAGTCTGCGCACGACCTCGGGAATCATTGGCGTCGACAAGGCCAGCGGCAACGTGAAGCTGCATATCCCGCCTTCGGTGGTCTCGCATCAGCATGCTCCGGTTCCGCTGGCAAACGGCCATGTCCTGACCTTTGACAACGGCAACTTCCGCCGGGGAGCCCATGTGGCTTTCTCGCGGGTGCTGGAGATAGATCCTGTTTCCCACGAGATCGCATGGAGCTACCAGGACGAGATGGTCAACGCCTTCTACACGGCCTTCATGGGCAGCGCGCAGCGGCTTTGGAACGGCAACACGCACATCACGGAGTCCGCCACCGGGCGATTGTTTGAAGTGACGCCGCAGGGCGAGGTGGTCTGGGAATTCATCCTGCCCTGGTTCGGCGAGTACCCCGATGCCGCTGCACGACGCACAGGCCCGGGGCGCGTGAACACGGTGTTCCAGACCTGGCGCTATCAGGCAGAGCAACTGCCCTGGCTGTCCCGCTGAACCCTTGCGATCCCGCAGAAAGATCATCATGCAAATACGACGCAGACAGTTTGCAGCCTGGGCGCTGGGCGCTCCACTGCTTCAGCAACTGCCACTGGCCAGCCAGGCGACAGCAACGGCCTGGCCCTCCCAGGCACTGACGGTGGTGGTGCCCTTCGCACCGGGCGGCAGTGTGGATGTAGCAGCCAGACTGGTGATGCCACGCCTGGCCGAGCGCCTGGGCCAGCCCGTGATCATCGAGAACATGGTCGGAGCATCGGGGACGATTGCAACGCAGCGTGTCATCAAGGCCAGGCCCGATGGCTATACCTTGCTCTTCGGTGTGGCCAGCTCGGTGCTGGTTGCCCCCTTGATCTCGCCGACCAGGTTCCGCTACGACGGTCTGCAGGAACTGAAGCCCGTGGCGCCTGTAGCCTCTTCGGTCTTTGTGCTGCTCGCCCGTCCGGGACTTGCGGCGGGCAGTGCGGACGACCTCATTGAACTTGCGCGCCAGAAGCCGGGGCGACTGACCCTGGGCACCGATGGCATCGGAACCAGCCTGCACCTGACAGGGGAGCTGATTCAGCAGATGTCCGGTATCGATCTGGTACATGTTCCCTACAGATCTGGCCCGCAGGTGCTGACCGAGCTGGCAGGAGGTCAGATCGACCTTGCCGTGCTGCCTGTTGCGCTGGCTCAGCCGTTTGTTCTGGAGGGCAAGGTCAAGGCATTGGGTGTGACATCTCGCCAGCGTCTGATCACGCTGCCCCAGGCGCCAAGTCTTTCGGAGACGCCGGCTCTTCGCAATCTGGAGGTCGAGGCCTGGCAAGGCCTGCTGGCTCCCGCGCACACGGATGCCCGGATCGTCAGGCGTCTTGCCGATGAAATCGCGATTCTGCAAGCGGACCCCGAGATGGCCAGAAAGCTCACGGAGGCCGGCTTCAAGCCCGTGCGCATGGGGCATCCCCAGTTCCTTGCCTATCTGGAGCAGGAGAAAAGAGTTCTGGAGACCACCATTCGCAAAGCCAATATCCGAACGGATTAGCCGGCGCGAAGTCGCATCGCTGGCGCGGCCATGTCGCCATGAACGCGAGGAGTCGGGCCAGCCACTAAAATCCCGCGCCATGCATAACTCCCACGATCCCAAGGTTCTGCCCGTGCGCGATGGCGTCAGCCCTAGCTGTGTGGTCTTGCCATCCCAGGGCGAGGGGCTGCTGATCGACTTCCTGTGCGAACGCCTGCCCGCCGTTGGGCGCGCAGACTGGCTGCGTCGCATGGCAGCCGGCCAAGTGGTCAGCGAAACCGGAGAGATGGCGGGCCCGGACGCTGCATTCATGCCGGGGCTGCGCTATTACTACTATCGTGAGCTGGAAGGCGAGCCTGAGATTCCGTTTGCGGCTGAAGTCATCCATCGCGATGCGCATCTGCTCGTCGCCGACAAGCCACACTTTCTGCCCGTGGTTCCTGCCGGCCAGTATCTGCAGAACACGCTGCTGGTCAGGCTCAAGCGCGAGTTCGATCTGCCCGAGCTGTCGCCGATTCATCGCATCGACCGAGACACCGCGGGACTGGTGGTGTTTTCGCTGCAGCGCGCCACACGCGGCATCTATCAGGGGATGTTCAGGGACAGGGCCATTCACAAGGTCTACGAGGCCGTGGCTCCTTACCGTGCTGAGCTGAGCTTTCCGCGCGAACACGTGAGCCGCATGGAGGAGAGCGGGCATTTCTTTCGCATGCATGAGGTCGCGGGAGAGCCCAACAGCCGCACCCTGATGGAAATCATCGAGCACAACAAGGCCTGGGCACGCTACCGGCTCAGCCCGGTCTCGGGCAAGCGCCATCAGCTGCGTGTGCATATGGCGGCGCTGGGGCTGCCGCTCAGGGGTGATGCCTTCTATCCCGTGGTTGACGACCCGGAGCCGGGCGACTATTCCAGGCCCTTGCAGCTGCTGGCACGCAGCCTGGCCTTTGATGATCCCCTGACCGGGCAGCGCCGAGAGTTCACCAGCCGGCGCAGCCTGCAGGCGCTGCCGCGCGACTGAGAACAGTCTTGCCCGACCCTTGCGAGGGCAGGGGGAACATTGAGTGTTGCAATTTATCGGACAAAATTGTCCGATAATTGGCGACATGTCCTCCACCCGTCCTCCATCCGCTGAACGCCGCGCCCAGTTGCTGGACGCGGCCGATGCCGTGTTTGCCGAGCATGGCGTGACCGCTCCCCTGGATCTCATTGTCGAGCGTGCCCAGGTAGGCCGAGCCACGCTGTATCGCCAGTTTCCGGACCGTCGCGCCATCATGGTGGCGCTGCTGGAGCGCTCGGTCGAGAAGACCCGGGCCGCTGCCATTGCTTGGCGCGACGACGACCAGGCCTTCTTCAAGCTGCTGGCCCTGGTGGGCGAGCGCATCGCCGTCTCCGCCACGCTGGTGGACTACTGGCGCACGGTGGACCAGAGCGATGCGGAGGTCATTGATGCGCGCCAGCAGATGTGGCTGGTGTTCGAAGAGCCCATGAAGCGTGCGGTGGCCAAGGGCCTGTGCAAGCAGGCCTTGAACGCCAAGGATCTGTCCCTGGTGTTCGGCATGCTGGGCGGCGCCCTGCGTGGTGAAACTCCTGCCCAACGCAAACAGCTGGCGCGTCGCGCCCTGCAAATCATTCTGGACGGAATCAAGGCCTGAGGTTTATGAGTCAAGCTGCAGCACAAGCCACTGGGGCTCAAGCCAATCAAGAAGGCCCGAAACCTCCCAGCAGCCAGGCTTCAGCTCCTCCCACCATTCCTCAGGGGCCCGTCATTCTGCTGCGCCGCCCGCCGGACTGGGCCGAGCATGAAAAGCCCGCGCTGCCCGGCTCGCCGGCCATGCCCCATCACGAGCCCTGGATCCGCGTCTGCTATGGGCTGATTGCGGTCCTGGTCGGGCTGACCGGCGGCCTGGGCAATGCCTTGTTCACCGCCAATCTGCCCACGATTCAGGGGCAGATGGGGCTGACCTCGGT
>Ga0209370_1001905_pt1 | contig 16713 bp, 21 predicted proteins | sample AgamicAtPrz_FD_187164 | JGI IMG/M metagenome (GOLD analysis project Ga0209370, IMG submission 187164) | Agave microbial communities from Guanajuato, Mexico - At.P.rz (SPAdes) (version 2) | ecosystem: Host-associated > Plants > Phyllosphere > Phylloplane/Leaf | place: Guanajuato, Mexico... | reverse complement strand
ACGTGATCGAAGCCTACGAAGAAGTTGCCAAGCGCCTGGGCGTGCCGCTGTAAGCGGCGCGTTCACGCAAGCGCCTGATACCACGCGAATTTTTTTCAAAAAAGGTTTGCCAGAAACAAAATCGCTGGTATGATGCGCGCCATTGGAGAGATGCCGGAGTGGTCGAACGGGACGGATTCGAAATCCGTTGTACTGGCAACAGTACCTAGGGTTCAAATCCCTATCTCTCCGCCATATTAAAGGCCCCGAGCGCTGTATAGCCCTCGGGGCTTTTTTCGTTTGGATGACTTTTGGGGAATTGGAGGGGGTAATATTCCTCAAGCGTTCGATAGCATTCGGCCATGGTCGACTACGAGACGCGCGGTGAGGCCTGGCGTGCCCAGATCCGTCGCAGGGTAAACACGATCGTAGGTCTGTTAGATTCGCCAATAGTCGCTGCCCGCGATGGCTTTCAGAAAGGCTTGGTCGGCTAGCAGCCTTAGGTCACGCCATTCCGTCCAGTCAATAAGATGCAACCTGTCCATTTCGTCCGCTTGGCGCAACAGCTCGTCGTGATAGCTGCTTGGGCAGTCCCGTCGAAGCGCCACATCATCGAAGACCAAAAACCAACGCTCCATCGCTTCTAGCGTCTGATGTTGCACCTTCAAGTGTTCACAGAGCGCATTCATGGTTGTTTTCTCGCTCTCTTTGGCTGTCGAGCACAAAGTCGGCGTGAAGGTTCATTCGTTCTGTTGAGTTCCAGAAGCGTTCGTATGGCCTGAGAACGCTCGGCAGAAAAATGGGACCGTCTGTCTTTTTCGTTGACCGTGAAGCCATGGGGACTTTCGAACAGGTACCTATCACCGCAAGTGAGGAATTTAATCATGGCATCCGTAAACGACAATCTGCTGGATTGGCTCCGAGACGCCCATGCGATGGAGCAGCAGGCAGAAAGCATGCTCAAAGGGCAGGCTGAGCGCCTTGAGCACTACCCTGAGCTAAAGGGACGCATCATCAAGCATGTCGAGGAGACTCAGGGCCAACAGCGCCTGCTGGTGGAGTGTATCGAGCGTCTAGGCGGCAGCACATCGACGTTCAAGGATCTTGCCGGCAAGCTCATGGCATTTGGGCAAGCGGTGGGCGGTATGACAATGAGTGACGAAGTAGTCAAAGGTGCAATGGCCGGATATGTTTTCGAAAATATGGAAATCGCGTCCTACACCGTCCTGATCGAAGCCGCTGAGGCGGCAGGTGACAGCGCCACGGCACAGGCATGTCGGTCGATCCTCAAGGAGGAGGTGGCCATGGCCGAATGGTTGAAGGAGCATTTACCTGAAGTGACCCGCGCATTTCTGGCACGTTCTGCCGACCCGGATGCAGAGGCCAAGCGCTAGAAATGCTTCCGCGCCGGATTTGCCGGCGCGGGCATTCCTCACTCTTTACCGTTGTTCACCTTGCCGAGTTCCGCCCCGGTCAGTGGTTGCGCATCGGGGTTGGACTGGGTGCGAAGCTTCATCGCTTCCAGTACATCGGCGCTTTGCTCGTCGAGTTGAACGCTGGCCGAGCCATCTCCGCCATCCACGGCTGGGTGAGGCTCATCGACGTATACCCAGTCTTGACCTTCGTTCCACGCGCCGCGCATCTCTGCGCCTTGGGACAGGTTGAAGTAGGTCCGGTTGAGCTCAGGGTCTCCCGGCAATTTGCCTTGAGGGAAGTTTGGCTGGATAGCATGCAGTGCTTTTTCGAAGGACATCTGGTGAGCGATCTCACGGCTCATCAGGAAACCCAAGGCGTCCTTGATGCCTGGGTCGTCGGTGACGTTTATCAGTCGCTCGTAGACGATCTTGGCGCGCGCCTCTGCGGCGATGTTTGAGCGTAGATCGGCAGTGGGCTCACCTATGGTATCGATGTAGGCAGCGTTCCAGGGAACGCCGGCGGAATTGACCAGGGGCGCTCCGCCACCGTACAACAAGCTGGTGATGTGAGAATCGTTGCCCGCGCCTGTCAGGGAACGGTACAAGTCGCCCTCAGCCTCGACACCCTCGGCCATCCGGCCTTTAGCTCCCTTGTTGAGCATGACCACGATCGAGCCAATGATCTCCAGATGGCTGAGTTCCTCGGTGGCTATGTCGTACAGCATATCCTTGCGCCCAGGGTCGTCTTCGCTGACTGCCTGGGTGAAGTAGCGCATGGCGGCCGCCAGTTCTCCCTGAGGTCCACCGAATTGCTCCAACAATAAATTGGCCAGGCCAGGATTGGGTTGAGCCACTCGTACCGTGTACTGCAATCGCTTGTTATGCATGAACATATCAGATCCCTCATCAGCGGGGAGGGGGCAGCAAGCCGCCCCCTGATACTTTACCAATGCTCAGCCGTTGTCCTCGCTTTTACGGCCGCCTCCGTGACTGTGCTGTCCGCCGACGCGGCCGGCCTCCGATGCTTTCTCTCGGTCGTTGGCGAAGTTGCCACCCGAGGCTTGGCCACCTTTTCGACCTGCCTCGGAGGCGCGCTCAGGATCGTTCTTGAAATTGCCACCAGAGGCTTGACCTCCCTTTTGGCCTGCTTCAGAGGCGCGCTCTGGGTCGTTTTTGAAGTTTCCCCCAGACATTTGGCCGCCTTTGTGGCCAGCTTCAGACGCTTTCTCGCGATCGTTCGCGAAATTCCCGGGGTTGGTATTGGTGCTGTCACCTTGGTTTCCGCGATTGTCTTTGTTGTCAGCCATGATCTTTACCTCATTTCAGCCACACAGGACGTTCTGTGTTCAGTAGTGACATGAGCTAAGCGCCGACGCTTTCATTTAAATTCAGGAGGGGAGACAAAAGGCGCTAAGTATGTGCTTTCCTAAATCTCAGAGCCTAAATGAAGGACGTCTCTATCCTTGCGCCATTTCATTGTGTGCGCCGTACTCCTCTCTCTATAGGTTTCTAGAGGCTGGCTATAGGCAGTGCCAGTCAAATGCAATATCAAGAGAGGTCGCTTGATATCAAAATGCCGTATGTCATGACGTGCGCTAAACATCGGATTTTTAATAGTTATGTTAGGTGGCTATTGTCCTGATGACCATTCATCCGCTTTTGGAAAAATAACCTGAGAGCACGCTTCAAACGCTACGTCCTATACGATGAGGATTGGGAAAGCCTCATGGGTGTCAGATTCGCCCGCAGTAATGCGGGCTTTTTTTCGTCTTGACATATGTCCTGACGATGAGCTCTTTATCCCCCCGTTAATACTGGCAATTGCGTCGCTACCAGAGCCGTAGCCATGGTGGTTAAAAAGCAACGGCTTAGACGGTCATGTCGTATCCATTTGCATGCGTATATTTCATGATTGGCAGAGACATGGCGCTTGCTATCCAACTGCGCAGTAAAAATGTAATGCGTTCGGTTACTGACTTTTAGTGTGCACAACGCCAGCAGGCCTTCTAGCTGAAGCGATGCTTCCTCCTTCATTTCGCGCATTGCCGCCTCTACAGGCAGTTCACCCGCTTCGATTGTGCCCCCGGGGAAATTCCATTTTCGCCCGCGCTTGCGTACCAGCAATATCTCTCCGTCGCAAAGACAAATGACAGTCGCACGCACTTTGAGCCTTTTATGATGGCGGGCCATAAGATCCACCCTTTTACGCTGGTCATGCTTCGGTGGACATGCCAACCAATTCTCGCGTTCAAACAGTTGTCGGCAAGAGCCGCCTCGTCGTGGCGTCGAGCGGGGCTGTGCGGCTCCGCTGAGCAATGGCTCAGTTTTACAGCCAATCATCCCTCGCCGAACTGCTGTCCGTGCTTGGCAGCGCTGATTGCTGCCGGTTTGCTTCGCGCCGTTCCCGTGTGGGCCGTCTGCGAGACGTCCCCCATTTTTCTCGATTTACCGCCTGGCTTTTCGAAGGAATTTTCCAGCCGCCTTCCACCTCAATAGCGAGTGGACTCGATGGGAGGGCTTTTTGTGGCTGGACAGCAGTTGTACGTGATTGAGTACGAGCTCCACAGCGAGCGTCGGACATTCATCATTCGCCTTGAAAAGATGGACAACACCATAGCCTGGCACTGGGCTAGCTGTGACGCAGGCATCGGCATCATTCCAAGGTTTGGTCAGCACAAGATCAAGCTGGTCAGCCGCCCCATGGCAGAGCGTTATGGTATCTCGAATGTACAGTGGCGGCCGGCGGGGCAGGGGCCCAAGTTTGTTCCGCAACCCATTGATATCAGCAAATTCTCAGTAGCGGCTGAACGTAAATAGCTCGACTTCGCGTCCGCTGAAAGTGAGCTTTGGCGAGCACGCCATGCAACCTGAAACTGACAGCCCGGAAGAGAACGGGCCAAGCAACGTTCCCTTCATCAACAATCCTCTGAAGCCCACTTCGCCGGCAAGATCTTTATGCGAGAGGCCTCTACTGAACTGAACGAGTTTTGCCAATAACCGCGAATCAACTGGCCTTTCGCCTGGAGTGCTGGCGATTCTTGCCCCGGGATGTAAGCTTGATGCTTCGGAGGTTCCCCCGCCGGTCAGTTATCTTCAAGCCATGGCCGCTTGAGAACTCATGAGAGCAATCATAGGCTCTCTCAAGGTTCGCGATTTGGCGCAGACGTGGTGACGCCATGAACGATCAAGATCGCACTCAGCGTTGGTGGTTGTTACGAGAGGAATCGTCTGGCTGTTGATCAAGTGGTTTACCCAGCTCACCTTCGCATTGACTACCCAAGGCTCGGTATTCTTTCCTCAGTGCGTGCAGCTGGCGATTGTCCAGATCCTCCAGGTCCAACACCGATTGCGCGGCTGATTTTGTGGTCCGTATCAGTTCATCCAGTTTCACGTGGATGATGTCATTGTCACGGTTCTGGGTGTTCTGGATCAGAAATACCATCAGAAAGGTGATGATGGTCGTCGAGGTATTGATAATGAGCTGCCAGGTATCGTTGTAGTGAAACCATGGCCCTGAAAGCCCCCACATGCCGATCAAAAAGACGGCGATCAGAAAGGTGCTTGGCTTGCCGACGTGATTCGCGAGCCATTGGCAGAACTTTTCGAATTTCATGATGCTTTCCTCCAGGGGCCTTTCTGTTCTGACCGCAGTAAAGCCTTGAAATCTTTTTTACTTTTAGCGAGCTGATGGGGGCTGAAAGCACGGCGGAACGTCACCGCGCCGCTACCAGTCGAACGCTCATCGAGAACTTTTCAAGGCAGTTGCTCAGATGACCTTCATCGTCTGGTTCGCCATGCTCGGGGCTGTCCTGCTCCTGCTTGCGCTCTCATCTTCGTACCTGCGCTGGACACCTGTGACGACCTCTCTGGTCTGCTTGGGGCTGGGTATGGCGCTCAGTTCTCCAGGGCTGGGGTTTCTCCATCTGGAAGTCGACAGATCGAGTGGTTGGCTTGAGCACCTGACCGAAGTAGCGGTGTTGTTCTCACTGTTTTTCAGCGGACTGAAACTACGGTTGCCGTTGCGCAGTCGGGCATGGCGGACTGCGTTCCTTCTGGCAGGTCCGGTCATGGTGTTGTCTATCGCAGGTGTCTCCCTGACCCTGCATTACTGGCTCGACCTGAGTTGGGGCGCTGCGGTGTTGATCGGGGCAATCCTTGCACCGACGGACCCGGTCCTCGCAACGCTGGTACAGGTATCCGACGCCCAGGACGATGACCCCGTCCGATTCAGCTTGTCTGGAGAGGCTGGCCTGAATGATGGCGTTGCCTTCCCATTTGTCATACTTGGTCTGATCCTGCAGCAGGGTGATACACAGCCCTGGCTGAGCGAATGGCTCGTCAAGGACATGCTTTGGGCGGTGGCAAGCGGCGTTCTGTGCGGTTACTGGATGGGGCGCGGATTGGGAAAACTGACCCTGTACCTGCGTACGCGCAACGAAGACAGTACAGTGTCGCCCAACGATTACTTGGCCCTGGCCCTGGTGGCGCTGGCCTATGTCGTCGCCGAATCGCTCCAGGGGTATGGGTTTCTCGCGGTGTTTGCGGCGGGGCTTGGTCTACGCCAAGCCGAGGTTCAAACCTCCGCCGGGCCCCTCGAACCGGCTGCCGAGCACCTGGTGCAACCTGTCGTGGGCCATCAGCACCTGGCGCCGGAGCTTGCCGTCAAAGGCGATGTGCAAGCGCTCGACGAATCTCAGGTTGCCGCCGGCATCATGCTGGGCGATATGCTGGCGTTTGGAAGCCTGGTCGAGCGGGCCATGGAAGTCTTTCTCGTGACCTTGCTGGGCGTCGTCCTGTTGGAGCATTGGGATTGGCGGGCGCTCTACATTGGCGGCGCGTTGTTTATGGTCATCCGCCCCTTGAGCGTGTTCATCCTTTCTTCGGGTGGTGCGTTGAATTCGTTGCAGCGGGGGTTGCTGGGATGGCTCGGCATCCGCGGTATCGGCAGCCTGTACTACCTGTTCTACGCGTTGAACCATGGTCTTGAGGCCTCTGCCGCAGGGGAAAGTACCAATCTGGTGCTGTCCGTCGTGGCATTGAGCATCTTGATTCACGGCCTGAGCGTTCAGCCGTTGATCAGTCGATATACCGCGTGGAAAGCGCGCTGCGGGTGAGACCGTTGTGCGACAAGCGACAATCCTTGCGCAAAAAGACCTGCGCGCCCAGGCGAACGCGCAGGCCTGCATCAGGCGGCGCGTTGCTCGTTCTTGAGGAGCTTCTTCTGCGCCTCCATGGCCTGGCCCATTTCTTCCAGCTGCTGTTTACCCAGGAGCTTCCTGGCCGTCGGGAACAATTCGCTTTCTTCTTCTTCGATATGGTGCTCCAGCAGCTCCTTCATGACCTTGACCCTGCCTGCGAACTCCACGGTACCGGTTTCGGTATGCAGCAGGTCGGGCAAGACCAGCGAGTCGACCGTACGGTGCTCTTCCTTGGCTTCGTAATACATCTTTGCTTCTTCCTTGCCGCCGGCCTGCTTGATCGCCGGATACAGGATCTCTTCTTCGAGCGCGGTGTGGATACTCACCTCCTGCTTGATACGATCCAGCAGTTCGGCACGCTTTTTCACCGCGCGCTCAGTGGTCGAGGACAACTCCTCAAGAAGCTTCTTGACCAGTTGATGGTCCTGGATGAGCAATTCAATTGCATTCATAAGTCACCTCTTCATCATTGGGTAAAGCACGGTTGCTTCTGGTGGAGTGGTGCTCAAGCGGCAAGGTTCCAAGCGGGCGATCAGCGCGCCGCTGGATGGCGGATGCTGCAGCTGTAGCTTTTCAAGCAGGCATGAAAAAGCCAGGGCGAACGATCGCCCTGGCTCTGAGTTCAATCTCCGACGTCACATGAGTGGTCTTTCGCTCAAACGAATTTCGCTCGGCCTGACGAAACGCACGAAAGGTTCATTTTCCTCGACTTGTGGCGCACGAAGGTACGAAGGCGCTGTTGGTTACAGCAACCGATATCGCCGCTCCGGCTACCCGACATGAACATGGGCATGGAGCGGGGGGTCTACCGGTGCGTAACTGAACCGACGAGGGATGGTCATGGAGATCTTGCCGTTACTGGAAGAATTGCTGAACGCCCGCGGCCCTGGCGGCCAGGAGGACGAGGTGCGGGAAGTTGCTCGCCGGGCGCTGGCTGCCTGTTGTGATGAGCTGTCGACCGATAGCGCCGGCAACCTGGTTGGCGTTGTTCGCAGCGGCAACGGAGCCCGCCCGGACGCGGCAATACGGGTCATGGCCCACCTTGACGAGATTGCGATGATCGTCAAGAAGGTACGGCAGGACGGTACCCTGGAGGTCCTGGCGCTGGGCGGTGCCCAGCCGATCAGCTTCGGCGTCTGCCCGGTGGACATCCTCGGTGATGGGCAGGTGCTTGCGGGTGTGCTGTCGTACGGCTCGATGCACAACAGCGGAAGCAGTGCCAATGGCCGTGACGTCCTTGCCGGCGCCGTGAAATGGCAGGACGTCTACGTGGTGACACGGCAGTCCAGGCAGGCGCTGGACAAGGCGGGTGTTCGGCCGGGTACTCGCGTGGTGCTCAGCCAGCATTGGCGAAAACCATTCAAGGTACATGATTGCATCGCTGCGCATTTTCTTGATGATCGGGCGCCGCTGGCGGCAGTGCTTCACTGCGCGCACCTGCTGCTGCAGCGCCGCAACGAGCTGAGCCAGGATGTGTGGTTCGTGCTGACAACGCTGGAAGAGGAATCCAATGCCGGTGCTATGTATGCAGCAGCCAGGCTACCCGGTGATACCACGATAGCGGTGGAGGTTGGACCGGTGCTTGATGAGTACGGCACTCGCCTGTCAGCCGATCCGATCATCAACACGGGTGACCAGAAAGGCTACTACAGCCGCAGTGTGGTGCAGGCCTTGATGGCGGCGACGCACAGGGCCGGCTACACGCCGCAGCCAGCGTTGCTGGTCGATTTCGCATCCGATGCGAGCGCGGTGCTGAGCACCGGTACCGATGCCCGAGCGGGGTGTATCGCCATTCCGACCGAAAACACCCATGGTTTCGAAATGGTCCTGGTGGAGGGGATAGCCGCTTGCGCGCGCGCCCTGATGGAGTACCTGCTGCGGCCCAAAGATGCGCTCACTCCTGAGGGATGATGGAAAGCTTGCCGTTTCGCTCGACGATGGCGAACTTGATCTGCTCGACACGCTCTATGCCCTGGCTGTCCCGTGCCGACTCAAGGATGTCGTCTTCGGTCAACCGCGCCCGGCGCATGCGGCTATGCAGAAAGCGTCCCTGTTCCACCACCAGGGTGGCGTGGCCATCCAGCAGCCGCGCCAAGGGCTTGGCGTTGAGCTTTGCGAGCGACAGGCCCACATCCAGCACGATCAACGTGGCAATCACCAGTATCGCGTTGGTGAAGGAAAAGTCCTCGCCCAACAAGGCCTGCTGGGTCGCCTCGCCGATGATCAGTAGAAGGACGAAGTCAAACGTGGTCAGGTCTGCCAGCGAGCGGCGGCCCGCCACACGAAACAGCAGCATCAGGGCGACATACATGCCTGCTGCGCGAAGGATGGAGTCCATGGCCCACTCCTACGGATAGAGGAAGGTGGAAAAGCGAACGGTGCTGCTTGGCCCGGCCCTGACGACGCCTTCGAGCGTCCCGACATGTTCGCTGCGCAATGTCAGGTAGAGCGTGGCAATGCCGTCTCGACTGGTGCCAAGCTGCAGCAGCAGGGCCTTTCCGTGAGAAAGCGATGCCTGCGGCTCAGGTTGCAGTGTCTCTATACTCGCTTCGCGCAGCAGACTGCCGCCCAGCAGCACCATCACGGGCTCCCCGGACATACCGCGGACGGTGATGCGCAGGTTGTCCGTGGTGCCGCTGCGGCTGAGGCGTTGATATTCCACCTGCACGCGGCCGTCGCTGCTGGTGGCCGTTGCGTCACTGAGCGGGCCGTTGCCAAACAGACCGACCAACGCCAGCAGCACCATCAGTACCAGGCACCACCAGCCCACGCGTTCGTAGCGCCACACGCGCTGTTGCATGCGCATGTCTTCTTCCACCGGATAGTGCCTGGAAAGCAGCTCATCATCGTCCATGTTCCTGTCCCTCAGGCGTGCTCGCCACGCAACCAGCGTTGGTGATAGTGCGCCAGGCGCGCCAAGCCGAAGCGCGCGCCTTGGCCCATGACGTTCGCGCGCTCGCCAAAGAAGCGCTGACTTTGGGTAAACACGGCTCCTGACCCGCCAGCAAACGCCCAGGCAAAGCACAGTGTGCCTGGTGGGACGCCGCCCTGCGGTGCGGGGCCGGCAACCCCGGTGGTAGCAATGGCCACTGTGGCATCGCTGTCTTTCAGGGCTCCCAAGGCCATTTCCCAAGCAACGGCTTCGCTGGTCAGGCCATACCTTTCGATGGTCTGCGGGCTTACCCCAAGCAGGCGTTGCTTGGCTGCAGGGGAATACACCACGTAGCCGCTTTCCAGGATCTCCCCGGTGCCGGGTAACCCCGCCAGCAGGGCGACCATTGCGCCGGCCGTGCACGATTCGGCAGTGGTGAGCAGTAGCTTATGGGCCTTGAGGTATTCCAGTGCGTCGACTACAGGGTCTTCGGTCATTACACGTCACCCTTTGCATGTTTTGTGGTGGACGTGTTCGCGGCGAGTTTGGTTCAGCGCGGCGGCCCGCCGGTCATGACCGAATAAAACGTCCTGAACTTTGTTCCAATGCCTGGATTCTGCAGAGGTATAGGGTTGTGGTAACACGCGAACGCTGCGGCCCTTCATACATGTGAAGAGGAGAAACGATCATGACCGAGCCTGTGACGTATTTCTGGATCGCGGTTGCAGTGATCATCCTGCTGGTCGATCTCTGGGCCATCGTCAGCGTTTTCCGCAGTGACAAGGCCGATGTGACGAAGGTGTCGTGGGCGTTGCTGTTACTAGCGCTGCCTGTTGTCGGCCTGGCTATATGGGGTGTCATGGGGCCGCGCGGTATCAAACGTGGTACTGGACCTTCTTCGCCCGAACACAGTAAAGGGTAGGTGCTGAGCATGCCTTCATCAGACAAGACGCAGAAATCCGACGCGGCAAAGCCGGTCGTCAGTGGCGAGCAGGAGCGGGACAACGATGCTCGTCGTCCGGATGGCTCGACAGGCACAGGGCATGATTCAACGGCCCAAAAGGCCGCACGTGGCCACGCACAGCCTAAACATTGATCCACCACAAAGGGACCGCAATCGCGGCCCCTTTCCTCGCGGCTCAGAGGATAGGTTTACCGCCAGTCACTGCGTACCGCGAGCCGGAGATGTAGCTGCCCTCGTCAGACCCAAGCAACACATAGATCGGCGCCACTTCGACCGGCTGCCCTGGGCGGCCGAGCGGTGTCTTGGCGCCAAAATCCTGCACGGCTTCGTTCGGCATCGTAGAGGGAATAAGCGGCGTCCAGATGGGGCCTGGTGCAACACTGTTGACGCGAATTCCTTGGCTGCCGAGCAATTGCGCCAACCCGGCAGTGAAATTGGCGATCGCTCCCTTGGTGGTGGCGTATGCCAGCAAGCTGGGAGAAGGATCATCGGAGTTCACCGAGCTGGTGTTGATGATCGAACCACCCCGGGGCATTGATGGCAAGGCTGCCTTGCAAATCCTGAAGATCGCGGTGATGTTGATGTCGAAGGTCTTCACCCATTCATCGTCGTCGATTTCCTCCAGCGTCTCGTGGGACATCTGAAACGCTGCGTTGTTGACCAGAACATCGATACGTCCGAACTGGTCCACGGTCTTGGCGACGATATCCTGGCAGTGCTGCTTCTGCGCGAGGTCGCCGGGCAGCAGCAGGCACCGTCGGCCAGCGGCTTCGACCCAGCGGGCGGTCTCCCTGGCGTCGTCATGCTCGTCCAGATAGGCGATGGCCACATCGGCACCTTCCCGCGCATAGGCGATGGCGACAGCCCGGCCGATACCGCTGTCGGCGCCGGTGATCAGGGCGATCTTGTCTTGCAACCTGCCGCTGCCGGTGTAGGTCTGCTCACCACAATCGGGATACGGCTGCATTTTTGCCTGCGAGCCAGGGACGGCCTGCGGCTGGGAAGGAAAGGGGGGAGAGGGGTAGTTGCGCATGACGGTCGCTCCTGCAGGTTTGGAAGTGCATACCCGTTCGAAACGACCGACTGCCTGGGGTTGAACCGAATACGCCGGTGAGGCGACGGGCGGTGTGCGACGCTTGTCCATGACCGCAGGGTAGCCTTTCAGAGGCCCGTTGGTCCGATGTCTCTCGTCGCGCCCGGAACCAGGATGACCTTGCGGCAATTGTCCTGCTTCTGGTCGAACAGCTTGTAGCCCATGGCGGCCTCCTCCAGGGCCAGGCGGTGGGTGACGATCAGCTCCGGTGCCAGACGACCGGCCTCGATGTGCTCGAGCAGTTCGGGCAGGAACCGCTGCACATGGGTCTGGCCCATCTTGAACGTCAGGCCCTTGTCGAAGGCATCGCCGAACATGAAGGCGTGAATGAACCCCGCGTAGACGCCGGGCACACTGACCACGCCGCCGCGGCGCACCGCGGCGATGCTCTGACGCAGCGCCTTGCCGCTGCTGCCTTCGAGTTTCAGCGCGGTCAGCACCGTTTCGGTGGTGCTGCCCTTGGCCTCGAAGCCGACCGCATCGATGACGGCATCTACACCACGCATGCCAGGGGTTTGGCGAATGATGCTGTCGGCGGGGTCGTCGTCCTTCTCGAAGTTGATCGGCACCACGCCGTATGCATCACGGGCAAACGCCAGGCGGTAGTCGTTGTCGTCGACCATGAAGATGGTCTGCGCGCCAAGCATGCGTGCGCAGGCCGCGCTCAGCAGTCCCACCGGCCCGGCGCCATAGATGGCCACGCTCGAACCCTGGCCGACCTGGGCATTGATCACCGCCTGCCAGGCCGTCGGCAGGATATCCGAGAGAAACAGCACCTGATCGTCCGCAAGAGCCGTAGGCACCTTGAACGGCCCCGTGTTGGCCTTGGGCACGCGCACGTAGTCCGCCTGGCCGCCAGGCACGCCGCCGTACAGATGGCTGTAGCCGAACAAGGCAGCCCCTGGCGGGATGCCTTTCTTGTTGAGGATGGCACCGCGCCCGGTGTTGGTGGTTTCGCAGGCGGCAAACTGCTCTAGCTGGCAGAAAAAGCAGCTGCCGCAGGCAATCACGAAGGGGATCACCACCCGGTCGCCGACCTTTACGTTGGTCACGCCACGTCCAGTGTCCTCGACGATGCCCATGAACTCATGGCCGAAGATATCGCCTGCTTCAGTTTGTGGAATCTTGCCGTGATAGAGATGAAGGTCCGAACCGCAAATAGCGGTCGCGGTGACCCGCAAAATGATGTCGTCCTCGTCCTGGAGTATTGGATCGGGAACGGTATCCACCCTGACGTCCTGGGCGCCGTGATAAGTCAAAGCTCGCATAGGTTCAACTCCTGCTTGGTTGTTGGGGGTGAGGCTCTTAGCAGAGGAAGTCGGCGGCGCAGGTAAAGTTCAGGTGGAAGCCGCCAGTGGCAAGCCTGGGCAACGAGGCGTCTGCTGGGATAGACCTTCGCGAGTATTCGGTGCAAGGAGAGAGCGCCGGCTTTGCCCCTGGCCCGATGCCAGTCGTCTGCCGGGCTGAACGGATCCAGACAAGCCCGGCTCAACCCTACTGAATCGCCCATTTCCACAAGACGCCAGGGGAGGCCTTGAAATGGCCAAATACCTTTACTTGATCAGCTACATACTCGACAACCAACCCGGTACCTGCGAGCTGCGCATTGACGAGGAAGGTTTAAGCCGTGAGGCCGCTCGCGACTATCTGCAGGGCCTTCACCGGAACGAAGCGTCGTCGTTCAGCGATGTGCAGGTGCAACGGCTTGAGCATGACCATGAGCCCGGCACTTCGCCAGGTCACCACCAGCAGCCTTGAGCGCGAAGCGACGGGCAGAGTGCCAGCTCAGGCACCTTGGCCTCCTTGATGCCTGTTACCGGCGCTACCGGCGCGATACCGATGAGGGAACAACTCAATGAAAAGAAGGGGCGACACTTACCGACAATGGTGCGATCCGATCCTGCACCACCAAGTCCACGAAGAGACTCTCGACAATGGCCAATGCCTGGAGGTGCAGACACGCCTGTCGCGCACCGGGGCGACTCAGTTGTTCATCGGTGTCTATCGTGTTGACGGCACAGTCGTGTGCGAGCGGGCTTACGCCCAGCGTCCCGGTGAGAGCATGAGCCGGGCACTAGTGTGGGGCGTCAAGTATGGCCGGCAAGTTGCGGGCGGTGGGAAAATGGTCATTTCCAAGGCAGGCGGTGTTTGAAGGTATGCCCTTACTCGTCGGTAGCGATGTGAACTGAGCCGGAGACCTCTATCGCGAGTGACGACCTCGCAACTGGGCAATATGTTGATATGGCCAGATGCTACCGTTTGCGTACCCGCCGCGCCTTGTAGAGAATCGCACCCTTTGCCTCGAAAGGATGCGTGCAATGAAGTTCGAAGGGACTTTCCAATACATGGGCAATCACGGCAATGGCGGCATCGGTCCGCAGCACTCCACTTCGACCCTGATCATCAAGACCTGAGGCAGGCGCCCGTGTCCGAAATTACCTATGTGGTCATCAGCCTGGTGCTTTATGGGCTGCTGGATCGGTTCCTCAGGCCTTACCCGCTGCGCAAGTGGCTCGGGGTGGTGCTGGCGGTGGTCGGTGTCGTCGGTTGCATCGTCGTCAGCCAGGCCCGCTCGTTCGGGGTGGACCTGGGATTGCTGTCGGTGCTTGCCACGGGGTTGGGTGTGGGCCTGTTCGTGAGGCGGCGACGATTCGAGCAGATTGGTTGATGCGATAAAGGTCTTTACCTGAAAGCCCCGTAGTTCGTGCTACGGGGCTTTTTTGCAGCAAACAGCGGGGCTGTTAGTTCCTGCGTGGACGACATCTTGCGACAGTGTTTTGGCCGTGCCAGTGCGGTAGTGCGCGGCTACCAGCAATGGGGTGCGTTCTTCAGAACCTGAATCAGTGCGATATCGCTCAGGGTGTAGGCGCAGGTTGTAAAGTTGGCGGATTGTTCCAGGGCATAGTCCATGGGGTGGCCCGCAACTATCTGGAGCAGTGGGGTTTCTTTATCGATTTCACCGCTTTAACGTTTTAGCCAGTAGTCAAACCCGCTTAGTTGCCGTGCCAGCAACTTGTTAGTTGACCCCCGTCAACTAGTGCGCCTGTACCAATGCCTTTCATTCTCACCGCCATTTCCCGTATGATCCGCGCGCCATCCGTTTGATGGTGGATCATGGACTAAAGGATTTTTATGAAAAAGCTGATCAAAGCTACTGTTGCTGTTGCTGTCGTTTCGGGCGTTGCCCTGCTGTCCGGCTGCACCGGCCAGGTCTACAACCAGCCTAAGAACTGCTCGTACGACTACCTGTTCCACCCATCGGTTTCCATCTCCAAGATCATCGGCGGCTGCGGCCCGATCGATAAACTGCCTCAGCAGCAGTAATCCTGGAAATACCCTGATCGGGTCGTTCACGGCCTGATCCAAGACCCCCGACCATGGATGTGGCCGGGGGTTTTTGTTTTCGGGGGCGCGGTGGCTTGTCGCGTGGCAACCTGTCGTCTTGACGCCCCGGCGCGCGTTTGTTTGTGCTGGCAATTCGGTTACAATCCGTAAATCGTTTCAGCCCTGTCGGTCAATCCGACCAAAGGCTGGCGCGTCCAATGTCTCTCTGGCTGCTGAACAATGATCACAACAAGCCTGCGCTGAAGAACATGGAATACCTGGGCCAGCCACAGGCCCACCTCCGTTCTACTGACTGGAATCGATCAATGTTCAAGAAAGCTGGCAAGACCTTGCTGGGTCTGGCTGTCGCGGCGAGCTTCATGCAAGCGCACGCTGCCGACACCAAGAAAGTCGACGTGCTGCTGGTTGGCGGCGGCATCATGAGCTCCACCCTGGCTGTCTGGCTCAACGAGCTGGAGCCAAGCTGGTCGATGGAGATGGTCGAGCGCCTGGACGGCGTCGCCGAAGAAAGCTCCAACGGCTGGAACAACGCCGGTACCGGCCACTCCGCGCTGGCCGAGCTGAACTACACCCCGGAAGACAAAGACGGCAACGTCAACATCACCAAGGCCATCGAGATCAACGAGTCGTTCCAGATCTCCCGCCAGTTCTGGGCCTGGCAGGTACGCCAGGGCGTGCTGAAGAACCCGCACTCGTTCATCAACACCACCCCGCACATGAGCTTCGTCTGGGGCGATGACAACATCAAGTTCCTGAAGAAGCGCTACGACGCCCTGCAGGCCAGCCCGCTGTTCCGCCCGATGCAGTACTCCGAGGACCACGCGCAGATCGCCAAGTGGGTTCCGCTGATGATGGAAGGCCGTGACCCGAACCAGAAGCTGGCGGTCACCTGGACGCCGATCGGCACCGACGTCAACTTCGGCGAGATCACCCGCCAGTTCGTTGGCAGCCTGCAGACCAAAGAGAACTTCGATCTCAAGCTGTCCACCGAAGTGCAGGACATCACCCGCAACGAAGACGGCTCCTGGCACGTCGAGTACAAGAACCTGAAGGACGGTACCGAATCGGCCACCGACGCCAAGTTCCTGTTCATCGGTGCCGGCGGCGGCGCGCTGAAGCTGCTGCAGAAGTCGGGCATCCCCGAGGCCAAGGAGTACGCAGGCTTCCCGGTGGGTGGCTCGTTCCTGGTGACCGAGAACCCGACCGTTGCCATGCAGCACATGGCCAAGGCCTACGGCATCGCCTCGACCGGCGCGCCACCCATGTCGGTACCGCACCTGGACACCCGCGTGCTGGACGGCAAGCGCGTGATCCTGTTCGGGCCATTCGCCACCTTCTCGACCAAGTTCCTGAAGAACGGCTCGTACCTGGACCTGCTGAGCAGCGCCACCACCCACAACGTCTGGCCGATGGCCCGTGTCGGCATCGACCAGTACCCGCTGGTGGAATACCTCGCCGGCCAGCTGATGCAGTCCGACGACGACCGTTTCGCCGCCCTGCAGACCTACTTCCCGAACGCCAAGAAGGAAGATTGGAAACTGTGGCAGGCCGGTCAGCGCGTGCAGATCATCAAGCGTGACGAAGAGAAGGGCGGCGTGCTGAAGCTGGGTACCGAGGTCGTGGCTTCCCAGGACCGCACCATCGCCGGCCTGCTGGGCGCCTCGCCAGGTGCCTCGACCGCCGCGCCGATCATGCTCAACGTGCTCGAAACCGTGTTCAAGGAGAAGGTCGCCACCCCTGAGTGGCAGGCCAAGATCAAGGAAATCGTGCCGAGCTACGGTACCAAGCTGAACGCCTCGGCTGCCGCCACTCAGAAAGAGTGGGACTACACCGCCGAAGTGCTGCAG
>Ga0209370_1001901_pt1 | contig 16773 bp, 10 predicted proteins | sample AgamicAtPrz_FD_187164 | JGI IMG/M metagenome (GOLD analysis project Ga0209370, IMG submission 187164) | Agave microbial communities from Guanajuato, Mexico - At.P.rz (SPAdes) (version 2) | ecosystem: Host-associated > Plants > Phyllosphere > Phylloplane/Leaf | place: Guanajuato, Mexico... | reverse complement strand
GCTCGTACAGCCATTGCAGCGGACGGCGGCCGCTCCAGGCCAGGCAGTCATCGACTTCCTTCTGTTGCTCGGCAATGTGGATATGGATCGGGCAGGATTGGTCGCTGGCACCGAGTACATCGGCGATCTGCCCCGGTGTCACGGCGCGCAGCGAGTGGAAGCACAGTCCCAGCGCCTGCGCCGGCTGTTGTGTCAGCAATGGCGCTAGCTGCTGTTGCAGTTGCAAGTACTGTTCGGTTGAGTTGATGAAGCGCCGTTGGCCGTCATTGGGCGCCTGGCCGCCGAACCCGGCATGGCTGTACAGCACCGGCAGCAAGGTCAGGCCGATGCCGCTGGCGGCGGCGGCGGCGCTGATGCGCCGCGACAGCTCGGTGGGGTCGGCGTAGGCCTGGCCGTGCTGGTCATGGTGCACATAGTGGAACTCGGCCACCGAGGTGTAGCCGGCCTTGAGCATCTCGATATACAACTGGCGCGCGATGACCTGCAGTTGCTCCGGCGTGATGCGGCCGACCAGGCGGTACATCAGTTCGCGCCAGGTCCAGAAGCTGTCGTTGGGATTGCCGGCCACTTCCGCCAGCCCCGCCATGGCCCGCTGGAATGCGTGCGAGTGCAGGTTGGGCATGCCCGGCAGCAGCGGGCCACCCAGGCGCTCGGCGCCCTCGGCGTCGGCATCGGCCATGATCGCGGCCAGCCGACCGTCGGCGGCGACCTCCAGGCGGACGTTGCGGGCCCAGCCCGAAGGGAGCAGGGCGCGTTCGGCGAAGTAGGCGGGCATCGGTGAAATCCTGTTATTGTTAACTTGTATATACATATACAGCCGTTTGCCTGCCGGGTAAACTCCGGCAAGCTACCGTTCACTCCAACCGCACAAGGATTCAACGCCGTGCCGACACTTCCTGTCTCCGCGCTGGTTGCCCAGATGGGCGAAGGGCCGGCGCCGCTCTACGCCCGGGTGAAACAGATGATCATCCAGCAGATCGAGAGTGGCAATTGGCCGCCTCATCACCGGGTGCCATCGGAAAGCGAACTGGTCGGCGAGCTGGGCTTCAGCCGCATGACCATCAACCGCGCCCTGCGCGAACTCACCGCCGAGGGCCTGCTGGTGCGCATGCAGGGCGTCGGCACCTTCGTCGCCGAACCCAAGAGCCGCTCGGCGCTGTTCGAGGTCAACAATATCGCCGACGAGATCGCCGGCCGTGGTCACCAGCATAGCTGCCAGGTGATCAAGCTTGCCGAGGAAGCCGCCGGCTCCGAGCGCGCCCTGGCCCTGGACATGCGCGAAGGCCAGCGGGTGTTCCACTCGCTGATCGTGCACTACGAAAACGGCGTGCCGGTGCAGATCGAGGACCGCTACGTCAACGCCGCCATCGCTCCGGATTACCTCAAGCAGGATTTCACCCGGCAGACGCCCTACGCCTACTTGTCGCAGGTGGCGCCGCTCACCGAAGGCGAGCACGTGGTCGAGGCCATTCTCGCCGAGCCTGAAGAATGCAAGCTGCTGCAGATCGAGCGGGGCGAGCCGTGCCTGTTGATCCGCCGTCGCACCTGGTCGGGGCGCCAGCCGGTCACCGCTGCGCGCCTGATCCACCCCGGTTCCCGTCACCGTCTGGAAGGACGATTCAGCAAATGACCCAGTTGCAGCTGTTGCGTGCCCGGGATTATCCGCGCATGCCCTGGAAAAACGGTGGCGGTTTCACCGAAGAGATTACCCGCGATGCTGGTGACAGCCTGGACGGTTTCGGCTGGCGCCTGTCGATCGCCGATATCGAGGAGTCCGGTGGTTTTTCCAGCTTCACCGGGTACCAGCGGATCATCACCGTGTTGCAGGGCGACGGCATGCGCCTGCTGGTCGATGGCCAGGCCAGCCGGCCGTTGCTGCGGTTCGACGCCTTCGCCTTCAGTGGCGAAAGCCAGGTGAGCTGCAAGCTGTTGGGCGGGGCGATTCGCGATTTCAACCTGATTTATGCGCCACAGCGGTATCGGGCGCGATTGCAGTGGTTCGATGGCAGCAGCCGGTTGTTCAGCTCGGCGTCGACGGTACTGCTGTTTGCCGCGAGCAATCATGTCGAGGTTCGCGGAGGGTGGCCGGGCATGAAGCAGCTTGGATTATATGATTGCCTGCGGATCGAGAATGGTAGTCAGGTGCAAGAGCTGGAAGTGCAGGGGCGATTCTGCCTGATCGAGCTTACACCAAGCTGATTGGGTCGCAGGTACATCGCGGGGCAAGCCCGCTCCCACGCCCGGAAAGATTTGGCGTGGGAGCGGCCTTGCCCCGCGATGCGTTTCGGAGGAGCGGTACGGCTTTTTTGGTTGCCTATGCTTGTACATACAAGTAAAGATGTGTTTGTATAGTCGCCACGACACACACATGCCGTCGGACGACCGCAGAGGACATCCCCGTGACTGACAACAACAAATACCGTGACGTAGAAATCCGTGCCCCACGTGGCAACAAGCTGACCGCCAAGAGCTGGCTCACCGAAGCTCCGCTGCGCATGCTGATGAACAACCTCGACCCGCAGGTCGCCGAAAACCCGAAAGAGCTGGTGGTGTACGGTGGCATCGGCCGCGCCGCGCGCAACTGGGAGTGCTACGACAAGATCGTCGAGACCCTGACCCGCCTGGAAGACGACGAAACCCTGCTGGTGCAGTCGGGCAAGCCGGTCGGCGTGTTCAAGACCCACAGCAATGCTCCGCGCGTGCTGATCGCCAACTCCAACCTGGTACCGCACTGGGCCAACTGGGAACACTTCAACGAACTGGATGCCAAGGGCCTGGCCATGTATGGCCAGATGACCGCCGGCAGCTGGATCTACATCGGCAGCCAGGGCATCGTCCAGGGCACCTACGAAACCTTCGTCGAGGCCGGCCGTCAGCACTACAACGGCAGCCTCAAGGGCAAGTGGGTACTGACCGCGGGCCTGGGTGGCATGGGCGGTGCCCAGCCACTGGCCGCGACCTTGGCCGGCGCCTGTTCGCTGAACATCGAGTGCCAGCAGAGCCGCATCGACTTCCGCCTCGAGACCCGCTACGTCGACGAGCAGGCCAAGGACCTGGACGATGCCCTGGCGCGCATCGCCAAGTACACAGCCGAAGGCAAGGCCATCTCCATCGCCCTGCATGGCAACGCCGCCGAAATCCTGCCTGAGCTGGTCAAACGTGGCGTACGCCCGGACATGGTCACCGACCAGACCAGCGCCCACGACCCGCTCAACGGCTACCTGCCGGCCGGCTGGACCTGGGAGCAGTACCGTGACCGCGCCCAGACCGACCCGGCTGCCGTGGTGAAAGCCGCCAAGCAATCCATGGCCGTGCACGTCAAGGCCATGCTCGACTTCCAGAAACAGGGCATCCCGACCTTCGACTACGGCAACAACATCCGCCAGATGGCCAAGGAAGAGGGCGTGGACAACGCCTTCGACTTCCCGGGCTTCGTCCCGGCGTACATCCGCCCGCTGTTCTGCCGCGGCGTCGGCCCGTTCCGCTGGGCCGCGCTGTCCGGCGATGCCGAGGACATCTACAAGACCGACGCCAAGGTCAAGGAGCTGATCCCAGACGACGCCCACCTGCACCGTTGGCTGGACATGGCCCGCGAGCGCATCAGCTTCCAGGGCCTGCCGGCGCGCATCTGCTGGGTTGGCCTGGGCCTGCGCGCCAAGCTGGGCCTGGCGTTCAACGAGATGGTGCGCAGCGGCGAGCTGTCGGCACCCGTCGTCATCGGCCGTGACCACCTGGACTCGGGCTCGGTATCCAGCCCCAATCGTGAAACCGAAGCCATGCGCGACGGCTCCGACGCGGTCTCCGACTGGCCGCTGCTCAACGCCCTGCTCAACACCGCAGGCGGCGCCACCTGGGTTTCGCTGCACCATGGCGGCGGCGTGGGCATGGGCTTCTCCCAGCATTCGGGCATGGTCATCGTCTGCGACGGTACCGATGAAGCCGCCGAGCGCATCGCCCGCGTACTGACCAACGACCCGGGCACCGGCGTGATGCGCCACGCCGACGCCGGCTACCAGATCGCCATCGACTGCGCCAAGGAGCAGGGCCTGGACCTGCCGATGATCACCGGCTGATCGCCGCGCTTTGGATCGCACCCTTCACGGGTGATACTGAACAACAAGAAGGGGGCCATGGCCCCCATGCGATTGGAGTAGCGAAGTGACCGAATTGACCCTCAAGCCCGGCACCCTGACCCTGGCCCAGCTGCGCGCCATCCACGCCGCGCCTGTGTGCCTGCAGCTTGATGCCAGCGCCGCGCCCGCCATCGACGCCAGCGTCGCCTGCGTCGAGCAGATCATCGCCGAAGACCGTACCGCCTACGGCATCAACACCGGTTTCGGCCTGCTGGCCTCGACCCGCATCGCCAGCCACGACCTGGAGAACCTGCAGCGCTCGCTGGTGCTCTCCCACGCCGCCGGTATCGGCGCGCCGCTGGACGACGACCTGGTGCGGCTGATCATGGTGCTCAAGATCAACAGCCTCAGCCGTGGCTTCTCCGGCATCCGCCGCAAGGTCATCGACGCGCTGATCGGCCTGGTCAACGCCGAAGTCTATCCGCACATTCCGCTCAAAGGTTCGGTCGGCGCCTCCGGCGACCTCGCGCCGCTGGCGCACATGTCGCTGGTGCTGCTGGGCGAAGGCAAGGCCCGCTACAAGGGCCAGTGGTTGCCGGCCACCGAAGCCCTGGCCGTCGCCGGCCTGGAGCCGCTGACCCTGGCCGCGAAAGAGGGCCTGGCCCTGCTCAACGGCACCCAGGCCTCCACCGCCTACGCCCTGCGTGGCCTGTTCCAGGCCGAAGACCTGTACGCCGCGGCCATCGCCTGTGGCGGCCTGAGCGTCGAGGCGGCGCTGGGCTCGCGCTCGCCGTTCGATGCGCGCATCCATGAAGTGCGCGGCCAGCGTGGCCAGATCGACACCGCCGCCTGCTTCCGCGACCTGCTGGGCGACTCCAGCGAAGTGTCGCTGTCGCACAAGAACTGCGACAAGGTCCAGGACCCGTACTCCCTGCGCTGCCAGCCGCAAGTCATGGGCGCCTGCCTGACCCAGATCCGCCAGGCCGCCGAAGTGCTGGGCATCGAAGCCAACGCCGTGTCGGACAACCCGCTGGTGTTCGCCGCCGAGGGTGATGTGATCTCCGGTGGCAACTTCCACGCCGAGCCCGTGGCCATGGCCGCCGACAACCTGGCCCTGGCCATTGCCGAGATCGGCTCGCTGAGCGAGCGCCGTATCTCGCTGATGATGGACAAGCACATGTCCCAGTTGCCGCCGTTCCTGGTGGAAAACGGTGGGGTCAACTCCGGCTTCATGATCGCCCAGGTCACCGCTGCCGCCCTGGCCAGCGAGAACAAGGCGCTGTCGCACCCGCACAGCGTCGACAGCCTGCCGACTTCGGCCAACCAGGAAGACCATGTGTCGATGGCGCCGGCCGCCGGCAAGCGCCTGTGGGAAATGGCCGAGAATACCCGTGGCGTGCTGGCTATCGAATGGCTGGGCGCCTGCCAGGGCCTGGACTTGCGCAAGGGTCTGAAGACCTCCGCCAAGCTTGAGCAGGCGCGCCAGGCGCTGCGTCGCGAAGTGCCGCACTATGACCGCGACCGTTTCTTCTCGCCGGATATCGAGGCGGCCGCCGCGATGCTGGCCAAAGGCACCCTGACCGGGCTGCTGCCGGTGGGTGTCCTGCCAAGCCTGTAACACGACAATCGCGGGGCAAGTCGGGCCGCCGCATCACCGCTCCCATGCCAATCGTAGGAGCGGCGATGCGGCGGCCCGTCCTGCCCCGCGATGGGCTATCAGCAGCCCTTCTCGATTTCACGACCAGAACAACAATAAGGACGTGACATGCAACAAGCTCAAGGTCTCAAGCGCGGGCTGTCGGCCCGGCATATCCGTTTCATGGCGCTCGGCTCGGCAATCGGTACCGGGCTTTTCTACGGTTCGGCCTCGGCCATCCAGATGGCCGGCCCGGCCGTGCTGCTGGCCTACCTGATCGGCGGCGCCGCGGTATTCATGGTCATGCGCGCCCTCGGCGAAATGGCCGTGCACAATCCGGTGTCCGGCTCCTTCGGCCACTACGCCAGCACCTACCTCGGCCCCATGGCCGGCTTCATCCTTGGCTGGACCTACGCCTTCGAGATGGTCATCGTCGCCATCGCCGACGTCACGGCCTTCGGGATCTACATGGGCTTCTGGTTCCCCGAGGTGGCACGCTGGATCTGGGTGCTGGGTATCGTGTTCCTGATCGGCGGCCTGAACCTGTGCAACGTGCGGGTGTTCGGCGAGATGGAGTTCTGGCTGTCGCTGCTCAAGGTCGGCGCCATCGTCGCGATGATCCTCGCAGGCCTGGGCATCATGGCCTTCGGCTTCAGCCAGGTGGGCAGCGGGCACGCGGTCGGGGTGAGCAACCTGTTCGAACATGGCGGCTTCATGCCCAACGGTGTCAGCGGCCTGATCGCCTCGTTCGCCGTGGTGATGTTCGCCTTTGGCGGCATCGAGATCATCGGCGTCACCGCAGGTGAAGCGAAAGACCCACAACGCGTGATCCCGAAGGCGATCAACGCCGTGCCGCTGCGCATCCTGCTGTTCTACGTGCTGACCCTGTTCGTGCTGATGTGCCTGTACCCCTGGCCGCAGATCGGCAGCCAGGGTAGCCCGTTCGTGCAGATCTTCAGCAACCTGGGGATTGGCTCGGCGGCGGCGGTGCTTAACATCGTGGTGATTTCGGCAGCCATTTCCGCGATCAACAGCGACATCTTCGGCGCTGGCCGGATGATGTACGGCCTGTCCCAGCACGGCCAGGCACCGCGTGGCTTTGGCAAGCTGTCCAGGCACGGCGTGCCGTGGATGACCGTGGTGGTGATGGGCGCGGCGCTGCTGGTCGGCGTGCTGCTCAACTACCTGATCCCGGAGAACGTGTTCCTGCTGATCGCTTCGATCGCCACCTTCGCCACCGTGTGGGTGTGGCTGATGATCCTGGTCACCCAGGTCGCCATGCGCCGCAGCATGAGCCGTGAACAAGTCGCCCAGCTCAAGTTCCCCGTGCCGTTCTGGCCCTATGGTCCGGCGATGGCTATTGCTTTCATGCTGTTCATCTTCGGTGTGCTGGGCTACTTCCCGGATACCCAGGCGGCATTGATCGTCGGCGTGATCTGGGTTGTGTTCCTGGTCGCTTCCTACCTGCTGTGGTGCAGGCCCCGCGCAGGCGGTGGCGAGCCGGTCCGCGAGCCTGCCGAGCTGCACCGCTGAGTCTTACAAGGAGATCCTGATGAGAACGCTCTGGCAGCACTGCCATGCGGCCACCATGGCCGAGGGCCGCTACTCGATCATCGAGGACGCGGCGATCGTCACCAGCGCAGGCCTGATCGAATGGATCGGCCCGCGTGACGAGGTGCCGCCAGTGGCGGCCGATCGTATCGTCGACCTCGGCGGTGCCTGGGTCACCCCCGGGTTGATCGACTGCCACACCCACGCGGTGTTCGGCGGCAACCGCAGCGGCGAGTTCGAGCAGCGCCTGCAGGGCGTCAGCTATGCCGAGATCGCCGCCCAGGGCGGCGGCATCGCCAGCACCGTACGGGCGACCCGCGCGGCCAGCGAGGACGCGTTGTTTGCCAGTGCCCGCCAGCGGGTCCAGGCGCTGATGCGCGACGGCGTGACCACCATAGAGATCAAGTCGGGCTACGGCCTGGACCTCGAAAGCGAGCGCAAGATGTTGCGCGTGGCCCGGCGCCTGGGCGAGGAACTGCCCGTGACCGTGCGCAGCACTTGCCTGGCGGCCCACGCCCTGCCACCCGAGTATGCCGGGCGGGCAGATGACTACATCGCCCATGTCTGCGACGTCATGCTCCCGGCATTGGCTGCCGAGGGCCTGGTGGACGCGGTGGATGCGTTCTGTGAGCACCTGGCGTTCTCTCCTGCCCAGGTCGAGCGGGTCTTCGTCAAGGCTCATGAGTTGGAACTGCCGGTGAAACTGCACGCCGAGCAGCTGTCGTCGTTGCACGGTTCGAGCCTGGCGGCGCGTTACCACGCACTGTCGGCCGATCACCTGGAGTTCATGACCGAAGAAGACGCCATCGCCATGGCCGAAGCCGGCACAGTGGCGGTGCTGCTGCCGGGGGCGTTCTACTTCCTGCGCGAAACCCAGCTGCCGCCGATGGATGCCCTGCGCCGGCACGGCGTGAAGATTGCCCTGGCCAGCGACCTCAATCCCGGCACTTCGCCGGGCCTGTCGCTGCGCCTGATGTTGAACATGGGCTGCACCTGTTTCCGCATGACCCCGGAGGAAGCCCTGGCCGGCGTCACCGTGCACGCCGCCACCGCGTTGGGCCTGGGCGACAGCCATGGCTCGCTGGAAGAGGGCAAGGTCGCGGACTTCATCGCCTGGCAGATCGAACGCCCCGCCGACCTCAGCTACTGGCTCGGCGGCGACCTGCCCAAGCGCGTGGTGCGCCTGGGCCATGAAATATCCAATTGAGCGAGGGCATATGGACAAGGTATTGAGTTTTCACCAGGGCCGTCTGCCCCTGCTGATCAGCATGCCCCACGCCGGGCTGGGCTTGACCGACGCAGTACGCGATGGCCTGTCGGACCAGGCGCGCAGCCTGCCGGACACCGACTGGCACATCCCACGCCTGTATGACTTCGCCCGCGACCTCGGCGCCAGTGTGGTGGCGGCGGAGTACTCACGTTTCGTCATTGACCTCAACCGGCCGGATGACGACAAGCCACTGTATGCCGGTGCCACCACCGGTCTGTACCCGGCCACGCTGTTCGAGGGCGAGCCGCTGTTCAAGGACGGGCTGGAACCGAGTGGCGAGCAGCGCAAACAGTACCTGGAGCAGATCTGGCGCCCTTACCACGACACCATCCGCAACGAGCTGGAGCGTCTGCGCGAGCACTTCGGCTACGCCCTGTTGTGGGATGCCCATTCGATCCGCTCGCTGATCCCGCACCTGTTCGACGGCAAGCTGCCGGACTTCAACCTTGGCACCTTCAACGGTGCAAGTTGCGACCCGGCGCTGGCTCGACGGTTGGAGGACGTATGCGCTAAGGCGCAGGGCTACAGCCATGTGCTCAATGGCCGTTTCAAGGGTGGGCATATCACCCGGCATTACGGCGATCCGGCCAACGACATCCATGCGGTGCAACTGGAGCTGGCGCAGAGCACCTACATGGATGAAGTGGAGCCTTTCACCTATCGCGAGCAACTGGCACAACCCACCCAGTCGGTCTTGCGCCGCTTGTTGGAAGCCACCTTGCAATGGGGGCGTGAGCGCTACGGGCGCTGACAGGCAGCAATGGCCAGCGGCTGCGGACGCTGGCTTGCCAACCAGCCCACGCGGCGCAAGACAACTGCCCCTGCAGGGACCGCTCCGGCCGGCCGGTAGCGGCGGCTAGTGGTGAGCGGCGCGGATGCGCTGGGTCAGCTCGGCGATCAGGTTTGCCTCTTGTCGCTCGCGCAGAGCCTCCAGCGCACGGGTCGGCGCCTCCAGTTCATCCAGGCTCGCCTCTGGTTGGTCGTATTGCAGGTTGTTCACGGCGCTCTGGAACTTGGTTTCGATCTGCTCAAAATCGCCAGCGTAGGCCTCGCGCAGGTAATCGACCCAGAACGGCGTAGAGCCGGCGAACGTCAGGAAGTCCTCCCCCTCCTCAGCCTCCCGTATCCGTAACGCAGCATCCGTGGCATCTGTCGAGCTTACGTCGGCACCGAACATCATTTCGTCTGCCGGGCTCAGCAAGTCCAGGCGCGAGGCCAGCAGACGCCGATAAGCCAGGCGGACTTCGGCGGCATCCTGGTGCAGTGACCTGGCGCTGGCGATTTCGTCGAGGCGTTCTTGGCGGAAATGGCGGCGCAGCAAACGATAGAGGCGCGACTCGCGATCCGCCCCGGTCGTATCCAGGGCAGTCTGGGCAATCATGTGCATCTGCTCGACCTGCTGGAACTGCAGCAAGATCCCGTCCGGGCAGGTGCCTTCGCGGATGGCCTCGGCAGCAATCGCATCGAACACCTCACGTTCATCCGGCTGGTTCGCCGCCATTGCCAGGACCCGCCAGACACGCTCGATGATGGCTGGCCGGGTATCGGTGTTGCGGTAGGGCACAGCCGTGGTCAATTGAGTGATCAGTTGCAGCAGGTTGTCCGCGTCACCGGCCTGGCGCAACTGCTGCCACTGCGCGCTTCGCGCTGCTTGCAGCCCTCCCGCGCCTTCGAGCCAGGGGCTGGCATCCAGCTCGAGCACCGGGGTCCAAGGGGCGGAACCATGCCGGTGGAAGCTGCCGGTGCTGCCGGTACTGCCGTAGCTGCCGAGCGAACTGCCATAGGCATCGGCGTACCCGAAGCCCGGAGGGGTGGCATTGAGAATGTCGAACGGCAGGTCCATGTCGAAGGTGAAACTGCGGTCATAGCGCTGTGACAGATGAGCCGTGCGCATCGTGTCGGCTTGCAGCGGGTTGCCCGTCAGCAGCAGGGCGGTGCTGCCGAACTGGCTTTCGGGATTGTCGAGAATCGCCTGGGGCAGTGTAGTCAGGCGGTTTTCCCGCAGGTCCAGCGTGTACCTGGGCATCAGGTTGTCCAGCCAGCTTGGCCAGTGGCCCAGGCCCATGTTGCGCATCGCCAGGCGGTCCAGGCGCGGAGTCAAGACATTGGGGCTATGCAGCTCCGGACTGAGCCGGTTACCGGAGATATCCAGCTCCCTCAAGGCCGGGATCCGCGCAATGACGCGCATGGCCTGGTTGTCGATTTCCAGGCCTTGGTCGATCACGCTCAACCTGCTGAGCGATGGCAGCCGGGTCAGTGCTTCGGGCAGCGCCCGCAGTGGTTGGACATGCTCCTCGAGGGTCAGGTGGGTGATGTGGGCGAAACGCCCAAGCCATTGATCGAGCTGCTGCTCGGTGGCCTGAACACGGCTCAGCCGGACGATGTCGGCAATGCGCACGAAGAAGTCGGGAAGCGTTGGCGGGAAATCCTCAAGCCTGGTGGCTTCGATATGCCAAGGTGTCAGGGAGTCATCACGGACCCGCCGCTCCCAGAACCCGAGAATCGACTGGGTGATCCGGCGCCTGGCGCTTGCTGTCCGGTCATCCAGCGGCTCCGCGGCGCTGGTGGCCATGGACCATTGATCCATGGCCTCGCGCAGATGCTGGTACTGCTCGATGACAGGATTGCCCCCCAGGCTGAAGTCGAAGCGACGCCGCCGGTTTGTCTGGCTACGGTACATGTCCAGCAACTGGCTGGGGCGTATCGGGTTGCCGTCGAGCAGGACCCTGGAGCGCGCGCTCAGGCTTTCGGCATTGGCCGATAACAGTGCTGGCACCCGGGGCAGGTCGTTGTCACGCAGGGAAAGGGTGGCGATTCTCTCCAGTGCCGCGTCGTCCAGCCAATCCGGCCACTGCGTCAGTGCGGCCCGGTCCAGGCCCAGGTAGTCCAGGTACAGGTCCGGGAAGCTGAATCTGGCGAGGGGGGCGAAGCGATTGCCGCTCAGGTCGAGGTGGCGCAGTTGGTCGCGGGTGGCGAGGCGCTCCAGGTCCAGCGGGTACAGTGTCAGGTTCTGGTTGACCAGCCTCAGCTCGACGAGCCGGGGGAAGCTGCGGATGATCAGCGGCAGGCTGTTGGCAAACTCCGAAGCGCCCGCCAGCGCGTCGTAGTCACGTGCGATCTCCAAGGCCGACAAGCGCGGAAAATGCTGGAAAAGCGTGCTGAGTTGCGCTTCGAACTGCGTCCAGCCCAGGGCGCCGTCGTTCGAGTGGTCGAGCGAGACGTTGTCCAGTTGCAGGCGCTCGACCCGGTCACCGATGAATGCCGGCAGCCGCTGGGGAAACTCTGCAATGAACATCCTTGAAAGCCGCAGGGTCGCGACGCGCTCGTCGAGCTCCGGCACGGCACTGTGGACCCAGTGCTGCCACAGGGCTGCCTCGATCTCTTCACGGTTGGCCCGCCGTGCACCCAGGCCGATGATCTGGCCAGGGCCTGTGAACGCTTCGTCCAGGCTCCGGCGTAGCTCCAGGCGTTCGGCGCGCAGTTGCTCGATCCGCGCCTGAATCTCCCCAGGCGTTCGCCCCGCCGACTCCATGGCGGTCAGCACCCGCTCGGCGGAGACGGCGAACTCCGGCGCCAGCATCATCTCATCGAGCTGGGCCAGCAGGCTGGCCCGGGCAGGCAGTTCGGCAAGCTTGCCATCACCGCTCAACCGATAACCCAGGCGCCCGTCGGCAAGGCGCATGGGCGACCTTGGACCGGGACGGTGCATCTTCAGCGCCTCGCGCAAAGCCCAGCGTGGCAGCGGTGCCTGCCTGATGTGCTCGGCGAGGGTGGTCGCATCAAGGATGCCGGAAGGCGCGAGTGCTAGACGCTGGGCTGGGGAGAGCGCGGCGAACAGTGCCTGGTAAAGTGATTCATGGATGCTGGCAGGCAGGCCTGAGGTCGCAGCCATGAGGTGGTAGCCCTGGGGGGTATGGCTGATGAGCGTGGGGGGCAGGTCGGCAGGGCCGATGGCGTCGACGCGGTTTGCCGGCAAAGCGCCTCGGCGCAACTCCAGGGCGGTGTCGCCGGACCAGCCAGGTAGCCGCGAAAGGGAGTGCAGCACCAGTCGGTCGGTATCGGCGTTATGCTGTACGTTCAGGTACAGCCCTTCATAGGCCCGGGTCAGGCGCAGCTGCTGCTGCATGAGGCGGGCTTCGTCACCGATGCGCCGGGGCACTTTGCCGGTGTTCAAGGCCTTGAGCTCATCGTCGGTGGCGTTGAACAGCAGCTCATCGACACCGCTGCCGGGCAGGTTGGGGTAAATGCGCCGCAGCAGCGCTGCCCTTGGCGACTGGCTGGCGGGCAACTGGCGATAGCGTTCGGCAAAGGCCGCCTGGCGTGCCCCAGATGTTGCGGCAGGCAGGGCAGCGCGCGTTTCGCGCTCCAGCCTGAAGCGGTCCAGGGTATCCCGGAGCGGGGCCGGGAGGGGTTGGCTGTCGCTGAGGACCCGGCGCAGGACGCTTTCGTCGATGCCACTGACTTGCAGGATCCGCTTGGCGTCGCGTTCATCGAACGATGCCGCCAGGTGCCCAAGGCGCCGGAACAGTTGCATGCCGTGCCATTGCCGCGGCCGGTCAAGTTCGTGCAGCCAGGCTCCGCAGCCGTTGTGGCGCACCGCAGGTTCATAGCTGAAGGGCTTGCTGGGGTGTTCGAGCTTGTAGACGCCGGCTTCGGGGGCCCATTTGAGTGCATACGTCTTGCCTTCGAGGCGCAGCCAGGTCTTGCCAGCGTGACGATACAAGCCCAGGTCGTCGGGCATTGCCTGCCCGGGGAGTGGCGTGTCATGCGCATAGGGCGTCAGGTCCGGATGCCATAGGCGCCTGCTGCCGTCCGGCATCTCGACCTCCACCAGTTCTTCGATGAATGATGGGGGCGTGACAGCTGCCGGGGCTTGCTCGGCGGCTGGCGCGACGGACCCGGGGGTGCCACCCCGTTCCACCTTTATCGCGTGCCCTCCGGCCGAGGTAATGGTGAGGAGCGCGATATTTTCCACAACGTCCATCAAATAGGCGAGTGCTTGCTGGCGGTCGTCGTTGGCCCAGCTGTCGATGCCCTCATAGACCTCGTTGCCCAGTTGCAGGATCGTTGCCGCCAGCAGCAGGTAGCCCACTTCAGGTACCACGAAGCCGACCACGTTCAGAGCGCCAAGGGCAATCGACTCGAAGTAGGCCAGGCGTGCATGGCGTGTCTGCGCGTCCATGGCCAGGGTGGGGACGGCATGGAACCTGGCGTCGTCGCGCAGCCTGGTGAAGTTCTGATAGACCACTTCGGCGCGGAAAGGACGAATGAATGCGCGCGGGGTGAGCGGTAGTTCCGCCTCAATATCGGGCACCCGTTCGTAGGTGTTCCTCAAGGTGAAGGTCAGGGGCATGAGGTGATCCTGCACCTTGACCAGCAGATGCGCCTTGGCCGCATCGGGCACATGGCGTGCAATCGTGCCCAGGTCCTGCTGAGTCGCCTCGCGCAGTTGCGACTTCATTGCGCAGAAAGAGGGGTATTCCCTCAACGGCGCATCGACGGCATGGGGTGTGTAGAGCACCACGCATGGGGATTGCCGGAACTGGATCAACACCATCGCAGTGAGTTCGACCTTCCACAGCTGCAGGAAACTGAAGGTCGCCTGGACCTGCGTGGAGCTATCGAGCGTTTCCAGCGAGGTGGCCAGGAGGGCCTCATACGCGGCTTTGCCGACCTGCTTGCGCAGGAAGGCACAGTGCAGACTTTGCCTGAAGGCAGAAACTTCGACCTGGCCCAAGGTATCGAGCACCGGTGCCTGGGCGGCCAAGCGATCCGCCCAGGAAACCTGGCGGCCCGGCACCGGCTCTGGAGCGGGGTAGTAGATGCGGTCGAGCAGCGCCTGGTACTGGCCGCCGATGTCGAGTGTGCGGCATAGCGCAACGAAGGCTGTCGGCTCGATGTCCACGACGTTGTCGAATGGCGGGCCGTTCATGTAGCCGCGATGATCGAGAATGACCGAGCGCATCTGGGGTACCGGCACATCCAGTGCGCCGGGCTCGGTCGAGGCGCTTTCGAAATTTTGCAGGGCATGGTGTTTCAGCGAGCGGACGAACTGTCGCGGCTCGGCCGCGCCCTGTTGGCGTCGCTGGGCATAGCCGACGGCGTCGAACATGAAGGTGTTCGACACATCGAGCCTGCGCTGGAACGTTTTCTCGATCGCGTCGCCCAGCTGCCGGGTGGCGAACGCGTCCAGGGCGGGGAGGTCGGCAAACAGCGTCCTGGCCGCGAGTGTGCTGGCCCGGTAGCGCTCATGCTCTTGCGCCAGAGCCTTGGCCACCGCCGGATGTCGCTGACAGGCCGCCTCCAGCGCCGGAGGGGTAGTCGCCAACGCCGTGCGCAGGTCTTTGATTACCGCTGCCGATGCGGTCTTCATCCACTCGGGAGTCTTCTGTTCGATCACGGCAGGCTGGTGGCGGGTGTTTGGCGCTTTGTGCATCGACATCTGCAGATCCTTGCTCAGGTTAAGGCTGCCCGCACTATCCCCGGCCAGGGGCTCGGCTAGTGGTAGGTATGTGTGACGGGTTGGACGCAGGGCATGCTCAAAGCGCAATTCAGGTTTATGATGGCCCACGGCCGAATAAATCCTCACACGGAGTGCGCGATGCAGACCCTCTACCCGCAGATCAAACCCTACGCCCGGCACGATCTGGCCGTGGAAGCGCCGCATGTGCTGTACGTCGATGAAAGCGGCTCGCCGGAAGGTCTGCCCGTGGTGTTCATCCATGGCGGCCCGGGCGCCGGTTGCGACGCTCAGAGCCGTTGCTACTTCGATCCCAACCTGTACCGCATCATCACCTTCGACCAGCGCGGCTGTGGCCGCTCCACGCCCCACGCGAGCCTGGAGAACAACACCACCTGGCATCTGGTCGAGGACCTGGAGCGTATCCGCGAGCACCTCGGCATCGACAAATGGGTACTGTTCGGCGGCTCCTGGGGCTCCACCCTGGCCCTGGCCTATGCCCAGACCCACCCCGAGCGCGTGCATGGGCTGATCCTGCGCGGGATCTTCCTGTGCCGCCCGCAGGAAATCAGCTGGTTCTACCAGGAAGGTGCCAGCCGTCTGTTCCCGGATTACTGGCAGGACTACATCGCACCGATTCCACCGGAAGAGCGTGGCGACCTGGTCAAGGCCTTCCACAAGCGCCTGACCGGCAACGACCAGATCGCCCAGATGCATGCGGCCAAGGCCTGGTCCACCTGGGAAGGCCGTACCGCCACCCTGCGGCCAAACCCGTTGGTGGTCGACCGTTTCTCCGAACCCCAGCGCGCCCTGTCCATCGCCCGCATCGAATGCCATTACTTCACCAACAACGCATTCCTCGAGCAGGATCAACTGATCCGCGACATGCCGAAGATCGCCCACCTGCCGGCGGTGATCGTGCATGGCCGCTATGACGTGATCTGCCCGCTGGACAATGCCTGGGAGCTGCACCAGGCCTGGCCGAACAGTGAATTGAAGGTGATTCGCGACGCCGGTCACGCCGCCTCCGAGCCGGGCATCACCGACGCCTTGGTGCGCGCCGCCGACCAGATGGCTCGCCGTCTGCTCGACCTGCCTCTGGAGGAGGCATGAAGGGGCTGATCCAGCGTGTGCGCGGCGCACGGGTTGAAGTGGCGGGGGAGATCGTCGGGGCCATCGACCAAGGGTTGCTGGCGCTGGTGGCGGTCGAGCCTGGCGATTCGCCCGAGCATGCCGACAAACTGCTGCACAAGCTGCTGAACTATCGAGTGTTCAGTGACGAGCAGGGCAAGATGAACCGCTCGCTCAAGGATGTCGGCGGGGGCCTGTTGCTGGTGTCACAGTTCACCCTGGCCGCCGACACCCGCAACGGCATGCGCCCGAGCTTCTCGACGGCCGCGCCACCGGCCCTTGGCGCCGCGCTTTTCGACTATCTTTTGAAGCAGGCACAAGGTCGGCACCCGCAGGTGGCCAGTGGTCGCTTCGGCGCTGACATGCAGGTGCATCTGGTCAATGATGGCCCGGTAACATTTATGTTACAAATATGAGGTCAAAAAACCCTTTGTTTGGCGAAAACAAGGGGTTTTTCACGATAAATAGTTTGTTCAGCCTGATGCGTTGTAACGCGACCTGCTGGATAATCGCGCGCTGCATGAGCCTGCGTTCGCAGGTTCGTTTCACTTTGACTCGAGCATTGTCAGGATCCGTTTGGGGAATCATTACGCCCTCACGGGGTCCGAACAGTGCTCGCCAACCCGGCATTTGTCGCTGGCCGTTGGTTTCA
>Ga0209370_1001900_pt1 | contig 16785 bp, 14 predicted proteins | sample AgamicAtPrz_FD_187164 | JGI IMG/M metagenome (GOLD analysis project Ga0209370, IMG submission 187164) | Agave microbial communities from Guanajuato, Mexico - At.P.rz (SPAdes) (version 2) | ecosystem: Host-associated > Plants > Phyllosphere > Phylloplane/Leaf | place: Guanajuato, Mexico... | reverse complement strand
AGGTCAAGAACAAGGACGGCCAGGACAGCGAGACCTTTATCAAGGCCGCGCTGACGCCCCAGGAACTCAAGTGGCTGGCTGCCTGCGACGGCGTCAAGCCCGAAGAGCTGATGGAGGCGCACCGCCATAATCTGCCCGAATGGCTGGTCGAGCCGCTCAAGGCCCAGCTGGGCGATGGATTCTGGGCACTGGCCGCCAGCATGGAGCAGGCAGCTCCATTGGACCTGCGTGTCAACACGCTCAACGACAAGCGCTCCGATCTGCGCAAGGAACTGGAAAAAGCCGGCATCAAGGCCGAGCCCACGCCGTTCTCGCCCATCGGTCTGCGTGTGGACGGCAAGCCCGCGCTGGCCAAGGTTGATGCCTTCAACCGCGGCGCCATCGAAGTGCAGGACGAAGGCTCGCAACTGCTGGCACTGATGCTGGATGCCAAGCGTGGCGAAATGGTGGTGGACTTTTGCGCCGGCGCCGGCGGCAAGACCCTGGCCATTGGCGCGGCCATGCGCAACACCGGCCGTCTGTATGCCTTCGACGTCTCGGGTCATCGCCTCGATGCGCTCAAGCCTCGTCTGGCGCGTTCGGGTCTTTCCAATGTCCACCCTGCCGCGATTGCCCACGAGCGCGACGAGCGCGTCAAGCGCCTGGCCGGCAAGATCGACCGCGTGCTGGTCGATGCTCCCTGCTCGGGCCTGGGTACGCTGCGCCGCAATCCCGACCTCAAGTGGCGCCAGAGCGTCAAGGCCGTGCAGGAGCTGACGCAGAAACAGGCAGCCATCCTGGAAAGCAGCGCGCGCCTGGTCAAGGCCGGTGGCCGTCTGATCTATGCCACCTGCTCCATCCTGCCAGAGGAAAACGAAGCCATTGCCGAAGCCTTCAGCGCCGCTCACCCCGAGTTCGTTCCTCTGGACGCGGGTGAGGTGCTGGAGCAGCTCAAGATTGCCGACGGCGACAAGCTTTGCAGCGGTGGTGACGAGGGCCGACGCTATCTGCGTCTGTGGCCGCATCAGCACGAGACAGACGGGTTTTTCGCCGCTGTTTGGGTGAAAAAGGCGTAACTTCGGTGCAAGTCCGGTATCTGCTGTCGGGGAATCGACAACAGACCGGTCGGCGGCTCACCTAAAATGGCACGACCGTGCTTATCGAGTGGGCGCGGTTTTTTGCCAAAGGCTTTGTTATTTATGTCGCTGGATATAGCCTCGATCTGGAATGCCGTCGTGGATTGGATGGCCAATGGCCTGTGGGATCTGACGTGGTGGCAATTGCTGCTCTACACCCTGATCACCACCCACTTCACGATTGCGGGTGTCACCATCTATCTGCACCGCAGCCAGGCGCATCGGGCACTGGATCTGGGGCCTGTTCCCTCGCATTTCTTCCGCTTCTGGCTCTGGCTGGGCACGGGCATGGTGACCAAGGAATGGGTAGCCATCCACCGCAAGCACCACGCCAAGTGCGAGACCGCAGATGACCCGCACAGCCCGCAGACGCGCGGCCTGGGCAAGGTGATGCGTGAAGGTGCCGAGCTGTACCGTGCCGAGGCCAGGAACGAGGAAACGCTCAGGAAATACGGTCACGGCACGCCCGATGACTGGATGGAGCGCAATATCTACCGCCATTCGGTGATGGGCCCCTCGCTGATGCTCATCCTGAATGTGGCGCTGTTCGGCGTGATCGGCCTGTCGATCTGGGCCGTGCAGATGGTCTGGATTCCATTCTGGGCTGCGGGCGTGGTCAACGGCGTGGGGCATTTCTGGGGCTATCGCAACTACGAGGCGACGGATGCCTCCACCAATCTGGTGCCCTGGGGCCTCATCATCGGCGGCGAAGAGCTGCACAACAACCACCATACCTTTCCCACTTCGGCCAAGTTCTCCGTCAAGCCCTACGAGTTCGATATCGGCTGGGTCTATATCAGCCTCATGCAGAAGCTGGGCTGGGCCAAGGTCAAGAAAACCCCACCGCGCCTGCGCATGGGCGTCGTCAAGCCCGTGGCCGACGAGCTGACGCTGGAAGCCATCATTGCCAATCGCTACGAGGTCATGGCCCGTTATGCGCGCGGCGTGCGCACGGCGGTTCAGCACGAACTGGACCTGCTCAAGCAGAAGCAGGCACAGAAGTCGGATGTTTCCCTGCTCAAGGGCGTGCAACGCTGGCTGCACCGCGATGCCGACAAGGTGCCCGAGCGTGCCCAGAGCCAACTGGCGCAGGCGCGCGCTGCGCACCCGGTGATTGACCAGATGCTGGTCATGCGCGAAGAGCTGCGTCAGCTGTGGCTCAACACCAGCCTGAGTCGCGAGCAGCTGACCGGCCAGCTGCAGGCCTGGTGCCAGCGCGCCGAGGCCAGCGGCATTGCGGCACTCAAGGATTTCTCCGTCAAGCTGCGCGCTGCCCACGTCTGAGGCCGAGCTTGCCAAGCTGCTGCCAGATTCTGGCAAGCGCGAAGCTCAGGCCTTTTCCCTCTTCAAGCCGCTGCGCTGCCCGGCTTTGCTGTATCCGTGCCGCCGGATATTGAATCCAGGCCGCACCTGCCGGCGTGCTCAGCTGCACCCAGGTGCGACTGGGGCAACGCCAGCTTTGCCCGGTTTGCAGCACCATGACCTGACCGAAGTGATTGTCGGTAAAGCTCAGCGGCCCGATGGCCAGACGCAGCGGCCCTTGTTGGCAGAACAGTTCGCTGCCTGGTTCAAACAGCAGCGATGCAGCTTGGCCGCTGTTGAGGCTATGTATTTTCGGGGTGAGTTCCGGCTGTGACATGGTGGCTGGAGGTCTTTGATTCAGGCCCTCAAGCGTAGGGAAGCACGGCTTGGCAGAACAGGCACAGCAAGCGTTCCGTGCAGGCGTAGCAGTGTGGATTCCGGTGCATCTGTTCCGGTATGTTTGCTGACAATCTGTATCTGTTGCAGAACAGGGCTTGCTGGCATGATGCCTGCCCGGTCCTGCGTTTTTGTCATCATGCTGACTTCCACCACCTCCGAATCACAGCCTGCCGATCATCCGACAGGCGATGCGCTGCTGCCGCTGTATCAACGGCTGGCCGCGCACTACAGCAAGGCCATGGAGCTGGGGAGCCTGAAGCCCGGGGAGCGCATGCCGTCGGTGCGCGAGCTGATGGCGCGGCATGACATCAGTCTCTCGACGGCCTTGCAGGTGCTGCGTTTTCTGGAAGCGCAGGGTTGTCTGGAGGCCAGGCCCCGCGTGGGCTACTTTGTGTGCGCGACGATGACGGGCGATATTCCTCTGACCAGCGAACCGGACCTGAGCCAGCCGCTGTCTCCCGGCGCGCATGCGCATTTCGTGGGCATCAACGAGCATATTTCTCTGCTGCTCGAGCGCGGCCGTCAGGCCGAGGTCTATATGGACATCGGTGGCTGCACGCCGCCTGCCTCCTTGTTCGATCATCACTATCTGAACAAGACCGTCACCAGGCTGCTGCGCGAGCATCCGACGCTGCTCTCGCAGGGGCGCTCTCTGCTGGCCAATCAGGGCAATCATCCGCTGTTTCAGCAGGCCATGGCCAGACGGGCGCTGGCCTCCGGTATCCGTGTTGCACCTGCCGATGTGCTGGCAACCACCGGCAATTCCGAAGCTGTGAGTCTGGCGCTGGCTGCCGTGGCATCGCCCGGGGATATGGTGGCCGTCGAATCGCCAACCTATTACGGCCTGCTGCAAGTGGTGGAGTCCTTGCAGCTGAAAACGCTGGAGATTCCCTGCAGCCCGCGCACCGGCATGTCCATCGAGGCGCTGGAGCTGGCTTTTCAGACCCAGCCGCGCCTGAAGGCCGTGGTGGTGGTGCCGGAACTGCAGATGCCGCTGGGCGCGCGCATGCCGGACGAGAAAAAGGCCAGACTCGTGGCCCTGTGTGCAGCCCATGGGGCGGCGCTGATCGAGGACGACTCCTATGGTCTGTTTGTCGAAGGGCTGCCGGTGAAGCCGCTCAAGGCCTGGGACAGTGTCTCCGGGCATGTGATCTATTGCCAGGCCTTCAACAAAAGTCTGGCGCCGGGCCTGCGCCAGGGCTGGATGAATGGCGGCCAATGGCATGGCCGCATCCAGATGCTGAAATTTGCACAAAGCCGCAATACCCAGACGCTGGGGCAACTGGTCGTGTCCGAGGTGCTGGGGTCACCCACCCATCAGCGCAGCCTGGAAAAGCTCAGGCAGCAGCTCAAGCGACAGCGCGAGGCCATGGCCAGACTGGTTGCACGTCATTTCCCGCTGGGCACGCGCATGAGCCTGCCAGGCGGCGGCCTGTGCCTGTGGCTGGAGTTCCCCGCGCAGATGTCAACCTCGGACCTGTTCACGGCAGCCCTGGCGCGCGGCATACGTATTGCGCCGGGCAGCATGTTTTCCAACTCCGGCAGGTATGAGCACTGCATGCGCCTGGCCTGCACCCATCCGGTCAACGAACTCATGGAGAGGGCGATGCAGGATCTGGGCGCGATGGCCTGCCGGCAACTGGGGCAGAGTCCGCGCAGCTAGCGCTGGCCGGGGTCCTTTACTTCGTCGGCTGACCGGCCATGCACTTGCTCAGGAATTCACGGGCCTTGCCGCCTTCCTTGTAGAAGGTGCTGATGACCTCCTTGCCTTCCACAGAGACCTTGAAGCGGGCTTCTTCCTCTTCCCCAAGCTCCTTGACCAGTGCTTCGGGGCCGCCCAGCGCATAGACGATGGCTCCCCATTTGCCATTGGACATGGTGTAGTTGATGGCGCCGACCTCCTGGGGCCGGTCCTGGTTCTGGGTCAGCGTGGTTCTGATCTTGCGCGGGCTGGCGGGCTGGGGAATGTCCATGCCCAGAAAGGTCAGCAGGGCACCGTTGTGCTTGGCCGTGGGGCCGGAAAGCTGAACGGCACCGGACATGCTGCCAAAGATCGCCGCACATTCAAGACCGGAGCGCGGATTTTTCTCGTCATGCGAGAACATCCAGTAGCCCTTGCGCAGTTTCTGATACTGCGGGTCTTGTGCAATTCTCTGTCCTTCCTTGATCAGCTCCTGCCCCTCGCGCAGCAGCTCCAGCTGGCTGCGCGCCAGACCGCCCAGGGCATCGGCGGGCGACGGTTCGGCGCGTTGGGTGGCGGCGGGCGCGGAGCTGAACTGCTCGCAGACGGGCACCGAGGCCAGACCCGGTGAGCCGCCTGTCATGCCGACCTGGCGCTGGCCGGGGCCGGGACCCGTGGGGCAGATGAAGGTCTGGCCGAAGACGGCTGGCGACACGGCAAGCGAAAAAAGCAATGTGCTCAGCGTCCTGTGATTCATGTGATCCATCCCTGTTCGTTGCAAACTGCCAAGTATAGGGAGGGTCGCTGCGTCAGCTCTCGCGCCGCGACAGGAGTCGCAAAGGCATGAAAAAACCGCCTGCACTTGCGTGAGGCGGTTTTTCAAGAAACAGGCCGAATTACTTCAGCTTGGTTTCCTTGTACTCGACGTGCTTGCGAGCCTTGGGGTCGAACTTGATGATCGACATCTTTTCAGGCATCGTCTTCTTGTTCTTGGTCGTTGTGTAGAAGTGACCGGTACCAGCAGTGGAAGCCAGCTTGATCTTTTCGCGTCCGCCTTTAGCAGCCATGGTGTTTCTCCTTCAGGAAATTAAGCTTGGCCACGAGCGCGCATGTCTGCGAGCACGGAGTCGATACCGTTCTTGTCGATCAGGCGCAGAGCAGCGCTGGAAACGCGCAGGCGCACCCAACGGTTTTCGCTCTCCACCCAGAAGCGGCGGTATTGCAGGTTGGGGAGGAAACGACGCTTGGTCTTGTTGTTGGCGTGGGAAACATTGTTGCCCACCATGGGCTTCTTGCCCGTAACTTCACATACGCGTGCCATTGGGACACTCCGATAGTTGAATCGGCCGCCGGCTCTGGAATCCTGCAGAAGCAGGAGGTGCCGACAACCTCACCTCGCCAGTTTGTAATGGGTGGCGGTAGCCCGATTGCGGAAGTCCCGAAGCACGGTAAAGCGCGAATCTGGAATTCAGCAAAGTCTGCGATTATAGCGTTTTCGCAAAAAAGCCCCTGGTGCCGGCCAAAACTGGCCAAACCCAAGGGCTTTTGCGCCGAACATGCGCTAACAACCGCTCAAACGCCGAAGCGCCTTGGCGTCATCAGGATTCCTGTTCCAGGAAGCGCTGGGCGTCCAGGGCCGCCATGCAGCCGGTGCCGGCGCTGGTGATGGCCTGGCGGTAGACATGATCCTGGCAGTCGCCGGCGGCGAATACGCCGGGTACGCTGGTCTGGGTGGCAAAGCCCTTGAGACCTCCCTGGGTGATGATGTAGCCGTTTTCCAGCTCCAGCTGACCCTGGAAGATGTCGGTGTTGGGGTGGTGGCCGATGGCGATGAAAGCGCCTTGCAGCTTGACCTCTTCGGTGTGGCCGTCCTGCGTGCTCTTGATGCGGATGCCGGTCACGCCACTCTGGTCACCCAGCACTTCATCCAGTGTGAAATGGGTCTTGAGCTCGATCTTGCCTTCCTCGACCTTTTCCATCAGCTTGTCCACGAGGATGGGCTCGGCCTTGAACTTGTCGCGGCGGTGCACGAGAGTGACCTTGCTGGCAATGTTGGACAGGTAGAGAGCTTCTTCTACGGCCGTGTTGCCGCCGCCGATCACGCAGACGGGCTGCTCGCGATAGAAAAAACCGTCGCAGGTGGCGCAAGCGGACACGCCGCGACCCATGAAGGCTTCTTCGGAGGGCAGGCCCAGGTACTTGGCCGATGCGCCGGTGGCGATGATCAGCGAGTCGCAGGTATAGACGCCGCTGTCGCCGGTCAGGGTGAAGGGGCGCTTGGAGAGGTCAACCTGGTTGATGTGGTCGAAAACGATTTCGGTCTTGAAGCGCTCGGCATGTTCCTGAAAACGCTGCATCAACTCGGGGCCCTGCACGCCCATGACGTCGGCAGGCCAGTTGTCCACTTCGGTGGTGGTCATCAACTGGCCGCCCTGGGCCATGCCGGTAATCAGCAGGGGCTTGAGGTTGGCACGGGCCGCGTATACGGCTGCGGTATAGCCGGCAGGGCCGGAGCCGAGGATGAGAACTTGTGCGTGTTTGGTAGAGGACATGGAGCGGAACTCTGAAAAAAGCAGGCCGACAGCCGGCGCGCGGTCATGAAAACATTGGGAAGATGTGGGAGTATCGCTCCGGATCAAGGTCTGCGCGTGCAGCTGTTTTTAATCACCGGAATTGTTAAAAATGATAGTGATGAAGCGAATCCGGCTGCCGTATGGCAGTTTTGTTGCATGTGCTTGCATTACGCTGAGCGATCGTCTTGGCCGAATGCACCGCTTGGATAAGGGCCTAAGGTAAGCTTGCGCCTGCGTATGACATACACATTGAACGCTTCGAACGCGTCTTCTTCCAGCAAATCAAAATCCCGCGCTGCGACTCCGCGCTATGGAGTGATTCGCTTCAGCCAGGAGGTTTTGCTGTTGATCGGCCTGCTGGCGCTGGTGTTCTGGCTCATGGCCATGTTCACCTACTCGCCGCAAGACGCAGCTTGGTCCACTTCGGGCGCCGGGCAAAAGCCGTTTGTGCACAACTGGATGGGCCGTGTTGGTGCCTGGCTGGCCGATGCCTGCTACTTCGGCTTCGGCATGTCCATCTGGTGGCTGGTGCTGGCCGCCGTGCAGACCTGGGTGACATCGCTGGTGCGCTGGATGCGTGGCGGGGTGAACAAGGACGGAAGCCCTCTGGCGCTGATGCCGCTGTGGCGCCGCCGCTTTCTGTTCTGGGGCGGTCTGGCCATTCTGATGATTGCCAGCTGCGCGCTGGAATGGACGCGTCTGTACCGTTTCGAGAACCTGCTGCCGGGCCCCGCTGGCGGCGTGTTTGGTTACATGATGGGCTTTAACGCCCTCAAATGGCTGGGCTTTGCCGGCTCGGGCCTGATCGGCATCTGCCTGTTCGTGCTGGGCGCAGCCATGGTGTTCGGCTTTTCCTGGGGCAAGCTGGCCGAAGGCCTGGGCGCGCGCCTGGACGGCATGGTGCAGTTTGGCCGCGAGCGTCGTGAAATTGCCAAGGATGTCTCTGTCGGCAAGAGAGCAGCCCGCGAACGCGAGGAAGTGGTGTTTGACCGCACAGAAGGTGCGATTGCTGCACCGGTGCATCAGCCTGTGCAGATCATCGAGCCAGTGCTGCAGGAGGCCAGCCAACCCAGCGCCCGGGTTGTGAAGGAGCGCCAGAAGCCGCTGTTCACCGATCATCCGGACAGTAAGCTGCCGCAGGTGGATCTGCTGGACCAGGCCCAGCAGCGCCAGGAACTGGTGTCTGCCGAGACGCTGGAGATGACCAGCCGGCTGATTGAAAAGCGCCTCAAGGACTTTGGCGTGGAGGTGCGGGTGGTTGCGGCCATGCCCGGTCCTGTGATCACTCGCTATGAGATTGAACCTGCCACGGGCGTCAAGGGCTCGCAGATCGTCAATCTGGCCAAGGACCTGGCGCGTTCGCTGTCCCTGGTCTCGATTCGCGTGATAGAGACCATTCCCGGCAAGAACTTCATGGCGCTCGAGCTGCCCAATGCCAAGCGCCAGTCGATCCGTTTGTCCGAAGTGCTGGGCTCGCAGGTCTACCACGACGCCAAGAGCCTGCTGACCATGGGGCTGGGCAAGGACATCGTGGGCAACCCCGTGGTGGCCGATCTGGCCAAGATGCCCCACGTGCTGGTGGCCGGCACGACCGGCTCGGGCAAGTCCGTGGGTATCAATGCCATGATTCTGTCTCTGCTCTACAAGGCAGAGGCGCGCGATGTGCGTCTGCTCATGATCGATCCCAAGATGCTGGAAATGTCGGTCTATGAAGGCATTCCCCATCTGCTGTGCCCTGTGGTCACCGACATGAAGCAGGCGGCCAACGGTCTGAACTGGTGCGTGGCCGAGATGGAGCGCCGCTACAAGCTCATGAGCAAGCTCGGTGTGCGCAATCTGGCCGGCTACAACAGCAAGATCGATGAGGCCAAGGCGCGCGAGGAGTCGATTCCCAACCCCTTCAGCCTGACGCCCGAGGAGCCCGAGCCGCTGCAGCGCCTGCCGCACGTCGTCATCGTGATCGACGAGCTGGCCGATCTGATGATGGTGGTGGGCAAGAAGATCGAAGAGCTCATCGCCCGCCTTGCGCAAAAGGCGCGTGCGGCCGGCATTCATCTGATCCTCGCAACCCAGCGCCCCAGCGTGGACGTGATCACCGGCCTGATCAAGGCCAATATTCCGACGCGTATTGCCTTCCAGGTCTCCAGCAAGATCGACAGCCGCACCGTGCTGGATCAGATGGGGGCCGAGACCCTGCTGGGCATGGGCGACATGCTGTACATGGCCAGCGGTACCGGCCTGCCGATCCGTGTGCATGGCGCTTTTGTCTCCGACGACGAGGTGCATCGTGTGGTCAGCTATCTCAAGGAGCAGGGGGAGCCGGACTACATCGAAGGCATCCTGGAAGGCGGCTCTGTCGATGGCGAGGGTGGTGATGACGATGGCGAAGGCGGCGGCGAAAAGGACGAGCTCTACGATCAGGCGGTAGAAATCGTGCTGAAAGACCGCAAGGCCAGCATTTCCTACGTTCAGCGCAAACTGCGTATCGGCTACAACCGCTCGGCCAATCTGCTCGAGCAGATGGAAAAGGCCGGCCTGGTCAGCTCGCTCACATCCAGTGGGCAGCGCGATGTTCTAGTTCCGGCCCGCAGTGAGTGAGCCACGCACAAGAGAGAGAGTCATGAAACGTCTTTTGACTGCAATTTTGATAGCTGGCAGTGCAAGTGCTGCAATGGCTGATGGTCTGAAAAGCCTTGAGTCCTTCATGAAGAATGCCCAGGCGGGCAAGGCCGACTTCACCCAGTCCGTGACCTCGCCACCCAAGTCCGGGCAGGAGGCACGTACCAAGGTGTCCAGCGGCAGCTTCGAATTCCAGCGCCCCGGCAAGTTCCGTTTCAACTACACCAAGCCTTTTGAGCAGCTCATCGTGGCCGACGGCAAGACGCTGTGGCTGTACGACGCCGACCTGAATCAGGTGACGGAGCGTGCCCAGGCCCAGGTGCTGGGCAGCACGCCAGCGGCCATCCTGACATCGGCCACCGACCTCAAGGCCTTGAAGGCCGATTTCGAGCTGGGCAACCAGCCTGACGCCGATGGCCTGGAATGGGTGCTGGCCAGCCCCAGGCAGAAAGGCGGTCAGCTCAAGAGCGTGCGCATAGGCTTCACACCCGAAGGCAAGCTGGCTGCGCTGGATATCGAGGACAGCTTTGGCCAGCGCTCGCTGATGCAGTTCAAGGGCCTGCAAACCCAGGCTTCGCTGCCGGCATCGACCTTCCACTTCACGGTGCCCAAGGGGGCCGATGTGCTCAAGCAGTAAAGATCGCGGCGCGCATCAGCAAAAAGGCCTGAGGATTGTGTCCGCAGGCCTTTTTTATGCAGGAATCGGGTTTGAGCCCTTGTGAGTGGAGCGCAGCCAGCTGCGCTTTGGTGGGGACTGTTGTGATCAGGCGCGCGTGGCGTTTGCGGCACTTTGCTTGTTGCCGATGGCGAAGTCCAGCAGGCCTGCAATCACCAGCACGCCGACCACAGGGGCGACCCAGCCCATGCCCAGGGCGGCGCCGGGCAGCTTGTCCAGCCAGGCGGGCACCAGTGCATCAAGCTTGGCAGCCTTGGCAGCGTCAAACAGGCCGAAGAGCAGGGCGGTGCCCATTGAGGGGATGTAGACGCGCGGTGGCTGATTCCAGCGATGCAGCAGGCTCAGGGCGATCAGGGCGATAGCCACGGGATACAGCCCCACAAGCACGGGCACGGCCACGGCGATCAGCTGGGCCAGGCCCTGGTTGGCTACGGCTGCACTGAAGACCGACAGGCCGATGACCATGGTGCGGTAGGAGATGCCGGTCAGCTCACTGAAGAAGCTGCTGCAGGCCGTGATCAGGCCCACGCCGGTGGTCAGGCAGGCCAGCATGATGACGATGGCGAGCAGCCACAGGCCTGCGGGGCCAAAGGTTTGCTGTACAAAGGCTGTGAGAATCTGCACACCGGTGGTGGCGTTGGCAGCCAGTTGGCTGTTGGTGGCGCCCAGATACATCAGCGAGACATAGACCAGGCCCAGGCAGGTCGCGGCAATGATGCCGGCGTAGATGCAGTATCGGGTGTGCAGCTTGCTGTCGCTCACGCCGGCAGCCTTGATCGCGTTGACGATGACGATGCCGAAGATCAGCGAGGCCAGGGCGTCCATGGTCTGATAGCCCTGCAGAAAGCCTTCGGAAAAGGCGGCCGCCTGCGTGGCATAGGCCTCGGTGCTGAGACTGTATCCATCCACAGGGGCCAGCACGGCGGAGCCGCCGAGAACGGTCAGTGCCAGAATCAGCACGGGCGTGATGATCTTGCCCACGTTGTCCATGAGCTTGCCGGGGAACAGCGACAGCAGCGCCACCGCCACAAAGTAAGCGATGGTGAAGGCCAGCAGCATGGCAGGTGTGTTGCCGACAAAGGGAGCCAGACCCATCTCGAAGGATACGGTGGCCGTGCGCGGCGTCGCAAACAAAGGGCCGATGGTCAGATAGATGGCCACGGCCAGCACCAGGCCGGCAATGCGGCCTATGGGGCTGGTCAAGGTGTCCAGACCGCCACCCACGCGTGCGAGAGCGACTACGCCGAGAAGGGGCAGACCGACACCCGTCAGCAGAAAGCCGGTCGAGGCGCCGAGCAGGTTTTCACCGGCTGCCAGGCCCACCATGGGTGGAAAGATGATGTTGCCGGCCCCGAGGAACAGGGCAAAGGTCATGAAACCGAGGGCAAAAATGTCCCAGGTCTTGAGTTTTTTCATACGCGTAGACTCAGACGTGCAGCGCTGGCACGCCCTGTAGCAGTGTGGAGCCAAGGAAAGTTGCGGATGCTTTCGATTGATTTCTGGCTGATGGCGGTAGCCCTATCAGGCACAGGCATTGCGCGGCGCAGATGAGGCGGCCCGCAATGAATCTAAGCGCGCTGCCAGGCCTGGCTGGCCTGGTTTTTGGCAGGCCGGATGGGGGCAGTACCTCCATGGGGCGAGGGGTGGCCTCGTTAATGGAGAGATTGAATCCGTTGAAACGCTATTTTCTCTTATGAAAAATTCTGATAAGGATGCAAGGGTTAAGGTGGATAAGTATTGACTGCCTTCGGTGTGCAAACAGCCCCAACCCATTTGGATGCGCAACTGGCCGGAGAGTTGGATACTTGAGGGGTCATGGTTACGCACAACAACTCCTCATCTTCAGCCATTCCTCATCAGCCCCTGGCCGAGCGCCTGCGGCCGCACACTCTGGCCGAAGTCATCGGCCAGCAACATGTGCTGGGAGAGGGCATGCCGTTGCGCCTGGCCTTCGAGTCGGGTCGCCCGCATAGCTGCATACTCTGGGGCCCGCCGGGGGTGGGCAAGACCACGATTGCCCGGCTCATGGCCGATGCCTTTGATGCGCAGTTCATTTCCATCAGCGCCGTGCTGGGCGGCGTCAAGGACATCCGCGAGGCCGTGGAGCAGGCGCAGGCCGCCCAGAGCGGACTGCTGCAGCAGCGCACCATCGTGTTTGTGGATGAGGTGCACCGCTTCAACAAAAGCCAGCAGGACGCTTTCTTGCCCCATGTGGAAAGCGGGCTGTTCACCTTCATCGGAGCGACCACGGAAAACCCCTCGTTCGAGGTCAACTCGGCCCTGCTTTCGCGGGCGGCGGTCTATGTGCTGCAAAGCCTGACTCCGGACGACTTGAAGCAGATTGTGGCCAAGGCCCAGGCCATCCAGGCGATTCCTGCGATCGAGGACGAAGCGCTGGAGCGCCTGATTGCTTATGCCGACGGCGATGCACGGCGCTTGCTGAACACGCTGGAGACCCTGTCCATCACGGCCGAGCAGGCCGGGGTGCAGAGCATCACCGATGCCTGGCTGCTCAAGGTGCTGGGCGAGCGCATGCGCCGCTATGACAAGGGCGGCGAGCAGTTCTACGACACCATCAGCGCCCTGCACAAATCCGTGCGCGGCTCGGACCCCGATGCGGCGCTTTACTGGTTTTGCCGCATGCTGGATGGCGGTGCCGACCCGCGCTATCTGGCGCGCCGCATCGTGCGCATGGCATGGGAAGACATAGGACTTGCCGACCCGCGTGCCATGCAGATGTGCAACGATGCTGCTGCGACTTATGAGCGTCTGGGCAGCCCCGAGGGCGAATTGGCCCTGGCTCAGGCAGTGATCTACCTGGCCGTCGCGCCCAAGAGCAATGCCGGTTACATGGCCTACAACAAGGCCAAGGCCTTTGTGAAGGGAGACACTACAAGGCCTGTGCCGCTGCATCTGCGCAATGCACCTACCAAGCTGATGAAGCAGCTGGACTATGGGAGGGACTACCGCTATGCCCACAGCGAGGAGGGCGGCTTTGCGGCGGGCGAGCGCTATCTGCCTGAAGGAATGGAAGATCCGGGCTTCTACCAACCCGTGGCGCGCGGGCTGGAAATCAAGATCGGCCAGAAACTGGCGGAGCTCAAGGCGCTCAACGACGCCGCTCGTGCGGAAGATGACGAGCCGGCAGGCTTGTAAAGAGCGAGTTGCCCAGGTGTTGCAAGACTGGCACTAGTTGAATGCTGCATTTTTTGCGGTGTTTCCAGGGTTTTTCGCTAGATTGAGTGGCAGCATATGACTAAGTGCCTGTATTTATTGGACTTGCATTGCCGATGAAATTGTTGCGTTGCAGCATTTTGAGCCTGCGCACGGGAAACCCCGGCCCTGAGTCCTGAAAACAGCTCCCTAGAATCGATTCACTCTTTTGCGACAAGCGGCCCACAAAGCGGCGGACTGCAGAAGGGGAACCATGGCATCGCTGGCTCCGTCGTTCGGGATGAGAGGCTCGCAGTGTCTCCGTCTTGGATCGAGGGAAGGGGAGCGCGCTTATGGATATCTTGCTGCAGCAGATCATCAATGGTCTGGTGTTAGGCAGCATGTACGCCTTGATAGCCCTGGGCTACACCATGGTGTACGGCATCATTCAGCTGATCAACTTCGCGCATGGCGAGGTGCTGATGGTGGGGGCTTTGACCAGTTGGAGCTGCATCGGCCTGATGCAGGAGGCCATGCCCTATCTGCCGGGCTGGCTCATGCTTTTGATAGCCGCCATCATCGCCTGCGTGGTGGCCGCATCGCTGAACTTCGTGATCGAGAAGGTGGCCTACCGGCCGCTGCGCAACAGCCCGCGTCTGGCGCCGCTGATCACGGCCATCGGTGTCTCCATCCTGCTGCAGACCCTGGCCATGATCATATGGAAGCCCAATTACAAGGCTTATCCCACGCTGCTGTCGTCCACGCCTTATGAAATCGGCACGGCGGTGATCACGCCCACGCAGATTCTGGTGCTGGTGGTCACGGCGATTGCACTTGCCACGCTGATGTATCTGGTCAACTACACCAGGCTGGGGCGCGCCATGCGGGCCACGGCAGAGAATCCGCGTGTGGCGGCGCTGATGGGCGTCAAGCCCGACATGGTGATTTCCGCCACCTTCATCATCGGTGCCGTGCTGGCCGCGATTGCCGGCATCATGTACGCCTCCAACTACGGCACGGCCCATCACACCATGGGCTTTCTGCCGGGTCTCAAGGCCTTCACGGCCGCCGTTTTCGGCGGCATCGGCAATCTGGCCGGGGCCGTGGTGGGAGGCCTGCTGCTGGGGCTGATCGAGTCCATCGGGTCCGGCTATATCGGTGACCTGACGGGGGGCGTGCTGGGCAGCCAGTACACCGACATCTTTGCCTTCATCGTGCTCATCATCATCCTGACGCTGCGCCCTTCGGGCCTGCTGGGTGAGCGTGTGGCGGACCGTGCCTGAGGAGTGCCCATGAAGAACAACAAGACACTTCACTGGATTCTGGGCGGCATAGGCCTGCTGGTGCTGCCGCTGATCCTGCAGTATTTCGGCAACGCCTGGGTGCGGATCGCCGATCTGGCTCTGCTCTACGTGATGCTGGCGCTGGGCCTGAACATCGTGGTCGGCTACGCAGGCCTGCTGGATCTGGGCTACGTGGCCTTCTATGCCGTGGGCGCCTATATGTTTGCGCTCATGGCATCGCCTCATCTGGCCGAGACCTTCGAAGGCTTTGTCGCCATGTTTCCCAACGGACTGCACACCTCGATCTGGTTGGTGATTCCGCTAGGAATGCTGCTGGCCGCCTGTACGGGTGTGCTGCTGGGCCTGCCGGTGCTGCGGCTGCGCGGTGATTACCTGGCCATCGTGACACTGGGCTTCGGCGAGATCATCCGCATCTTCCTGAACAACCTGGACCAGCCAGTCAACATCACCAACGGCCCCAAGGGCATTGGCCAGATCGACTCGGTCAAGATCTTCGGCTTCGACCTGGCCAAGCGTCATGAGATCTTCGGCTACGACATCGCTTCCGTCACGCTGTACTACTACCTGTTTCTGGTGCTGGTGCTGGCCACCATCGTGATCTGCTACCGCTTGCAGGATTCGCGCATAGGCCGCGCCTGGATGGCGATTCGCGAGGATGAAATCGCCGCCAAGGCCATGGGTATCAATGTGCGCAATATGAAGCTGCTGGCCTTCGGCATGGGCGCTTCGTTCGGCGGTGTGGCAGGTTCCATGTTCGGTGCCTTCCAGGGCTTTGTATCGCCCGAGTCCTTCAGCCTCATGGAGTCCGTGATGATTGTGGCCATGGTCGTGCTCGGCGGCCTGGGCCATATTCCCGGCGTGATTCTGGGGGCCGTGCTGCTCTCGGCCCTGCCCGAGGTGCTGCGCTATGTGGCCGGGCCGCTGCAGCAGATGACCGATGGACGCCTCGACGCGTCCATCCTGCGTCAGTTGCTGATTGCCCTGGCCATGATCGTCATCATGCTGATGCGTCCGCGCGGCCTCTGGCCCACGCCCGAGCATGCCAAAAGCCTGGACCGTCAGTCCTGATGACTGCACAGACAAGGAATGTGAACTGATATGGCAGAGAGCACGACTTCAGCGGTCCTTCATGTCTCGGACATCTCCAAGCGCTTTGGCGGTTTGCAGGCACTGTCCGGTGTGAGCATGAAGATTGATAGAGGCCAGGTCTATGGCCTGATCGGCCCCAATGGCGCAGGCAAGACCACATTTTTCAACGTGATCACCGGCCTCTATACGCCCGACACCGGCAAATTCGAGCTGGCCGGAAAGCCCTATGAGCCGACGGCGGTGCACAAGGTGGCCAGGGCCGGCATTGCACGGACCTTCCAGAACATCCGGCTGTTTGCCGAGATGACGGCACTGGAGAACGTCATGGTCGGACGTCATGTGCGCACGCATTCCGGTCTGCTCGGGGCGGTGTTTCGCACCAAGGGCTTCAAGGCCGAGGAGGCCGCGATTCGCGCCCGCTCCCGTGAGTTGCTCGACTATGTCGGTATCGGCAAATATGCGGACTTCAAGGCGCGCACCTTGTCCTATGGCGACCAGCGCCGCCTGGAGATTGCCCGTGCACTGGCGACGGACCCGCAGCTGATTGCGCTGGATGAGCCGGCCGCCGGCATGAACGCGACCGAGAAGCTGCAACTGCGTGAGCTGATCGACCGCATTCGCAACGACCACCGCACCATCCTGCTCATCGAGCATGATGTGAAGCTGGTCATGGGCCTGTGCGACCGCGTGACGGTGCTGGACTATGGCAAGCCGATTGCCGAAGGCACGCCTGCCGAAGTGCAGAAGAATGAAAAAGTGATTGAAGCCTATCTGGGCACGGGAGGCCATTGAAGATGCAGGATCAAGTGCTGGAACAGGCGCAGGCCTCCAAATCCACGGCCCCGGTATTGCTGCAGGTGAAGGGCCTGAAGGT
>Ga0209370_1001899_pt1 | contig 16788 bp, 15 predicted proteins | sample AgamicAtPrz_FD_187164 | JGI IMG/M metagenome (GOLD analysis project Ga0209370, IMG submission 187164) | Agave microbial communities from Guanajuato, Mexico - At.P.rz (SPAdes) (version 2) | ecosystem: Host-associated > Plants > Phyllosphere > Phylloplane/Leaf | place: Guanajuato, Mexico... | reverse complement strand
CAGACCGTGCGCGACTGGAGCGACCTGCCGCTGGAGAAGATCAACAACCACAGCTACTGGGCGGCCTGGTCGGTGATGGCCACCGCCGTGGCCACCGACCAGCAGGAGCTGTTCGACTGGGCGGTGAAGGAATACAAGGTCGGCGTCAACCAGGTCGACGAGCAGGGCTTCTTGCCCAACGAGGTCAAGCGCAAGCAACGCGCCCTGGCGTATCACAACTACGCCCTGCCGCCGCTGGCGATGATTGCCAGTTTCGCCCAGGCCAACGGCGTGGACCTGCGCAAGGAAAACAACTTCGCCCTGCAGCGCCTCGGCGAAGGCGTGCTGGCCGGTGCCCGCGATCCTGTTCATTTCAACACCCGCGCCGGCGTGAAGCAGGACCTCAAGGACCTGAAGATCGACAGCAAGTACGCCTGGCTCGAGCCGTGGTGCGCGTTGTACCAGTGCGTCGGCGACACCCTCGAGCGCAAGCACGACATGCAGCCGTTCAACAGTTTCAGGCTGGGTGGGGATGTGACGCGGGTCTATGACCCGGGCGCTGAATCCAGAAAGTAACGCAAATCCCTGTGGGAGCCGGCTTGCCGGCGATGGGCCGCACAGCGGCCCCGGGCTGTCGCCGGGCAAGGCTGTGCCTTGCATCGCCGGCAAGCCGGCTCCCACAGGGGGACTAGGTTGCCTTCCAGCTTTTGCTGGGGGGTTTGGGGGGCGCTGTGCCCCGGATGCTGTGAACAACAAGGAGAACCGGGATGGTCTTCTCGTCCAACGTGTTCCTGTTCCTGTTCCTGCCGGTTTTCCTCGGCTTGTACTACGTGAGCGGGAATCGCTATCGCAACCTGCTGCTGCTGGTTGCCAGCTACATCTTCTACGCCTGGTGGCGGGTGGACTTCCTCGCCCTGTTCGCCGGGGTCACCCTGTGGAACTACTGGATCGGCCTGAAAGTCGGCGCCGCCGGTGTGCGCACCAAGCCCGCGCAGCGCTGGCTGCTGCTCGGCGTGGGCATCGACCTGTGCATCCTCGGCTACTTCAAGTACGCCAACTTCGGCGTCGACAGCCTCAACGCGATCATGACCTCGATGGGGCTGGAGCCCTTCATCCTCACCCACGTGCTGCTGCCGATCGGCATCTCGTTCTACATCTTCGAGTCGATCAGCTACATCATCGACGTGTACCGCGGCGACACCCCGGCCACCCGCAACCTGATCGACTTCGCCGCCTTCGTGGCGATCTTCCCGCACCTGATCGCCGGCCCCGTGCTGCGCTTCAAGGACCTGGTCGACCAGTTCAACAACCGTACCCACACCCTGGACAAGTTCTCCGAAGGCTGCACCCGCTTCATGCAGGGCTTCATCAAGAAAGTGTTCATCGCCGACACCCTGGCGGTGGTCGCCGACCACTGCTTCGCCCTGCAGAACCCCACCACCGGTGACGCCTGGCTCGGCGCCCTGGCCTACACAGCGCAGCTGTACTTCGACTTCTCCGGCTACAGCGACATGGCCATCGGCCTGGGCCTGATGATGGGCTTTCGCTTCATGGAAAACTTCAAGCAGCCCTACATCAGCCAGTCGATCACCGAGTTCTGGCGGCGCTGGCACATCAGCCTGTCGACCTGGCTGCGCGACTACCTGTACATCACCCTGGGCGGCAACCGCAAAGGCACCTTCAACACCTACCGCAACCTGTTCCTGACCATGCTGCTGGGCGGCCTGTGGCACGGCGCCAACTTCACCTACATCATCTGGGGCGCCTGGCATGGCCTGTGGCTGGCGATCGAGCGGGCGCTGGGCCTGGACACCAACCCGCAGCGCTTCAACCCGGTGAAATGGGCCTTCACCTTCCTCCTGGTGGTGGTCGGCTGGGTGATCTTCCGCGCCGAGAACCTGCACGTGGCGGCGCGCATGTACGGCGCCATGTTCAGCTTCGGCGACTGGCAGCTGTCGGAACTCAACCGCGCCAACCTCACCGGCCTGCAGGTGGCCACGCTGATCGTCGCCTACCTGACCCTGGCGTTCTTCGGCCTGCGCGACTTCTACCGCAATGCAACGCCAGCGCCCAAGGCTACCCCGGTGCAGGTCAACGCCGACGGCTCGGTGGGCCTGGACTGGACGCGGATCATGACCCGCGCCCTGGTCCTGCTGCTGTTCGCCGCCTCGGTGCTCAAGCTCTCGGCGCAGAGCTACTCACCGTTCCTCTACTTCCAGTTCTGAGGCCCCGATCATGAACCGGACACTTCGCATCACCTATTCGCTGTCGTTCATGGGCCTGCTGGTCGGGCTGGGCGCATGGTCGGTCGGCGGGCTGGAAAGTTTCAACCGCACCGGGCAGATGACCCTGCTCGACGGCAAGCTGGCCAAGGCCGCCGAAACCCACTACGACGAGCAGTTTCCGATCAAGCGCGTCGGCACCAACCTGTGGGCCGCGCTGGACTTCAAGCTGTTCAACGAAGGCCGCCCCGGCGTGGTGCTGGGCCGCGACCAGTGGCTGTTCACCGACGAGGAATTCAACCCCACCGCCGACGCGCAGCAACAGATGCAGGACAACCTGGCGCTGGTGCGCGGGGTACGTGACACCCTGCAACGCCAGGGCGTGCAGCTGGTGCTGGCGATCGTCCCGGCCAAGGCCCGCCTCTATTCCGAATACATCGGCAAGGAGACGCCGGCCAGCCTGCACGACGACCTGTTCAACCAGTTCCACGCCCAGGCCCGCCAGGCCAATGTGTTCGCCCCCGACCTGCTGGCGCCGCTGGAGCAGGCCAAGGCCCGCGGCCAGGTGTTCCTGCGCACCGATACCCACTGGACGCCCATGGGCGCCGAGGTGGTGGCGCAGTCCATCGCCGAGGCGGTCAACCGCCAGAACCTGCTCGACGGCGAACCCCAGGCCTTCATCACCGAAGCCGGCGCCACCGCGCCGTACAAGGGCGACCTGACCAATTTCCTGCCGCTGGATCCGCTGTTCAGCAACCTGTTGCCGACCCCGGACAACCTGCAGCAACGCAAGACCCACCCGGTGCAGGCCGAAGGCGACGATGCCCTGTTCGCCGACAGCAAGATCCCGGTGGCGCTGGTGGGCACCAGCTACAGCGCCAACCCGCACTGGAACTTCCTCGGCGCCCTGCAGCAGGCGTTGCACAGCGACGTCGCCAACTACGCCGAGGACGGCCACGGCCCGCTGCTGCCGATGCTCAAGTACCTGCAAAGCGACGCTTTCAAGAACGCCCCGCCACAGGTCGTGGTGTGGGAATTCCCCGAACGGTATCTGCCAATGAAGAACGACCTCAGCGCCTTCGATCCGCAGTGGATCGCGCAGCTGAAGAACTCCCGTCAATCCGAAGAAAACCTGGCCCTGTCGTCCAATCGGACGGACCACTGAAGATAGAGAGGAATACGCACATGACCACCAAGACTTCCATTGCCAAAGCCCTCACCCTCGCCGCCGGCCTGTCCCTGGCCTCGCTGCAGGCCTTCGCCGGCGCCGATGCCGCCCTCTATGGCCCGAGCGCACCGAAGGGCTCGACCTTCGTGCGCCTGTACAACGCCGCCGGCAGCCCCGCAGCCGCGTCGGTCGGCAACACCCAGATCAAGCAGGTCGGCGCCCAGGCCAGCAGCGACTTCAGCTTCCTGCCCGGCGGAGACTACACCGCCCAGGTCGGCGGCAAGAGCGTCCCGGTGAAGCTCGCCGCCGACAAGTACTACACCCTGGTCAACAGCAGCAGCGGCAACCCGCAACTGATCGAGGAGCCGCCGTTCAAGAACAAGCAGAAGGCCTTGGTGCGGGTACAGAACCTCAGTGACCAGTCGCTGACCCTGAAGACCGCCGACGGCAAGACCGAAGTGGTCAGCCCCGTGGCCGCCAAGGGCCGTGGCGAGCGCGAGATCAACCCGGTCAAGGTCAACCTGGCCCTGTATCAAGGCGACAAGAAAGTCGGCGACGTCAAACCCGTCGCCCTGGCGCGCGGCGAAGCCGCCGTGCTGTATGTCACCGGTTCCGGCAACAGCCTGTCGCCGGTGTGGGTCACTCGCCCCGTGGCTAGCAACTGATTCCCCTGCCTCTAAACGACTATTGGAGAAACATGATGATCCCGGTAATTCTTTCTGGCGGTAGCGGTTCGCGTCTGTGGCCTCTGTCGCGCAAGCAGTTCCCCAAGCAGTTCCTGGCCCTGACCGGCGAGCACACCTTGTTCCAGCAGACCATCGAACGCCTGGTGTTCGACGGCATGGACACCCCCATCGTGGTCTGCAACAAGGACCACAAGTTCATCGTCCAGGAGCAGCTGAACGCGCTGAAGCTTGAAACCCAGGCCATCCTCATGGAGCCGTTCGGCCGCAACACCGCGCCGGCGGTGGCCATGACCGCGATGAAGCTGGTCAACGAAGGCCGTGACGAGTTGATGCTGGTACTGCCGGCCGACCACGTGATCGAGGACCAGAAGGCCCTGCAACGTGCCCTGGCCCTTGCCACCGTGGCCGCCGAACGCGGGGAGATGGTGCTGTTCGGCGTGCCGGCGACCAAGCCCGAGACCGGCTACGGCTACATCCGTTCCAGCCAGGACGCACTGCTGCCCGAGGGCGTGGCGCGGGTCGCGCAGTTCGTCGAGAAGCCCGACGAGAAGCGCGCCAACGAGTTCGTTCGCGCCGGCGGCTACTTCTGGAACAGCGGCATGTTCCTGTTCCGCGCCAGCCGCTTCCTCGAAGAGCTGAAAAAGCACGACCCGGACATCTACGACACCTGCCTGCTGGCCCTGGAACGCAGCCAGGAAGACGCCGATGCGCTGAGCATCGACGAAGCCACCTTCGCCTGCTGCCCGGACAACTCCATCGACTACGCGGTGATGGAAAAGACCCAGCGCGCCTGCGTGGTGCCGCTGTCGGCCGGCTGGAGCGACGTCGGCTGCTGGTCGTCGCTGTGGGACGTGCACGAGAAGGACGCCGACGGCAACGTCACCAAGGGCGACGTGGTGGTGCAGGACAGCCGCAACTGCATGATCCACGGCAACGGCAAGCTGGTATCGGTGATCGGCCTTGAGAACATCGTGGTGGTCGAGACCAAGGACGCCATGATGATCGCCCACAAGGACAAGGTTCAGGGGGTCAAGCAGCTGGTCAACACCCTCGACGCCCAGGGCCGCACGGAAACCCAGAACCACCTGGAGGTTTACCGCCCGTGGGGCTCGTACGATTCGGTGGACATGGGCGGGCGTTTCCAGGTCAAGCACATCACCGTCAAGCCCGGCGCCAGCCTGTCGCTGCAGATGCACCATCACCGCGCCGAGCACTGGATCGTGGTGTCCGGCACCGCCGAAGTGACCTGCGACGAGAACGTGTTCCTGCTCACCGAGAACCAGTCGACCTACATTCCCATCGCCTCGGTGCACCGCCTGCGCAACCCGGGCAAGATCCCGCTGGAGATCATCGAGGTGCAGTCCGGGAGCTACCTGGGCGAGGATGATATCGAGCGCTTCGAGGATGTGTATGGGCGTACTTCCACCCCGGTCGAGCGTGGGATCTCGGTGAAGACCATCGCGCAGTAAGCCTGGGGCATCTTCGCGGGGCAAGCCCGCTCCCACGCAGTTTTCCGGCGTGGGAGCGGGCTTGCCCCGCGATTGCGTTTTTGAGGCCTGCACAATTTGCGGCTAGGATGGTCGAACCCTCGCCACCAAGGCCTGCCCCACCATGATCATCGGCGCCCTGCTCGTCCTCACCTGGCTGGTCCTGCTGCTGCGCTACCCGGCCAAGGCCCTGCCGATTTCCATGGCCGCCGTCTGTGGCCTGGGGCTTGTGGCGCTGTACGTGGTCTGGCAGGACACCCGCGAAGCCTCGCAACTGGCCCGCCTCGATCTCCGCCTGGCCTACGCCCCCGACCAGTGCCCCGCCGACCGTGCCCTGCAGGTGCGCATGAAGAACGGCAACAAGGCCCCGCTCAGCGAACTGCGCTGGCGCGTCGGCGCCTATGCCCCCGGCGATACCGTGAACCTGGCCGAGAACACCTACGCCGCCCCGCGCTATCGTGGCCCCGGCGAGTTGCAGCCGGGCGCCGAATGGAGCGATTGCCTGCCATTGCCACCGCTGCGCTCGGGCTATCGTCCACAAACCCTGGAGTTTCGTGCCGAGCATCTGCAAGGTACATTCGCCAATTGATTCGTTGCCCGATCTGGCCTCTTCGCGGGTAAACCCGCTCCCACAGGGATTTCCACGCCCCTGTGGGAGCGGGTTTACCCGCGAAGAGGTCTGCACAGGCGACCCATTCCCTCTGTCGATCACAGGCCCTTTACATGCCCACCGTCCTGATCACCGGTTGTTCCAGCGGCATCGGCCGCGCCCTGGCCGACGCCTTCCGCGATGCCGGCCATGAAGTCTGGGCCACCGCCCGCAAGCAGCAGGATGTCGAACAGCTGACCGCCGCCGGCTTCAATGCCCGGCAACTGGATGTGAACGACGCCGATGCCCTCGCCCGCCTGGCCGAGGAACTGCAGAGCCTCGACATCCTGATCAACAACGCCGGCTACGGCGCCATGGGCCCGCTGCTCGACGGCGGTGTCGAGGCCATGCGCCAGCAATTCGAGACCAATGTCTTCGCCCTGGTTGGCGTGACCCAGGCGCTGTTCCCGCTGCTGCGCCGTTCCCGTGGGCTGGTGGTGAACATCGGCAGCGTGTCGGGTGTGCTGGTGACGCCCTTCGCCGGTGCCTACTGTGCGTCCAAGGCCGCCGTGCACGGGCTGAGTGATGCCCTGCGCCTGGAGCTGGCGCCTTTCGGAATCAGGGTCATGGAGGTGCAGCCGGGCGCGATCGCCTCGCAGTTCGCCAGCAATGCGCAACAGCAGGCCGAACAGGTACTGGCGAGCGGTTCGCCGTGGTGGCCGTTGCGTGAGCAGGTGCAGGCGCGGGCACGGGCGTCGCAGGATCGGCCGACGTCGGCGGCGGTATTTGCCCAGCGCCTGCTGGCCGCCACGCGCAAGTCGCCTGTGCCTGCGCTGGTGCGTATCGGCAATGGCAGCACAGCGTTGCCGCTGATGGCACGGGTGCTGCCGCAAAGGCTGTTGGATTGGGTGTTGCGCAAGCGTTTCGGGCTGTTGCGACCGCTCTGAGGTCATCGCGGGGCAAGCCCGCTCCCACGCTGACGACTCAAGGCATCGTGGAAGCGGGCTTGCCCCGCGATGCTGTTCAGACCTGATCGAACGCCTGCCAGCCGCCACCCAGCGCCTTGTAAAGCCCCACCAGCGCCTGCGATACCGCCGCCGAACTGTCGATCCACTGCTCCTCGCTGGCCAGCAACGCCGACTGCACCGTCAGCACGTTGAGAAAGTCCACCGCCCCTTCCACATACTGGCGCTGCGCGGTCTCCAGGGCGATGCGGTTCTGCCGCACCGCCTCGGCCAGGTGATCGCGGCGCAACTGGCTGGCGTTGTACAGGCGCAGCACATCGTCGATCTCATGCCAGGCACCGAGCACCACCTTGCGGTAGTTCAGCGCCGCTTCCTGCTGCTGGGCCTCGCGCAGCTCCAGTTGGCCCTTGAGCCGTCCGCCCTCGAAGATCGGCAACGACAGCTGCGGCCCGAAGGCGAACCGGCGCGAATCCCAGGCACCGAAATCGGACAACTGCATGGCCTGGAAACCGACACTCCCAGACAGGCGGATGCTCGGATAGAAATCGGCCTTGGCCACGCCGATGCTGGCGGTGGCCGCATGCAACCGGGCCTCGGCCTGGCGAATATCCGGGCGGCGTTCGGCCAGCTCCGACGGCACGCCGATGGCGAAGCGCTGCTGCGGCGCGGGCAGCTTACCTTCCGGCAGCAACTGTGCCTGCAAACTGCGCGGCGGTTCGGCGGCGAGCAGGCTCAGGGCATTGATCAGGTCATCGCGTCGGGCCTCGAGGGTCGGCAGGCGCGCCTCGATCGACGCCACCTGGGCGCTGGCCTGGGCGACGTCGAGCCGGGTGGCGACACCTTCGGCCTGGCGGCCTTCGGACAGTTGCAGGCTGCGCCGGGCGACCTTGAGGTTGTCCTGGGTAATGTCCAGGGTGTGCTGCACGGCCCGCAGCTGGATGTAGTTGCCGGCAGTCTCCGACAACAGCGCCAGCAGCACACCACGGCGGTCGTTCTCGGCGACCGCCACGGTAGCGTCGGCGGCCTCGACCTGACGACGCACGCGCCCCCACAGGTCCAGCTCCCAACCGGCGACCAGGTCACCCTGCCACAGGTTGTACGCCGACTTGCCGGCCTTGCCGGAGGGGTCGTTCAACCCTTCGGCGCTGTTGCGCGCCCGGCTGTAGCCTGCGTTTGCATCCACCGAAGGCAGCTCGTCGGCCGCCACGGTGCTGCGCAAGGCGCGGCTTTGCAGCAGGCGGGCACTGGCCATCTGCAGGTCGAGGTTGCGTTCGGCGACCTTCTGGATCAGCGCGCTCAGCTGGGCGTCGTGGAAGCTGTCCCACCAACGCAGTTCCAGCGGACCGGCTACCGGCTGGCTGGCCGCTGCTTCACCTTGCAGCGAGGCCCAATCCTGAGGCGCTTCGCTGGACGGGCTCTGGAAGTCCGGTCCGAGGGTGCAGCCGGCGAGCAACATGGCCAGCAACAAAGGACTCAAGCGTGATGCCGCTTTCATCGCGCAGTCACCTCTTTACCGGCCAACTTGTCGCCATGGGTGTCTATGACCGCCTCCACCGACATGCCCACCCGCAGGCGCTCCAACAACGGCTGGCCGTCATCGAAGACAATCTTCACCGGAATCCGCTGCACCACCTTGGTGAAGTTGCCGGTGGCGTTGTCTGGTTTCACCGCGGCGAAGGTCACCCCCGTGGCCGGGGCGATGCTCTCGACGCGGCCGTGAAGTTTCTCGCCGGAGAAGGTATCGACGCTGATGCTCACCGGCTGGCCTGGCTGCACGTGGGTCAATTGGGTCTCCTGGAAGTTGCCGACGATGTAGGCGCGCTCCAGCGGCACCACCGACAACAGCCGCGCGCCCGGGTTTACGTAGGCGCCTACGCGCAGGGCGCGCTCGCCGACCATGCCGTCCACCGGCGCGGTGATGCGGGTGTAGGACAGGTCCAGCCGGGCTTTCTCCAGGCCGGCCTCGGCCCGTTTAAGCTGGCCATCGGCACTGGCCACCTGGGCGCCGAGGATATCCACCTGCTTGCGCGTCGCCACCAGCGCCGCCTGGGTGTTGGCCAGCCGGGCACGGGCCTGGTCGACGCCACTGCGCGCCTGCTGGGCATTCTGCACGGTGCCGGCGCCCTGCTCGGCCAGGCGGCTGTAGCGGGTCACCTCGTGATCGGCGAAGGCCGCCTCGGCCTGGGCCGCCTTCACCGCGGCCTCGGCCTGGGCGATCAGCGAGGCCTGGCGCTCGAGGGTGGCGCGGGCATCCAGGCTCTGCGCCCTGGCCACCAGCAACTGGGCCTGGGCCGCGTCAAGGGCGGCCTGGTAGTCGCGCGGGTCGATGGTCGCCAGCAACTGGCCGGCCTTCACTTGCTGGTTGTCCTCCACCAGCACCTCCTTGATGAAGCCCGCCACCTTCGGCGCGACCACGGTGTAGTCGGCGGTTACATAGGCGTCGTTGGTGCTCTGGCGATGGTCGCTGCCGAACATCCAGGGGCCGACGATGGCGGCCAGCACGGCCACGGCGAGCACCGAGCCGATAAGGATTGTCTTGCGGTTGTTGGTCATTTCAAGGTCTCGGATTCATCCACGGATTCAGGCCACCGCACGCGGCGGGAAGATCCGGGTAGGCACGAAGGGGATCAGGCAGATCAGGGCGACGGCGATGCCCGCCATCACCAGGTACAGGTCGGCCGAGGTCAGTACCAGGGCCTGTTCATGGATGCGCTTGGCCAGGCCAGCGGCGTTGTCGTCGATCAGTGGCGCGTTGCCCAGGCTGTCGACCAGGTGGTTGGAATGAAAATGCCGGCGCAGGGTGCCCAGGGCATCGAGCAGACCGCCGGCGATCACCGCCGACAGGCCCTTGACCGTGTTGAACCAGGCAGAGGCGAACGGGCCTTCCTGCGGGGTCATGCCATTGGTGGAAAGCATCAGCAGCGGCAGCACCGCCATGGGCTGACCGAACACCTGCAGCAGGTAGAACGGATAGAAATCGCCGCGGATCCACTGCGAGGTCAGCAGGCTGCTGCCCACGCACGAGACCGCCAGCATGGCCAGGCCCGTCGCCAGCACCCAGCGGCAGTCCACCGCGCGGATGTTGCACAGCGCCGCGGTCAACGGCAGGGCGATCAGCTGCGGCATGGCCACCAGCATCATCAACGGGCTGGTCTGCGCCGGGCGATAGCCCTGGATCTGCGCCAGGTAGGCGGACGGAATGCTGCCCACTCCCGAGAGCACGATCAGCACCCCGGCCAGGGTCACCAGGGCGAAGCTCAGGTTGCGCCGCGTGAGCATGCGCAACTGGAAGAACGGCAGCGGCTCGGACCATTCGTTGAACATGAACAGCACCAGCAGCAACACGCCACCGCCGAGCAGCCAGCAGATCAGCGGCGAGTCGAACCAGCCCCAGCGGTCGCCCAGCGACAGCCCGAGGACGATGCAACTGATCGCCGGCAGGCCGAGCAGCACGCCGCGCCAGTCCAGTTGCCTGAAGCGCTCGAGGCGCAGCGGATCCTGGGGCAGACCCCAGCCGACGCAGGCGATCGCCAGCAGCGAGGGCAGAATGATCTGCCAGAACGCCCACTGCCAGCCGACGTATTCGGTCCACAGGCCCGCCAACGGCGTGCCCAGGTTCGGCCCGAAGGTGGCGGTCAAGGCGTAGCAGGCCAGGCCGTAGACCTTGATGCCCGGAGGCAGGAAACGCAGCGCCACGCTCATCAGCATCGGTGGCAAGGCGCCCGAGGCGAAGCCCTGCAGCACGCGCAGCAGCATCAGGCTGTGCAGGTTGGGCGCGAAGGGTTGAATCAGGCCGAGCACGGCGAACACGCCGACGGCGCTCATGGTGAAGCGGCGCAACGAGAAGGTGGTGGCCAGCCAGGGCGCGAAGGCCATGGCCGAGACCGAGGCGGCGGCATAGACCGCCAGCAGCCAGGCACCTTCGTCGGCGCCGATGCCCATGGCGCCACGAATGTCGCTCAGGGAAATCTTGGTCACCGCCTCGTTGAGCCCGGCGCACAGCACCGCCAGCAACACGCCGAACAGCCCGACCACCACCCGCAGGCCGAACGCCGTCTGCGCGGGGGCGGCCGGTGCGGGGGCAGCGGCCAGCGCGGCGGAGGGCGCGGTCAGGGAACTCATGGATAGACATCTCCAGCAACAAATTCAGGGCTGGGGGAAGTCTAAGAAGGTCGAATGCTGACGAAAACTGACTTGTTGGCAGGTTTATGTTGCGTCAGACGCAATCCACTGGAATCGGCGGCGCCTTCTTCGCGGGTAAACCCGCTCCCACAGGTTCGTTGCTGCACTTGGATCCTGTGGGAGCGGGTTTACCCGCGAAGAAGGCGCCGCCAATATCAAGGCTCCCCCGCGCAGCAGGCGCGCATGGTCTGGCGCAACCAGCGATGCGCCGGGTCGTTGTCAAAACGCGGATGCCAGGCCTGCATCACCCTCACTCGCTCCAGCGGCACCGGGATCTCGAACGAGCGCAGCGGCAGGCCGAACTTGGTCACGCTGCCGAGGATGTTCGCCGGCATCGGCAGGATCAGGTCCGACTCCGGCAACGAGAACATCGCCGAATGGAAACTCGGCGTGATCAGCGCCACCCTGCGCTGCACCCCATGGGTGCCCAGCTCCACGTCGATGGGACCGTTGGCCCGCCCGCGTCGCGACACACTGATCTGCGGATAGCGGGCAAAACGCTGCGGGGTGATCTCGGCGTCGAAGATCGGGTGGTCGGCCCGCGCCAGCCCGACGAACCAGGTGTCGAACAGGCTCTGCACCTTGATCTCCGGCCCCATGTCGATGCTCGAACTGACCACCAGGTCGATCTGCCCGTGACGCAGCACCAGGTCATCGTCGCCCTGGTGCTCGGGGACGAAGCGCAGCACGGTGTTCGGCGCCTGCTCGAGCATCATGTGCAGCAGGCGCGCGCCATACAGGGCGATGAACAGGTCGTTGGTGCGGATGTTGAAGGCCCGGTCGAGGCTCGCCAGGTCGACCTCGTCGCCACTGCGAAACACCAGACCGGCCTGCTCCACCAGCGCCCGCACCTGGTCGCGCAGGGCCAGCGCCCGGGGCGTCGGCACCAGGCCACGGCCAGCACGCACCAGGATCGGGTCGCCCATGGCCTCGCGGATGCGCCCCAGGGTGCGGCTCATGGCCGCCGGGCTCAGGTTCATGCGCTGGGCGGCGCCGACCACGCTGCCTTCGTCGAGCAGGGCGTCGAGGGCGACGAGCAGGTTCATGTCCGGGAGTTGCATGGCCGTTTTCCGTGACAGCTGTGGGAAACGCGATGGTATCAGGTTGGTGGATTGCGTCAGGCGCAATGGCACCGTGCGTGAGGGGCCATTTATCCCGGCCGGTCAATGCTTCAGCCTGTACCGACCCGATCGCGGGGCAAGCCCACTCCCACGCCAGCCACACAAGGTTCGTGGCAGCGGGCTTGCCCCGCGATGGGGAGATTAGGTTTCTCTCCAAATGTCACCACCCTGCAAGGAACCCCCATGCCCCGCCCGGTCCTGATCGCCATCGACGCCTCCCCCACCAGCCACGCCCTGCTCGACCTCGCCCGCCGTTACTGCCGCCCGGGCGAACACACCCTGCACGTGCTGCTGGCCATCGACTCGACCTTTGCCGTGCACGACCACCGTGCGGCCTACACCGAGGAGGAGCTGGAGGAGTACCCCGCCGCCTGCGACGAGCAGCAACTGGCCGAGCACGCCATGAACAGCGCCGTGGACACCCTGCGCGAAGCCGGGTTCGACAGCCTGGGCTGCATGGTCGCCGGCCAGCCGGTGGAGGCGATCACCACCAAGGCCCGGGAGCTTGAATGCGAGCTGATCATCATCGGCCACCGCCACCTGTCACGAGTCGGAAGGCTGCTGGACCCCTCGATCAGTGCCAAGGTCATCGACCGGGTGCAGGTGCCCGTGCTGGTCGGGGCTGCCTGAGCCCGAATAGCCGTTGATCAGGCAGTACACACGAGGTAATGCAATTGCATTGACCAGGTAATGCACTCGCATTACCTTGCTTGATACTACCCCTCGCGGACCTATGATCATGGCCACTACCTTCGAAGCCGAGTCGACCCTGACCGAGCGCTACCAGACCACGGTCCCCGAAACCGTTCGCCGTGCCTTGGGCCTGAAAAAGCGTGACAAGATTCACTACTCGATCCGCCCCGACGGAGCGGTGATACTGACCCGCGCAGAGACAGCCGAGGAAGACCCCGCCGTGGGGCAGTTCCTGGATTTCCTGGCCCGGGATATCGCCACGAATCCGCAACGATTGAAGGTTGTCGATGCAGAGTTTGTCGCTCGCCTGAAAGCACTGGTTGGCGATGAAGAGCTCGATCTGAATCAACCTCTTTCGGCGGATGATGAATGACAGATGCTGACGACCTCCCCCCCGTCTCTTCAACTGGCTGGACGGTGTTCGCGCACCCCATGTTCCTCGATAAGCTGGACCAGCTGAAAAACGAACTGGAGGTCCTCAAGCGCAAGGCCCCCGATAGCTTCACCAAAAAGAATGCCTGGAAACGGCTGACTGCAATCATTCGCCTGGCTTTTGATGGCATCGCACAGGATCCAACCAAAAGCGAGTATCGCCAGGGCAACACCCTGGGAGATGCCCACCGGCACTGGTTCCGCGCAAAGTTTTTCCAGCAGTATCGTCTGTTTTTTCGTTATCACGCATCGAGCAAGATCATCGTGCTGGTTTGGGTGAACGATGACGACAGCAAGCGCGCTTACGAAAGCAGTGACGATGCCAACAGAGTGTTCCGTCGCATGCTGGGCAGCGGACACCCTCCTGATGACTGGGACCAGCTGTTGCAGGAAGCGACCGCGGCAACAGCTCGATTCAACGCCACCCTCAAGCGCTGACACCTGCCCACCAATCCATCAATGGCGTCAGCGCAAGAACCGGATCAGTCCTCGCTCGGTTTAACCACCACCGTACAGGTCGTCCCCGCCGCCAGCAGGAACCCGTCCGGCACTTCATCGATATGGATCCGCACCGGCACCCGCTGCGCCAGGCGCACCCAGTTGAAGGTCGGGTTCACGTCGGCAATCAGCTCACGGCTCTGCGGGTTGTCACGGTCGTAGATGCCACGGGCAATGCTCTCCACATGCCCTTTGATCCGCTCGCCGCTCATCATCTGCAGCTCGGCCACATCGCCCACCTTCACATGGGGCAGCTTGGTCTCCTCGAAGAAGCCGTACACCCAGAACGACTGCTCATCCACCACTGCCATCACCGCCTCGCCGGTACGGGCATAGTCGCCCTTGTGGATGTTCAGGTTGGTCACGTAGCCATCGACGGTGGCGACGATCTGCGTGCGCTTGAGGTTCAGCTCGGCGGCCGCCAGCTGGGCCTGGGCGTGCTGGTAGTCGGCCAGCGCCGAATCTGCGATGTTGCTGGCGTCGTCGCGGTTCTCCTTGGAGATCACCAGGTTGTCCAGGTCGGCGCGGCGCTTGGCATTCACCTTGCGCATCTCCCAGGTGGCCTTGCGCGAGGCCACCAGCGCCTTGGCCTGGTCCACCGCCAGTTGATAGTGCTCGGGGTCGATGCGGATCAGCACGTCGCCCTTCTTCACCCGCTGGTTGTCCTTGACCGGCACGTCCACCACATAGCCCGGCACATCGGCGGCGACGTTGATGATGTCGGCGCGCACCCGGCCGTCGCGGGTCCACGGCGTGGTCATGTAGTGCAGCCACAGCTGGCGGCCGATCGCCACGGCAGCGGCCAGCACCAGCAGGGTGGCGATCAGGCTGAAGAACTTTTTCATTGCAGGATTCTCACCAGTAGAGCGACAGCGCCAGGGCGCCGTACAGGCAGACGAACAGCGACAGGCGCAACAGCGCCGGGTGCCAGAAGAAGCGATAGCCATCAACGCTTGCGATGAACCGGTCCAGGCCCCAGGCCAGGCCCAGGGCGAACAGGAACATCAAGGTCATGGTGGGCATGTACACGCCATGGAAGGCGATCTCACGGGGCATGGTGCATTCCTTTCGCCGGGGCCAGCGGCGACTGTGGGTCGAGCAGGGAGGAACGGATGAAGTGCAGGTAGCTCTGCGCCCGGCGCAGCACCGAGGTGTCGAAGTGCCGGGCGAAGGGTTCGTCGGTGGCCTGCACGCGGCTGATGGCGTGGTCCACCGCCACCAGGGCGCGTTCGTGGTTGCTGGTGCTGGGTTGCAGGAACAGCCGCGCCAGGGCCCGGCCCATCACGCGGATGGCCTGGCGCCAGGGCTGCGACTCGGCGTAGGCCGGATGCACCGGCGCGCGATCCTGCTCCTTGCGCAGCTCGATGATCGCGTGGCCAACCTCCAGCACGGTGAACATCCAGCCCATCAGTTCGCTCTGCACCTGCGGCTTGCCGGCGGCTAGGCCATAGGCCTGGTGCAGCAGGTCGCGGGTGCGGCTCTCGAACGCCGAGCCCAACCCGCGCAGGCGCCCGCCGATGGCGAACAGCACCTGCTCGCGCAGCTCCTGCTCCAGGCGGCTCCACAGCCAGCGGCTGTTCGGCGGCAGGATGATCGCCCCGGCTGCGGCGCAGACGAACATGCCGATGACCATGCCGATGTAGTCGTTGATGAAGGTATAGGGGTCATAAATGGTCAGGTTGTTCGGCACCGAACCGATGGCGAAGAACACCAGCAGGCCCAGGCCATAACCGGCATAGGCCGGGCGCGAGGCGAGGAACGCGCCAAGCACGAACACCGGCGCCAACACCATGCACAGCAGCGCAAAACCGTCGATCCAGGGGAACACGAAGAAGGTCTCGAAAAACCCGACGAAGGCGCCGATCGCCGTGCCGCAGGCCATCTGGAACGACATGCGCTTGGGGTTCGGCGAGGCCGCCGACAGGCCCACGGTGACCGTGGCGATCAAGGTCATCATGGCGCCGCTGGGCCAGTCACTGAGCAGCCAGTAGCTGCCCAGCAACAGCAGCACCGCCGAGGCGCGCACGCCGGCGGCCAGCGATACCAGCCAGCTGGTCTGGGCCACGTAGGGTTCGTCCCACTGTTCGCGTTCGTGCTTGTGCACGGCCAGCGAGGCGTGGGTCTCGGCGTAGCTGTACATCTCGTCGACGAAGCGGTAGAGCAGCTCGAAGGCGGTATGGAAGTCGAGCAGGTCGGATTCGCTCGGGTTGGTCTCCAGGTACTCGGCGCGAAGGCCACGCACCTGGGCCTGCAGGCCTTCCTTGTAGGTGCCCAGCTCCAGCGCCAGGCGCAAGGCATCAGCGTCGGTCAGAGCCCGACCGACATAGGGCTGCAGCAGCTCGGCCAGGGTGTCCAGGCCGGGCTCGATGGCGCCGACGATCTGCAACGGGCCACGGGCGCGCAGACGCTCGAGCAACCGGTGCAAGGCATTGAAGCGCGTGGTGATGGCCATGAACTCGCTGTTCATCCGCACCAAGCGGCCGGAGCGCCGGCGCATGTGCGGGTCTTCGAAGGCGGTGACGTTGCGCAGGCTCTCCAGGCCCACCGCCTCGGCGACGAAGCGCACGTTGCTGGTCTCGAAGCGGTCGCGCTGGCTGTCGCCGCGCAGGGCCTCGACCACCACCCCGGCGAACACGCCAAAGCGCTGGTACAGGGCGTTGCGCATGGCGGCACTGGCCGACTGCGGCAGGATCGCGGCGCTGACGAAGGTCGAGACCAGAATCCCCAGGGCGATCTCCAGCACCCGCCACACGGCTGCCATGAACG
>Ga0209370_1001898_pt1 | contig 16796 bp, 20 predicted proteins | sample AgamicAtPrz_FD_187164 | JGI IMG/M metagenome (GOLD analysis project Ga0209370, IMG submission 187164) | Agave microbial communities from Guanajuato, Mexico - At.P.rz (SPAdes) (version 2) | ecosystem: Host-associated > Plants > Phyllosphere > Phylloplane/Leaf | place: Guanajuato, Mexico... | reverse complement strand
TCAATCCACCCTGTCGCGGATTCTCAGCGAGAAGATCGTCGATCCTTCGGACAAGCACGTCTCGAAGATCGCCGAGTACTTCGGCGTGAGCACCGACCAGTTGCGCGGCCGCGTCGAACTGGGCGAATCGCGTGACGCGGCCCCTCTCACTCAAGGCCATGCGGCCCTGAGCGACATCAGCCTGTGGGACGATGAAACACCCGTCGAGGACGACGAGGTGTCCGTGCCTTTTCTTCGTGAGGTCGAGTTGGCAGCAGGATCAGGAAGATTCGTCATCGAGGAAAGCGAGAATGCTCGCTTGCGCTTCGGCAAACGCAGCCTGCGCCACAATGGCGTGCAGTTCGACCACGCCAAGTGCGTGACAGTGCGTGGCAACAGCATGTTGCCGGTGCTGCGCGACGGCGCCACGGTCGGGGTCAACACCGGCAAATGCACCATCGGTGACATCATCGACGGTGACCTTTATGCCATCAACCATAACGGCCAGCTGCGGGTGAAGCAGGTGTACCGCCTGCCTACCGGCATTCGCCTGCGCAGCTTCAACCGCGACGAACACCCTGACGAAGACTACAGCTTCCAGCAGATGCAGGAAGAACAGATCAGCCTCCTCGGCCACGTCTTCTGGTGGGGCATGTACGCTCGTTGATACCGACCCTCGATAAAAACCCGCCTCGGCGGGTTTTTTTTCGCCCTCAGAAAAACCCTACACACCGCATCCGATAAGGCCTTCATGCATTTCGGCAAATGCCAGTGCATAAATATTTCTAAAAATGCATTGACTGTATATGCATACATGCATAATCTGTGTCTCAAGCCGGTCAGCAACCGGTTGTTACACAGGCAGCGATGAACAGGCCTCGACGGTTCAGAGGGTTGGCAACTGGCCCGGGTGTGCAGCGTAAAGCACCACGATCAGTTATCCGGCGGGCAGGCGGCCGCGGTCGGAGTCACCAATTTGAAGCGCAACCGCACGGCGTCACCAGTCGTGGTCGGCGGTTGATCAACGCATTACTGAAAAGCCTGCGAAGCGGGCTTTTTGGAATGCCGAGGCAGAGCGCGGGCCAACGTCCCGCCAGCTTCATTCCTACGAAATTCATCGAAACGGAGGTGAAATGGGTTTCGAAATCATCAACATGGGCACGGCGCCCACGGGCGTCGGTGGCGACACGGTGCGCACCGGCTTCGACAAGGTCAACCGCAACCTGGCGCAGCTCAAGGACCGTGCCTTTCAGCCGGATTACTCGACGCTGTCCGGGCAGCTGTACCGCGAGGTCGGGGTGATGGCAGTGTCCAACTACGTGAATGCCTTCACGCTCAAGACCAAGGTGCCCAGCGCCGGTGGCATCGCGCCAATGGTGCGACTACACGGCTGCCTGGCGACCTACACGTCACCGATCACCATCGACCTGAGCTGGTACTTCTATGACGGCAAGATCGTCGCAGCGACCGCGCTGGTCAACACGTCCTCGCGGGAGATGGGCACCCTGGCCGCCAACAACGGCTTGCAGATCATCCTGTACGAGGAAAACGGCCTGGCCAACCTGTACTTGAAGTTCCCGACCAGGGCCTATTACCCACGCTTCGCGGTCAGCTGCCTGAACACCGGGGCATTGGCCATGCCAGGTGGACAGGAGTCCGACTGGGGCATCGTGGTCGACGGCCCGCCACCAGCCGCCAATTTGCAGCAGATGCCGTTCACCGTCGTCACCACGCTCAACACATCCAACTGCAAGGTCGGCAACGACGGCACGATCAAGGTGGCCTGAATGCGCGCAATCATCACGCTGTTAAACGATGGCAGCACCTACGACATCACTCCCCCGCAGGCACAGCTGGCTTCGCTGGCACTCGGTGAGGGGCGGTTCAAGATCACCGGCAGCCTCGGCCTGGTGCCTTTCCCCCCCGCAAGCGTCGGCTGGGGCTACTCGCTCAGCCAGATGGACAGCAAGGCTGACGTGGCGGTTGAACATGATGAAGTCTCCGGCGACCTGCTGGTGACCGTGACCCGCGACGGCCAGCCTTACCGGCTGGTCAGCACGCTGATGCTGCATGTCCTGGCCGAGGATCTTCCCGTCGTGCCGATCATCCAGTCGATGGAGGGTTGAGCGTGGCTTTTTTTCAAGGAGACAGGACTTTGACAAGTGAACAACAGGCATTGCTCGACATGCCGCTTTGGCTGGTGATCGTTCTGGCCCTGCTGGGCGGTCTTTCCGGCGAGATGTGGCGGGCCGACAAAGCCGGCGCCCGGGGCTGGGCGCTGGTGCGCCGGCTGCTATTGCGCTCTGGAGCGTGCATGGTCTGCGGCGTGTCGACGGTGATGCTGCTGTACGCCAGCGGCATGTCGATCTGGAGCGCCAGCGCCTTCGGCTGCCTCACCGCCATGGCCGGGGCCGATGTCGCCATCGGCCTCTATGAACGCTGGGCGGCTCGCCGCCTGGGCATCGAGCAACCATCGGCCAGCGTCGACGCCGACGATCGTGGCCGCTGAAACGGGAGCCCTGCATGAACGAAGCACAGCTGGAAGCACTCCTGGCAGCCCTGAGCAACCAGGCGTCGGTGCAGACCGCCCTGGGGCAGTCGATCGAGCGGCTGGCATTGAGCAATGAGCAACTGGTGGCCTATCTGAAGAGCCGTGAGCCGGACCCAGATGCACCGCCTTATCTCGATGGTTCAAAGCCTGCCTGAATTTTTCCCCCTTTACCTGCAACACCCGTCCGACCGCCCGGGATTCCCGTGGCGGCTTTCATCATGTTCAAGGAGAACACCTCTATGTCGATTCTTACCCAAGGCACCCAGATCTATGCGCTGGTCCCACCGCTCTCCGGCACCGGCCCGCTCAGCGTGCTGGAAGTCGACCACGTAACTTCGTTCGAACCGGGTGGCGCCCCGGCCGAGCAGATCGAGGACACGACCCTCGACGCCGCCGAGCGCACCTACAAGAAAGGCCTGCGCACTCCTGGCACCGCCACCCTGGGCCTTAACGCCGACCCGACCAACGCCAGCCACATCCGCCTGCATCAGTTGTCCGAAGCCAAGGGCAACACCAGCGTCAAGTGGGTGGTGGGCTGGTCGGACGGCAAGGGCGTGGCACCGACGGTCAACAGCAAGGGCGATGGCTTCGAGTTGCCGGCCACCCGTACCTGGTTCGCCTTCGAAGGCTACGTGGCCGACTTCCCGTTCAACTTTGCGCTCAACTCGGTGGTTACCACTTCGGTGAGCATCCAGCGCACCGGCGGCTCCACCTGGGCGAAAAAGGCCTGAGCCCGGAGGACTGAATGAACATCAATCAACTCAAGGCCCTGGGCGGCATCGTCGACAGCCAGCGGGTACGCAAGGAAGTGGTCTGGAACCGGCCTGATCCGCAGACCGGGGAAATGCTGGCCCAGACCCTGGTGGTGCATGTGCGCCGTCATTCGTTCGGGGTGATCGAGCGTCTGTTCGCTGAACAGGCGTCGTCCCATAGCCGCAACGCGCATTACCTGGCCGCGTCCATCAGCCTCGGCGAGGAAGGGGACGAACCATTGGGCGTCGAGGACGCGTTCAACCTCGAACCCTCGCTGGGCTTCGTGCTGCTCAACGCCATCAACGAAGTCAATGGCACCGGTAATACCCCGGCAAAGAACTGACGGCCGCCGATGAGTTCTGGCATGAGCTGGTGCTCAATGGCATCGGCGGCCGCACGATCAGCGAAGCCAAGGAACGGCTGAGCTACGCAGAAGCCAGGGACTGGGCGCAGTACATCCAGCGCCATGGCTCTTTGCACGGCGGTCGCCGGCTGGAGGCCAGCATCGCCATGTTGGCGCTGCAGGCCAACCATCAAGCCGGCGGCAGCGCCGAGTTGATCGATTTCATGCCTCACGAGCGGCGCCAGGGGGTGTCGCTCGAGAGTGCCATGCAGCAGTGGTGCTGATGATCGGCACCACCTTCTTCACGAAACCCGCCACGGCGGGTTTCATCATGATCAGGGAGTAGGCCCATGGCAACCAACCTTGCCAGTTTCAGCCCGACGATCGACCTCTCCAGCCTCGAACGGGCACTGTCAAGGGCCTCGGCCCTCAGTGACCGCACCCTGCGCGAGATGCAGAAGAACGTCGAGGCTTTCAATACCAAGTACCTCAAGAGTGTGGGCGCGGTCGCCGATTCGAGCCTGGACATCTCGAGGAAAGCGCTGGATCGCTTCCAGTCCGCCTACGCGCCACCGAGCTGGGAGCAGGCCGTGCAGGATGCCCCCGAGCGGCCCTACAGCGAGGCGCTGCGCAAGCAGCACGCCAGTGCCGAGCTCGAAGTGGCGAAGATGAGCATGAGCAAGCGCCGGGGCGGGCTGGCCGACCAGCTGTTCAAGGTGGACGAAGGCTACTATGCCGAACGGGCTCAGTTCGAGCAGGCCAACCCGTTGAGCGCCGCAGGCCCCGATGGCGCGAATTACCAGCAGCAGTTGGAGGACATGCGTGCCCGGCATGCCGACATGACCAACCAGGTACTCAACGACTACGACATGATGAGTCAGGCGCGTGGCGACTGGATGGTCGGCGCCTCTGCGGCCTGGGAGGAGTATCTGGAGACCTCCAGCAACGTCGCGGCGCAATCGCAAGCTGTCTTTGCCAGCGTCTTCGATCGCATGGGCAATGCGGTGCAGACTTTTGCCACTACCGGCAAGCTGTCGTTCTCTGACTTCGCCAAGTCGGTGATCGCCGATATGGCCGCGCTGGCCGCCAAGACTGCAGCCTCCAAGGCTCTGAGCAGTCTGCTCGGGTTCGGCATGAACCTGGTCGGTTCGTGGTTCAGCGGTGGCGCCGCTCCAACCGCCACCAATATGTCCGTGGGTGGCACCAGCACCACTTTCACCCCGCAAATCAACGCCTCAGGTGTGACCTATGGCGGCTCCGCCTTCGCCAAGGGGGGCGCCTTCACCAACGGCGTCGCGACCACGCCGACCCTGGCGCCGATGGCGCTGTTCGGCGAGGCCGGTCCTGAGGCGATCATGCCACTGACCCGCGGCGCCGATGGCGCGCTGGGCGTTCGCGCGCTGGGCGGCGGCTCCGGCGCCAGCCACAGCAGCGAAGTGGTGATCCAGCAGACCATCAACGTGGCCGCGGGCGACGGCAATAGCGCGGCGGGTGAGGGCAATACCCAGCGCCTGGCCAACGCCTATGCCGGTGCCGCCCGCCAGGGCGCCAGCGAACAGATTTCCCGCGAGCTGATGCCGGGCGGGCAGATCTGGTCGGCGATTCACGGCCGCTGAACAAGGAGAACATCACATGGAAACCTTTACCTGGAGCCCGAAGACCGAACCGACCGGGACCGTGGAGTACCGCGTGCGCACGGTGCAGTTCGGCGACGGCTACCAACAGGCGGTGGCCGACGGGATCAACAACCGCAGCCAGTCCTGGCCGTTGGTGTTCATCGGCGACGAAATCAAGATCCGCGCGATCGCCGAGTTCCTCGACCGTCACGCTGGCAGCCGCGCGTTCCGCTGGACCGCGCCACTGGGCAAGCCGGGCCTGTATCGCTGCAAGGGCTACCAGCCCACCGCCAAGGGTGGTGGCTTGTACAGCATCAGCGCGACGTTCGAGCAGGCCTTTCATCCATGACCAAGGAGAGCCGCCATGGCGCTGATCAATGACATCCAGAAACTCGAACCGGGCGCGGAAATCGTGCTGTTCGAGATCGACGGCAGCGAGTTCGGTGCTGATACCCTGCGCTTTCACGGTCATGCCATCACCCATGAACCCGATGTGCTGGACGCGGCTGACCTGCCGGCTCGTTCGATCTGGTGGCAGGGCAATGAGTATGCCGCCTGGCCGGTGCAGATCGACGGCATCGGTGCCAACAGCAATGGCAGGGCCACCCGGCCAAAGTTCACCGCCGGCAACGTCGATGGCCGGGTCACGGCGTTGTGCCTGGCCTTCGAGGACCTGCTCAAGTTCAAGCTGACCGTGCGCCAGACCCTCGGTCAGTACCTGGACGCGCGTAATTTCGCGACTGGCAACAGCCAGGCCGATCCCACCCAGGAGGCCTTGGAGATCTGGTTTCTCGACCAGAAGACCCAGGAGGACGACGAGCAGGTGCAGTGGGAACTGTCCTCGCCCGGCGAGATCGACAGCCACGGCCTGCCAGGCCGACAGATGACCGCCTATTGCCATTGGGCGATGACCAATGGCTACCGTGGCCCGAACTGCGGCTATACCGGCAGCCTGCGTTTCGATGACGAGGACCGTCCCACCGACGATCCGGCCAAGGATCGCTGCAAGGGGGGCCTGCGCTCATGCAAGCTGCGCTTCGGAGAGGCGGCCGAACTGCCCCACGGCGGCTTCCCGGCCGTCTCGCTGATTGCCCGGAGCTGAACCATGGCACCTGACCTGCTCGAGGCGATTCGCGTCCATGCTGCCGAGGACTACCCCCGCGAAGCCTGTGGGCTGGTCATCGACCGGGCCGGGCGGCTGGTCTATCAACGCTGTCGCAATACCGCCAACGAACCCGGCGAAGAGTTCCGCATCGATCCGCACGACTACGCGGCGGCGGAAGACCTCGGGGAGGTTGTCGCGGTGGTGCATTCGCATCCTGACGCCAGCAGCCTGCCGTCCACCCGCGATCTGGCCATGTGCGAGGCCACGGGGCTGCCTTGGCATATCCTGTCCTGGCCGGAAGGCGACCTGCGCACGATCCTGCCCAAGGGCGACACCCCGTTGCTGGGGCGTCCCTTTGTGCATGGCCTGTGGGATTGCTGGCAGGTATGCGCCGACTGGTATCAGCGCGAATGGGGCCTGACCTTTGCTCCCTATGCCCGCGAGGATGGCTGGTGGGAGGATGCCCAGGGTCCGAGCCTGTACGAGCAGGCCTATGCCGATGCCGGCTTCGTCGCCGTCGACACCCCGCGACGTGGCGACATGCTGGTCATGGCTATCGGTCGTACCGCGCACCCCAACCATGCCGGTATCTATCTGGGCAATGATCCGCGCCTGCCTGGTGAGCAATGGACGCCCGCTGGCGCCGGCCCGTTCCTGCTGCACCATCTGTATGGACGCCCCAGCGAAGTGATCGTGTTCGGTGGGCCGTGGCTGGATCGCACCCGGTTGGTGTTGCGCCACCGCGATGCCGAGGTTGGCGAATGAGCGGCTTTCGATTCATGAAGATTCGCACAGGAGGCCCTAGATGGCTGTATCCGTGATCAATGTGCCGGCCCTGACCACCATCAAGTTGTCCGGTGTCCTGGCACGCAAGTTTGGCCGGGAACACCGGCGCCGCCTGGACAGCGGCCAGGCCTGGGAAGTGTTCCGGGCCCTGCGCAATACCCTGGAAGGTTTCGAGGAGGAGATCCGCCGGCTTGACCGTCTTGGCATGCGTTTCGCGATCTTCCGCAATCGCCGCAACGTCGACAGCAAGGCCTTCGCGCTGGGCGGCACCAGCGAGCTCCGTATCGTTCCGGTACTGGCCGGCAGCAAGCGTGGCGGCATCCTGCAGACCATCGTCGGGGCGGTGATGATCGTCGGCGGGATGTACTTCGGGCAGACCTGGGCGGTGCAGATGGGCGCCGGCCTCATGGCCGGCGGCGTGATGCAGATGCTCAGCCCACAGCCCAAGGGCCTCAAGCTCAGCGCCAGCCCTTCGAACACGCCGGGCTATGCCTTTGGCAATGCCCGCAACACCGTCACCACCGGCCTGCCGGTTCCGCTGTGCATCGGTAAGCGTCGTTGGGGCGGGGCGATCGTCAGCGCCGCCATCTACGCCGAGGATCGCCTGTGAGGCCAGGGCATGGCTCGGTCAATACGGCTGCCCCGGGCAGCCGCTTTTCGCAGAAGGAGTTGCCATGTCAGCAACCACCATTGATTCGCCGTTGACCCGCGTCAGGCTCGGTGGCCAATTGCGCCAGTTCGGCAAGACCTTCGAGCTGGCGGTGAACACACCCCGCGAGGCGATCAAGGCCCTGTGCGTGCTGGTGCCTGGTTTCGAGCGTTTTCTCGCCAATGCCCGCTCGCGTGGCCTGGAGTTTGCCGTATTCAACGACCGCCGCAATGTCGGCGAGTCGGAGCTGGGTTTCCAGGCTCGGGAAGAAATCCGCATTGTGCCGGTGGTCATCGGCAGCAAGCGGGCGGGCACCCTGCAGACCATCGTCGGCATCGTCATGATTGCCGCGGCCGCCATCTATAGCGGTGGTGTCGGCGCGGCCTTCGCTTCGGAAGGAACCGCCGGGTTCGTCGCCCACATGGGCGCGGCGATGGCGCTTGGCGGCGTGATGCAGCTGCTCAGCCCGCAGCCCAAAGGGCTGAGCATGAGCCAAGCGCCGGAAAATACCCCCGGCTACGCCTTTGGCGCGGCGCGCAACACCACGGCGTCCGGCAACCCGGTGCCGCTGTGCGTGGGCAAGCGACGCTGGGGCGGCGCCATCATCAGCGCGGCGATCTATGCCGAGGACCGGCTCTGAGCGTCAGGTCATAACGCCAGGTACAGCGCCATAGCGAGCCTGCATCCCCGGCTCTATTCAGCCAACCGCCTCGGAGGCGGTTTTTTTACGCCTGGAGGAATACATGGGCGAAACCAACAGACCCGTGATCACCGGTCGCAAAGGTGGTCAGAAGAAGCCCAAGACGCCGGTCGAGGCACCGGACAGCCTGCGCTCGGTCGCGGTGGCCAAGATGCTCCTGGCCATTGGCGAAGGCGAGTTCGCCGGCACCCCGACTGCCCGCGACATCTATCTTGACGGCACGCCGTTGATGGACGACCAGGGCAACTACAACTTCCCTGGCGTCAAATGGGAGTGGCGCACCGGCTCGGTGGAGCAGCCCCACATCCCCGGTATCCCGTCGGTAGACAACGAGATCAGCCAGGGCATCGAACTGCGCAGTGACAAGCCCTGGGTTCATGCCATCAACGACACTCGGCTTTCGGCGGTGCGCCTGCGCTTCGCCTGGCCGGCGCTGCAGGCCATGGACAGTGCCGGCAATATCAACGGGCATCGTATCGAGTACGTGGTCGAGGTGGCCACCGATGGCGGCACCTACCAAGAAGTTCTCAAGGACGCGGTGCACGGCAAGACCACCAGCGCCTATGAGCGCACCCGGCGCATCGACCTGCCCAAGGCCTTGACCGGCTGGACCCTGCGCGTGCGCCGGCTGACGCCGAACCAGAACAACAACAAGGTCGCCGACACCATGCAGCTCGCCGGCCTGACCGAGGTGATCGACGCCAAGCTGCGTTACCCCAACACCGCACTGCTGTACATCGAGTTTTCCGCCGAGCAGTTCCGCAACATTCCGGCGGTGACCGTGGAGTGCCGGGGCCGCAAGTGGCCGGTGCCGAGCAACTACGATCCGGACACCCGTGCCTATATCGGCGTGTGGGACGGCACCTTCAAGGAGGCCTGGACCGACAACCCGGCCTGGGTCACCTATGGCATCTGCACCAACGACCGCTTCGGCCTCGGCCGCCGGATCAAGCCGTGGATGGTCGACAAGTGGGAGCTGTACCGCATCGCCCAGTACTGCGACCAGCTGGTGCCCGATGGCAAGGGCGGCCAGGAACCGCGCTTCATCTGCAACCTCAACCTGCAGAGCAAGGCCGAGGCCTGGTCGCTGCTGCGCGACATCGCCGGCATCTACCGCGGCATGACCTACTGGGCCCAGGGCCAGCTGTACAGCCTGGCCGACATGCCACGGGCCACCGACTTCGACTTCGCCTACACCCGGGCCAATGTCATCGGCGGCAAGTTCAACTATTCCAGTGGTTCGGAGCGTAGCCGCTACAGCCGCGCGCTGATCAGCTACGACAACCCGCTGAACAGCTACGACACCGACGTCACGGTAGTCACCGACGAGAAGCTGCAGCGTCGCTACGGCGACAACCCGCTCGAAATCAGCGCCATCGGCTGCACCCGCGAATCCGAGGCTCAACGCCGTGGCAAGTGGGCGCTGGCGACCAATGCCCGTGACCGTGGCATCAGCTTCCGGGTCGGCATGGACGGGCGCATCCCGTTGCCGGGCTTCGTCATTCCGGTGGCCGACGAGTTGCTGGCCGGACGCGCTATCGGCGGCCGGATCGCCGCAGCAAGTGGCCGCCAGGTCACCCTCGACCGCGATACCCAGGCCAAGGCGGGTGACCGCCTGATTCTCAACCTGCCCGACGGCACCTGCGAAGCACGCACGGTTGAGGCGGTCGCAGGTCGTCGCCTGACGTTGACCACCGCCTACAGCGTCGCACCCGAGGCGGAATTGGTCTGGGCGCTGGACGCGCCGGATCTGAGCGTGCCGTTGTACCGCGTGACCAGCGTGTCGCGACCCGAGCCAGGGGTCTACGAGATCAGCGCGGTGCAGTACGAGCCGAGCAAGTTTGCCCACATCGACAGCGGCGCGCGGCTGGAGGAACGGCCAATCAGTGTCACGCCGATCAACCTGGTGCCGCCGCCGAACAGCGTCAGCCTCAGCAGCAACCACGCGGTCAGCCAGGGCCTGGCGGTCAGCACCCTGACCATTGCCTGGCCAGCGGTGCCCGGCGCGGTGGCCTACGAGGTGCAATGGCGCAAGGACGACGGCAACTGGATCAGCTTGCCGCGCAGCGGAGCCACCAGCGTCGATGTCACCGGGATCTACGCCGGTGACTACCTGGCGCGGGTCCGTTCGATCAGCGTCGGCGAGATCACTTCGATCTGGAAACTGTCCGAGCTGACCCCGCTCAAAGGCAAACTCGGCACGCCACCGGCAGTGGCCCAGTTGCTGGCCACCAGCAAGGTGTTCGCCATCGCTCTGGACTGGCGGTTCCCCGAAGGTACTGGCGATACCCAGCGTACGGAAATCTGGTATGGCAGCAGCGCCAATCGGGTCGATGCGAAAAAGCTCGGCGACTTTGCCTACCCGCAGGCCGAGCATGAGCTGCAGGGTCTGGCCGCCGGCGCGCAGCTGTTCTTCTGGGCGCGCCTGGTGGACCGCAGCGGCAACGTCGGCAAGTGGTACCCGGAGGGCACCGGCGTGCGTGGGCAGTCCAGCGCCGAGCAGAGCGACTATGACCGCTACTTCTCCGGCAAGATCAGCGAGTCGGCGCTGGGCAAGCACCTGTTCGAGCGTATCGAGCTGATCGATGGCACGGGCAATGGCTCGGTGAACCAGCGTCTGCAGAACCTGAACAGTGACGTACAAACGCGCCTGGACGATGTCGCCCGCGCCGCCAATGCGCTGAGCTACGACTCGGCAAAGGCCTATGTCACAGGCGATATCGTGCGCCAGGCCCAGGGGCTGTATCAGGCCCTCAAGGCGGTGCCGGTCAAGACGCCGCCGCCCAGTGCCGGCTACTGGCTGGATGTCGGCCAGGTAGTCAAGGACAGCAACGGCCTGGCGGCGCGGATGAGCAAGGCGGAAAGCCAGATCACCGCCGCCGAAGGCGTCAACACGGTGCAGAACACCCAGCTCACCGGCTTGCAAAGCGCCTTGTCGGGCAAGGCGGACGCCGCGGCCCTGACCACGCTGAGCAACAAGGTCAGCGAAACTCAGGGCAAGCTCGACAGCCAGGCTTCGGCGATCACGGGCCTCAAGGCAGCGCTGGGCCAGCAGCCGGACAATCTGGTGATCAAGGGCGACTTCGAGGATGGCGACGCCCAGCCATGGACCTTCGACACCAAGCTGTATCCGGCGCCTGCGGTGGTCGTCCCGGCCAACCTGGCCGGCACCCGTTATGGCAAAGCTATCGCCTTTTATGGCAACAGCTTCTGCGGCACCACCAACAACATCCTCTGCGGCTCGGAGGAGCAGTTCGACCTGGTGGCCGAGGTCAGTGCCGATGAAATGGCTGCCGGGCAGACAGCCCAGTTGCAGATGCAGTTCTACGACAAGGACAACAAGAACCTGGGCTACCTGGCGGCTTTCAGTTTCCCGGCCGCCAGCGCCAAGGGTTTCCGCAAACTGAGCGGGCGGGTCAAGGCACCGGCCGGCACCGTCAAGGGGCGTATTCTCATCCGCACCGAGCCGGCCAACGGCACCGGTCGCTCGCTGTGGTGCAACATTGTCGCGCGACGGGTCACCCAGGCCGACAATGCCAATGCCGGTGCCATCAGCGAACTGGGAGCGACGGTCAGCCAGCAGGGCCAGACCTTGGTCGCCCAGGGGTCGTCCATCACCGACCTGACCAGTCGCGTCGGTGACGTGGCCGGTCAGGCGGCAGGGCAGGCCAAGGCCATCAGTACCCTGCAGACCCAGGCGACCCAGCTCGACGGCAAGGTCACCGCCCAAGGCACGCGCCTGGACGGCATCTACGCCCAGGTCAACCCGCCGTTGGCGGGAAGCGGCAGCGATTTGGCCGGTTCCAGCCAGACCTTCGTCGGTGTGTGGTCCGAGCAGTCGGCGCGCATCGAGGACGGCCTGGCCATGGCGCGCAAGCTCGACACCGTGCAGGTGCAGCAGGGCCAGACCAACGCCTCGGTGCAGCAGATCAGCCAGGCCCAGGTCGGGATCGACAAGAAACTGTCGACGATGTGGTCGGTGAAGATGGAGGTGACCAACGACGGCCAGTACGTGGCCGCTGGCGTGTCGCTGGGCATCGAGGACAAGCAGAGCCGCTTCCTGGTGCGCGCCGACAACTTCTCGGTGGTCGGCACCCAGGCCGGTGGGCAGCTGTTCACGCCGTTCTCGGTGAACAATGGCCAGGTCTTCATGAACTCGGCGCTGATCCAGGACGGCACGATTTCCAGTGCCAAGATCGGCAACGTGATCCAGTCGAACAATTACGTCGCCGGCCGCACCGGCTGGCGCCTGGACAAGAGCGGCGCGTTCGAGATCAACGGCTCGGTGGATGGTCAGGGCCGCCTGGTGATCACCAACCAGCTGATCCAGATCTTCGATGCCAACAACACCCTGCGTGTACGCATGGGTATCTGGGGGTGATGGATGAAGCTCGGGTTGCAAACCTGGAATGAAGACGCAAGCCCGAACCTGGACACCAGCAACCGACTGGGCACCCTGCTCGGCTCGGTGGTGACCGGGACCCGCGCAGGCAGCCTGATCGTGCCGGAGCTGGCGCGTGGCGAGCCGTTCTATTTCTTCCACCCCGAGGTGTTGCCGTCACGGCCACCGAACTTTCAGCTGCCCTATGAGCTGATCTATCCGGTGGTCAAGCTCCAGGGGCAAACGCTCAGCTGGAGCTTCCCGGCGTTCCGCTTTACGGGCGCCTATGCGCAGTACGGCTACAGCGTTTCGGTGAAAATTATCTATGGGGTGTTCTGATGGGGCTGGAAGTCTTTGCCGAGGGCAATCACATTCAACTGACGGGCAACAATCCGGTGCTCAGCCTGGTGCACAAGCGCACGGTCGCGCTGGTCGAGGGGTTCGACCCGTTCAATCGAACCTTGATGGCCGGCGCCGATGTGACCTTGCCTGCTCACGGTGTGCTGTTGCTGGGGGATACCCAGGGCCAGTACATCTCGGTGGAGTACGGGCTGGGGCACAAGGATGTGGTGCGGTTCGCCTGCTTCAACCCCACGGTCATCACGATCTACGTGTTCGCCAAGGCGCCGATCATGCCCAGCAAATGGGGGTTGCAGAGTTACTCGGCAACCGGTGAGTTGCTCTATGACTCCAGCCACAAGACCTTGCGCATCGCCTATGCCGGGCCGTTGACCAAGGCCGGGATGAGCTTCCCGGTGGTACCTGGCAACACCTATGCCGCCGGGCTGGCGTACTACCGCCGTTACTACCTGGTCCCGCCATTCCACACCACGACGTTTGTCCAGCGCGACATGATTCGTGTCGATCACGGCAGGGTCAGCCTGGGACGTCGCCTGGCGGTTATCGAGGACAGCAACTGGTCCGACGAAATGTTCCTGGAGCCCAACGCGAGCATTTCCGATCCCGAGCCCGGTCCGCTGGCGCCGCTAATCATTGCGAGCGTTTCCGGCTACTGACGATGGCGCGCGTTCCCCGGCGGCAACCTTTCTCCTACCCGTAGCGCCAGCCAGCGGCTGGCGAACGGCCCAGCATGGAAGTACACATGGCCAAGCAGACTATCAACCTCGGTACCGCCCCCGGCGGTACCGGCGGCGACACCCAGCGCACCGCCTGGGTCAAGGCCGTCGCCAATTTCGACGAACTCTACCAAGCCGACGCCAACCTGCAGACCACCAAGGCCGCGGCAGGCAACAACGCTGATATCAAGGCATTAACTGGCCTTGTCACCCCCTTGACCCTCGCCCAGGGAGGCACTGGCGGCAAGAGTGCCGTCGAGGCTCGCGCGGCCTTGGGCCTGGGCACCGCCGCGACTCGCAATGTCGGGCAGGCGGCAGGCAACCTGTTGGAGGTCGGGGCGTTTGGCGTGGGTGGCAAATCGTCTCCCTACAGCGACTCGATCAACCGGATGGAGGGTGGTTTCTCCCTGATCACACCCAACACCCAGTATGTCGGCGCCACCGGCATCGGCTACGGCTCGGTGTTGACGGTGCCCTACAGCGAGGCCGAGTTCCGCGGGGCGCAGCTGTTCTTCGGCCAGTCTCCGGAGGCTCGCCTGGTCCTGCGTTCGGGCAGCTTCGCCACGGCCACGTTCAACGTCATCTACCACACCGGCAATACCACCCGTGCCGCCGACGGCACCCTCAAGGCGATCTGACCATGACCCGAGCCGCAATCAATCTCAACGGCCCGACCGGCGAGGTCATCGACGTGACTTCCCTGGGGCGCAGCACGATCAGCAGCCACAAGGCCGGCATCGGTGAATACCGGGTGCAAGGCACCCTCGGCATGGCGCCGCCACCGGAGGGCTGGGGCTATGTGATCAACCCGCTGGATGCCGGTGTCGAGGTGCGTATCCAGTATGTCGCGCCAACGCTGGAGGTAAGCGTCAGCCGCGACGGTGTCGCCAGCGACCTGCAGCACAGCCTGACCTTGCACGTGGCCGTCGAGCCGTTACCGCTCGAGCCGCTACCAGAGCCGCAGCCTGATCCACTGGCCGCTGCCCTGCGCGAGATCGCCAAACGGCGCGCCCAGGCCGATCAAGTCATTGCCCCCCTGCAGGATGCCGTTGACCTGGAGGAGGCCAGCGCTCTGGAACTGGACAACCTCAGGGCCTGGAAGCGCTACCGCGTGGCGCTTAACCGCCTGGCCGACCAGGACGGTTTTCCTGAAACCCTCGAGTGGCCAACCGCACCGCAATGATCGCCACTTTCCTGCATGAGGAATCGCCCATGAGCGAGCTCTCCATACTCAGTGCGACGCTGACTGCCAGGGTGCGCGAAGCGCTGCCGGCGCTGGCCTCAGTCGACGGCCAGGACCGCACCGACACAATGCCCGCGCTGCCCGCTCTGCGCCATGGCATCTTGCGCATGATTGCCGACGGCTCACCACGCGATGGCCGCTCGGTATTGCTTACCACCTTCGAGGCCGACATCACCCTGGATCCGACCCAACCCGAGGCGCGGCTGCAGGGCAGCGAGTTGGCCGCGCAGCTGATGGACCTGCTGCGTCAGCAACTGTGGGGGCTGGACTTCGTCGAAGCCTGCCGCAATGTTCAGGCGCAGTACGACGGCGCCGGCTGGAAGGTGCGCTGGGAACAGCCAATCCTGTTCGGCGAGCCGCGCTGGGACTGGCCCGAGCAGCCGCCTGGTAGCCTGCTGCTGGGACTCGACCCGGACATCGGCCCCGGTAACCAGCCCGCCTATTGGGCGCCGGAGGACCTGGCATGAGCTACGCCACGGCGATGCACGACCGCATGCTGGCATGCCTGGTGATTCCTTGCACGGTGGTGGCGGTGGACCTGGCTGCGGCGCGGGTGCGGTACTAGAGGGCACCGAGCCTGGGCGAGCAGGGTGTGCTGTTCAGCCTGCATTCCATGGGCTAGAGCAATCCCCGGCCCGATTCATCCAGCCGCCTCGGAGGCGGTTTTTTTACGCCTGGAGGAAGAGATGGGCGAAACCAACAGACCCGTGATCACCGGTCGCAAAGGTGGTCAGAAGAAGCCCAAGACCCCAGTCGAGGCACCGGACAGCCTGCGCTCCATCGCCGTCGCCAAGATGCTCCTGGCCATCGGCGAGGGCGAGTTCGCCGGCACCCCGACCGCCCGTGACATCTACCTCGACGGCACGCCGTTGATGGACGAGCAGGGCAACTACAACTTCCCAGGCGTCAAATGGGAATGGCGCAGCGGCTCGGTGGAGCAACCCCACATTCCCGGCATCCCGTCGGTGGACAACGAGATCAGCCAGGGCATCGAGCTGCGCAGCGACAAGCCCTGGGTGCATGCCATCGATGATACCCGCCTGTCGGCGGTGCGCCTGCGCTTCGCCTGGCCGGCGCTGCAGGCCATGGACAGCGCCGGCAACATCAACGGTCATCGCATCGAGTATGTCGTCGAAGTCGCCACCGACGGCGGCGCCTACCAGGAAGTGCTCAAGGACGCGGTGCACGGCAAGACCACCAGCACCTACGAGCGCACCCGGCGCATCGACCTGCCCAAGGCCTCGACCGGCTGGACCCTGCGCGTGCGCCGGCTGACGGCGAACCAGAACAACAACAAGGTCGCCGACACCATGCAGCTCGCCGGCCTGACCGAGGTGATCGACGCCAAGCTGCGTTACCCCAACACCGCGTTGCTGTACATCGAGTTCTCCGCCGAGCAGTTCCGCAACATCCCGGCCGTGACCGTGGAATGCCATGGCCGCAAGTGGCCGGTGCCGAGCAACTACGACCCGGACAGCCGCGCCTACATCGGCGTGTGGGACGGCACCTTCAAGGAGGCCTGGACCGACAACCCGGCCTGGGTCACCTATGGCATCTGCACCAACGACCGCTTCGGCCTCGGCCGCCGGATCAAGCCGTGGATGGTCGACAAGT
>Ga0209370_1001888_pt1 | contig 16875 bp, 10 predicted proteins | sample AgamicAtPrz_FD_187164 | JGI IMG/M metagenome (GOLD analysis project Ga0209370, IMG submission 187164) | Agave microbial communities from Guanajuato, Mexico - At.P.rz (SPAdes) (version 2) | ecosystem: Host-associated > Plants > Phyllosphere > Phylloplane/Leaf | place: Guanajuato, Mexico... | reverse complement strand
GTCTTGCCAATCGTGGGCGGCCTGTATATGGGGTCGCTTCACTGTCTCACGCGCCCGTAGCTCAATGGATAGAGTACTGCCCTCCGAAGGCAGGGGTTGCTGGTTCGATCCCAGCCGGGCGCGCCAAGTCTAGTCAGGCTCTCAGCGGTTTCCTTCCTTCGTCGTGCAGTACCGTTGCAGCTAGATTGCAGCCGGAATCGGCGCGGGCTCGGCCGTGAGCGGCGCGACGCTGTGCGCCAGATGATCGGCTGACAGGTGAGCGTACCGCTGCACCATTTCCATCGTCTCCCATCCGCCCGGTCCCTTCAGCACTTGCAGCGGCGTGCCGCGTCGCACGTGCCAGCTTGCCCAGGTGCCGCGCAGGTTGTGCCGGCGGAAGTCACTGATACGTGCACGCTTCGACGTCTTTCGCCAGGTTTCGGTCGCGTCTGCGCCGCGATCGCGTCGAGCGAACGCGCGAGCGTGCCCTTCGTGCCGGCGCGGCCGATTGCGGCCTGCACGTCGGTGATGAGGAACGGACGGTTCTCGCCGGCCGACCGACTGCGGCGAGCGTGCGTCCTGCGGCGGGCAGCAGACGGGCATTTGCTGAAGAACAACAGGCAAGTCACCGGTCGCAACATGTAGTCCAAACTCGTCGGCATCGAATATTCAATCGATCTCGATTTTCGTCCCTGTGTAATCAAGTGTAATTGAGCTCGAGAGGCCATTTGTCTATTTTATATCCAGGTGAGAACCGATAAGGGTAGCTTGCCGATACCTTTGGATCGCGGGGCGCTCTGGCCTTGCAATTCAAGGGGATTTTAAGAAGGACGAGGCCGATTATTTTCTCAATTATCTTAAGGAAAATATCATGAGTGACGTGATCATTGAATTCGCCGCGGATCGGAGCCGCTGCATCGGCGTTGTGCCCGATTCTGGCCAGGGCGGCTTTGTAGGTCCCAACTCGCCGTTGGCACTACGCTATCTGACCGAACAGGATGTACTAAACGTGTGGCATTTTCGTGCCAGCCCAGGGTTCTTCATTCTCGATTTCACCAGTCCTGACTCTCCAGCGGAGCAATTGGCGATCGATTTTAAGGACGGAAAGGTTGCTGCCGAGACACCGCTCGTCGTGCGTAAATTTACCGGTGCGGTATCTCAGCGGTGGAGCCTGACTATGCGCCCGGGATATATCACGTCGGTGGCAAATCCGAATCTCGTGATCGACGACCACTTCGACAGTTTGCAAGGCAACAACGTCATTTGGGCGTTTGCCTATAACGGGACTCAGGCGCAGCACTGGAGAGTCACCAAGGTGCTGGATGCGTTAGCCGCCAAAGCGCCCCAATACGCGTAATTGATTTTTCGGGCCGCGGTCGTCGCCGTTCCGGCCGACATTGCCATCGCATCACATCGAAGGGGCTCTTGGGCCCCTTCGATGTGAGTGAATCCAGGCGTCGAATTCCCCGATCCGTTTTCCTGAAGTCGTCCAGGCATAGCGTCACCGCACGGTATCGCGCCGTCATTTCCCCCGCTATTCCTCCGCCTTTCCATTGTGCGAGAATCGCCCGCAACGACAACTCCAAGCGTCGATCGCGGCGGCCGTCCGCGCATCGCGCCGACTCCGATGGCTGCCATTCCGTCCACCCCGACCGCAGTCGCTGCCTGCGCGCTGACCGATGCGCAGCAGGCGCTGCTCGCGCGTCTGAACACCTATTCTCCCGACGATCCGCACGCGCCGCTGCCATACAGCCGCCGCCTTGCCGAAGCCGAAGGCTGGTCGCATGCGCACGCGCTGGCCGTGATCGAGGAGTACAAGCGTTTCGCGTTTCTCGCGCAGGCGGCCGGGCACCCGGTCACGCCGTCGGTCGCGGTCGATGCCGCGTGGCATTTCCACCTGCAGTACACGCTCGAATACTGGGACGTCTTCTGCGCCGGCGTGCTGCGTGCGCGACTGCATCACATGCCCGCCACGGGCGCGCCGGACGAGGGCGCGGTGTACGCGCAGCGCTATCGCGACACGCTCGACAGCTACCGCCGGCTGTTCGGCTATGAGCCGCCGGAATCGATCTGGCCGCGCCCCGTTGACCGGCCGGCCGAAGCGGTGCCGCCGCAGGCAGACGAGCCGGCCCTCGCGCCGACGCAGAGCACGTGGCGCAACCGGCTGCCGAAACTCGCGTGGCCGGCGGCCGCCGCGAGCGTCGCCGCGACCTGCGCATCGGCGCAAGACTTCGACGTGCTGAACTACACGGGGCCGCAGTTTCTCGCGTTCTACATCCCGGCCTGCGTGGCCGCGCTGCTGTTGATCGGGCTTGCGCAACAGATCGAATACCGGTGCCGGCGCAGGCGCGCATTCTCGTCGGACCTGACGGTCGAGCAGGCAGCGTACCTCGCCGGCGACGAGTCGCGGGTCGTGCAGGTCGCGACGCTGTCGCTCGTTCACGCCGGCGCGATCGAGCTGGCGATGGCCGGGCGACTGGGCGGGCGCGTGCGGCTCGTCGATGCGACACGGGCGGGCGAATACGGGGACGAATGTGAATGGCTGGCCGGGCAGCCTGAGGGGGAGGCCAGCTTCGGCGCGTTCCGTCAGTTGCTGGCGCGTCGCGCTGCCGAGCAGGCGAAATCGTTGCGCGCGCGTGGCTGTTTCTGGGCGCCGGGCGACATGCGGACGGCGCGCATGGCCCGCGCGATCGCGCTGGGGGTGCTCGGCACGGGCGCGGCGAAACTGGTGGTCGGGCTGAGTCGCGGACGGCCGGTCTTGTTACTCGTGATCTGCATGGCGGCGTTCGCGATTGCATACCGCATCGTCGTGGGGCGGCTGACCGGGTTCGGGCGGCCCGGCCTGACGGTCGGCGGGCAGGCGTCGCTCGTCGCCCGACGGATTGTGCGCAGCGACGAACACGACCGGCCGGACGCGTTGCTGTGGACCGCCGCGCTGTTCGGCGCGGGCGCGCTGACCGGCACCGCATGGGCCGCGTATTCGATGGTGCTGATGGAGCCGCCGCCGTTGACGCCGACCGCCGCGCGGGCGGGCGGATCGACCGGTTCGTCCTACAGTTCGAGTGACTCGTCGTCGAGCTGCAGTTCGTCGAGCTCATGCAGCTCAAGCAGTTGCGGCGGCTGTTCAAGCAGCTGAGCACAGGGCGCGCTGCCGGAACAGCGCGCCGGGTCGCCAGCGTCAGGCAAGCGGCACGGCGCGCGTCGAACTACGCGATCGCGGCATCCGCAGGCGTTCGTGCCTGCGCAGCGCGCCCGTCCCCCGCCTCGACGATCAGCGTCCAGTCGAACGCCGGCAGTGCGCAGACTTGCTCGACGGTGGCCGTGTACTCGTGCTCGGGCGCGTGCAGATAGCGCACCTTGTCGGTCCATTCGGGCAGCGGCGCCTGCGACGAGGTCACCACGACCGCCAGCAGATCCTGTTCCGGCCGCCTTGCGATTTCCTGCAGGCTCAGCCGGACCTTGTCGAGGTCGCCTTCGGCGTCTAGGATCAGCGCGCCGGGGATCGGCGCATCCGGCCGGCCGGGCGGGTTGCCGACCGCGCCTTTGTCGATGCACTGCTGATACACATGGCGATAGCGCGGCAGCGCCTGCTGCAGCGCGTGATGCTTGCGGACCTTCGCCTGCGCCGTGCGCGCGAGCCCGCGGCGCAGCGCCGGGTTCGCGATCAGCCGATCGAGCGCGTCGACCCAGGCCTGCGGTTCGTCCGGGACCAGCAGGCCGTCGCAGCCGTCGTGCAGCGCGAGGCGATAGGCTGGCCGGTCGCTGACGATCGACGCGATGCCGGCCGCCGCGTATTCCTGCCACTGGATCGTGCTCGTGCCGGCGTTGTAGTCGTGGTCGGCGAGCGGCAGCAGCGCGATGTCCCAGCGCCGTTCCGGCAGGCGTTGTGCGTGCGCGTCGTAGTCGTGAAGCTCGGGCTCGCACCCGGCGGCCGGGTGGCCGGCCCAGCCTGGCGGGACGTCCGCGCCGACGAAACTCACCTTGACCTTGCCGGGATGGCGTGCGCAGATCGCGTGCAGCGCCGCGTCGACCAGCGCGAAGTTGTCGGCGCGCAGCGACGCGCCGGCGATGCCGATCGTCACGCAGTCGTCGCCGCGCGCCGTCACGGGGCGGTAGAACCGGTCGAAGTCCACGCTGTCGGGCAGCACGTGAACGCGCGGGTGCGACAGCCGGTAGCGGCTGGCGATGAACGGCGTGGATACGATCACGGCGTCCGCGTTGCGCAGCACGAGCTCGATCCCCGCGCGGGCCATCCCGCCTTGCGTGGCGAGCGGATGCGCGGCCGGCAGGTCGGTCAGCAGGTCGTCGGTCTCGTAGATCACCGGCTTTTCATGCTTGAAGATCGTGTACAGGTCGTTGCCCGTCAGCATGCCGGGCGTCAGCCGGTGCAGCAGGATGGCGTCGGCCGTGGCCAGCACGCTGCTGTCGATCTGGCCGTCCCGGATGCCCGGGACGAGTTCCCATTCGTCGTTCAGCAGACCGAACGGCAGCGTGAGGCGAATTCGCGATGACGCGCACGCGTCCGGATCGATCGAGTACACGATCAGGCGCTTGCGGCGCGGTGCGGCGTCCGCCGTCGCGGCGACGGGCGCCAGCGTCCGGTTCTCCGCGAGCAGCCGCGCGTACAGCACGCCGTGGCGCGCGGCGTTGCGGCCGATGTCGTGCTGCGCACGGATCGCATCCTGCGCGGCCGCGGCGAGTTGCGCGCGGGTTTGCGGATGCTCGATCAGGTGCGCGATCGCGTCGACCCACGCGTCGGCGGTGTCGGCGACGAGCCAGCCCGTGCGGCCGTGGACAACCGGGCAGCCTTCCGCCGGCGTGGCGACGAGCACCGTGGCCGCGCCGGCCGCCGAGCATTCGAGCCATGCGCGCGGCGGCGCGTCGTCGTGCAATTTGACCGGCGCCGCGACCAGCGCGATGTCGAGGTCCGCGCGCTTCAGCGCGTCGGCGTAGCTGTCGTAAGGGGCAGGCTCCGCGATCAGCGTGACGTCCGGTTCGCGGTCCCAGCCGGCCGGCAGCGCCGCACCGACGAACGATACCCGGAGCTTCCCCGGAAACCGGCGGCGGAGCTCGACCAGCGCCTGGCGGACCTGCTCGAGACGCACGTCGTCGAGACCGGTGCCGGAAACCGCGAGGTTCACGTGGTCGCGCACGCCGGGCGCCGCGCGGTGCAGACGCTCGAGATCGACGCCGGTCGGCAGCACGTGGACCGATGCGTTGACATGACGGTACTGCCGCGCCAGCGCTTCCGACGGCACGACGAGCGCATGCGCGCGCTGCACGGCGCTGCGGATGCCCGCCTTGCGGCGCGCGTTGTCGGCCGCGCCGGGGATGTCGGCGAGCAGCGTGTCGAGCGGCGTGTCGATCTCGAGGACGACCGGCTTGCCGAGCGAAAACAGGTGTTCCAGCGTGGCGGGAGACAGCAGGCCCGGCGTGTCGCCCTGCAGCACGATCAGGTCAGCGCGCTGCAGCGCGTCGGGATCGATGCCGGCTGGCGTGACAGGGAACGTCAGCGCCCATTCGCGGTCCAGCCGCGCGAACGGCTGCGCGAAGCGCATGCTGGTGCGCGCGTGGTCGGCCGGCTCGGCGGTGACGACCGCGATGCACGAGCGCGGCGCGGACGCGGGCCGTCCCTGGGCGGCGGCGCCCGTCGCGACGGCCTGCGCATCCAGCGTGTCCGCGTGGGCCTGGGTCCGCTCGACGAAGTTCTGCAACTGCTGCCAGAACGCCTCCTCTTCCTTCAGGTAGACGCTGCGCGCTTCGTGAACGGTGGCCTTCGCGTGGGCGATCTCGTGTTCGTCGAGCCCCCACGCGATGCCCTTGCCGTCCATCACCCACCGGGTCGGCTCCGACAGCGACGCGTCATTCATGATGCACACGACCGGGCAGCCGCACAGCAGCGCTTCGAACACGGCGGTGGACCATTCGTACATGTACACGCACTCGACCTGTCGGAACAGCGCCGCGAGTTCGTGCGCCGAACGTTCCGGCACGCGGGTCGAGATTTCGATCGACTCGGCGGTGACCGGATGCAGCGTGCCGCCGCGCCGCAGGTGGCGATTGATGAAGACGGCCGTGCCGTTGCGGCGGGCGTCGTCGACACCGTCGCTGTTGAAGATGCGCGTGTCGACCAGCGGCATGCGCAGCAGGTCCGCCTGCCATTCTTCGGGCACCAGCGACGGCCCGAACGTGAAGATGAGGTCGTTCGGCTGCAGGGTGATCGGTTCGCCGTTGATGCGGCCGGGCTCGGCCAGCAGGTAGCGTACGACGCAGCGCGCGTTGAACGGATTGCCGGTGACGACGTCCGGGTAGACGACGATCGGGCTGCGATTCGCGCGGGCGTGCGCCTGCACGATGTCGTCGGTCAGCGGCGGCGTGCGCAGGTCAGGATGCACGACCGGCGTGCAGACGTACGCTTCGTGGCCGAGCAGGTTCAGCACGTGGCACAGGTAGTGCATCGCGCGGATCCCGCCGGAGGTTTGCCGGAAATTCGGCGCGAGGATGTAGTACGGGTGGCCGAGTCGCGTAAAAATGCGCGAACCGCCGTGCGCCAGGCCAAGTTTGGGAGTCGTCATCGTTATCGGGTGCGGTAGAAATCGAAGACCACGTCGAGGATGCGATCCTGTTCGGCTTCGGTCATGTCGTGGTAAAGCGGCAGCCGGACGAGCCGGTCGGCGACGAGGTCCGTCACCGCCATGCCGGACCCGCAGCGCCCGTAGCGCTGGCCGGCCGGCGAACTGTGCAGCGGCACGTAGTGGAACACCGCGTTCACGCCCACCGCGCGGATCTGCTGCAGCAACTCGGTGCGTTCGGCGAGGGTGCGTGCGAGGAAATAGAACATGTGGCCGTTGCCGCGCTCGGCGAGCGAAATCGCGGGCAGCTCGATCAGCCCGTCCGCGTGCAGCGGCCGCAGCGCGTCCTGGTAGCGCTGCACGGTCGCGCGCCGCTGCGCGGTGATCACGTCGGCGTGCTCGAACTGCGCGTACAGGAACGCCGCGATCAGCTCGCCCGGCAGGAACGACGAGCCGACGTCGACCCATGTGTACTTGTCCACCTGCCCGCGGAAGAACTGACTGCGGTTGGTGCCCTTCTCGCGGATGATTTCCGCGCGCTCGACGAGGCGTGGGTCGTTGACCAGCAGCGCGCCGCCTTCGCCCGAGATCACGTTCTTGGTCTCGTGGAAGCTGAGGCACGCGAGGTGGCCGAGGCTGCCGAGCGGCTTGCCGTTCCACGACGACTGCAGCGCCTGAGCGGCGTCCTCGATCACCCACAGGTCGTGGTCCGCCGCGAGCTGCCCGATCACGTCCATGTCGCATGCGACGCCCGCGTAGTGCACCGGCACGATCGCGCGCGTGCGCTGGGTGATCGCGGCGGCGATCTGCGTCTCGTCAAGGTTCAGCGTGTCGCGGCGGATGTCGACGAACACCGGCGTCGCGCCGCGCAGCACGAACGCGTTGGCGGTCGACACGAACGTGTAGGACGGCATGATCACTTCGTCGCCGGGCTGCACGTCGGCGAGGATCGCGGCCATCTCGAGCGCGGCCGTGCACGAGTGCGTGAGCAGCGCGCGCTGGCAGCCGATGCGCGCTTCCAGCCAGCGGTGGCAGAGCTTCGTGAACGCCTGGTCGCCGGCGAGGCCGCCCTGCTCGACCGCTTTCGCGATGTAGTAGAGCTCCTTGCCGACCACGAACGGGCGGCCGAACGGAATGACGTCGAGATTGGGTGGGCCGAACATGGTCAGGCTCCGCAGTAAGGGGGGACGTTCGGCCGCGCGACTCGCGCGCGGCGCCGCTCAGATGTCCTTGCGGACGAGAATCGTGAATTCGTACAGGCCGTAGTCGTGCAGCAGCGCGACGTGGCGCGAATAGCGGCGCTTGCAGCGATCGAACAGCGCGCACGGGTCCGCGTAGTACAGCAGGTCCGGGCGCATGAACGGCGGATCGGAATACGACGTCAGGCAGTTGAACGCGAAGCCCAGGCGGCTCGTCGCGTGCAGCGTGTCGAGCGTCGCGTGGATGTAGTCGAGCCACGCGTCGTCGTCGTGACCGCGCCTGACGTTGAAGATGCCGGATGCGATCCCGTAGTCCGACGCGGCCTGCGGCACCGCGCCGACATGAAACGCGACGTTCGCGTCGTCGCGATAGCGCTGCCGCGCGGCGTCGACCATGTCGGACGAGATGTCGTAGCCCGCATACGCGAAGCCGTCCGGCAGCGCACGCGCCTTCAGGAAATCGACCAGCGCGCCGTAGCCGCAGCCGATGTCGTTCACCGAGTGGCCGCCGGACTCGGGCAGGATCTTCGTCAGTTGTTCGAAGCGCAGGAACTGGCCGGTTTCGCCGTTCCAGTCGACGCCGCGCGCGGTCGCGCCGTGCTCGGCCAGCCGCGCGCTGTAGTACGCGGCCACTTCTTCCAGCAGGCTCGCATGCCGGGATTCGCTCATGGACATCGCCTCAGTCTTTCGAGGTCAGCGCGTACCGACGCGCGTCGGGACCGCAGTTGAACAGCACGTCGAGCACGGTCACGCCGTGGACGAAGTCGCCCCACTGCTGCGGATACTCGGGATAGCTCGGATAGTCGAACCAGCGCACCGCGACGCCGGCATCGGCGAACAGGTTCTCGTCGAGGTAGCTGCGCGCGGCCGGGCCGGACAGGTACTCGGACGCGCCCGCCTGCACGCACAGGTTCAGCAGCTTCTCGGTGCGGTCGCCGTGGAGCGCATAGTCCGACGTCGACGACACGCGCGTGCCGATTTCCAGTTGCCGCAGGACCCACGTCAGCATCGCGGCATTCAGCTCGCTCAGCATCCCGTAGGTGCGACCGGTGTAGAGCGCTTCGAGCTCGTCCGCATAGCGCGCGAAGTGCGGCGCGCGCGCGTAGTTCTGCTGCAGGGCCTTCCAGTGCAGCGGCGCCCAGTCGGCGCCGTCGATCTCGGTTTCGCGGATCGACTGGTGATACTTGCCCTTCACCTTCACCGGCACGCTCAGCCATTGCACGCCCTGCGGCGTCTTGATCTGGTTGCGGTTGCGCCAGTCGCGGCGCGTGTACTGCGCGTCATCGTAGAGGATGAACTCGTCGCTGGCGGCGATCAGGTCGAAGTAGCCCTTCCACGGAATGTAGTTGGACTGGACGATCGCCACCCGCTTCGCGTCGCGGTTCATGGTCGCACCGCTCATGCCGGAATGTGGCCGTACCGGTACATGTCGACGAGCTCGGGCGGAATGCCCCAGTCCGTTGCGCCCAGCTTGTCGTGCAGCGCCTCCAGGTCCGCGCGCATCGCGTTCCGGAGCTGTTCGACCATGCGGTTGCGCGCCGGCACGAAGTCGTGCTGGTACGCGGCATTGATCTGATGGCGTACCGTCTTCGCGATCGCCGCCTCGCGCGTCATGTTGCGGATCAGCGGGCGTTCGGGCGCGAGTTCCGCGTAGCGCGGATCGATCGGCTCGCCGCGCATCGCCGCGACGAGATCGCGGCTCAGCACCGGCGACAGGTGGAAGCCGTCGCGCTTGGTGCCGCCGAGAATCCACAGGTCGCGCACGCTCGTTTCGCCGAACAGCGGATACAGGTCGGACGTCGTCGGTCGCCAGCCGACGTTGACGTTGACCAGGTTCGCGCGCGAGAAGCGGGTATTGATCTGGTCCATCGCGGACTTGAGCAGCGTGTACGCGCTGCCGGCGTGGCCGTGCTCGTGCGGCACCGGGCTGATGTAGTTGCTGGCGCCGACGAGGGTCCGGTCGGGCCCGTACGGCGCCGAATACACACCGCACGCGAGGCCGCGGTTGGTCGTGCGCACGCAGTGCGTGTGCACGTTCTCCGTGCTCTGCAGTTCGATCGACATGCCGATGCCGTAGAACATCCGCTGCACCGGCAGCTCGGGCAGGCTCGCCTGCAGCACGCGCGTGACGTTGGCGCCGTTGCAGAGGATGAAGCGGTCCGCGCCGAGCACGCTGCCATCGGACAGGCGCGCCCCGGTGACGCGTCCGGCCGCGGTGTCGAGCCGCTCGACCTCGGCGTCGATGAAGCGCACGTTGCCGGCTTGCGCGACCGACGCGGTCAGCGCGTCGAGAAACTGTTTCGGATTGACCCAGCCTTCGCGCTTCAGGAAGACCGCCTTCAGCGCGCGATAGCGCGGGTCCGGATGATAGTTCGGGATGCCTGACGGATCGACCGCCTCGCAGGGCTCCTCGAATTCGCGGCAGAACCGCTGCATGGCCGCGAAGTTCTCGTCGTCGAGCGCGTCGGTCGCCGCGTTGTTCAGCACGAAGGTGCCGAAGCCGTGCGCGACCGCGCGCGCCGGCGTGCAGATTTCAGCGAATACGGCGGGCCAGGCCGCCGTCGCGCCGCGGCTCAGCTCGAACTTGAAGCGGTCGATCGGCGTGCCGAGCGAATCGCCTTCCAGCTCGGTGAACGAATTGAGCATCGCCGCCGCAGCGCGCGTGGCCGAGCCGGGCCGATGCGCGTGGCCGACGATCACGAGCTCGACGCCCGCGTCGGCCTGCTGCCATGCTCGGGCCGTCATCAGGCCGAGAATGCCGTTGCCGAGGATTGCGATTTTCATTTGCGTGTGCCCCCACCTTCGGGGAATGACAGGTAGCAGAGCGACGGATAGGCCGCAGCCTTGTGGATCTGGTGCGGACGGTTGCCGAGCAGGTCGCGCAGGTAATGGACGCCTTCCGCGGGCAGCTGGCCGCCGCGGGTGAGCTGCCAGAACGCGACGACGCCGCCGGGCACCAGCCGCTCCATCACCGCGTCGAACGCGTGCCGGGTCGGCTCGATCACGTTCAGGTCGAACCACGCGAGCGCGACCATCTCGCCGGGATGCGCTTCGTCGAACGCCGCCAGCGTGTCGCGGCAGTCGCCTTCCCACACGTGGTGCTTGTCATGCACGTGTCCCATCGCGTTGCTGCGCTCGTGCAGGTTCAGCAGCTTGCGCAGCAGGTCGGCGTACTCGCCGGACAGCGAGTACGTGCCGTCGGAGAACAGCTTGCGGTCGCGGGTGTCGTGCTCGGCGAAGCCCGTGTAGCCCGTGAACGTATCGAATGCGTGGATGCGGCGCTGGAAGTTCAGCGGCTCGAGAATCGCGCGGAAGTTCTCGCACAGCACGGCGGTCTGCCCGCGCCACGTGCCGAGATCGAGGATCGCGCCCGGCAGCGGCACGATTTTTTGATAAATCTCGAAGGTCGCGAGAATGCGTGCGAGGAGCGAGCCGCGCACGAACAGGCCGAGCGACCGTTCCAGTTCCTCGCGCGTCGCGGGGTAGGTCTGCATCAGGTCGAACAGTTCGCGGCGCGCCGCGAGCTGATCGCCATCTGCGTTGGTGATGATCGCTGATTCGTGCATACACAGGGCTCCAAGCGCAAAGGGTGTGACCGGACGAGCGCGTGTCGGCGCGGTGGCATCGGAATGCGCAACCGTCCGAGCGTCGCAGGTCGGACATCTTTCTACGATCAAGTCTAGCGAGCGCCGCCAGGATCGAATGTCGGATTAGCGGGTGGTTTCACCCCGCATTTCGATGGATGCGCGCGTGTCCGGCGCGAATTCGGGGCGCCCGAGGGGGCGGCGTGCAGTCGCGGGAATAGCGACCAATTCCAGCACCTGCTCGCCAAATTGGAACGCGGCGAGCGCGTGGAGAATTCGGACACGTCGGAGACCGTCGGTGCGTGCGTCCGCGGGCGAAGGCGTGTGCCGACGCAGCGGTGCCGGCCGCGATTCGAATCCCGTATTGGCTACCAGGACGACAAAGCTCATGATGCCCACCTCCCCCGCCGCCGCCACGATCGAACAGGCGCTGGCGCACCATCAGGCCGACCGGCTGGAAGAGGCCGAGACGCTGTACCGGCAGATCCTCGACACCGATCCCCGGCACGCGGACGCGCTTCACCTCCTCGGCCTGATCGGCCATCAGTACGGGCGCTATCAGGAGGCATCCGACCTGATCATGGCGGCGATCGAGATCCGGCCGGACGCGATGTACTACTACAACCTCGGCAACGTGATGCAGGCGGACAACCGTCACGCCGCCGCCGCCGAGTGCTTCCGTCTCGCCATAGAGCTGCGACCCGACTACGTCGATGCGTACAACAACCTCGGCAACGCGCTGCGGCTCGCCGGCGACGCGCGCGCGGCCGTCGATGCGTTCTGCCAGGCCATTGCGCTGAAGCCGGACAACGGCCAGGCCTACAACAACGTTGCGAATGCGCTGTTCGACCTGAACGAGATTCCGGCCGCGCTCGAGGCTTACCGGCACGCGGTCGCGCTGCGCCCCGAACTGCCGGAGCCGCGCAGCAACCTGCTGTTCGCGAGCCACTTCAGCGAAGCGTTCGACCACGACGCCTATCTCGCCGAGGCCGCGCGCTACGACGAACTCGTCACGCGGTGCGCGACGCCGTGGACGGACTGGCTCGTCGACCTGGCTCCCCGGGTCGGGCGGCCGCTGAAGGTCGGCATCGTGTCGGGCGACCTGAAGTCGCATCCGGTCGGCTATTTCATCGAGAGCATGCTGAAGCATCTCGACGCGAACCGGATCGAGATGCATGCGTACCCGACGCGCGACGTCGAGGACGACGTGACCGCCCGCATCAAGCCGGCCTTCTCGACATGGACCAGCATCGCCGGCCTGAGCGACGAAGCGGCGGCTGCGCGTGTCCGCGCGGACCGCATCGACGTGCTGCTCGACGCGGCGGGCCACACGGTCTACAACCGCCTGCCGCTGTTCGCGTGGAAGCCCGCGCCGCTGCAGGCGAGCTGGCCCGGTTATTTCGCGAGCACCGGCGTGGGCGCGATCGACTACGTGATCGGCGACCGTCACGTGCTGCCGCCCGCCGAGGCCGCGCATTTCACCGAGCGGCCGTGGCACCTGCCGGACAGCTATCTGTGCTTCACGCCGCCGGCCGAGCCTGTCGACGTCGGCGCGCTGCCGATGCTCGCGAACGGCCATCCGACCTTCGGCTATTTCGGCAAGCTCGCGAAGATTACCGATCATGTCGTCGCGGTCTGGTCGCGCGTGCTGCAATCGGTCGCGGGCGCGAAGCTGTTCGTGAAGGCCGAGCATCTCGACGATCCGCGCGAGCAGCAGGCGCTTGCCGCGCGCTTCGCGGCGCACGGCATCGGCGCGCAGCGCCTGATCCTCGAAGGCCGCTCGCCGCGCGCCGAATACCTGGCCGCGTACCGGCGTGTCGACCTGATGCTGAGCCCGTTCCCGTATCCGGGCGGCACGACGACCGCCGAAGCGCTGTGGATGGGCGTGCCCGTGCTGTGCCGGCGCGGCGAGCGCTTCCTGTCGCACATCGCCGAGAGCCTGCTGCATTCGGCGCGGCTGCCCGAGTGGATCGCGGACGACGACGCCGCGTATGTCGCGAAGGCCGTCGCGCAGGTTGGCCAGCCGGCCGAGCTGGCGGCGCTGCGCACGACGCTGCGCGCGCAGGTGCTCGCGTCGCCGCTGTGCGACGCGCCCCGCTTCGCGCGCCACTTCGAGGACGCACTGCACGGCATGTGGGCGCAGCACGTCGAAGCCGCGCCGGTCGCATCCGTGTGAGGCCGCCTACGACTTGACGTGCGTGGGCATTTCCATGGTGGCGGCAAGCGGAACATGGCGGCCCTCGCGCCGAACACCGCGCCGGCCGACGTGATCGTCATTCCGACCGGTGGCGCGTGCGCGACACCGTCGTCGGGATGGCACGCGATGGGATGGCGGCGTCGGCCGTGATGATCGGACACGGCGGCAGGCGGATCGGCTTCGGACACGATCCGCATTCCTAATGAGCAAAGCAGACGAGATGGACGGAACAGGACAGGCATTGCAGGCGGCGCTCGCGCATCATCAGGCGGGGCGTCTCGCGGAAGCGAAGACGCTGTACGACGCGATCCTCACCGCGCAGCCGGGCCAGCCGGATGCGCTGCATTTCCTCGGGCTGCTGGCGTGCCAGCTGAAGCAGTACGACGCGGGGCTTGCGCTGATGGAGCAATCGCTCGTCGCGCGGCCGGACGCGTCGTACTTCAACAACCTGGGCAACATGCTGCGCGAAAGCGGCCGGCTCGACGACGCGATCGCGCACTACCGGCGCGCGGTGGGGTTGCGGCCGGACTATCCGGAGGCGCACAACAACCTCGGCAACGCGTTGCGCGACGCGCGCGAGCCGGCGGCTGCGATGGAGAGCTGCGCGCGCGCGATCGAGCTGCGCCCCGGTTACGCGCAGGCGTACAACAACCTCGGCAACGCGCTGCAGGATCTGGGCGACCTCGATGGCGCCGCCACCCACTATGGCCGCGCGATCGAGCTGGACGCGTCGATGGCGATGGCCCACGCGAACTTGAGCGCCGTGCGCCATCGGCAACTGCGCTGCGCGGAAGCGCTCGTGCATGCGCAGGACGCGATCCGGCTCGCGCCGAGCCTCGCCGAAGCGCACAACCACGCGGGCAACGCGTATCACGGACTGGAACGGCTCGACGAGGCGCAAGCGAGCCATCGCACGGCCGTCACGCTGAATCCGGCGGACGCCGGCGCGTGCCACAACCTGTCCGTCGTGCTGCTGAAGCTGCAGCGGCTCGACGAGGCGCTCGTGTATTGCCGGCAGGCGTTGCAGGCCGGCCCGCCGGCCGTGTTGATGCACGTCAACCTCGGCGACATCCTGCGCGCGCAGGGCAACGTCGATGCCGCGGTCCACGCGTATCGCGATGCGCTTGCACTGGTGCGCGACGACGCCGACGACGTCGCGGCGACCGTGCTGAACCGGCTGCTGTTCAGCGCGGCGGCGTCCGCTTGCGTGAACCCCGCCGACTACCTGGCCGATGCGCGCCGCTACGGCCGGCACCTGGCCGTGCGTTCGACGCGCCATGCGCACGATCCGCGCGAGCGGGCCGCGCGCGCGCAGGGGCGGCCGCTGCGCGTCGGCTTCGTGTCCGGCGACCTGCGCCTGCACCCGGTCGGGATCTTCCTGGAAAGCGTGCTCGCGCACCTCGAGCGCACGCGCATCGACCTGCGCGTGTACGTGACCACGGACGAGGAGGACGCGATCACCGCGAAACTGAAGCCGCACGCGAGCGGCTGGCGCTCGATCGCCGCGCTGGGTCCGGAGGCGGCTGCGCGGATGATTCACGACGACGAAATCGACGTCCTCGTCGACCTCGCGGGCCATACGCAATCGAGCGGACTCCCCGTGTTCGGCTGGAAACCCGCGCCGGTGCAGGCGAGCTGGCTCGGTTTCTTCGCGTCGACCGGCTGCGACGCGATCGACTACTTCATCGGCGACCGCTACACGCTGCCGGACGCCGAAGCGCATCACTTCGTCGAGAAGCCGTGGCGGCTGCCGGACAGCTTCCTGTGCTTCACGCCGCCGGCCTGCGACGTCGACGTCGGCCCGCTGCCGATGGCGGCGAGCGGCCATCCGACGTTAGGTTGCTTCGGCCAGCTCGTGAAGATCGGCGACGACGTCGTGCGCGCGTGGTCGCGCATCCTGCATGCGCTGCCGAACGCGCGGCTGCTGCTCAAGGCGCACGAACTCGGTCGCGAGGGCGTGCGCGACGCGACCGCCGCGCGCTTCGCGCGGCATGGCATCGACGCGGACCGGCTGATCCTCGAGGGCGGTTCGCCGCGCGCGGAATACTTCGGCGCATATAACCGCATCGACGTCGCGCTGAGCCCGTTCCCGTACCCGGGCGGCACGACCACGGCCGAAGCGCTGTGGATGGGTGTGCCGGTGCTCGGCATGAAGGGCGGGCGCTTTGTCACGCACATCTGCGAAAGCGTGCTGCACGCGGCGGGCATGGGCGAATGGGTCGCTGACGGCGAGGACAGCTATGTCGCGAAGGCGATCGCGGCGGTGCACGATCGCGAGCGCCTCGCGGCGCTGCGCGCGAGCCTGCGTGCGCAGCTGCTCGCGTCGCCGTTGTGCGACGCGCGCCGGTTCGCGGCGCATCTCGAAGCGGCGTTCCTCGCCATGTGGCAACGCTATACGAACTCGGAGCAGGAAGCATGAACGATATCCACGACACGCTGCAGTCCGCGCTGGCGCATCATCAGGCGGGGCGTCTCGCGGAAGCGAAGACACTGTACGACGCGATCCTCACTGCGCAGCCGGGCCAGCCGGATGCACTGCATTTCCTCGGGCTGCTCGCGTGCCAGCTGAAGCAGTACGACGCGGGGCTCGCGCTGATGGAGCAATCGCTCGTCGAGCGGCCGGATGCGTCGTACTTCAACAACCTGGGCAACATGCTGCGCGAAAGCGGCCGGCTCGACGACGCGATCGTGCACTACCGGCGCGCGGTGGGGCTGCGACCGGACTATCCGGAGGCGCACAACAACCTCGGCAACGCGTTGCGCGACGCACGCGAGCCGGCGGCCGCGATGCAGAGCTGCGCGCGCGCGATCGAGCTGCGCCCCGGTTATGCGGAGGCGTACAACAATCTCGGCAACGCGCTGCAGGACCTGGGCGAGCACGAAGCGGCGGCCGCGAGCTACGCCAAGGCCGTCGCGCACCAGCCGCAGTACGCGGATGCGTACTGCAATCTCGGCAACGCGCTGCATGCGCAGGAGAAATTCGACGCTGCCGCGGATGCCTATCGTCGCGCCATCGCGCTGCAACCGGGCTTCCGTGTCGCGCACCGGGGGCTGAGCGCGACGCTGCGCGCGGCCGGCGATCTGCACGGCGCGATCGACCATGCGCGCGAGGGGCTCGATCCGGGCGACGCAGACGCGCACTGCGTGCTGGCAAGGTTGCTGCAGCGCATCGGCGATTTCGACAAGGCGCTCGAACTGCTCGAGCAGGCGGTCGCGATCGACCCCGCGCATGCACAGGCATGGGCGTGGCTCGGCGATTTGCGCAACCAGCAGGGCGAATACGGGCAGGCGGTGCAGGTGTGCCGGCGTGCGATCGAGCTCGATCCCGAACTGGCCGACGCATA
>Ga0209370_1001885_pt1 | contig 16896 bp, 8 predicted proteins | sample AgamicAtPrz_FD_187164 | JGI IMG/M metagenome (GOLD analysis project Ga0209370, IMG submission 187164) | Agave microbial communities from Guanajuato, Mexico - At.P.rz (SPAdes) (version 2) | ecosystem: Host-associated > Plants > Phyllosphere > Phylloplane/Leaf | place: Guanajuato, Mexico... | reverse complement strand
GTGGATGTCCAACAGGATGGTTTCGAATGCCATGCAGTCTGCTCCTTCAAAGATTGCGCGCAATGACCATGCGCTGAATGTCGCTGGTGCCTTCGTAGATCTGGCAAACCCGAACGTCGCGGTAGATGCGCTCCAGCGGGAAGTCACTCAGATAGCCATAACCGCCCAGTGTCTGCAAGGCGTCCGAACAGACCTTTTCGGCCATTTCCGAGGCAAACAGCTTGGCCATCGACGCTTCAACCAGCGCCGGGCGCCCGGCATCGCGCAGCGCGGCGGCGTGCAGCACCATCTGCCGGGCCACGGCAATCTTCGTCGCCATGTCGGCCAGGCGGAAGGCCACCGCCTGGTGCTCGATCAGTGCCTTGCCAAAGCTCTGCCGCTCGTTGGCGTAGTCACGCGCCACTTCGAACGCCGCGCGGGCCATGCCCACCGCCTGCGAGGCGATGCCGATGCGGCCGCCTTCGAGGTTGGCCAGGGCGATCTTGTAGCCCTCGCCTTCGGCACCCAGGCGGTTGGCAACCGGCACGCGCACATTGTCGAATACGATCTGGCAGGTGTCGGAGGCGTGCTGGCCGAGCTTGTCCTCGACCCGCGCCACCTGGTAGCCCGGCGAATCGGTGGGCACAATGAAAGCGCTGATGCCGCGCTTGCCAGCGTCCGGGTCGGTCACGGCGAACACGATCACCACCCCGGCATTCTGCCCGGAGGTGATGAACTGCTTGCTGCCATTGAGCACGTAGTGGTCGCCATCCAGACGTGCACGGGTCTTCAGGCTGCTCGCGTCAGAGCCGGCCTGTGGTTCGGTCAGGGCAAAGGCACCGAGCATCGCGCCGCTGGCCAGCGGGGTGAGGAACTGCTCTTTCTGCTGCTCGCTGCCAAAGCGCAGGATCGGCACACAGCCCACCGAGTTGTGCACGCTCATGATGGTCGAGCAGGCGCCGTCACCCGCGGCGATTTCCTCCAGAGCCATGGCATAGGCCACGTAGCCGGTGTCGCTGCCGCCCCACTGCTCCGGCACCAGCATGCCGAACAGGCCCAGCTCGGCCATCTCCTCGATGGCCTCCTTCGGGAAGCGGTGTTCCTTGTCCCATTGTTCGGCAAACGGCTTCAGACGCTCCTGAGCAAAGGCGCGAACCGCGTCGGCGATTTGTTGTTGCTCGTCAGTTACCAGCATGGTTCACCTCAGTACAGGCATTCGACAGCCATGGCCGTGGCCTCGCCGCCGCCAATGCAGATGGCCGCCACACCACGGCGCAGGTTGTTCTGGCGCAGGGCCGACAGCAGGGTCACCAGGATGCGCGCGCCGGAAGCGCCGATCGGGTGGCCGAGGGCGCAGGCGCCGCCATGGATATTGACCTTGTCGTGCGGCAGGTCGAGGTGCTTCATGGCCGCCAAGGTGACCACGGCGAAGGCCTCGTTGATCTCGAACAGGTCGACCTCGGCCAGGTTCCAGCCGGTGCGTTTCATCAGTTTGTCGATGGCACCGATCGGCGCGGTCGGGAACAGTGCCGGAGTGTCGGCAAAGGCGGCATGGCCGTGGATCACCGCCAGCGGCTTGAGGCCGCGCTTGTCGGCTTCGGAACGGCGCATCAGCACCAGCGCCGCAGCGCCGTCGGAAATCGAGCTGGAGTTGGCGGCGGTCACCGTGCCGCCTTCGCGGAAGGCCGGCTTGAGCTGCGGGATCTTGTCCAGGCGCGCCTTGGGCGGTTGTTCGTCGTCCTTGATGACGCGCTTCTCCTTGCCCTCGGTGACCTCGACCGGCACGATCTCGGCAGCAAAGCGACCGCTCTTGATAGCGTCCTGGGCGCGGGTCAGCGAGGCGATGGCGAACTGGTCCTGGGCTTCGCGGCTGAAGGCATTGGCCTGGGCGCAGTCTTCGGCAAAGGTGCCCATCAGGCGGCCCTTGTCGTAGGCGTCTTCCAGGCCGTCCATGAACATGTGGTCGATGATCCTGCCGTGGCCCATGCGGTAGCCGCCACGGGCCTTGTCCAGCAGGTACGGTGCGTTGGTCATGCTTTCCATGCCACCGGCCACCACCACATCGGCGGTGCCGGCCAGCAGCAGGTCATGGGCCATGATCGCCGCCTGCATGCCCGAACCGCACATCTTGTTCAGGGTGGTGCAGGTGGTGTGCTTGTCCAGCCCGGCGCCCAGCGCGGCCTGGCGAGCCGGTGCCTGGCCCTGGCCTGCCGGCAGCACGCAGCCGAACAGCACCTGCTCGACACTGGTGGCATCGATGCCGGCGCGCTCGACGGCACCACGGATGGCGGCGCTGCCCAGCTGTGGCGCGGTCAGGCTCCTGAGGTCGCCCTGCAGGCCGCCCATGGGCGTGCGCACGGCGCTGACGATAACGATCGGGTCATTGGCGAGGGTCATGTTCGCTCTCCTTACTTGGCAGCCATGCGCAGTGCACCGTCGAGGCGGATCACCTCGCCGTTGAGCATGCTGTTCTCGATGATGTGGCGGGCCAGCGCGGCATATTCCTGCGGGCGGCCCAGGCGCGGTGGGAATGGCACGCCGGCGGCCAGCGAGGCGCGCACTTCCTCGGTCATGCCGGCCATCATCGGCGTTTCGAAGATGCCCGGGGCGATGGTCATCACACGGATGCCGAAGCGCGCCAGCTCGCGGGCGGCCGGCAGGGTCAGGCTGGCGATGGCGCCCTTGGAAGCCGCGTAGGCGGCCTGGCCGATCTGCCCGTCATAGGCGGCGATGGAGGCGGTGTTGATGATCACCCCGCGCTCGCCCCCTTCATCGGCAGCCCCTTCGGCCATGGCTGCGGCAGCCAGGCGCAGCAGGTTGAAGCTGCCGATCAGGTTGACATTGATGACCTTGGCAAAGCTGGCCAGGCCATGCGGGCCCTGCTTGCCCAGCACTTTTTCGGCACCGACAATACCGGCACAGTTGACCAGCCCGTGCAGGCAGCCAAAGGCGCTGACAGCCGCATCCACTGCCGCCTGGGCGGCCTGCTCGTCGCTGATGTCGGCCACCGCGAAGCGGGCATTGTCACCCAGTTCGCGTGCCTTGGCCTCGACGGCCTGGGCATTGAGGTCGACCAGCATGACCTTGGCGCCGGCCTCGACCAGCATCTGTGCGGTGGCAGCACCCAGCCCGGAGGCGGCGCCGCTGACGATGAAGTGTTTGTTGGCTATTTGCATGATCGGTTTCCTTTCAGGCGCTGGCAGGGGTGGCCTGTTGCGCTTGTTGTTTGGCGACTTCCTGGTTGCGCAGGATGAAGCGTTGCAGCTTGCCGCTCGGGGTCTTGGGCAGCTCGCTGACGAATTCGATTTCCCTTGGGTAGGCATGGGCGTACAGGCGCTGGCGCACATGCTGGCGCAAAGTCTCTTCCAGCTCGGCGCTGCCCTGGTAACCGCTGGCCAATACCACGAAAGCCTTGATCAGCTCGGTGCGCTCCGGGTCCGGTTTGCCAATCACCGCCGCTTCGATCACCGCCGGGTGCTCGATCAGTGCGCTTTCCACGTCGAACGGGCCGACCCGGTAGCCGGAGGTGGTGATCACATCGTCGCTGCGGCCGACAAAGCTGATGCTGCCGTCCTGGTTCAGCTCGACGGTGTCGCCGCTGAGGTAGTACTTGCCGACGAAGGCTTTGGTCGGCAGGCCGTGGTAGCCCGCGAACCAGCACAGCGGCGACTGCTCGCGGTCGACCGCGAGGATGCCCGGCTGGCCGGCAGGCAGCTCGTTGCCCTGCTCGCCCAGTACCACGATGCGGTGGCCGGGGATGGCGAAGCCGGCCGAGCCGAGGTGTACCGGGTGCTGCAGGCCATGGTGGTTGCACAGCACCATGCCCAGTTCGGTCTGCCCGTAGTGGTCATGGATGGTCACGCCCAGTTCGTCGGCGAACCAGCGGATCACTTCCGGGTTGAGCGGTTCGCCGGCACTGCTGACCACCCGCAGGCGGCCCTTGATCGGTGTCGAAAAATCCGCCCCGGCGGCAATCAGCAGGCGGTAAGCGGTGGGCGAGCCGGCCAGGTTGGTGATGCCCAGCTTGTCGATCACCCGCGCGCAACTTTCAACACTGAAAGGGCCATCGTAGAAGGTGGTGGCATGGCCCAGCGACAGCGGGCCGGTGACCGCGTAATACAGGCCATAGGCCCAGCCCGGGTCGGCCAGGTTCCAGAAGTTGTCCTCGGGGCGCAGGTCGATGGCATCGCGCATGTAGCCCTGGAACGCGACGATGGCACGCAGCGGCACTTCCAGCGGTTTGGCCGGGCCGGTGGTACCTGAGGTGAACATCAGCAGGAACGGGTCGTTGCCCGAGCGCATGACCGGCTCGCATTGGTCTGCGGCATTATTTAGGCACTGCTGGAAGTCCAGCTCGCCACTGCGGGCATTGACGGTGATGATGGTCGGGCAGGCGCGCACATCGTCCAGCTTGGCGCGGTTGTGGCTGTCAGTGACGACCACCCGGGCGTGGGACTGCTCAAGGCGATGTTCGATGGCCTTGGGGCCGAACGCGGTGAACAGTGGCTGGTACACCGCCCCGAGACGCCAGGTGGCGAGGATGGTGACCAGCAGCTCCGGGGTACGCGGCATCAGGCCGGCGACCCGGTCTCCGGCGCCTACGCCATGCTCCCTGAGCACCGTGGCGAACCGCGCCGCCTGGTCCTTGAGCTGATCGAAGCTGTATCGTGCGCTGTTGCCATCACGGTCTTCCCAGACCAGCGCCAGCTTGCCAGTACCGGCGTGGCGGTCGCAGCATTCGACACAGGCATTGAGGGCTTCGAGGCTACCCTGCAGCGCCGCCGCAACAGCCTGGTCATGGTCAAACGTACGAGCGGCCTGAGCGTAGTCGCGCATCGTCGAACTCCTGGTTTGTTGTTTTTGTTAACCATCGGTTCGACGATATTCGCGCTGCCCGGGCGCGGCGACAATGGCCAAAGCTGTCAATATGGATGACCGGTTTGGCCGTTTGGGCGCGCCAGACCGGCCGCGCCAGCGCTGCTTTGGTCAGGCGCAAGTTCAGGGCAGCAAGCGCCCGTGCGCGGGCCTGCTGAAGGTTTCGCGCCTGTTGCAAACAGGCCGGTATCGAGAGGCTGCGCGACAGTAGTCACCTCGCCGCTAGGCGTCGGGGTCTGGCCTGGCGTGCAGTATTTCCGTCGTGTATTCCACAACCAACTTGTAGCGCTCCGATGTTCGCTCATACTCAAGCTCATCCCATGCAGCCTGCGTCGGTTGCGCGCCTGCGCCCTCCTCCGTATCTGGCGACAACGCATTACCCCGCTCCGCGTAGTGCGTGTCGACTTCCTCGAAGCGCTGCTGATTCTCGCTTTCCACCCAGCCGCTCCAGAACGGTTGCAACGCCAGAAACTCGGCTTGCGCCTCTACGGTCTCGCCCTCGCGGACGAATGCGCGCGCTGCCTCCAACTGAGCTGGGGTAACGTTGGCCAGATCGCCGTACCTGATCGATGAGGGTTGCCCTGGCAAGCCCATTTCCTGCGCCAATGCCACGCTGTAGGCGAGCTTGACCTCTATCGGGTCCACCAGTTGGCGCAGGCTCTCGCGCGTGGCGATGTCCATGCGTACGAACCGTTGCAGCCTTTCCAGCCGAAACAAGCCAAGCCCCAGCTGCAGCAAGCCATCCTGCTGGACGTCGGTGGCTCGGTTCGTCTGAGCTATCAGCGCCTGCAGATGCATTTCGCTGAAGCGCTCGGCAATGCTGTCGGCGCAGGTGGTCATGTCTTCAGCGATAGCTGTTACCCGGCCTGCAAGCTCGGCATCTTCATCCATTGCCTCGAGCAGCCCCCACACCTGCAGTGTCAGGTCGGCTCGGTGCCTCTGGTAGTCCTTGGTGTTCTGCAGCGCCTGCAAGATATGCATTACACGCGCACGGCCCGCCACGCCGAACACTCGGTCCCAACGATCGCTCTGCACCTGGGTGGCAGCCTCGCCCAACCACAGCTGCCGAGCCGGGACTTGCGCCATTGGGGCGGCCTCTGGATGCGCCGCATGCGCCGGCGGAGCGTGCAATCCGGCCAGCTGGCGTGCGGAGATCGCATTGTTTTGCACGTGAAAAGCCATACGAAACTCATACGGCATCTGCATGATCGCCTGAGGCACCTCGGGGATCTGGTTACAGCGCAAATCCACAATTGTGAGCATGGCGCATTGTTCAAGCCCAGCAGGCCATTCCACCAGACTGCAATGGCGTAGATGCAAGGCTTGCAGCTGCGGTTCCGGGTTGAAGCGCAGCGTCAGGCGATGAAGCGGATTGGCGCTCAGGTCCAGCACGGACAGATGCTGTAACCCGCTCAAGGTTTCGCTACCCAGTTCGCTCCACTGGATGCGGTTATAAGACAGCTGCAAGTTTTCCAGGTTGACCATATGCCGCAGGCCGGCGGGCACCCGGCGCAGGTGGTTTCTGGAAAAATTCAGCCTGCGCACTTCTCTGAAGCAGCTGAAGAACTCGTTAGGCTCCACGACCAGCGGCGTATTGATCATCACCAGCGTGGTCACGAAATGGAAGTCGAGGGCCTCTGCCAGTTCCGGCAGGCTGCTGACCTGAAAGCCGCTCAGGTCAAGAATCCGCCCCCCCAGTTCGGCATGCATCGTGTCGAAGGGCAATTGCCGGCGCCAAGCCTGACGTAACCGGGCTGCAAACAACCGCCGCGCTCCCGCCTCGTTGCCCCTGGCATATGAAACCCATACGCCCAGACGGTGGTTGAGCAGGCGAAAATTGTCTTCCTCGGCAAGCATCGCTGCGAACGGATTGTCGCTGCGGATTATCCTGTCAAGATGCTCATCGATGTCTGCTTCACTGGCGCCATGGTAAAGGCTTCTGAGTCGCGCGCGCAGCTGGCCCACGTAGCCCTGTTCGGTTGACTGCCGACCGCCCAGAGGGTAACCCACTCGCCCGTCAGGCAAGCGCTGCCCGGGGTTGAACCAACCTGGCTGCTCTCGCCAGCCGAGCCGCCTGAGCAACTGCGCACGTGTCGCCGGTATCGCCTTGATAATCAATCGACGCAGCGCGTTGGCCGGATTCGCGGGGTCAAGCATCAACCGGCTTTGCTGTTCGGGTGACAGCAGGGCGACAACCGCCGCGAAGATGTCGTCAGGTGCATCCACTTCAGTATCGAGCGACGCGCCAAGGTGGTCATACAGCTTGAACTGCCCCTCGGCGCGCACCAGTACTACCCCGGCCTCTGCGGGCGCTTGTGAGTTGAGGATCGCGATCAGGCGGCCCGATGCTCTTTTTGCGCGCAGCTCCAGCCGCTGCCGGAAAGACCAGTTGGCCAGGCGTGGTAACAGTTGCACCAGCAGTTCACCGCTTTCGTCGCTGTAAGCGTTGCGCAGCAGCAGGCCTTGTTGAGCCCGGCTCAGCCTGGCCAGTTGCAGCAACGCGCGGGCTTTTTTGGCGACCGGTAGCGGTAGCCGCTGCAACAGCTCGATCTGCTGCCGCTCCTCGCCAGAAACCGAATCCGCCAGCTCCAGGGCATAGCCCACAGGCAACCCGGCAAAGTCACGCATGACTACGCCCGCAACACGGTCCTCCGTGGTCGCTTCCTGGGTCAGGTGGGCAAACAGCTCCGCACGCAAAGTCGAGCTCTGTTCGACAAGCGCAGCAGTCAGGCCGGCCTCATCGACGCCGGCAAATTGCGGACGTTGCCGACAGTACTTGATGAGTGCTGGATCCGCGCCAGCCTTCGCGGCGCCGAGCGCGGCAAAAAACGTCTCGATGCGCTGATCCGCCGCGAAGCGGCGCAAGGTATCCCGCAAGTTGGCCGGCAAGGCGCGGTTATCGAGAACGATGCCGCGCAGCTCGTCCAGGTCACTGCCTGCTACTTGCAATATTGCCTGGGCACGCTGTGAGTCCAGTGGCTTTGCCTGCGGCCACAGCCGGTTGAGCATCTGCGCTGGATCGTTCCAAGCTGCCAGGCGCTCTTGCGGCAAGTGCCAAAAGCGCTCCCCGTTGAAATTGACTGCAGGCCCGTAGGCCTCACTGCGAAGCGGATGACGCAAGCGCCAGCCGCCACCCACGTGCGGCTGGTGCACCTCATAGTAAACATCAGCGATGCGTAGCCAGTGCCGCTGACCGGTGCTATAGAGGCCTCGCTCATCGAGTACCGCATTTTGCTCCAGATCACAGGCATAGGCCGTCAGATCATTTTGCCAGAGACGCGCGCCACCACCTTCAAGGCTGACCGGCACCAGGTCGTCGACGAATGCACTGCGCTGTAACAGCCGCACCACAGCCCCGGCGCCCGCCACCGCGCCAGTGGTGATGGCTACGCCCGCAGCAATCTGCGCAACGCCAAGCAAATGTTCAAGTGCCTCGTGGTCATGCCCCTCGGCCCAGTCGGCCATCCCTTCGTAGGTATGGGAACAAACCTGGCGCAGCAAGTCGGCCAGCAATGCTGCCCCCACCAGCGGAATGAAGAACCCGGCGAGGTTGGCCAGGTTCCAACCGGCCGAACTCCAAGTCGCCAGGCGCTCCTGACTGGCCTTGGCGTCGGCATCAGCGGTGGGCACCAAAAGCAGCCGCGCATCATCCTTGGCCCGATCGATCAGCGCCGCGACCCAACGCTCGCCAATGGCGCCATGCCCCGCCTCGCCTTCCACTTCGAGATCGGGTTCAGCATCTGCCAGGCGCAATGCCAATTGATCAAGAAACGGCTTGCGCTCGCGCAGGGCTATGCGCTGGCTGAATGCGGCGAGGGGCTCCGCTGTCGATAGCTGCCCGACCAACGCCTCCTCAAGAGCCAGTTTGGAGTCATAGCGGCGCAACGGATGATCGGAGCCATCTGCCAGGTACAGGATTACCCCTTGATCACTGTCATCGTGGCCGCGCAACTGGATGTACAGCGCCTCGTGCACGGTGTAGCCGAGCATGCTCAGCAAGCCAGGGTATGCGATCAATGCAGCGGCGGGATTGTGCGTTGGCTCGGCACTGGGCGTGAAGCAGACATCCAACGCTGCTTTCTCCGTCGCGTCGATCTGCCCGCGCAAGAGCGCGACCTGCGCGGCAAGCCGCAGCGCCGCGAGCTTGTCACCGACCAGTACCGCCCGGTGCTTTCTGAAGTTGTCGGTGAGCAAGGTTTGATACCTGCCACCCGCATCCAGGCTTCGGCAGGCAGCCACGAGCGAATCGATATCCTCGGACACCAGCGTTTGCGTGACAGGATCGTAAAGGCCACTGCCATCCAGCGGGGTGGCGCCTTCTGCGAAGTTCTGCATCAGGCGCAACAAGGCAGGGCCTTCCTTGTAGGTGTATTGCAGGTGCGGCAGCGAGACACCCAGCAGTTCCACTTCCTTGTCTCGCCACTGCAGCTTTTGCAGGGATTTGCCCGCTGGCAGAAACGGGCTCAGGGCCCGGGCAAGCTGGGTTGCGGCAAACTGCTGCACTGGAGCGACCGCTTGCGTCGCATCCTTCACTCGCTTCTGGCTGGCCTTGTGCGCGTCGAGCAAGCGGCGTAGTTCGCTGATTTGCGCCACGGAGGCTTTTTTTAGCCAGTCTGGCAAGCGCTGCTGGATGAAACGGTCAGTGGCCTGCTGCTCATCCTTCACGGTGTATGCGAGGGGTTTTTGCGAAACGGCGGCAAACTGGCGCATGGGCTGTGCTCTGATCGGCGGAAAGGGACGCACAATCTTTCATCGAAGCGCCCTGCCGGTCAGGGGGAACTGCCTCACCCGCTTGCCTTTCACGCCTGTTCAGCGCCTGCCGCGGGCCTGGGTCTGCTCGCGATATTGCCCTGGGTTGCAGCCAAACCATTTGCGAAATGCCTTGTAGAACGAGCTACTATCGGCAAACCCTAGGCGTTCGGCAATTTCAACCATGCCTGGCTGTGGCTGGCTCAACCAGGCAATGGCGAGCTCGCGCCGGACGCTGTCTTTAAGGCCTTGATAAGACTGCCCTTCTTCAGCCAGGCGGCGGCGCAAGGTGGAAGGTGACAAGCACAGACGCCTTGCCAGGCTGTCGCTGTCGGGCCAACGGCCAGGGTCCAGGCCCAATAGATCGCTACGGATACGCAGGCCCAGGCTGGCTGGGTCACGGTATTTCACCAGGATATTGCCCGGCGCTTCGGCAAGAAAGCGCTGCAGCTCTTCTTCGGTACGGCGCAGCGGCTGGTCGAGGCCGTCTGCCGCCATCACCAGCCGGGTCAAGGGCCGCTCGAAGTGCAGGTTGTCCGAGAACATCACGCGATAGTCTTCGCAGAACGGCGGCGCGCTGCAACGCAGGTCGATGGCCAGTATCGGAATGCGTCGCCCAGCCAACCAGCACGCAACGCCATGCACGATCATCCAGAAGGTGAAATAGGTAAACGCCCGGCGGGGTTGGTCGCGGGGTTCGTTGATCACGATCTCGGCCAGGCCCTGCTGACGCACCAGCGCCGGTTGCAGGTCTTGCAGCATCAATGACAAAAAGGCCAGGGCCGTTTCCAGGCCGGCGCCGAGGGTAGGTTGCGCCATGCTGGCCCGGCACATGAACGCCAGGCTGCCATTGCGCAAGCCGCGCGGGTCCATGGCAAAGAACTCATCGTTGCAACGCCGCGCCAACAGGCGCCAGAGCCGGGCATAGGCCTGCGCCCCAACGCGCGCATCCGGCTGGTGCAACTGGTCGGCGTCGATACCGGCGCGCGCCAGCAAACCCCTGTCGGGCTCGCCGGCCGGGCAGGTTTGTAAAAGTGCCTCACGCACCAGGTGCATGGAGATGGTGTCTTTTTCGCTCATCGGCCGTCCTGTCGGCTTGATCTCGGTAGTTACGGGCACCTTGGGCAACCGCCATCAGAGTGTTGCCGCCAGCCCCAGAAAAGCCTGGATCAGGCGCAGTTCGCGGCGCCGCTCGAGGCAGCCGACCAGGTGCTGGTTGACCAGCCCCTGCCCGCCCAGCGGGCGGGCGACCACCCGCGGGTCACTGGCGACCTCGGTGGACGAAACCACGCCAATGCCAAGCTCCGCTGCCACGGCCTCGGTGACCGCTTCGCGGCTGTCCAGCTCCAGCAGCACGCGCGGCTGAACCGTCGCCGCCAGGCAAGCCTTGTCGAACGTGCGGCGGGTAGTGGAACTGGGCTCACGCAGTACCATGATCTGCTGATGAAGTGCTGTCAGCGGCAGGTCGCCCTGCTCTGCCGCCCAGGCATGCCCCGCTGGCAGCAAGGCACACAGGCGTGACTGGCATAGGCTCTGCAAATGCAAGCCCTTGCGCGGTTCGATCTCGGTCAGCACGGCGACATCGGCATGTTCACCGAGCAACGCGGCCAGGGTTTCCTGGGCATTGCCCAGCCGCAGGTTGACGGTGATGCCCGGGTAGCGCTCGCGGAGTATCGCCAGCATCGGCATGACCCGATGCGGGCCGTCGGCGGCCACTTCCAGCCGCCCGGTCAGTAGTTGCCGGTTGGCTTCGAGCATGGCTTGCGCTTCGTCGGCGAGGCTGAACATGGCCCGCGTGATGGCTGCCAGGCGGGTGCCCTCTTCCGTCAGCTCCACCCGGCGGGCCGTGCGCCGCAGCAAGGTAATCTGATAATGCTCCTCCAGCGCCTTGATGTGACCGGTCACCGCTGGCTGGCTGATGAACAGACGTGCGGCGGCGCGGGTAAAACTGCCTTCACGGGCTACCGCGTCGAAAGCACGCAACTGGAACAGGTTCATGGACATAGGCCTGGCTAATGCTCGAATTATCTGCGAGCAATTTGACTGATGAGGGCGTCAGCTAGCAAGGGTAATCAGCGAAGGCTTGTGTCGCCAGGCGGGAAGAACCCGCCCGGCGTCGTGCGTCAAGGGGTGTCTGGCGTCTGCAGGGCCGCCAGCGTGAGCTCCTGGGCCAATTGGCTCAGTGCCGTATCGCGCGCGTCACGTATGGCATTGGAGCGCCTCACGTAGGCTTCACTGGTTATGCTGTGCCGCTGTTCATCCAGCGCTTCCTGCTGCTGACCATAAAGCGACTCCACATCGTCGAAACGCTGCGGCTGCTCGGCACGGAGCACCTCAAGCCAGAAATCACGCTCACTGATGAAGGCCACGCGCTGGTCGGTGGCTTCCGCTTGCAGCACTTCGAGGTACGCAGCATCAAGCTGCGCCTGGGTGACCTCCGCCAAGCCGCCGAATTGCATGTGCCGAGGCTGGCCAAGCAAATCCAGGCGCCGGGCCAAGCCGGTGAGATAAGCCAGATTGACTTCGACCTCTTCTGCACTGCGTTCCCCTCTGCGCCATCGTCCATCTGTGTAGCGGGCATCCATGTCGCGACGGGCGATGCGCTCGACCCAGGCGACCCTAAACAGCCGCCTGGCCAGCTGCAATCGCTGGCTGCGCGTGGCCAGCGGGCTGCCCCCGTGGGTCACTTCTTCAACGTGCATGCGCACCTCGAGCCGGCTGAAAACCGTCGAGACGCTATCGACACAGGTAGGGGGGTCAGCCGCCAGGTCGAACAGCGCGTCTCGCGTTGCGGTGTGCCTGTAAGCAGCGCCGATCATTGTCCATACGCGTGCGCTTATCTGATCGGGCGCCCAGCGGTACTCAGCCGTGTCGGTCAACCGCGCGAGCAGGTTGAAGAAACTCTCGCCTAGCGGCTCTGCCCGCAGCGCATTCCACGATGCCCGGCCTATGTCACTCCCTGGTTCGGGGTGGGCACGCAGCCAGACTTCCAGCAACGGATCGGCGGGCACCTCAAACTCGTTGATCAGCAACCGCTCAACCCCATACAAACGTTGCAAGTCTGCAACAGCCAGCGCATTGCCATCCAGATGCAGCGCGCGACGAAGGGGTAACGGCGCCTGGAACAAGGCTGCTGGCAGCTCGCTGATCTGGTTGTTGCGCAGGTCCGCAAACAGCAACAGCCCGCACCATTGCAACCCGGCAGGCAGGGTGAGCAACCCGGAGCGGTTCATGCGCAGAATGCGCAAACCGGGAAGCTGATTGAACTGAAGGCTGATGGAACCCAGAGGGTTGTCACTCATATCCAGCGAGCGCAATTGGGGCAGGCGACCCAACACATGAGCCTGGGGCGGCAGGATACGGATACGGTTGCGCGACAACAGCAACTGGCGCAGCCCGCTCAAGCGCTCCAGGCCGGCCGGTAACTCGGTCAGGCTGTTATTGCTCAAGTCCAGCCGGCTCAGGCGGGGGAAGCTCGCCAGAAACCCCGGCGCAATGGCTGACAAGGCCAGGCCAGACAGGCTCAGTTCGGAAATATGCGAGAAGTCAGTACCTGGGGGAAGCATGGGCAGGCCACCAATGGCTACACCTTCCATCCTCAGGCTCAACGCTGCTCGGTTGCCAAGTGCGCCGACCGGGCGCTCTTCGCGCATCTGCCAGGCGCGGCGAAGCGCGTCTTCGATCCGCTGCCGCGTACGTCTCGATGGGCCCGATGGTTCGTCGGACCAGGCGCGTAAACTCTGATCAAGCTGCCGATACTCCTGCTCGACACGCAGCAGGTTGTCCAGCAACGTACCCGGTAATTGCAGCATGTTCTGCAGGTAGCGCTCAGTCGCCGCAGCATCCATACCCGGGAACAAGGCACGGATCCGGTTGCGCACCCTTTGCTCTTGTGTCAGCAGGCAAGACTGGCAACCGCCCAGTGGATACCCCAGACGGCCATCGGGCAAGCGGCGCATAGGCGAAGCTGTCGCTTTGGCCTCCCCCCACCCAAGGAGTTTGAGCAACCCGTTGCGGTCGTTCGGCAGCCAGGCTTGCAGCTGGCTACGTAACCGCACCGGTCCGTCCGCTACGTTCCAGCCCTGACGCGTGCAATAGTCAGCGGGCAAACCCGCGATCAGCGCCTCGAACAGCCCCTCAGGTTCGGCTACATCACGGTCGTCCGGGCGCCCGAGATCGTCATACAGCTGGAACCTGCCGTCGCTGCGTACCAGCACCAGTTGTGCCTGGGTTGGCTGAGTCAACCAGCGCGCCCGGACCGGGCCGCTCAGGGGGTCGTCGCGCAATAGCAGGTTGGTATGGGCCGTGCTTGGACCGTGCCGCCGCAACAAGGCGAAGACCAAGGCAACCACGTCGTGGCGGTAGCTATCCGCAAGGTATAACCCTTCCCTCGCGCGGGTAAGGCGTGCCAGCTGCAGCATGGCCCTGGCACGTTCGGCCAACGCCAGCGGTATACGCTGTTCAACTGTCATCCTCGCGCGCATGGCCTCGCTTGCGGTGGCCAGCAGATCAAGCGCATAGGCGTCCGGCAAGGAAGCAAAGTCGCGCTGGATCAAGGCCAGTAACGGGTCAGCTGCCAGGTATGACTGCGAGAAATGCTCGAGCAGCGGCCCGCGCAGCGACGCGGCATCCTGGTCGATGGCCATGCGCTGCTCTTCAAGGGGCTGGCCGTGCAGGCGCAAACGTTCGGCGCACCATTGAAAAAAACCGGTATCGGCGTACGGATCGGCAAAAAAGCTGTCAATCCGCGCCTGCACCGCGAAACGCTCCAGAGTGTCGCGCAGATTCACCGGCATGGGCCGGCCCTCCACCAGCAAGCCCCGCAGGTAGGCTTCGTCCACATCGGCAACACTGAGTATCTGCGCCACCCGCTCGGCATCCAGGCCGCGCGCCGCTGGCCAGAGACGCCCCAGCAACATGGCCTCGCCCTGCCACTCCAGCGGCCGCTCGTACCTCAGGCGCCAGGCGCGTTCGCTGTTGTTTTCCAATGCAGGGGCATATCTGGCCTGCCCTTCCTTGTGCAGCAACCGCCAGACTTTGTTGGCATCCCGCCGCACGCGATAGGTCACGTCAGCCAGTTTCCACCAATAGCCCTGGCCATCGCTCAACAGCCCATTGTCGAGTGTGACCGCTTGCGCGGGTACGCGGGTTTCCTGGTAGGGGGTCAGGTCGTTGCACCATAGCCGTGGCTGCCCGGCTGGGGTGGTGACCGGCTCCAGGTTTTCGATGAATGCATTACGCAGCAGGTGCGCCCCGATTACCACTGCGCCTGCGCTGCACACCGCCTGGGCCACCTGCAACAGGTGCTGCAGCGCCTCGTGCTGATGGCCGAGCTGCCAGTCGAGCACACCTTCGCAGACATCGCCAAGCACGTGTCGCCCCAGGTCGGCCAGCAGCAGCGCGCCAATGGCCGGAACGAACAGCCCTGCCAGGTTGAGCAATACCAAGCCTGCATTCTCCAGGGCCCGCAGTCGTTGGGCCGCGGTGTTGGCATTGGCCTGCGCGGTGCTTACCGCAAGAAATCGCGCATCGGCCTTGATGCGTTGCAGGTGCCATGACGCCAGCGATGCGAAGCCATCCTCGGTTTGCGGCACCCTGAGCGGCTCCAGGTCCGGCTCGGCATCACGCAAACGGGTGGCCAGGGTTTGCCGAAAGCGTGCCTGATCGTCCAGCGCGATGCGCCGCAGCAGGGCTCGCTGCTCCTCCTCGCTGGCCAGGATGCTGACCAATGCGCGGTTCATTTCATCCCAATCCTTGAACACCCGTAAAGGCCGGGCTGGCGTGTCGGGGAAATACAGCATCACCTTTTTCAGGCGTTCGAACCCGCCAAACGGGTAATTGGCCAAGGTGTGCGGCAACTGCGTCCATTCAAGGCATAGCGCGCCATCGACGCGACACCCCAGTAGTTGCAACGCCGCCTGGCGAAACCTGAACGTGCCCGGCGCGACTGGCTTCTGACCCGCGCCTAGCTGGCGCAACACTGGCAGATCGTCGCTGTCCAGCTGCCCCTTGAGCGCTGCCACCTCGACCGCTACCGAAAATTCCAGGCGCTTGTCGGTTACCAACTGCTTCTCGAACGCACCCGTCAGCACATCTGCCAGGTGCCGTTGATAGGCCGCACCGACATCCGTACTGCGGCATACCTGGACGATACGCGTCACATCATCCGACACCACGGTATCGGCGCCGCCAGGTTCCGCCTGGTTTGTGAGCGCCGTGCCTAGATAAAAGGATTCGCCCTCCTTGAAGTTCTGCAGCAATTTCTGCAAAGCAGGCACGCGTACGTAATAGGGCTGGAAATCCGGGATTGCGCCTGGCTGCGGGGTCAATCGAGCACGTTCTTCACGCCAGGTCAGCTGGCTCAGATCGACATCAAGCTGCAGCTGCGGGTCTGCGGCGAAAGCCCGCTGAAGCAGTGACTGGGCAAAGGTGTCCAGCGGCTGCAGTTTGCCGGTGAACCTGGCCAGTTGTTTCTGGCTGGCCAGGTAGGCCTTGTAGCACGCCTGCAACGCGGCAATTTGCCGGGGGCTGGCCTTGCTCAACCAGTCAGGCAAGTGTTGCGCGATGAAGTCGTTGATCGGGTGACGAAGCTTGGGCGGTGTCACAGGAGGGGTCATGACGGTTCCTTGCTGTTATCGGCTGGCCACGATGCGCGAGCGGGGCACGCTGGGGCAGCAGGAAACAGCCGCAGAGCAAAGGAACACGCGGCCATTTATCGGCACGACTTATAGCTCGGATAACAACAAACAATTTGATTGATGGGCAGACGGATTGCAACCTAGGCCCCGTAGTTTCAGCCCACCGCTTGTGAGGAATAACGGAATGAGCAACGCCCCGATTCTGCTGACCCCCGGTCCCCTGACCACATCAATCCGCACCCGCCAAGCCATGCTGGTGGACTGGGGCTCCTGGGACCGCGACTTCAACCAACTGACTGCCAGTGTCTGCGAACAACTGCTGGCCATCATCGATGGCAGCGCCAGCCACCACTGCGTGCCTCTGCAGGGCAGCGGCACCTTCGCCGTGGAAGCCGCGATAGGCACCCTGGTGCCACGTGATGGCAAGGTTCTGGTCCTGATCAATGGCGCTTATGGCCAGCGCCTGGCAAAGATCTGCAAGGTCCTGGGCCGCAACTACAGCACGTTCGAAACCGCCGAAGACCAACCGACCACCGCCGCCGACGTCGACCGCCTGCTGGCCGCCGACCCGGCCATCACCCATGTCGCGCTGATCCACTGCGAAACCAGCACCGGTATCCTCAACCCGCTGCCCGAGATCGCCCAGGTGATCAAA
>Ga0209370_1001883_pt1 | contig 16902 bp, 18 predicted proteins | sample AgamicAtPrz_FD_187164 | JGI IMG/M metagenome (GOLD analysis project Ga0209370, IMG submission 187164) | Agave microbial communities from Guanajuato, Mexico - At.P.rz (SPAdes) (version 2) | ecosystem: Host-associated > Plants > Phyllosphere > Phylloplane/Leaf | place: Guanajuato, Mexico... | reverse complement strand
GGGCGATCGCGTGACGCTGGAACTGTCGGTGTACGACCTCACCAAGGGCCGCATCAACTTCCGGCACAAGGACGCGAATTCCCCGCGTCCGCCGCGAAGCGGGCAGCCGCGCCGCTAAGCGGCCACGACCGGTGCGCAGCAGCGCGCACCGATCGACACCTGTCCGGCCCCATGGCCGGACGAACCGGATGAACGGCGCACGGTGCGCCGTTCGTCGATCGCCGGCGGCGCCGTCGCGCCGCGGCTTCTTCTTCTACCTCTCCCGCCTTTACCGGCGCCGTGCGTGTACAACGCTCAGGCGGCCGCGTCCCGCAGGAAATCCTCGATCACCATCGCGAAATACGGCGGACATTCCTGCATCGGGTAATGCCCGCAATTCGGCATCGTCACGAGCCGCGTTCGGATGCCATGCGAGAAACGTCGCCTGCATCGCCGCTGCGTCGAGCCCCGGATCCTTGTCGCCGACGATGACCAGGAAGCGCGTGTCGAGCCCGCGCACGTCATCGACGAAGTCGTTTCGTTTTGGTCCTGGACCAAAACGAAACGCTTTCCCGGCGGACGGGGGGGCGTCTTGAAAGTGCACCGATCGTATCGGGCCGATCGACGAAAGTCACCGCTCAGAGCGCTATCCCGCCCGACACCTCGATGCGCTGCGCATTGACCCAGCGGTTGTCGTCCGACAGCAGCGACGCGATCATCGGCCCGATGCACCGGCAATTCAAGGCGCTGACGGCGATGACCCCGCTGCAGTACCAGAAGCAGTTGCGTCTGCTCGAAGCGCGACACCTGATGGTGACGGGCGCGGCGAACGCGGAAACGGCCGCGTATCGTGTCGGCTACGAAAGCGCGTCGCAATTCAGCCGCGAATACGCGCGGATGTTCGGCGCGCCGCCGCGGCGCGACGTCGTGACGTTGAAAACCGCACCGGCCGACGACTGAACGCGCGCGCTGCGACGCCGTTCGCACACGGCTTTACGCGCGGGCCGACGCGGTCGTACACTCGTCGGCAATGCGCGGCCCGCGCGTGGCTTTCAATCCCTTCAGTGCTTTCAGCGGGCCAACGGCCGTGCCGGCCGGACCTTCGTCGCGCGACGCCAGGAGGCGCCATGAGTGCAGACGCAGCCCCCGCATCCCCGTCGGTTCAGGACCGCATCCAGCACGTGTTCGTGCTGATGCTCGAGAACCGTTCCTTCGATCACCTGTTCGCGCTGTCGGGCATCGCCGACATCGTCGCCGCGTCGCCGGGCAACAGCAATGCGTACGGCGGCGCGGTCTATCCGTTCGGCGGCGGCGCGCCCGACCGGATGCCGACCGATCCGTGCCACGAATTCACCGACGTGCTCGAACAGCTCTGTGGCGCGGGCGTGCCGTTCGTGAAAGGGCGGTCGTATCCACCGATTGGCAATTCGGGGTTCGTGTCGAACTATGCGACGTCGCATTCCGAAGGTCCGCCGCCGCAGCCGGCCGATGCGGGCAAGATCATGCAAGGCGCCGATGTCGCGACGCAGGCGCCGTCGTTGTACGCGCTTGCGAATGCGTTCGTGCTGTGCGACGCGTGGCACGCGTCGATGCCGGGGCCGACCTGGCCGAACCGCTTCTTCCTGCATGGCGCGTCGTCGGCCGGGCTCGACCATTCGCCGACCAAGGAGGAAATGGCCGGATGGGATACGCTCGACGGCTTCCACTATCCGAAGGGCTCGATCTTCGATGCGCTCGGCGACGGCAACTGGCGCATCTACCAGGACCAGACGGGCGACCCGCTCGGCCACGTGCCGCAGGTCGCGTCGCTGAAGGGCGTGAGCTTCTTCGACGTCGACGATCTCGCACATTTCGAAGCCGATCTCGCGGCCGGCTACACCGCGCGCTACACGTTCATCGAGCCCGGCTATGGCGACATCGTGCACGGCACCTACCGGAACGGCAGCTCGCAGCACCCGATGGACGGGCTGGCCGGCGGCGACCAGCTCGCCGCGCGCGTGTACAACGCGATCCGCAACTCGCCGGTATGGAACAGCAGCCTGTTCGTGATCGTCTACGACGAGCATGGCGGCTTCTACGATTCGGTCGGGCCGGGCGCCGCGCCGCCGCCGAACGATGGCGCGGCGGCGACGCTGAACGCGAGCGGCTTCGGCTTCGACGTGTACGGCGTGCGCGTGCCGGCAATCATCGTGTCGCCGTGGGTCGCGGCTGGGCACGTCGATCACACGCCGTATGACCACGCGTCGGTGGCCGCGACGCTCGAGCGGCTGTTCGGCCGCGCGCCGCTGACCGACCGCGATCGCCTCGCCAACGACCTGCTCGCGCTCGTCACGACGACGTGCCGGACCGATTGTCCGCAAAGGATCGGAACATGAGTACCGCCCCGACGCCGGACCCGCGCGATGCGCTGCCCGTGCGCGACGGCACGAGCCTGGTTGCCTATCTGCACATCCTGAGGAAAGCGCATGCGGCGCTGGTCGGCCAGGACAAGGCTCACCAGCGTTTCAGCGAGATCGTCACGCGCGGGCAGGCGCGGCAGTACATCGAGGAACTGATGCCGGCGCTGTTGCAGAAGCGCGCCGAGCACCGGGCGCGCAAACATGGCGGGAAGCATCGTTGAGTGAAGGGTGAGAACGCATGAGACGCGTCATGCCGCCCCCTGCACGCTGACTGCCGATACCACCGCGCCCGTCAGTTGAACCACCGCGCCGGCGCCGGCCAGCGCGCGCGCGGCGATCAGCACCGACACCGACGGCGCGAGTGCGCACAGTCGAGCGCGACGACACCGTTTCGACGATTTCGCCGTACGCGACCGGGCCGCACGCGCGACACCGCGTATACCATCGGTCGATACCGGATCGCGATTGCGTCACGCATCGCCATTGGCTTAAGATCGGCGGGAGATCATCCCACGCCTTCAGCGTCAATGAAAAAGAGCATAAGCCTGCGGGTCGCCGTCATCGCGTCGGCCGTCGCCGTGTACAGCATCTACATGCACATCCAGCAGTTGATCAGCGGCTGCATGTGGGTCCGGGGCCATCAGCGCTGCAGTTTCGAAAACAGTACGAATTTCCAGGGCTGGATGGATCTGGACCTGATGATCACCTGTTGCTGGGTCGCCGCGGCGGTGGTCGGATGGATTTCCGTTGCGCAGGGCGCGAAGAAGCCGGGTTAGCGACGTAATGGTCGTGCTGCTCGATTAAGCGGGCACGACATACGGCCCGACCGGATCGGATCCGTCAATTCGTGACAACGTGCATTCGCTGCTCGGCCGCGACGGCGCACACGCTGCGTCGAGCCGGAAATGAACGCGTGAGTCTGCGCCGGCAGACATAATCGTCGCGATCCCCGGCGAGATGAGCGCAGCGCGCCTGCCGCGCGAGGGGAGGTTGCCGTGCAATTTCCGACAGGATCGGTGGTCGCGCTCAGCTCGGCCGCGGCGACGATGTTCTCGATGGGCATGCTGTTTCTCGGCTACTGGGGATGGCACGAAGCGTTGCCCTGGCGGTTCGGCGACTACGTCGTGATCGTGCCCGCGCTGGCCGGTTTCGCGTGCCTCGCGAGCGTGCCGTTTCTCGCGACGTCGCCCATGAAAACCCCCGACGATGAATCGCGAATGATCGTCGCGCGACGCGTGTTTCTGTGCGGCGCCGGCGCGGTGTGGTGCGCGATCGTCGCGTCGCTGTTCGTGTGAGAGCGGGGTGACGGCACGGTCTCCGGAACAGCCCGGGGAACGTATCCCGAAACGTCTTACGTGAGGCCGGAACCTACGATTTTCACGCTGTCATTGCTGCTTTGCTTTCCCCGATTGCGTGCACTAGATTCGAAGCGTTCGTCTCTTTCAGAACGCGAGGTGGAGCCATGACGCCGTGGGAGATTCAGGGTACCGAAATGATCAGTTGCAATTGCTCATACGGTTGCCCTTGCCAGTTCAATGCGCTGCCGACCAACGGCAACTGCGAAGCGATGGGAGCGATTTCGATCGACAGCGGCCACTACGGCGACGTGGTGCTCGACGGCGTCAGGATCGCGGTGGTGTTCCAGTGGCCGGGCGCCGTTCACGAAGGCAAGGGCAAGTGCCAGCCGATCGTCGACGAGCGCGCGAGTCCGGCGCAGCGCGACGCCATACTGAAAATCATGACCGGTCAGGATACCGATCCGTTCGCGACGATGTTCTCGGTGTATGCGTCGACGCTCGAGCACGCGTTCGATCCGATCTTCACGACGATCGATTTCGACGTCGATGTCGATGCGCGGCGCGGCCGGATTCACGTGGACGGCGTGTTCGATGCCACGGGCGAACCCATCCGCAATCCGGTGACCGGTGACGAGCACCGCGTGCGGATCGACCTGCCGCACGGTTTCGAATACGAGCTGGCCGAGATCGGTTCGGGTACGGGCCGCTCGCAGGGCAACATCGCGCTGAATCTCGACGGAACCTATGCGCAATTCGCGCGGCTGCATTTGAACAACCACGGGCTGGTCCGGCATCGCGCCGCGGCATGACGCCGGTCGATACCTGGCTCGCGCGCGAGCGAGTCGTCACGCTGCTCGGCATGGCCGCGCTCGTCGGCCTGTGCTGGTTCTACCTGTGGACGGGCGCGGGAACCGGCATGTCGGCGCGGGAGATGACGACCGTTGCGCTGTTTCCGCATCGGCTGGCGGACGGCATGGGCAGCATGGATCCGTCGCTGCCGACCGTGATCGCGATGTGGTGGGTGATGATGATCGCGATGATGACGCCGGGCGCCGCGCCGCTCGTGATGCTGTACCGGCGCGTGCTGCGGCAGCACGGCAACGGGGCGGCGGGATCGGCGTTCACGTCCGTGGCGCTGCTGGCCGGCTATCTGACGACATGGCTTGCGTTCTCGATCGGCGCGGCGTTGCTTCAGGCGCTGCTGCAGCCGGCCGGGCTGATCTCCGCGATGATGCTGTGGTCGAAGAGCGCGCTCCTTTCCGCCATCGTGCTGGCGCTGGCCGGGCTCTATCAATTCTCGCCGCTGAAACGCGCGTGTCTGCGGCAATGCCGCGCGCCGGCGGCGTTCCTGGTCGCGCACTGGCGTCCGGGCGTTGCCGGTAGTTTCCTGCTGGGCGCGCGGCATGGTGCGGTTTGCGTGGGCTGCTGCTGGTTGCTGATGGCGCTGCTGTTCGTCGGCGGCGTGATGAATGTCGTGTGGATCGTCGCGTTGTCGCTGTTCGTGTTCGTGGAAAAGGTCCTGCCCGGCGGTGATCGCATCGGCCGCGTGCTGGGTGTCGTGCTGATTGCCTGGGCCGGTGTGACGTTGATCGTGTGATGCGCGGCACCGGCTGGCGGCAGAAATACGCCGGGCCCGACGGGAGACGCTCGATGAAGACCCGCTTTCACGCCGTCGCCATGTCGTGCGCGATGGCGGTCGTCGTCATGCCGGCGCTCGCGGGCGGCGACATGTCGGGCATGATGGCAAGCGACGCGAGCATGTCGGCGCAGGATGCGAAGCTGACCGATGCCGAAGTCAAGGAAATCGACACCGGGCGCAGGCTCGTGACGCTGAAGCACGGAGCGCTCGACAACATCGGGATGCCGCCGATGACGATGGCATTCAAGGCCGGCGACCCGGCGATGATGCCGTCGCTGCATGTGGGCGACAAGGTCCGGGTTCGGGTGGAAAACGTCAACGGCACACTGACGATCGTGAAGCTGGTGAAGCGGCCGTGACGACGATGCGGCGCGTGCGCGCGTGGGCGCCGCCGGTTTTCTCGGCGCGTGCTACGTAACGCACGGCCGGTGTTACGTCAGCGTTATCGGAATGCCTGCACCGGCCGGGCCGGCCGGCACGATCCGCATCTGATGCCCTCCCGCGCAGCGCGGCCTGGGCGGCCATCGCAAGGCGATTGTGAAACTGTGAAGGAGGCCGATGGAAATGGCACGGTAGATGCTTGCTGGAGTGATCGCGCTGAATAGCGAACGGGGGCTTCCATGCAAAATCACTTCATCAAGGCGAACGTTGCACTCGCCGCCATTGCCGCTGCGTGCGCGCTCGCGGCGTGCGGCGGCGGCGACGTTACGGCGCCGACGCTGGCTGGTAACACCATCGGGACGAGTACGAGCGGGACCAGCGGCACGAGCGGGACTAGTGGCACCAGTGGGACTAGTGGCACGAATGGAACAAGCGGGACCAGCGGGACCAGCGGGACCAGCGGGACCAGCGGAACCAGCGGGACCAGCGGAACCAGCGGGACCAGCGGAACCAGCGGGACCAGCGGAACCAGCGGAACCAGCGGAACCAGCGGGACCAGCGGGACCAGCGGGACCAGCGGGACCAGCGGGACCAGCGGGACCAGCGGGACCAGCGGGACCAGCGGGACCAGCGGGACCAGCGGAACCAGCGGAACCAGCGGAACGAGCGGAACCAGCGGAACCAGCGGAACCAGCGGAACGAGCGGAACGAGCGGAACGAGCGGCATCGGCGGCACGAGCGGAACCAGCGGCACACCCGGCACCAACGGCATCATCAGTTCCGCCGGCGCAGTCGTGCTGGCCGTGGGTTCGACGGTCGGCGACGTGACGCTGCCCGGCGTCGGCAAGGCCGCGACCGCCGGGCCGGCCGACACGGTCACCGGCGTCGGCACGATCATTCGCGATACGACCAACGCCGTGAGCAACGGTATCGGCCAGATCGGCTTTACGCCGAACCCGGTCGGCACGACGGTCACGGGCCTCGGCACCCTCGTCGGCTCGACCGGCAACCCGGTCAACGGCCTCAGCGAAACGGTGAAGGCACTCGGCTCCGGCCCGCTGTCGCCGCTCGCGCCGATCACGACGCCCGTCGGCGGCCTGCTCGACTCGGTGGCCGGCGGCCTGAAGTCGGGCGGCACCATGCTCGGCTCGGCGCTGTCGTCGGGCCCGATCCAGCAGGCGACGCAGGCGATCAGCACCGTGATCACCCCGCTCGTGACGACGGCGGGCCAGCTCACGCAGCAGGTCGGCACCGCAACCGGCCTCGGGCAGCCGGTCGCGGGCCTGCTCGGACAGGTCGGCGGGGCGATCACGTCGGCCGGATGGACGGCGACGTCCGCGTCGCCGCAGCCGATCGTCGGCGCTGTCGGCAGTCTCGTTCGGGCGGTCGGCAACACGGTGACCAATGCGGGCGGCCTCGTGGACCCGAGCGGTGCGAATGGCGCGGTACCGGTTGCCGGTCTGGTGACGAGCGTGGTCGGCGGCATCCCGGCGACCGTGCACAACGGCTCCGCGACCGGCACGAGCGGCGGCGGCTCGCCGTTGGGCGGTCTCGCCAATCCGCTCGCGCCGGTGACGTCGCTGGTGGATGGCTTGCTCGGCGGCACGGTCGGCAAATAGCCGGCGCGCATCGATCGTCATGCAGGAACCTGGCCGGATGACCGGGGACGGCCGCCATCGGTCGTCCCCGGTCCTGGCCGATGATCATCGGACGACCCTGACACCGCGGCCCGCTATCTGCGCGTGTCGCCGGGCTTCGACGCCGGCCGCGCGAGCCCGCGCGCCGGCAGCGGCGTCGACATCACGATCGACGTGCGCGTTTCGCCGTACAGGTTGATGCGTTCGATCAGTTGTTCGAGATGGGCCATGCTGACGGCGACGAACCGCATCACATACGAATCCGCGCCCGTCACGTGATGGCATTCGACGACTTCGGGAATCGTCTCCAGCAGCTTGAGGAACTTCGCTTTCGCCGGCTGCTGCACCGTGATGCCGATCAGCGCGCTCACCGGATAGCCGGCCGCGGACGGATTGATCCGGGCCGTGTAGCCTTCGACCACGCCGGCTGTTTCAAGACGCTTCACGCGCTCGGTCACCGCCGGCACCGACAGGTGAACCTGGCGCGCGAGCTCCGTATAGCTGATGCGCCCGTTGTCCTGCAACAGCGCCAGTATCTTCCAGTCCAGATCGTCCATCGCGGCGGGAGTTTTTAAGGTAGAGCCCGTATTTTTCCTTAAAAACCGCATTCAGCGGGGAGCGGACTTTCCCTACGATGCCTGTTCGATCCATTGGATGTTGCAAGGAGCAGGCAATGTTGTTCATCAAATCCGTCGTGATGGGGCTGTCGATCGCGGTGCCGGTCGGCCCGATCGGCATGCTGTGCATTCAGCGCAGCCTGAGCCGCGGCTTCCAGGCGGGATTCGCGACGGGCATCGGCGCCGCGTGCGCCGATGCGATTTACGGCCTGCTCGGCGCACTGGGCGTCGCGGGCATCGTCACCGCCTTCCCGATGCTGACCGTCGGCCTGAAGATCGGCGGCGGCGCGTTTCTCGTGTGGCTCGCGTGGACCATCGCGCGCCAGGCGCCGGCCGCACCGGCCGGGCAACGCGAGTTGTCGCGTACGACCGTCCTGCGCGATTTCCTGACGACGTTCGGTCTCACGCTGTCGAACCCGATGACGATCGTGTCGTTCGTCGGGATCTTCGCGGCGCTCGGCCCGCTGCCCGGTGCGCAGGCAGGCGCGATGTGGGCGACCGTGGCGGGAATGGTCGCCGGCGTGTTCGTCGGCTCGGCGACGTGGTGGCTGTGCCTGAGTGGCGCGACCGCCGCGTTGCGCACGAAGCTGTCGTTCGCGTTCATGCATGGGCTGTCGCGCATGTCGGCGGCCGTCGTCGCGGTATTCGGCGCGGTCCAGCTGGCCGCGGGCGTGCGCGGGTTGATTTAGACGTGCGGTGCAGCGCGCGTCGAGCGGATCGCGTCGACCGTCGTCCGGATATGGGCGAGCAGCGCGAGCATCACCGTTTTCTTGAAGTACTGGTTGATTCGCATGCTGACGACGATATCGGACGGCAACGCTTCGATCGCATGCTGAACCGACAGCAGATCGTCGACGAGCCGTGCCAGCGCATCGGGATCCCGCGTGTCGAGCGCAACGGCGATTTCGTCCGGCCAGAGACCGAACGCGTCGATGCCGCAGCATCCTGCGAGGCAGTGGATCTCCAGCGCGTCGATCAACGGCATGATGGCCGCCAGATGTGGGTCGATGTCGATCGCACGCTCGTGGCCGCCCGCGAGATTGCCGCATTCTATCCAGCGATCCGGCCCGATGCCGATGTCGTTCTCGTGTGCTTTTCCGCTCATCACCGGCTCAATTCGACCCGTGCAAATGCAGATGCGCGTGCACGAAGCGCGCGATTTCAAGGCTCAGTTCGATATCCTCCGGCGCACCCATGAATCCGCCGTGCGGCATTCCCTCGAACACGTGCAGCTCGGTCGGCACCTGCGCGCGCCGCAACGCGCGATGCAGCCGCACGGCGTTCGACAGGAACAGGTCGCGCGTGCCGCTCTGGATGAAGGTCGGCGGGAAGCCGGCGGCGAAATCGCCGAACAGCGGCGACAGGTACGGATGTGCGAGATCGGCGCCGTTCGCGTAGAGCAGGTTGTTCGCCATCAGCGGCGCCGGCAACACGACATCGACGAGCCGGTTGGTCTCGAAACTGTCGCCGGATTCGGTCAGGTCGGCTTCCGGCGACAGCAGCACGAGCGCGGCCGGCAGCGGCAAGCCTTCGTCGCGGGCGCGCAGCACCATCGCGGCGGCGAGATTGCCGCCGGCCGAGCGGCCGCCAATGACGACGTGTTCCGGTGCGTGATGCTCCAGCACGTAGGTATAGGCCGCGATGCAGTCGTCGAGCGCGGCCGGATACGGATGCTCGGGCGGCATCCGGTAGTCGACGCCGTAGCAGCGGATGCCGAGCCGGTCGGCCTGCATCTGCGCGCCGGCACGGCACGCGGCGCCGCCGCCGACGACCAGCGCGCCGCCGTGCAGGTCGATGATTGCGTAGTCATCGGAAGCCGCCGCTTCGGGTGTCGCGACGTGCACGTCAGCATCGCCGACACGGATCGTCTCGACGCTCGAACGCAAAGAGCCGGCGAGCTGCTCGACCGCAGCCGCGTAATGCGCGTCGGCGCTGACCTTCACGCGCATCCACGCGTCGATGTCGTCGAGCGTCGGCATCACGTGCAACGCGTTCAGCGGCACGCCGTCGTCGCCGGTCAGGCGTCGCAGCGCGGCGCGCGCTTCGTCGCTGATCGAGGTCGGGAAGGGAACGACACGGCTCGGCAGTATGACGCCGTCGGGTTTGTCTTTCATGGCCAGGCTCCGTTCGGTGCGTCATGCGGCCGAAGGCCAGTGGCGCAGCATCATGTCGAGCGCATCGAGGCTGCGCGACCACGATGCGTCGGCATCCGGTGCACTGTGCGAGAAGCCGCCGGCGCTTTCGAGCGTCACGTAGCCCATGAAGAAGCCGCCGAGCAGGCGGATCGCATGCGCGTGCTCGGTATCCGGCAGGTCATAGCTGCGCAGCACCGCCGCGGTCATCCTGACGAGCTTCCCGCCCGCACTTTCGGCGGCGCGCTCGGCGCTCACCGGGTGGCGCGCGGCCGCGAAGCGGCCCGGATGCGCACGCGCGTAGTCGCGATAGACGTTCGCGAGCGCGGTCAGCGCGTCCTTGCCGGTGCGGCCGGCCAGCGCGTCGGCGGCGCGCCCGGCCAGCTCCTGCAGCGCGAACAGCGCGATGCGGCTCTTGAGATCGTCGAAGCTCGGGATATGGGAATACAGGCTCGCCAGCTTGACGTCGAAATGCCGCGCGAGCGCTGCGCCGGTGAGCTGTTCGAAGCCGGCTTCATCGGCGAGCTGCGCGCCGGCTTCGACGAGCCTGTCCACGGTAATACCAGCACGCGCCATGACGAATACTATGCAGTTTAATCAAAAAACTAATTCTATTAGTTTTTGCCGCGATGTCAATTTTCCGCGCGTACCGGCGTGGCGTGTTGCGCCGCTGCGTGGCGCTGTCAGAACGTATAGCTGACCTTGCCGAACGCGGTGCGCCCGAGCGTGTTGTAGCCGTACGCGGTCATGTACTGCCGGTCGAACAGGTTCGACAGCGACGCCGACACCGTCAGGTGCGAATTGATCCGGTACGACGCGCGCAGGCTCACCGTCAGGTACGACGCCAGATACTGCCGGTTGGCCGGATCGTCGAACGTCGAGCCGCCGTATAGCAGCGACGCGCCCGTGCTCAGCGCGTGCAGCTTCAGTTCGTCCCACGTGTGATCGACGTTCAGGCTGACCGTCTGGCGCGGCCGGCGGCTGAGCCAGGTCTGGTTGGTCTCGTCCTGCGGATTCAGGATGCCGACCGCGACGCTCACCGGCGTCGAGCGGCCGATCGTTCCCTTGTACGACAGGTCGATGCCGCGAATGTGCGAACGGCCGATGTTCATCGGCGAGAACGTCGCCGGGTTGTACGCGATCAGGTTGTTGACGCGCGTGTCGTAGATCGCCGCGGTGAACATGCCGTACGCCGTGTTCGCGTCGAGCGCGGCCTCGACCGACGTGCTGCGTTCCGGGCTGAGGTTCGGATTGCCGTAGCCGGGGTAGTACAGGTCGTTGAACGTCGGCAGGCGGAACGCATTGCCGTACGACACACGCGCCGTGTAGACCGGCGTGATCGCCCACGACAGCGCGGCGTTGCCGGTGTTCACCGCTTGCCCGGCGATGATCTCGTGACGGCCGGCGACGAACATCGTCACGCTGCCGAGCGTCGCCGACTGGTGCAGCGAGAACGCGGAATCGTTGCGCGTCGGCACGCCGCCGGGAATGTCGACCGGCAGGAACGCCTGCTCGCGCGTGAAGTCGTACGCGAGCTTCGATTCGCCCGACAGCGGCAGGCCGAACAGGTGGAATCCGTGCTCCTGATGGGTCAGCGACGTCGACGTGCTGATGCGCTGCGAATTGATCTGGTCCGTCGCGAGGGCCGGGTCGTCCGCGTAGATGAACTGTCGGTCGTTCGCATAGCCGAACGACTGGTCGAACTGCGTATCGGGCGTGATGTCGAGATGGAACGCGATGCCGGTCGTCAACTGGTGATCGAGCTCGCGATTGGCGTAGCCGCTGTTGTCGAAGGACAGATCGGAGCGGTGGTACAGCGCGAACGTCGAGATCGACCAGTTGTCGCGCGCATAGCCGAGCCGCGCGTCGAGATCCTGCGCGTGATACGGGTTGCGGCCGTCTTCGTGGCCGTAGAAGAAGGGCCGCGTCGCATCGATGCCGGCCGTGTTGTAGTCGTGCAGCCCGAGCGAATAGGTGAGCCCGCCCAGCGCGGCCAGCGGCCCGGTCGACGGCACCGTGCCCGACGTGCGGAACTGCGTGTCGAACGTCTTGTTCGAGCCGCCGCCGAACGACACGGTGGTCTGGTTCGGCTGGTTGGCGGCGCGGCGCGTGAAGAGTTGCACGACGCCGCCCATCGCGTTGTTGCCGAACGACGCGGCGGCCGGGCCGGAGATCACCTCGACGCGCTCGAACGCGTCGGTCGGCAGGTCGGCCCACGGCGCGATGCCGGTGGTCGGCGAGCCGATCCGGATGCCGTCGATGAACACGGCGACCTGGCTCGCCGACGAACCGCGGATGCTGACCGACGCGGACGAGCCGGGCCCGCCGTTCTGCGCGACGGTTACGCCCGGCAGCGTCGCGAGCGCCTGCGTGATGCTCGGATCGGCGGGCGACAGCCGGTCGAGATCCTCGCGCGTGAGCACCTGCGTCGACGCATAGCGCCGGTCGAACGATTCGGGCAGGTGCCGCGTGTCGGTCACGCTGATCGTCGGCAGGTCCGCGCCTGGCGCGGGCGCGGCGGGCGGCGCAAGCGCCGGGTCGCCGGCCGCGTGGGCGAGCGGGGAAAGCAGCGCGGTGGCGGCGGACGTGGCGAGCAGGTGACGAACGTTCATGAGGCGGCGGGACAAAGACAAAGTGTGTGGCGTGTACGGCGACGGTGAGCGGAGGGCGGACAGGGGACGCATGCCGACGGCGCGTCGGTGCGACGCTTCCGGCCGGGAAGCGGATTCGGGAACGATGAACATCTGGCGGATCCTGAGGTCGGGTCGTCCATGCAACGGGCGCCCGCCAACGGCGGTGCTTGCACATCGGGACACCCCGCCCGGTGCGGCTGCTGGACCTCGGGTCGATGGCAGGTCTCCTGGCTCGCGGGTCGTCATCCGTGCAGGCCTTCCCGGTTTCCCAGTGGCATGCGGTGGCACGAATTCGCCGCTCACAGTTGCGGGGGCAGCCGCAGATTCGGGGCGGGCCCCTGCTGCGTTCCCTTTTGATCCCATTCCTGGGAACCATCAGCGCGCAAGGGTAATGGCGCGTGCTCGGGCACGTCAATCGTCCGGCCGCGCGAGGATGCGAAAAAACGTCATTGTCCGGCGCCAGCTTTCCGGATCCTTTCGTTCGATGTGCTCGGGCCGCGTTTCAGGTCTGAAGAAACGGCTCGATTCGAGCGCATGCCGTCACGCCGCAATCGGCTGCCGTCGTTCTGTCGTTCCGACTGCCGGCGGCCGGCGCGTGTCGTTACCTACGCGTGCCGCCGTGCGTGCGGCCGCCCGGGTCGTCGCCGCGATCGGGCGGCGTATTGTTCTGATCGATTTTCGCGAGCACGAAGCCGGCGGGCGGCAACACGGCAGGCGAGCGGTGCATCGCTTGCCCGGCTGCAGGGCGGGGTGAGGCGGCGGGGAAACCGGATGACGTCGCGCCCGGGTGAGCAAACGCCGACAGGGAAGCGGCCGCCAGGGCGGCGGCGACGATCGCGTGCGTATTCATGGCGACTCCTTCACGACTGACTTCGGGGCGACGTCATCAGTCTAGGGCGCGAAACTGAACGCGACGTGAAGGCTGGGCGGCGCGCACGACAGGATTTTCATGCGCACCGCGACGGTCAGGCCGGTGCCGACACCAGCGCGCAGAAGTTCTCGAGATCGACGTTGCCGCCGCTGATCACCACGCCGACGCGCTTGCCCTGCAGCGCATCCTTCATCCGTCGCACGGCGGCGAACGACAGGCAGCCGGTCGGCTCGACGACGATCTTCATGCGCGTGGCGAAGAAGCGCATGCAGTCGACGAGTTCCGCGTCCGTCGCGGTGAGGATGTCGTCGACGTCGCGGCGCAGGATCGGGAACGTGAGGTTGCCGAGGTGCTGCGTCTGCGCGCCGTCGGCGATCGTGCGCGGCGTGTCGATATGCACGATCGTGCCGGAACGGAACGATTGCTGCGCATCGTTGCCGGCTTCGGGCTCGACGCCGTACAGCTTCGCATGCGGCGACAGCGCGCGCGTGGCGAGCGCGGTGCCCGACAGCAGCCCGCCGCCGCCGAGCGGCGTGAACACCGCGTCGAGCGGACCGACTTCGTCGAACAGTTCCTTGGCCGCGGTGCCCTGGCCGGCGATCACGTCCGGGTGATCGTAGGGCGGCACGAGCGTGAGGCCGTGCTTTTCCGCGAGCTCGCGCCCGATCTGCTCGCGATCCTCGGTGTAGCGGTCGTAGGTCACGACGTTGCCGCCGTAGCCGCGGGTCGCGGCCATCTTCGCGGCCGGCGCGTCCTGCGGCATCACGATCGTCGCGGGAATGCCGAGGATGCGCGCCGACAGCGCAATCGCCTGCGCATGGTTGCCCGACGAGAACGCGACGACGCCGTGGCGCCGCTGTTCCGGGCTGAAGCGCGACAGCGCGTTGAACGCGCCGCGGAACTTGAAGGCGCCCATGCGCTGCAGGTTCTCGCACTTGAAGAACACCTGCGCGCCGAGCGCGTCGTCGATCGTCCGCGACGTCATCACCGGCGTGCGGTGCGCATGGCCTTCGAGCCGGGCCGCGGCGGCGGCGACGTCGTCGTACGTGGGGAGGGTCGGAGAGTTCATGGTCACTCGGGGTCGAAAAAGTCAGTCAACGGGAATGCGGGGCGCGCCGCGTCACTTCGCATCGTTGTAGACGGTGGCGCGCGACACGCCGAGATGCTGCGACACGATCTCCATCGCGCGGCGCACCTCGAGGAAGCCGTCGGCCTTCAGCGTCTGCATCAGTTCGCGGCGCTGGTCGGTCTTGAGCTCGCGCGGCGTCGTCGCGAGGCGCGTCGCGAAGGCGTCGATGCGTTGCCGGATGGCATCCGCGCCGGCCGGGTCGAGCGTTTCGACGACGGTCTCGCCGTCGGTTCGGCAGAACTGGTTCAGCATGCCCTGGAAACCGCGGAACAGCGTGACGTCGGCATTCAGGCACAGCGCGGCCACGTAGCGCCCGGTCGAATCCTTGATGCCGATCGACGTGCTTTTCGCGGTGCGGCCGTCGGCGAAGCGGTTCGGGTAATTCGCGAGCACCTGCGGGAAATCGTCGTCGGCGATGCGGGCGAGGCCGAGTTCGGTCGCGGGATCGCCGACCGCGCGTCCGGACAGGTTGTTGTGGATCGCGAGGATCGCGTGCTCCGGCGTGCGCAGATCGTGCACGACGACCTCGGTGAACGGCGCGAACATCTCGCCGAGCCCTTCGGCGATGCGCTGTACCTGTTCGATCAGCGATGCCTGCTCCGACGGCAGCGATTTGCGGTTCGTGCTCATGCGTGGTCCTGGGCGGCGGCCGCGTCCGACGTTTCCGGCCGCGTGATGTCGGCCAGCAGCGGGCGTGCGATCCGGACGTAGTCGGCCGCGTCGAGCACGACCGAGCGGTCGAGGCGGCCCGCGTTGAACGCGATCTCGGTGTTGCGCTCGACCAGCGCCGGATCGACGACGAGCGTCACGCCTGAATCGAACACGAATGGCGGCACGGCGCCCATCACGCAGCGCGTGACGGCGGCCGCGACGTCGGGTGACGCGAGCGTCGCCTTGCGCCGGCCGACCGCATCGGCGACCTTGCGGAAGTCGATTTTCAGGTGGCCGGGAATCACCGCGAGGGCGGCGGTGTCGCCGCCATCCTTGAACGTGCAGAGCATCGCCTTCGCGCCCTGTTCGGGGCGCGTGCCGCGCAGCGCGGCGATCGCGTCGGATTTGCCTTCCGCCGGATGTTCGAGCACGCGGAAACGCGCGCCGGATGTCGTCAGCAGGTCGCAAAGCGTGTCGAAAACGGGAGAGTCGTTCATGTCGCTCCGGGCGGGCAGGCCCACGCGTCGATGCGCGCGGATCAAAGAATTGTCCAAGTATAGACGTTTTGTCACAGAGGTGACAAAGGAAGCTGGACGTCGCTGCTCCCGGCGTGGTGGATGTGCGCCGGTTCTTCAGCAGCCGAAAGGGCATTTCATATTGCGGGATTCAGGTCGGATTCCTGTCGCCGCGTTTTACCGCCGCTTGAAACCGTGTTTTGCATCGCAAAAACGATTGCCTATCTCATTGAAAAACAACAGAAATTTATATCTTATGTCTTATATAAGACTTGGCCGAAAGCGCGCCGGACAGGATTACTATTGAGTCCATGCAGTTCGCTTCGTCACACGCGGCGGGCACGCTGAACCCTTTACTCAAATGCGCTTCGTTCCCAGGAGATAGACATGTCCCAATATCAAGACGACATCAAGGCAGTGGCTGGTTTGAAGGAAAACCACGGCAGCGCGTGGAATGCCATCAGCCCCGAGTATGCGGCCCGCATGCGCGCCCAGAACAAGTTCAAGACCGGCCTGGACATCGCGAAGTACACCGCGAAGATCATGCGCGCCGACATGGCCGCGTACGATGCCGATCCGTCCAAGTACACGCAGTCGCTCGGTTGCTGGCACGGCTTCATCGGCCAGCAGAAGATGATCTCCATCAAGAAGCACTTCAACAGCACCGAACGCCGCTACCTGTACCTGTCGGGCTGGATGGTCGCCGCGCTGCGCTCGGAGTTCGGCCCGCTGCCGGACCAGTCGATGCACGAAAAGACTTCGGTCAGCGCGTTGATCCGCGAGCTGTACACGTTCCTGCGCCAGGCCGACGCCCGGGAGCTGGGCGGCCTGTTCCGCGAGCTGGATGCCGCGAAGGACGCGACTGCGAAGGCCGCGATCCAGCAAAAGATCGACAACCACGTCACGCACGTCGTGCCGATCATCGCCGACATCGACGCCGGCTTCGGCAACGCGGAAGCGACCTACCTGCTGGCCAAGCAGTTCATCGAGGCGGGCGCGTGCTGCATCCAGAAAAAAAACC
>Ga0209370_1001882_pt1 | contig 16911 bp, 16 predicted proteins | sample AgamicAtPrz_FD_187164 | JGI IMG/M metagenome (GOLD analysis project Ga0209370, IMG submission 187164) | Agave microbial communities from Guanajuato, Mexico - At.P.rz (SPAdes) (version 2) | ecosystem: Host-associated > Plants > Phyllosphere > Phylloplane/Leaf | place: Guanajuato, Mexico... | reverse complement strand
GGTGGGCAAGCATGCGCACATGGCCGGGCTCGCCCGAGCGGTGCGAGAAAACGCAGCGTTCCAGCACGGCCGGCTGCAGCCGGCTGGCCACCAGCACGGCGGCCGTGGTGATGAAGCCATCGACCACGATGACACGGCGCTCGGCAGCGGCCTGCAGCACTGCGCCTACCATGGTGGCAACCTCGAAGCCGCCCATGGCCGCCAGTGCGTCCAGCGGTTCCGTGGCCTGGGCGTGCAGCTGCAGCACCTCCTGCAGCACCCCGATCTTGCGGGCCAGCCCGGCTGCGTCCAGGCCGGTGCCCGCACCCGTGACCTCGGCCAGCGGTTCGCCGCACAGCCGCGCCAGCAGCAAGGATGCGCTGGAGGTATTGCCGATGCCCATCTCGCCCAGCAGCAGCGCATTGCCCGGCAACTGGCGCACCAGGGCCGCGCCGTTGCGCAGGGCCATGGCGCATTCGGTGGCCGTCATGGCAGGGCCCTGGCTGCAGTCGCGCGTGCCGTAGCCCAGCTTGCGGCGCCACAGGCGCGGCTGGCCGGGCTGGGGAAGCTTGTCGTCGGGGTCCTGCTCACGCGCGGGAAAGTCGCGTGCCACGCCGCAGTCCACCACGTTCAGCGCCAGCCCATGCTGGCGTGCCAGCACGCTGACGGCGGCGCCGCCGGCCATGAAGTTCTCGACCATCTGCCAGGTCACATCCACCGGATAGGCCGACACGCCACGCGCCGCCAGCCCGTGGTCGGCCGCAAACACCAGCATCTGCGGCTGCTGCAGCACCGGCCTGTCCTGGCCCAGGATGCAGGCAATGCGCAGCGCCAGCTGCTCCAGCCGCCCCAGCGCGCCCAGCGGCTTGGTCTTGTGGTCTATGGCGTGCTGCACGCGCTGGGTGAAGGCGGCATCGGCCAGCGAGGCGATGGCGGGAATAGCGGCTATAGCGGTAGTGGCAGCATTGGCGCCATCGTGCGAGTGTTCTGTGGGTGCAGCGGAATGCGGGGTGGGCGTTGACATGGCGAAGCGGCCTTGGCCCGGGGCGGGCGTGGCGGGCGGATTGCAAAGGCGCAAGTATGGCGCGCCGCGCAACTCCGGCAGAACCATCGGTCTCTTTCCTGCCGCCATGGACGGTCTGGGCGTCGATTGCCGCAGCAGGCCGTACAGGCCGCACCGTTCTGAGACAATCGCTGCCACACGTGTCTCCCCAGCCCCCCACCCCCTCCATGACGGTTTCCTTCTCGGCCATTCAGCCCGGTCTCAAGCTTGCGGACCAGGTTGCCCGGCAGCTGGAGGCGCGCATCCGCGCCGGCAATCTGCAGCCGGGGCAGAAGCTGCCGACCGAGGCCGAGCTCGTGCAGCAACTCGAGGTCAGCCGCACCGTGGTGCGCGAGGCGGTGTCCCAGCTCAAGTCGCGCAACCTGGTGGAATCGCGCCAGGGCAGCGGCGTGTTCGTGAAGGCGGCAGGCATAGAGCCACTGGACTTCGAAGGCCTGCCGGCGGCTGGCAGGAATGCGCTGATCCAGATCACCGAGGTGCGCCGCGCGCTGGAAGCCGAGGTGGCCGAACTCGCGGCGCGCCGGCGCAGCGAAGAGGACATGCAGCGCATCCACGATGCGGAGAGCGCCCTGGCCGAGGCCGTGCGGCTGGGCCGTGATGGCGTGGAGGAGGACATGGCGTTTCACCGCGCCATTGCCCAGGCTTCGGGCAACCCGTTTCTGATCAGCACGCTGGACTACCTGTCGCAATTCCTGCGCGGCGCCATGCGCATCACGCGCGCCAACGAGGCGCGGCGCGAGGACTTCGGCAAGGCCGTGGAACGCGAGCACCACAGCATCGTGCTGGCCATCGAGGCCGGCGACCCCAAGGCCGCGCGCAAGGCCGCCGCCACGCACATGGGCAACGCCATAGACCGCATCCACCGCGCCGACGCCAGCTTCTGGGAGCAGGACGGCGAACGCCTGGCCCGCGACATCCTGGCCGCCAAGCCCTGAACCTCCGAAACCACCCCTTGGCGCATGGCCAAGGGTTTTCACCTTGTTTGGATTTTTGCGCAAAATTTGTATGATGACCTGATGACAATATCAGTCACACCTCTTTTTGCACCCCGCACACCTGGCCTTTGCCTGGGCGTTCACCCATGAGCGACGAATCCCGCATCCGCGAGCAGATCTGCGCCACCGGCGCCAGCCTCTACCAGCGCGGCTACACCGTCGGCGCGGCCGGCAACATCAGCGCGCGCCTGCATGACGGCTGGCTGATCACCCCCACCGACGCCTGCCTGGGCCGGCTCGACCCGGCCGAGCTGTCCAAGGTCAATGCCGGCGGGCAGTGGGTCAGTGGCGCCAAGCCCTCCAAGACCCTGGTCCTGCATCGGGGCATCTACGGCAATGACGGCGAGGCGCGCGCCGTCATCCACACGCATTCCACCCATCTCGTGGCGCTGACGCTGTCCGGCGTCTGGCGCGAGGACGAGGTGCTGCCGCCCATCACCCCCTACCAGGTCATGAAGGTGGGCCGCATCCCGCTGATCCGCTACCGCCGGCCCGGCGATCCGCAGGCCGCCGCCGAGGTGGCCGCGCTGGCCGGCCAGGTGCGCGGCGCCTTGTTCGAGCGCCTGGGCCCCGTGGTCTGGGAACGCTCGGTGGAGCAGGCCAGCCATGTGCTGGAAGAGCTGGAGGAGACCGCAAGGCTCTGGCTCATGACCCATCCCCGGCCGCAGCCCCTGGACGCGGCCGCCATCGACGAGCTGCGCACCACCTTCGGGGCGCGCTACTGATTTGCACCGCGGCGCCCACGGCCGCATTCCACCACCCAGCCCATCCACAGCCGCGCAGCCGCCAGGCGGCGCACCAAGCGGCGAACCCAAGGGAGACTTGAAATGACGACAACGGATATCGCATCCGGCCAGGCCGGGGCCCACCCTGCCCAGGCCGACTCTCCGGAGACGGCGCGCGCCTACGCCAAGGTGTTCTGGCGCCTCGTGCCGTTCCTGATGCTGTGCTATGTGATCGCCTACCTCGACCGCGTGAACGTGGGCTTTGCCAAGCTGCAGATGTCCCAGGATCTGGGCTTTAGCGAGACCGTGTTCGGCCTGGGCGCAGGCGTGTTCTTCATCGGCTACTTCCTCTTCGAGGTGCCCAGCAACCTGCTCATGCACCGCCTGGGCGCGCGCGTCTGGATCGCCCGCATCATGATCACCTGGGGCATTCTGTCGGCCATGTTCATGTATGTGGAAACGCCCACGGGCTTCTACATCCTGCGCTTTCTGCTGGGCCTGGCCGAGGCGGGCTTCTACCCCGGCGTGATCCTGTACCTGACCTACTGGTACCCGGCCCACCGGCGCGCCAAGATCGTGGCGCTGTTCATGTCGGCCATCCCCGTGGCCGGCATCTTCGGCAACCCGCTGTCGGGCTGGATCATGCAGGCCTTCCACGGCGACCATGGCCTGCACGGCTGGCAGTGGATGTTCCTGATCGAGGCCATCCCCGCCCTGGTGATCGGCGTGGTGACCATCTTCTATCTGGACAACGGCATCTCCAGCGCCAAGTGGCTGACCGCCTCCGAAAAGCAGCTGCTGGCGCGCGAGATCGAGCTGGACCAGCAGCACTCAGGCGCCCAGAAGCATTCGCTCAAGGCCGTTTTCGCCGACCGCCGCGTCTGGTGGATGTGCCTGATCTACTTCGCCTTCGTCGCCGGCCAGTACGGGCTGACCTTCTGGATGCCCACGCTGATCAAGTCCACGGGCGTCACGGGCGCGCTGAACATCGGCCTGCTCAGTGCCATCCCCTTCCTGTGCGCCATCGTGGTGATGAACCTCATGGGCCACAGCGCCGACAAGCGCCGCGAGCGCCGCTGGCACCTGATCGTGCCCGCGCTGATGGGCGCCGTGGGCTTTGCGATGACGGCCTTCTTCGCCGACAACACGGTTCTTTCCCTGATCTTCCTGTCGCTGGCCGCAGCCGGCGTGCTGACCTGCGCGCCTCTGTTCTGGTCGCTGCCCACGGCCTTTCTGTCGGGCACGGCGGCGGCGGCGGGCATTGCCATCGTCAACTCGGTCGGCAACCTCGCGGGCTTCGCCAGCCCTTACATGATCGGCTACCTCAAGGACCTGACCCAGTCCACGCAGGCCGGCATGTTCGTGCTGGCGGGGGTGCTCGTGGTGGGCGCCATCGCGGTCTGGCTCACCCCCGCAAAGATGGTCAACCGCTGACCGGCCTTTCTTCCCATCCTTCAAGCTCCAAGCCCCAAGACACATGAAAGTACTGATCACCGGCGGCGCCGGATTCCTGGGCCAGCGCCTGGCCCGCAAGCTGCTCGAACAGGGCGCGCTGACGCTGGCCGGCACCCGCTGGCCCATCCACCAGATCGACCTGCTCGACGTGGTAGCCACCCACGCCATTGACGACACACGCGTGCGCTCCCTGGTGGGCGACATTGCTGACCCGCAGGTGCTGCGTAGCGCCATAGACCAGGACACGGCCGTGATCTTCCATCTGGCCGCCGTGGTCAGCGGCCAGGCCGAGGCCGACTTCGACCTGGGCATGCGCATCAACCTCGATGCCTCGCGCGCCCTGCTGGAGACCTGCCGCGCCGTGGGCCACATGCCGCGCGTGGTCTTCACCAGCTCGGTGGCCGTCTACGGGGGCGACCTGCCCGACACCGTGCTGGACGGCACGGCCCTGAACCCGCAGTCCTCCTACGGCACGCAAAAAGCCATTGCCGAGCTGCTGCTGGCCGACTACACGCGGCGCGGCTTTGTCGACGGCCGCGTGCTGCGCCTGCCCACGATCAGCGTGCGCCCTGGCCGGCCCAATGCGGCCGCCTCGTCGTTTGCCAGCGGCATCATCCGCGAGCCCCTCAACGGCGAGGCGGCCAACTGCCCCGTGGGCGCCACCACGCGGCTGTGGCTGCTGTCTCCGCGCCGCGCCGTCGAGGCCCTGGTCGCAGGCTGCGAACTCGATGCCAGCGCCGTCGCCGACCGCCGCCCCATCAACCTGCCCGGCGTGTCCGTCAGCGCAGGCGACATGGTGCGCGCGCTGCGCGAAGTGGCTGGCGACGAAGTGGCCAACCGCGTGAGCTGGCAGCCCGACGACAAGGTCGAGCGCATCGTCGGCAGCTGGCCTGGCCGCTGGGATACCACGCGCGCCAACCAGCTGGGCCTGTGCGGCGACGAGGACTTTGCGGCCATCGTGCGCGCCTACATCGCTGATGACCTGACACCGGCCAAGCCATGAGCAACGACACCTCCACACCACAGCCCGCAGCACGCGCCGTCGGCGTGATCGGCCTGGGCGCCATGGGCGCCGGCATGGCGCAAAGCCTGCGCCGCGCCGGCCACCACGTGCATGTCCATGACATCCGCCCCGAGGCCGCAGCCGCCTTCGCCGCCGAAGGTGGCACGGCCTGCGCCACGCTGGCCGACATGGCCGCCGCTTGCCGCATCATCGTCAGCGTGGTGGTCAACGCCCAGCAGACCGAGGCCGTGCTGTTCGGCGAAGGCGGCATCGCCCCCGCGCTGCAGCCCGGCTCCGTCTTCATCATGTGCTCCACCGTGGACCCCAACTGGTCCGTGGCGCTGGAGGCCAGGCTGCAGGCGCAGGGCGTGCACTACATCGACGCGCCGATCTCCGGCGGCGCAGCCAAGGCCGCGTCGGGCCAGATGACCATGATGACGGCCGCCCGCCCCGAGGCCTATGCCGCCTGCCAAGGCGTGCTCGACGCCATGGCCGCCAAGGTCTACCGCCTGGGCGACAGCGCGGGCGCGGGCAGCAAGGTCAAGATCATCAACCAGCTGCTGGCCGGCGTGCACATCGCGGCAGCGGCCGAGGCCATGGCCCTGGGCCTGCGCGAAGGCGTCGATGCCGCCGCGCTCTACGAGGTCATCACCCACAGCGCCGGCAACAGCTGGATGTTCGAGAACCGCATGGCCCATGTGCTGGCCGGCGACTACACCCCGCTGTCGGCCGTGGACATCTTCGTCAAGGACCTGGGCCTGGTGCTGGACACCGCGCGCCACAGCAAATTCCCGCTGCCCCTGGCCTCCACGGCCCACCAGATGTTCATGCAGGCATCCACCGCCGGGCATGGCCGCGAGGACGACAGCGCCGTCATCAAGATCTTCCCGGGCATCACCCTGCCCCAGGCTCCATCGGAATCCCCATGACCCTTCTTCTGGGCTGCATAGCCGACGACTTCACGGGCGCCACCGATCTGGCGAACAACCTGGTGCGCGCAGGCATGCGCGTGGTGCAAAGCATTGGCGTACCCGCCGGCCCGGTGGACGAGGGCGTGGACGCCGTCGTTGTCGCGCTCAAATCGCGCACCATCGCGCCGGCCGATGCCATTGCGCAATCGCTGCAGGCCCTCGAATGGCTGCAGGCCCAGGGCGCCAATGGCCGCGCGCCGCAGATCTACTTCAAGTACTGCTCCACCTTCGACAGCACGCCGCAGGGCAACATCGGCCCCGTGACCGATGCACTGATGGACGCGCTGGGCTGTGGCTTCACCATCGCCACGCCGGCCTTCCCCGACAACCAGCGCACCGTCTTCAAGGGCCACCTGTTCGTGGGCGATGTACTGCTCAGCGACAGCGGCATGCGCAACCACCCCCTCACCCCCATGACCGATGCCAACCTGATGCGCGTGCTGCAGGCGCAGACACGGCGCAAGGTGGGCCTGATCGACCATGTGACGGTCGCGCAGGGCGAGGCCGCCATCCGCGCGCGCATCGCCGCACTCCAGACCGAGGGCGTGGGCATGGCCGTGGTCGATGCCGTCTCCAACGACGACCTGCTGCGCCTGGGCCCGGCCCTGGCCGGCATGCCGCTTGTCACGGCCGGCTCGGGCGTGGCCATCGGCCTGCCCGCGAACTTCGGCATCCAGCCCACGGCCCAGGCCGCTGCCCTGCCAACCGCCACCGGCCTGCAGGCGGTCGTCTCGGGCAGTTGCTCGGTGGCCACCAATGCACAGGTGGCGCACTTCATCGCCTCGGGGCGCCCTGCCCTGGCGCTGGAGCCCCTGCGCATCGCCGCCGGCGAGGACGAAGCCGGCAAGGCCCTGGCCTGGGCCCGCCAGCACATCGCCAGCGGCCCCGTGCTGATCTACTCCACCGCCGAATCCGCGGCCGTCAAGGCCGTGCAGGGCCGCCTGGGCGTGGAGCAGGCCGGCGCACTGGTCGAACAGACCATCGCCGCCATCGCCCGCGGGCTGGTCGAGATGGGCGTGCGCCAGCTTGTCGTGGCCGGCGGAGAAACCTCGGGCGCCTGCGTGCAGGCGCTGGGCATCGAGCAGATGCGCATAGGGCCGCAAATCGACCCTGGCGTGCCCTGGTGCCATGCCGCCTCGCCCCTGGCGCCGCAGGGCCTGCACCTCACGCTCAAGTCCGGCAACTTCGGCACCACGGACTTCTTCACCAAGGCCTTCGGCGCGTTGCAGCGCGCCTGATGCCACACTCAGCCTCCGTTTTCAGGAAAGCTTTCATGCCCCGTTTCGCCGCCAACCTGTCCATGCTCTACAACGACCTGGACTTTCTTGACCGCTTCGAGGCCGCCGCGCGCGACGGCTTCCAGGCCGTCGAATACCTGTTCCCCTACGACTTCGCGCCCGAGCAACTGGCCCGCCGCCTGCAGGACCACGGCCTGCAGCAGGTGCTGTTCAACGCCCCGCCCGGCGACTGGAACGCGGGCGAGCGCGGCCTGGCCTGCATCCCCGGGCGCGAGGCGGAATTCGCCCAGGGCATGGAACGCGCCGTGGCCTACGCCCAGGCCCTGGGCTGCCCGCGCATCCACGTCATGGCCGGGCTCAAGCCCGCAGGCGCCAGCGATGACATCCTGCGCGCCACCTACATCGCCAACGTGCGCCATGCCGCACGGCTGGCCGCGCCCCACGGCATCGCCATCCTGCTGGAGCCCATCAACGGCCGGGACATGCCCGGCTTCTTCCTGAGCCGCCAGGACCAGGCCCATGCGCTGCTGGCCGACATTGCCGAGCCCAATGTCCAGGTCCAGATGGACCTCTACCACTGCCAGATCGTCGAAGGCGACCTCGCCATGAAGATCCGCCAGTACCTGCCCACGGGCCGCGTGGGGCATGTGCAGATCGCAGGCGTGCCCGAACGCCACGAACCCGACGTCGGCGAGGTCAACTACCCCTACCTGTTCCGCCTGCTGGACCAGCTGGGCTACGACGGCTGGATAGGCTGCGAATACCGCCCCGCGCGCGGCGCGGCGGCGCACGCCACCAGCGAGGGGCTGGGGTGGATGAAGGAGTGGCTGTAGCTTTAGCGTCTGCTGCGGCAGCCCGTCATCCGCCAGGCACGGAAGGATGGGGCGGATAGCTGTCCTGCGTATCCGCCGCCTGCGTTCAGGAATACTCCAGATCGCTGTGCTTGCCGACCACCAGCCGGCCGGCCGACAGCGACATCATCAGCAGCGCAATCGCCTCATGCATGATCAGCGTGTGCGTGTTGCCGGTCTCCACCATCTTGCTGCGCAGCGATTCGCGCACCTGCAGGGAGCCGGTCACGTCGATGATGATGTCCACCGCTGCGTCCACCAGTTCCATGAACCGGGTGGTGACCGGCACGCCGCGCGCGCGTGCCAGTGCGATGCCGGGCTGGTTCAAATCCAGGTCGGCCACCCCAAGCAACTGCACGAAGGGCGCGTCCAGCAATTGCTGCAGCAAGGGAGTGCCGGTCTGCCCCGCACCAATGACCACGATCCGGAAGGCTTGCATGGGATGAATCCTTTTCCATATGGGAAGTACGGCGCCATCATAGAAATGCCTTGCCGGTGCGCGCCGGTCCGGGACAGGTGGAATGGGTTTGTATGACCCAGATCAAATCCGGTGGACAGGGCGTGGCGGCGGGCCAGGTCTCTGCGGTCGAAATTCGATACCGACCGGCTGCCTGCAGCAGGGACCACACCACAGGCTGCTGACGCGGGAGCCTGCATTCGCCCACAAAAAAACCCGCCGGCTTCGTGGCCCGGCGGGTTTTCTCAGGTGAACAACAGCCAGCGCTGTTATTGCCTTACAGGAACCTGCTCCGTGTACTCGCGCAGCACGCCGCCGCCTTCGACGGAGCCGCTGACCTGACCGTCCTTGACGCGCTCCACGCAGGAGCGGCGGTCGCCTTCGTTCTTGAAGACATCGCAGCGGGCCACGGCATTGCGCTGGAAGTGGTCGCCCGACTGGACGCCACCTCGGCGCGATTGCTCCTGGACGGCTGCAGCCTCGTGCTGTGCCGGGTCGCGGCGGTCATAGCCGCGCTTGGCGGGCCCCTTGGGCTCGGCGTGCTTCTTGTGGTGGTGGGGCTTGGCCTTTTCCGCAGCGGGCGGCGGGGGCGGCATGCCATCGGGGCCAGGGGCGGGCTGGGCAGTGGCCAGTCCGGCCATGCCAAGCACGGCGGCGCCAATACACAGCTGCAGGGGACGAATCCATGGGTTTTTCATAGCTTCACTCCATTCCTCGTGAAAAAAGTCAAGGCCCAAGCATGCGTGTTTTCCAGCTCCCCATTTATCGGTACAGCGCGGCTGCGCATGCAGGCCATGGCCTACAGCTTGCCGCGCCCCCTGCAAGCGGCCCCTGACCTGGGTCAAGCCTGGTGCGCAAACCAGCGCTGCACGCCTTCGGCCATGCGCGCGAAGACGCTGTCCAGCGTGGGCACCTCGGCGCCCCACAGGGCGCGCAGCACCTCGGCGTTCTCGAACAGGCCGTGCCAGTAGCAGCCGGCGATGCGGCCATCGGGGCTGTGCCACAGCAGGCCGGGCACGGGCTCGGCCACGGCACTTCCAGCGGCCACCATGTCGGGGCGCACGCTGGTCTGGCCGTGGTGGATTTCATAGACCTGCACCTGCACGCCAGACAGCGGCGCCAGCGCACCCGGCAGCGGCGGCAATTGCACGCTGGCGGGCAGCACGGTCTTGTCGGGCGCGAACAGGGTCGTCAGCGGCAGAAGGCCCAGGCCGGCGGCGTTGCCGTCCACGCCATGCAGGTCGATCAGCGCCTCGCCCAGCATCTGCAGGCCGCCGCAGATGCCCAGCACCTGCCGGCCTGCCGCAGCGTGTGCAGCAACGGCGGCATCCAGGCCCTGGGAACGCATCCAGGCCAGATCGGCAGCGGTGGCCTTGGAGCCGGGCAGGATGATCCAGTCCGCGCCTGCCAGCTGGGCCGGCGTGCGCGCCCAGACCACGCGCAGGCCCGGCACCTGCAGCAGGGGCTGGAATTCGTCGAGGTTGCTGATGCGCGGGTAGGCAATGATGGCGATGGTGGTGTGCACGGCGCGCCCCGCCCCTCCTCCAGAGCCACGGTCGTCAAAGACGCCATCCTCCTCCGGCAGGCCATGCTGGAACTGCATGGGGATGGTGGCCACGGTGGGCACGCCGGTGCGCTCCTGCAGCATCTGCGGGGCGGGCGCCAGCAGGCTGGCGTCGCCCCGGAACTTGTTGAGCACGAAGCCGCGGATCAGTGCCTGTTCTTCCGGCGGCAGCAGGGCCCAGGTGCCGTAGAGGTGGGCGAAGGCGCCGCCCCGGTCTATGTCGGACACCAGCAGGCAATGCGCGCCGCAGTGGCGCGCCACGCGCATGTTGACGACGTCGCTGGCATGCAGGTTGATTTCTGCGGGGGAGCCGGCGCCTTCGATGACGACCACATCGTTGTCGGCGCGCAGGCTGTCCAGCGCCTCGGCGATCTGCGGCCAGACGCGGGCGCTGCGGCCGCGCCAGGGCAAGGCCGACAGCTCCTCGCTGACCCGGCCCAGCAGCACGACCTGGCTGCGCATGTCGGCCTCGGGCTTGAGCAGCAGCGGGTTCATGCGCACATCGGGCGCGCAGCCTGCCGCCAGGGCCTGCAGGTACTGTGCCGTGCCGATCTCGCCCCAGGCACCGCCCGGCGCGGAGACCACGCGCGCGTTGTTGCTCATGTTCTGCGCCTTGAAGGGCGCCACCTTGTAGCCCTGCGCGCGGTACCAGGCGCACAGCGCGGTGGCGACCCAGCTCTTGCCGGCACCGCTGCTGGTGCCCAGCACCATCACGCACAGCGCGGGGCGCTGGCCGGGCCTGGGCAGGGGCAGATTCACGGCAGCGGGCTCATTCGATTGCATGGTGTTTCTCCATTGGCTGCCAGGCGGCCAGCAAGGCGTTCTGGGATGCGGGCGCCAGCACGCCCATGCGCACGCAGCCGGGCAGGCCGAAGCTGTCGCAGTCGCGCAGCTTGATGCCCTGCGCGCGCAGTTGGGCCAGACGCGTCTGCATGGCGTCGCCCTGCTGGGCCTGCGGCCAGCGCGCCACAAAGTAATTGGCCTGCGAGCCGGGCAGTACCTGCCAGCCCAGGCGCTGCACCAGATCGAGCTGCTGCGCCTTCCAATCGCGCAGCCGTTGCAGGCTTTGCGCCAGCCATTGCCGGGTGGCCGGTGCGGTCCAGGCCGTGAGCATGGCCTCGCCATGGGCGCCCACGGGCCAGGATGGTGACAGGGCACGCAAGGCATCAATCTCGTCGTGCGGCACGGCTTCGGGCGCAATGGCGTAGGCCGCGCGCACGCCGGTCATGCCCAGGGCCTTGTTGGGGGTCCACATCTGCCAGGCATCGCGCACCTGGGAGGGCACGGCGGGTTCCATGCCCGGCTCCAGTCTGAGGGGGGCATAGGCGCAGTCGATCACGCGCCAGGTGCCGGGCGGTGCGGGCTCGCTCCACAGGGGCCAGACGTCTTCGGGCTGGCCCAGCGGGCTCGATGGCGCGCAGGCCCAGTGCAGGCCGGGGCCGGCTTCGGTGATGCCGTCGCGCGCAGCCAGGGGCAGGCGCCAGACCTGCGCCGCGTGGGCGTAGTCGCCGTAATGGTGGGCCGGCAGGCTGGCGACGGCCGCGCCTTCGCGCGCTGCATGCATGGTGATGCGGTGGATGAAGTCGCTGGCGCTGGCCGCGATGACGATGCGCCCGGCCGGCACGCCATGAAATTCCGCCAGGCGCGCACGCAGCACCGTGTACTGCGGGTCCGGGTACTGGGCCGCGTGGGCCTGGGCCAGCATGTCCAGCGCCTGCGGACAGGGTCCGAAGGCATTGCGGTTGGTGGAGAAATCGTGCGCGGGCACGCCCAGCGCATCCGTGCCACCGTGGGTGACTGGGATCGGTTTCATGGTGTCTTTCCTGCCATCGCCCATCCAAGGACCAGGGCGGCGGCCAGCGCTGCAGCCACCAGCATGGCGACCACGCGGCCCGCATGCGTCACGGCCTGCTGCAGCTCGGCCGCCTGCGGCACGCGGCCTGCGGGGTTGAGCACGTAGACGCCGGGCTTGCCCAGGCGCACGCCCAGCAGCCTTGCCATGGCGCCCATGGGCCAGCCGCCGTTGGGCGACGGGGTGATGCGCGCGTCCTGGCGCAGTGCACCCCAGCCCGGCCGCCGGCCAGCGGCCAGGCCGGACAAGGCCAGCAGCAAGGCGGTCAGGCGCGCCGGTATCCAGTTGAGCAGGTCATCGGCACGCGCCGTCCATTTGCCGGCCCATTGCCAGTGGCGCCGGTCATCGCCCTGCCCGCGCCAGCCCGGGTAGCCCCACATGGCATCGGCCGTGTTGGCAAAGCGGTAGAGGGCCGCGCCCGGCAGGCCGGCCACGGCAAACCAGAACAGCGGCGCCAGCACGGAGTCGCTGAGGTTCTCCGCCAGGGTTTCGATGGCGCTTTCGCGCACCTGGCCTGCATCCAGCTGCGCTGTGTCCCGGCTGACCAGCCAGGTCAGGCGCTCGCGGCCTGCGGGCAGGGATTGCTGCAGTGCGGCTTCCACGGCCAGCACCTCGTCGCGCAGCATGCGCCAGGACAAAAGCGGCTTGAGCAGCACGCCCAGCACCAGGGCGCCCAGCCACCATGGCATGGGCGGCAGCAGCCACTGGATGAACGCGTAGATGGCGAAGAACAGCAGAGCCAGCAGGTACCAGGCGATTGCGCCCAGCGCAAAGCGTGGCCAGTCGCGCACATGTTCTTCGCGGGGGGCAATTCTTCGCCCAACCGCAGCCAGCAGCCGGCCCATGGCGACCACGGGGTGCATCCACACGGGCGGCTCGCCCCAGAGCCGGTCGATCAGCAGGGCCACGGGAACGGCCAGCGCGGCGGCCAGGGCGTGGCGCGCCCAGGGTTCGGCTTGGACCTGGGCCTGCGGCTGCGACAGCGCCTGCCAGCACCACCACAGCGGGCTGAGCGCGGCGCCCAGCAGTTGCCAGGAAGGGCTGTCGCTCATGCCTGCGGTGGTGGGGCGGCGGCGCGCTGGCCCCAGAAGTCGTCGTAGAGCATGTCCTGCAGCGGTGCGCGGCTGGCCCACTTTTGCTGCTGCAGCATGGGCTCGGCATAGTAGGCCGACACGGGGCCCAGGCACAGCACGGCCAGCGGCCGGCTGCCCACGGGCATTTGCAGCAGCGCGGCCAGCACCTCGGGATCGAACAGCGAGACCCAGCCCAGCCCCAGCCCCTCGGCACGCGCGGCCAGCCACAGGTTCTGGATGGCACAGGCGGCCGAAGCCACGTCCATCTCGGGCAGAGTGCGCCGGCCGAAGACATGGGCCTCGCGCCCTGGCGGCATGGCCACGACCAGCACCTCGGCCGCATCCAGCACGCCCTGGACCTTGAGCTGCATGAAGTCTTCCTCGCGCTCGCCCAGCGCACGCGCGGTCTGCAGGCGTTCCTGCTCGATCACGTCATGGATCTCCTGGCGCAATTGCGCATCGCGCACGCGGATGAAGCGCCAGGGCTGCATGAAGCCGACGCTAGGCGCATGGTGGGCGGCGCGCAGCAGGCGCAGCAGCACCTCGGGCGCGACTTCGCCGCCACAGAAGTGGCGCATGTCGCGCCGCTCATGGATGGCGCGGTAGACGGCTGCCCGCTCGGCCTCGGCAAAGGGTTGGGCGGGAATGGTCTCTGGCGCCCGGGATTGCGTTTCGCTGCTCATGCCGCCATTGTCCGCCGCAGGCCGGGCCTGCGGGCGGCATCAGTCCTCAATACCACGCTGTGCTGGAATGCCGGCCTGGAAGGCGTGCTTGACCAGTTCCATGCGCGTGACGGTATCGGCCACGGCAATGATTTCCTCGGGGCAGCGGCGGCCCGTGAGCATGACGTGCACATGGCGCGGGCGGTCGGCCAGGGCCTGCAGCACAGGCTCCAGCGGCAGCCAGCCATAGATCAGCGGATAGGTGATTTCGTCGAGCACGACCAGGAAGTGATCACCCGAGAGGATGGCGGTGCGGGCGCGCTCCCAGCCCTCGCGCGCGATCTGGGCCGACCGCTCATGGTCCTGGCTCTTCCAGCTGAAGCCGTCGCCCAGGCCCTCGATGGGCATGCCCAGCTGCTCGAACATACGGTGCTCGCCAAAGCGCGCCGTGGGCACCTTCATGAACTGGAAGATCTTGACGGACTTGCCCCGGCCATGCGCGCGCAGGGCCAGGCCGAAGGCCGCCGTGCTCTTGCCCTTGCCGTCGCCGGTGTTCACCAGCACCAGGCCACGGCGTTCGCCTTCGGGCTTTTCATAGGGCTTTTCCGTCGGGGCCTGTTCGATCTGCATGGGTCTGTCATCCTCAAAAGTTGCACGCGCTGCGGCGGGCATGCGCCGCAGCGGAGCGCCACTTTAACCGAGGCGGACGCCCAGCCGGCGCTGCAGGGCACGCACGGCGCTGTCCACCGTGGTGAGCACGGGCAGGCCCGTGGCGGCCTCGCAGGCGGCGCGGGCACGCGCCATGCTGAACTGGGCCAGTGCAATGCGCGTGCAGCCACGCGCAGCCAGTGCCTTGGCCTGCTCGACCACCAGGCGGTCATGCGTGGCGGTGTCGCCCCGGTTGAGCGCGTCCATGGCGCCATCGGCCAGGGCGGGCACGAGTTCGATACCGGCCGGAAACTCCGGCGGCATGGACTGCAGCGTGGGCGCGAAGCTGGAGATCAAACCCAAGGCCCCCTGCTGGCCCTGCACGGCCTCCTCGATCATGGCCTCGTTGGGCTTGAGCACGGGCAGCGGCGCATGGCGCGCGGCCACGGCCTCGATGCAGGGGCCGAAGGCCGAGCAGGTGAACAAGATCCCCTGCGCGCCCGTGTCCACGGCGTACTGCGCAAGGCGCTGGAAGCGTTCGTGCATGGCGGCGTCCAGCCCGCGCCCGTTGCGCGCCAGGTCGGCCGAGAGGCTGTCGTCCAGCAGGTTCATGCGAACCGCCTCGGGCCAGTCGCGCGCAAAGGCTTCGTTGATGGGAGCGACGGAGTGGCTGAGGGCGTGGATGAGGGCGATGCGGGTCATGGATGCGTGCAATAAGTTCAGATGCCCTTGGACGAGGGATGGGCGAAGGCCTCGCGCGTCTCGGCGTTGAGCGGGTAGTTGATGTTGATGTTCCTGGGCGGGATGGGCGACATGAACCAGCGGTTGTAGAGCTTTTCCATCTCGCCGGACTGCATCATGCCCGTCACCACGCGGTCCACGATGGCCTTGAAGCCGGCATCGTCCTTGCGCAGCATCAGCGCCTGGTTCTCGGTGCGCAGGCTTTCGCCGGTGATCAGGTAGTCCTGCGGGTTCTTGGCATTGGCGATCTGGCCGGCGAGCAGGATGTCGTCCAGCACAAAGGCCTGGGCACGGCCGCTCTCCACCAGCATGAAGGAGTCCGAATGGTCCTTGCCCGAAAGGTTGGTGATGTCGAGGTTGCGGCCCCGGTCAGCCTCGCGCAGCAGGCGAAAGGACGTGGTGCCCGCCGTTGTCGCCACGGTCTTGCCCTGCAGGTCGGCGACGGAGCGCAGCCCCGAGTCCGCGCGCACCAGCATGCGCACGTTGTAGCGGAAGATATCCGGCGAGAAGGCCACCTGCTTTTGCCGCTCCACCAGGTTGGTGGTGGAGCCGCACTCCAGGTCCACCGTGCCGTTGGCCACCAGCGGGATGCGGTTGGCCGAGGTCACGGCCTGATAGCGCACCTGCAGTGCGGGCAGCTTGAGCTGGGCCTTGACCTCGTCCACGATGCGCCGGCAGATGTCCATGCTGTAGCCCACGGGCTTGAGATCGCCATCCAGATAGGAAAAACCGAACGAGGACTCGCGGTAGCCCAACGTGATGGCCCCGGCCTGCTGGATCTTGGCGAGCGTGCCGCTGTCCTGGGCATGGCTGGCGGCCAGCGGCAGCAGCGCGGCGATCAGGGCGCTGGTCACGGCCAGGGCCGTGCGCTTCAGGGTCGGGCGGGATGGGGTCATGGGGACACTCCTGTGGCGGGGTTGGGGAAAGCGTGGGAAAGCGTGGAAATGCGCGCAAGCGCAGGAACGGATCAGAGAACCTGGGCGAGTGCGGCCTCGATGGACTCGGCCAGGCGCGTGGCGATGGTCTGCAACTGTTCCCGCGTGGCGATGAAGGGCGGCGCCAGCAGCACGTGGTCGCCCGCACGGCCATCGGCCGTGCCGCCGCCGGGGTAGCACAGCAGGCCGCGCTGCATGGCTTCGGTCTTGATGCGGGCATTCAGCTTCAGGCCCGCATCGAAGGGCGCCTTGCTGGCGCGGTTGGCCACCAGCTCAACGCCCCAGAAGAAGCCGCGCCCGCGAATGTCGCCAACGTGCTCGCCCACGCGGCGGTGGCTGCCCAGGGCCTGCGCCAGCATCTGCCCGAAGGCTTCGCCATCGGTACGCACCTTGTCCAGCAGGCCGTCGCGCCGTATCACGCGCTGCACGGCCAGCGCCGCCGCGCAGGCCACCGGGTGGCCCAGGTAGGTATGGCCGTGCTGGAAGAAGCCGCTGCCGCGCGACATGGCATCCACGATGCGCCCCTGCGCCAGCACCGCGCCCACGGGCTGGTAGCCGCCGCCCAGGCCCTTGGCCACGGTGATCAGGTCGGGCACCACGCCTTCCTGCTCGCAGGCATGCAGGGTGCCCGTGCGGCCCATGCCGCACATGACCTCGTCCAGGATGAGCAGCACGCCGTGGCGGTCGCACACCTCGCGC
>Ga0209370_1001878_pt1 | contig 16935 bp, 15 predicted proteins | sample AgamicAtPrz_FD_187164 | JGI IMG/M metagenome (GOLD analysis project Ga0209370, IMG submission 187164) | Agave microbial communities from Guanajuato, Mexico - At.P.rz (SPAdes) (version 2) | ecosystem: Host-associated > Plants > Phyllosphere > Phylloplane/Leaf | place: Guanajuato, Mexico... | reverse complement strand
TTCGCCATCGCTCCTCCACCAAAGGCATATCATATTTGCATAGCTGCTGCTAAAACAGATATTTCTGTGAATCGATTTGGTGTGGCTAAATGGGTACAACAGTACAGGAGAATTGTTATGCCACGTCCGTTAGACACCACTGAATCTGCTCTTAACGCTACCCATCTGCTGCCGCTGGCGCAGCGCTACAGCGGTCCGTTCTGGGCCTATGACGCCGCCATTATTCAGCAGCGTATTGCGCAGCTCAGCCAGTTTGATGTGGTGCGCTTTGCGCAGAAAGCCTGCTCAAACATTCATATTCTGCGCCTGATGCGTCAGGCCGGGGTGAAAGTCGATTCCGTCTCGCTGGGTGAAATTGAACGTGCGCTGGCGGCGGGGTTTGAGCCGGGCGGTGGGGACATTGTGTTTACGGCGGACCTGCTGGATCTGCCGACGCTTCAGCGCGTAGCTGAGCTGCAGGTACCGGTAAACGCCGGTTCGGTAGATATGCTGCACCAGCTGGGCGCGCGTTCGCCGGGCCATAAAGTGTGGCTGCGTATCAATCCTGGCTTTGGACACGGTCACAGCCAGAAAACCAACACCGGCGGCGAAAACAGCAAGCACGGCATCTGGTATGGCGATCTGCCGCTGGCGCTGGCTGCGATTCAGCAGTACGGTCTGCAGCTGGTGGGGCTGCACATGCATATCGGCTCCGGCGTGGATTATGCGCATCTGCAGCAGGTGTGTGACGCCATGGTCGATCAGGTGATTGCGTTTGGTCAGGATCTCAGCGCCATCTCAGCTGGCGGCGGTCTCTCTGTTCCCTATCATTTTGGTGAAGAGGCGATCGATACCGATCACTACTTTGGCCTCTGGAGCCGCGCGCGCGATCGCATTGCCGACCACCTCGGGCATCCGGTAAAGCTGGAAATTGAGCCGGGACGCTTCCTGGTGGCTGAATCGGGCGTACTGGTTTCACAGGTACGGGCGGTTAAAGCGATGGGCAGTCGCCACTTTGTGCTGGTTGATGCAGGCTTCAGCGATCTGATGCGTCCGGCTATGTATGGCAGCTATCACCATATTTCAGTGCTGCCAGCCGATGGCCGCGCGCCGGAGGCAGCCACGCAGGAGAGCGTGGTGGCCGGGCCGCTGTGCGAATCAGGCGATGTGTTTACCCAGCAGGAGGGTGGTAAGGTGGAGACCCGCGCGCTGCCTGCGGTGCAGCCGGGCGACTATCTGGTCTTTCACGATACCGGTGCTTACGGCGCGTCCATGTCCTCTAACTACAACAGCCGCCCGCTGATCCCGGAAGTGCTGTTTGAAAACGGCAGCGTGCGTGAGATCCGCCGCGCGCAGACGATTCAGGAGCTGCTGGCGCTGGAGCTGAACTGATGCAGATTGTGCCACTCAGCAGCTTGCCGCATCACGCCAGTCAGATAACCGACTGGCTGTGGCAGGCGTTTGGCGATGGCACGACGCGTGAGTTCTATCACAGTGTCGTGCGCAGCAGCCTGAACGGTGCCGATCTGCCGGTGACGTTTGTCGCACTGGACGCGCACGATATTCCGCTGGGCACTATTGGTTTCTGGCGCTGCGATCTGATCAGCCGTCAGGATCTCTGGCCGTGGGCGGCAGCGCTCTATGTCGATCCCGCTTCACGCGGTCAGGGCGTGAGCGAGGCGCTGCAGCAGCACGTGATCGATTTCGCGCGCGATCGCGGTCACGCGCGTATCTGGCTCTGGTCAACGTTTGCCGGTTACTACGAGCGGCACGGCTGGGAGTATGTCTGCGAAGCGCTGGAGTTTCCCGCCGAGCGGGTGAGGGTGTATAAGCAGGATCTGTGACGGGAGCTGGTTCCGTTCGCCACGGGGGCCGGTTCCGTTCGCCGTCAGCTGTGGCAGCAGCCTGTGCTCCGGCCCGGCGATGCTGCCCCGGGGCCGGTTCCGTTCGCCGTCAGCTGCGGGGCGCAGATTAAGCGCCGGTTCCGTTCGCCGTCAGCTGCGGCGGCAGCCTCCGCCCCGGCACGGCGATGCTGCCCCGGGACCGGTTCCGTTCGCTGTCAGCTGCGGGGCGCAGATTAAGCGCCGGTTCCGTTCGCCGTCAGCTGCGGCGGCAGCCTGTGCCCTGGCGCGGCGGCCGGGCAGAGGACGCCTGGCCGCGCCCTCTGCACTCCCCGGCCCTGCGCCAGCCCCGTCCGCCGCTGCGCGGTTCCCTCGCTCACGCCCGCTTCCCGGGGACCGGGCGCCATTCGCTCCTGCTCACCGCGCCCTTTCGCCGACGTCCTGTCGGCTCATCCCGGAATCGCGCCCTCCCTCGGCGGACCCGGATGGCGCTTCCCCCGGCTGATTGTCTTTTTTCTTTATGTTGTTTTTTCATGGCTGGCAGTTCTGCGCCTGAACTTCAGGCTTCGCCACTTTTAAGATTGGAAAATGAATTTACAGGGGGGAGAGGGGGCGCTATCCGCAGCGCCGGGCGCAGAGTGACGGCCAGGGCGAGCCGGCAGGACGCCGGCGAGAGCGCGGGTTGAGCAGGAGCGAATCCGCGCGGTCCGTTAAGGCCGGAGGGATAAGCCCGGGAATTCGCGAGGACGGCGCGGGGCGCGGATTGCTAAGGGGCGCGCCCACCCGCCCCTTAGCCCGTCCGCGTGCGGAGATGTCGCTGAAACTGCCAGAAACCTGGCGGGCGGAACCCCTCAGTGCCGCGCACTGCCGCATCCAGCTCCGCGCTGCTTAGCACACAGCCCTGCCCTGGCGGGCGAAACCCCTCCGGTGCCGCGCGCTGCCGCATCCAGCCCCGCGCTGCTTAGCGCCCAGCCCAAAAACAAAAAAGCCCCCGGCTGGAGGCTTTTGTCTTACTTACCGGCGACACCCGCCGCTGCATAGCGTTTTACGACAACATCTGAATTGCCAGCGCGTAGAGGCGCTGATGATCATCGTCACTGACTGGCTCTTCTTCCGCATAACAGGCGATCATTGAGCTGACTTTATCAGAAGATAAAGCTTCTCCATGAAGGTGCAGCGTTAATACGGCGCGGCCGACGATTTTCAGAATGTCTTCGCTATGTCCCTGGAGACTATGACTCAATGAAATTGACCTCTGAAGTAAATTCGTTCGCCAAATGGCGCGCTCAATATAGATCAGAACAACAAGGGTTTTTAATCAGAATTTCCTTATGCTGCGTAATATATAAGCCCGACCCGGGGAAAACTTATCTTAAGTTACCGCTGAAAAACGCGCTAAAAGCGTTAATCTCCTTATTTGCTGAGTGATTTTTATACACCCAAGGATCGTTACGGATAACAACTTATTAAAACTTTGCAACAATAAGCATCATAATGCGGAACAGGATTTTGTTCTCTCTCCGGCCCTATGCATCAGGCGAATTACCGTTGCTGCCCGCGTGGCTTTCTGCCAGACTGGCCGCGTTATCTTCCCTCCTATCTGAGACATCTTTGTGACTGCTTTTTCAACCCTGACGCAACTGCCCGCCAGCCAGCTCGACAACCTGCGCGATATGGGCTTTGATGCGATGACGCCTATCCAGGCAGCGTCGCTTCCCGCCATACTTGCCGGCCTCGATGTGCGTGCGCAGGCGAAGACCGGCAGCGGCAAAACTGCTGCGTTCGGTATCGGCCTGCTTAATCGTATCGACAACAGCCAGTTTCATACCCAGGCGCTGGTGCTCTGCCCGACGCGTGAACTGGCTGAACAGGTCAGCAATGTGCTGCGTCAGCTGGCACGTTTTACGCGCAATATTAAAATTCTCACGCTGTGTGGCGGCCAGCCGATGAGCGCACAGCGCGATTCGCTGGTGCATGCCCCGCACATCGTCGTCGGCACGCCAGGCCGACTGCTGGATCACCTTAAGCGCGACAATCTCGATCTCAGCCAGCTGCAGACGCTGGTGCTCGACGAAGCCGACCGCATGCTGGAGATGGGTTTCCGCGACGATATGGAAGCGATTATTGGCTTCACGCCCGCGGCACGGCAGACGCTACTTTTCTCCGCCACCTGGCCTGACACCATTGCCAGCCTGAGCCAGCGCTTTCAGCGCGACGCGCTGGCGGTTGCAACGGAAACCGAAGCGGAGCTGCCTGCGATTGAGCAGCAGTTTATCGAAGCGAGCGCAGGCGAGCGCGTTAACCTGCTGTGCGCCCTGCTGAGTCAGCACCAGCCCGCCTCCTGCGTGGTGTTCTGCAACACCAAACGCGAGTGCGATGATATTGCCGCTGCGCTGAACGATCGCGATATCAGCGCGCTGGCGCTGCATGGCGATCTGGAACAGCGCGATCGTGAGCGCGTGCTGATCCGCTTTGCTAACGGCAGCAGCCGCGTCCTGATCGCGACCGACGTAGCCGCACGCGGTCTGGATATCAAATCGCTGGCGCTGGTAGTCAACCTTGAGCTGGCGTGGGATCCAGAAGTGCACCTGCACCGCATTGGTCGCACCGGGCGAGCGGGTGAAAAAGGGCTCGCGGTGAGCTTTGTGGCACCTGACGGCATGGCTCGCGCCCATGCGCTGGAGGATTACCTGCAGCAGAAACTTAACTGGGTGGCGGCCGCTACCTTAAAAGGCAGAGCGGCACAGGCGCTTCCTGCGGCCATGATGACACTCTGTATTGATGGCGGACGCAAAGCAAAAATCCGTCCGGGTGATATCCTGGGCGCGCTGACAGGCGAAGCGGGCTTCAGCGCCGATCAGATCGGTAAAATTGACCTGACACCGTCGCACGCCTATGTCGCTATTGCGGCAGCGCAGGCGAAAAAAGCGCTGATCAGGCTCAAAGAGGGCAAAATCAAAGGGAAAAGCGTACGCGCGATTCTCCTGAAATAGTATGGCCATAGCGTGAGGGCGATCGCGCCCTTGCGCTAAATCTTCCCCTTCTCCCTTCATTTTTCGCGCGCCCTGCCGATAAGTTAATCATGGCACTTCCGCCCTCTCCCTGCTCCGCCCAGATTCTGTCCCGAGGCCATGATGGATAATTTTCAGAAAGAGATCGACGAACGCGCAAACCTGGCGCTGTCCAACAAATTTGAACTGCTGCTGTTTCGGCTGGGTTCCGATCGGCTGAAAGGCAAATCTGAGCTGTATGGCATCAACGTGTTCAAGCTGCGCGAAATTGTGCCGATGCCGGCGATTACGCGCGCGGCCGGTATGAACTCGCCGCTGCTGGGTATGGCCAGTATCCGGGGGCAGTTTATTCCGGTTATCGATCTGCCGGCCGTAACCGGCTGCAAGCCGGAAACCGGTCTGAATCTGCTGCTGGTTACTGAATATGCGCGCAGTACTCAGGCGTTCGCGGTGGAGTCGGTAGAGAATATTGTGCGTCTCGACTGGAGTCAGGTGCATACCGCAGAAGCGGGGATCAGCAGCCGCAATATCACCAGTATCGCCTGTCTTGACAGCGATGGCGAAAGCAACAATCTGGCGCTGGTACTCGACGTAGAGCAGATCCTCTATGACATTATTCCTTCGGTGCGCGGCGTTGAGCCTGACGCGAAGACCGCGAAAAACTTTAACCTGAAGCCGGGCGCAGTCGCTATCGTGGCGGAAGATTCTAAAGTGGCCCGCCAGCTGCTCGAACAGGGACTGAAAAGCATGGGTATTCCGGCCCTGATGCACAATACCGGCCTGGAAGCGTGGATAAAAATCAACGAAATGAAGAAAGAAGCGCAGGCCAGCGGCGAATCGATTCACGATAGAATCGCCCTGGTTCTGACCGATCTGGAGATGCCGGAGATGGATGGCTTCACGCTGACGCGTAATATCAAGCGTGATGACACACTGCGCCATATACCGGTCGTCATCCACTCTTCGCTTTCCGGCAGCGCCAATGAAGATCACGTGCGTAAAGTGGGCGCCGATGGTTATGTGGCAAAATTCGAGATCAATGAGCTCTCCAGTGCCATTTTCAGCGTGCTGGAAAAACAGCGCTAAATCCGCCCTGTTCCCCCTTCCCTTTAAGGCGCGACTATCGCGCCTTTTTTATTGCGGCTATTCCTTCCGCCCTGAAACAGTACCGCTTATTTACCATCATTTAGTACTGCTAACCGATCTTCGCTACCGCGCGCAAAAATTAAAGTAAATATATTAGTTACCGATAACTGTTGCGCCTGCGCTGGCGTTTTCAGGGATAACCTGCGCAGACAGATTTCCATTTTTCTTTTAAAAACAGTCTTTCGCAGCAAATTAATCATTTGCTGACGCATCCTATTACTGTCTGATTTCTGGCAAACAGGGAGAACCAATGTTGAGCATCAAGAATATGAAAGTCGGGGTACGCCTGGGCATCGCCTTTGGCCTGGTCGTGGCCCTGTTAATGGTGGTGGGCGTTACGTCGTGGCTGAAAATCAGCAATATTAAAACCGGCATTACCTCCATTGTAGAAGATCGTTTTGTTAAGGTTCGCCTCGGCTTCGACGTGCGCGATGGCGTGAATGACCAGATAAAATATCTGCGCGGTATCGTGATTGATACCACCCGACCGGAAAATAACGTTAAACGCTTTGCTCAGCTTGCGGATGCGACGGCGCAGACCAACAGCGCGATGAAAAAAATTGAGGCCATTCAGGTTACGCCGGTAGGTAAAAAGAAAATTGCCGGATTACTTGCCGCCAGCAAACTGTTTGAACAGCAAAAAAATGATGTGCTGGCGCTGGTGCGGGACGGCAAGACAGATGAAGCCAGCAACTACGTGCTGAAGAAGATTACCCAGACGCAAAACACCTTTTTGCTCAGCGCGGCCGCTTTTGCCGACTCTCAGGCCAGCCAGCTGCATCAGGAGGGAGTAGGCATCATCAAAGATGGCACCACGGCGATTCAGGTTTCCGTTATTTTTACGGCTATCGCCATCGCGGCTGCCGTGCTGCTGGGCCTGCTGCTGACCCGTTCCATCGTGCGTCCGCTCAATGAAGCTGTCGCCGTCGCCAGCAAAGTTGCCGCCGGCGATCTCAGCTCGCGCATAACGGTCCGCAGTAAAGATGAAACCGGCGTGCTGATGCAGGCGCTGCAGACCATGAATGACAATCTGATGACCATCGTCTCTAACGTGCGCGCCGGCTCCGATACCATCGCCGTCGCCTCTAATCAGATCTCCAGCGGCAATATCGATCTCTCTTCGCGCACCGAGCAGCAGGCGAGCTCGCTGGAGGAGACCGCTTCCGCGATGGAGCAGATGACCGCGACCGTGAAACACAACGCCGACAACGCGCGCGAAGCGAACTCGCTGGTATCAAAAACCTCTGAGGTGGCTAAAGAGGGTGGCGTGGTGATGGAGCAGGTTATCGATAAAATGGAGGCGATTACTTACTCCTCGAAGAAGATTGTCGATATTATCAGCGTCATCGACTCTATCGCTTTCCAGACCAATATTCTGTCGCTTAACGCCGCCGTTGAGGCAGCGCGTGCCGGCGAACAGGGACGCGGCTTTGCCGTGGTGGCATCGGAAGTGCGTAACCTGGCCCAGCGCTCCGCCTCTGCCGCTAAAGAGATTAAAGTCCTGATTGAAGATTCCGTGACCAAAGTCGATGAAGGCAGCCGCCTGGTGACGCACGCCGGCTCTACCATAAGTGAAGTCGTCAGCAGCGTGCAGAGCGTGGCTGAGATTATGAGCGAAATTACCATTGCCAGCAGCGAACAGAGCAGCGGCATTGGTGAGATTAATCAGGCTATTACGCAAATGGAAGCGGTGACGCAGCAGAATGCCTCGCTGGTGCAGGAAGCATCTGCCGCCTCGCAGGCGCTGCAGGAGCAGGCCGATCGGCTGGCGCAGTCGATGAGCGTGTTTAAAACCGCGCTAGCGTAATGCCCACGGCCGGGCCGCCAGTGACGGCGACCCGGCTGCGGTCAGTTGAACAGCGACCAGGCGACAGAAGAGATCGCCAGCAGTCCGATAATTACCACAAAGAGGTTGCTGATTTTCCCGCTGTACTGGCGCATTGCCGGCACTTTCTGAATCGCATACATCGGCATCAAAAACAGGATCGCCGCGATAACCGGCCCGCCCAGCGTTTCAATCATGCCAAGAATACTGGGGTTCAGCGTGGCCACCAGCCAGGTGGTCAGCAGCATAAACAGCGTGGTCAGCCGGTTCAGCCTCTGCGGCGCGATCGCTTTACCCCGGCTGCGCAGCGATTTGGTGACGATGCCGTTAAAGCCTTCGCGCGCCCCCAGATAGTGACCCAGAAACGATTTTGTGATCGCGACCATCGCGACAATCGGACCCAGCCAGGCGATCATCGGCACCTGAAAATGGTTAGCCAGATAAGAAAGAATGGTAATGTTCTGCGCTTTGGCCGCCTGCAGATCGGCTGGCGACAGGCTCAGCACGCAGCTGAACACAAAAAACATCACCGTGACCACCATCATCAGATGCGCGCTGGCCAGTATGCGCGAGCAGCGTTTTTCCGCACCGGCGCCATACTCGTCGCGTTTTGCGACGGCAAACGACGAGATAATCGGCGAATGGTTGAATGAAAAAACCATTACCGGAATCGCCAGCCACAGCGTCATCCACAGATTGCCGCTGCCCGTTGCCTCGCTAAACGACAGCGTTTGCAGCGCGGCGCCGTGCCAGTGCGGAACCAGCCAGGCGGCCAGCAGCATCAGGACGGCAACAAACGGAAAGACCAGAATACTCATCGCCTTCACGATCATCTGCTCGCCAAAGCGCACGATAACCATCATGCCGCTGATCAGCAGCAGCGACAGCAGCGCGCGCGGCGGCGACACCAGGCCAAGCTGATGCACAATAAAACTGTCTACGGTATTGGTGATGGCCACGCTGTACATCAGCAGAATAGGATAGATAGCAAAAAAGTAGAGCAGCGTGATGATTTTACCCGCCCCGCTGCCAAAGTGCTCTTCCACCACGTCAGTGATATCTTCGCCCGGATTTTTACCCGAGAGGACGAAACGGGTCAGCGCGCGGTGCGCATAAAAGGTCATCGGGAACGCTAGCAGGGCCATGATCAGCAGCGGCAGCAGCCCGCCCGCGCCGGCGTTAATCGGCAGAAACAGCACTCCGGCACCAATTGCCGTACCATACAGACCCAGCATCCACACCGTGTCACTCTTGCTCCAGCCCCTGGCCGCTCTGGCGGTTGCCAGCGTGCTGGTTTGTGAGTTGTTCATCACTCTCTCCAGAATCATCATTATTGCAGCCGGTTTCCGGCTCTCTGTTCACGGTCAGCCGCTGCGGACTGCCGTTTAACCGCGCTCATGCTATACGTTTTTGTCACCGTGCGGGGGGCACAACGCAAGATACGCGTCACAAAAGCAGCAAAAATGCGCAGGCTGGTAAATTTATGCTTTAAAAATGCACAAAACCGGCGCGCAATCGATTGCCTGGCGTTATTTGACCTGAGTCACAAAAATTGTGCAAGTGAAGGTGGTAACGGGTAAGTAAAAGCAGCGGTCTCTCCCGGCTGCTGCCCTCTTCTGCCAGAGACAGAGATCGGAGGGCAACGCCGGGAGGGTCAGGGATCAGAATGCGCGCATTCTGTATAACGCATAGAGGAAATAGTACGCTGTGAGTGAGTTCAGATTCATAATCATGTACTTCAGTTTTTCATTTTTATTCAGCAGCGTGAAGATACCTTTTGAGTATTTTCCGCGCTTTATCTGTTCTATTTCTGTTGCGATATCTGCCGGTGAAAAGGAAGCGTGATACATGGCAGTGACAATCTGCATATCCAGCGCCAGCACGCGCTTTGAGATCCCTTTCAGAAAGTGGTCCAGTTCGCTGGCCTGATATTTATCGACGATGGTGTCATACAGCGCGGTCAGCGACTGCTTACGCACCTTTAATTCACTGTACTGTACCTTCTGCTTGGAGAGCGACCCGCTGGTATCTTCATAGTGATAGGCCGCGTTAGGCGTAATCAGGAAGTTGCTGATGCAGCTGAAATATTTCAGGTTAAACAGCAGATCTTCACTCATTGAGATCCCCTCAAGAAAACGCAGGTTCAGGGATTCAATAATCTCCCGGCGGTAGCATTTATTATGCAGATAGCCGATGTTGTCGCTGATCTCCAGCTCGCCCAGCACATAAGGGATATCGTGCTGGCTGAAAAAGCCCGCCTGCGACACCTTGCCAATGCGATCGTCATTCAGGTGGCCGACCATCAGGTCTACGGTTTCAGCCGGCCAGGCGTTGAGATTCTGCTTAAAACTCATCAGGAAATTGTCATCGACCCAGTCGTCGGCATCCAGGAAGAGCACGTAGTCGCCGCGCGCCTTTAACAGCCCGGTATTACGTGCAGCGCTGACGCCGGCGTTGATCTGCTCCAGCACGGTTATCTGCGGATAGCTGGCAAACTCAGACAGAATCTGCGCGCTGTTATCGCGGCTGCCGTCGTTAACCACCACCACTTCATAACTGCTGAACGTCTGGTTCAAAACGCTCAGCAGCGTGCGCCGGATGGTATTTTGTGAGTTATAAACGGGAATGATGATACTGAAGAGCGGATTGTCATTCATGATAAACTCTCTTTGCTGTCTGAGGTTTTGTAATTGCTAAATAACTGCCATAGCTTCCTGGGGTTGAAAAAAACCTGGTGGATCCGCGCCACGGGTTGCGCGGTGAAAAAATAATTAAGCAGGGAGAAGGAGACGAATTCGGTAATCACCACGCTCAGTGCAGCACCGGTCAGGCCGTAATGCGGCACCAGCAGCAGCGAAGAGATCAGGCAAATAACCAGCACCGCGAAGGTCTTTTTGATCAGAAAGCGGTAGCCGTTATATTTCACAATGAAGCGGTCCATCACGCTGCTCAGCACACCGCACATCGCGCCCACGCTCAGCAGCAGCGTCGGGGCTACCGCATCCAGATAGGCAGCGCCATAAAAATGGCCAATAAACCAGCCTGACAGCAGCCAGATCGCCACAATCACCAGCGCGGAGACGCCAATCACCAGCAGATGCAGCTGCTGCGCTTTGACGATCGCCCGTTCGCGGTTGCGCTCGGCGAAGAAAGCGGGATAAAACGACGCCAGCAGCGCGGCCGGTAAAAATACCCACGCCGTGGAGAGCGTCAGCGCCACAGAGAAAATGCCCGCCTCTTTTACGCCGAGGAAGTAAGAGACGCTTACCTGGTTGACGCGCGTATAGATGCCGACCGCAATGGCCGAGATAACCAGCGACATGCCTGATGCCACCATATAGCGCGAATATTGCTTCAGCTGACGCAGCGCCGGCAGCGGTTCATGGCGGTGCTGGCGCGTAAAGAGCGCGAGCTTAATGACAAAGGGAATAAAGGTGGCAAGCACAATCGGGATCGCCAGGTAGTGCGGATCCAGCTCCAGCCAGGAGATAAGGAATCGCACCGAGAGGCTGATCGCCAGCCCGATAACGTTAGCGATCACATTGAGACGGGCATTGAGCATCGCCTCGTTGTAGATGTTAACCAGATCGAGCGCCGAGAAAAGGCAGGCCAGCGCAGCGGCACAGATAAAGACCACCGCATCCGGGCTCCACTCCGCTTTCATGATCAGCATGCCGCTGATTGCCAGGACGCTATAGACGCCCAGCACCAGCAGGCCGGCAGCCATCATCAGACGAATACCCGAACGGTGGTTCTGCGCAATGCGCTTCAGCAATATGACATCGCTGCCCATTACCGCGATGCTCTGCAAAAACTGAAAAATCAGCATCGAGAGTGAGATAATGCCGAAGGTGGTCGGGCCGACATATTTGGCGACGTAAGAGGTCACAAAAATCAGGCCAAAAACGGCGATCAGCTTTTCAGCGATCATCCACATTGAGTTTCTGAGTTTTTCTTTCATTCCGGTTCCCCTTACGCTTTACGCGCCAGGCGGCGCAGCTGTGAAACGCCGCGCGGGCTGACAAAAAAGAGGGTGAAATAGAGGCTCCAGGGATTCAGCATCGGGCCGGACGAGAGATAAGCGCGGAAACTGCGGCGATAAAGCGCAATATAATCTTCAATAAAGGCGCCGCTGAATTCACGGCTGTTGAGCCCTTTGCTGATATAGGAAGAGGTGACCTTGAGCACGAGATGGTAGTAGTAGCGATGGTGCTGCCGGGTCATAAACGCCTTCATCCGGCCAAACGAACGCGCAAAGGAGAAGTGCTTTTCCCGCAGCGCCGAACGGGTGGCGGAGTTGTCCGACTTCACGTAGTGGTAGACCACGCGTTCGGTGACGATTACCTGCTGGTTCTGCAGCAGATAGAGGTAGTTCATCACAAACAGCAGATCTTCGAAGTTGAAGATCTCCTCGTTAAAGCGCAGCTGATGCTGCCGGATAACGTCCGCGCGAAATACCTTGTCGCAGATGCCGTGACGGGGATGGAAATAGAGCACGTCGTTGACCGCTGCCGCCGCGCTCATCTGCCGCGATGCGTCACGGTTGGCAGGCTGATCCAGCGGCTCACCGGCAGGCGTAAAATGCTGCGACTCGCCGATACACATGCCGATATTTTCCTGCATCAGCCTGGCCCAGGTGGCAAAGGCGTCGTGCGGCAAAAAATCATCAGCGTCTAAAAAACAGATAAATTTACCGCGTGCGCTGCGCAGCCCCTGATTACGTGCCGCAGAGACGCCCATATTGGACTGTTCAATGATGTGAAACTGCGGATGGTGCGCAAACCGCTCAAGAATGGCCTGCGACGTATCCGTTGAGCCATCATTGATAAAAATCGCTTCAAAGCGCATTTCCGTCTGCTGCAGCAGACTATTAATGCTTCTTTCCAGATAAGCAGCCGCGTTATACACCGGCACAATGACGCTCAGTAACACGTCGTTTACGGGATTTTGCATGAGACCTCAGAACTCGTTTTGTCAGTATTAATAAGGCGAACGCAGCGGCGTTAAACATTGACGTTCAGATAACGCGCGTGCCTGATGGCATATTCCTGCGTCCGGCTTAACTGTATTCCGGATTTTTTTCGGAGTTTCCTCAGTAAGGAATTCCGCTAATTAAATAAACGAATACTCAATGTAATAATAAGAATTTCGCCAGCGCTGCACGCCAGAACTATTTATTATTCGTTTGTAAATGCATACCGCTGACGACGCGCAGCTGCCTGCGCTTCACCCTGCAATCCGGCTGGATGGCGGGCAAAGAGTGGCGGCTTTAGCGTTAGCTGGATATCATTCTTTATCAATAAGTTATCAGCGACTGACCTGCCGCACTCTGCGGCGCGACGTCGCGCAAATCGTTTTACCGACCTTTCAGCGGCCTTAACGTAACGTGTGGCAACATTAATGATATGTGCTGTGCGCCCTGCTCTTTTATTATTCCGCTGCGTCTGTTGCGCTGCGTGAGAAGCAGGAGGCGTTAATCCAGTATGGCTATCGCAGCCATACTGCAATGGGCTTCAGGCCCTTAAAATGCGATCTGTTTCAAAACTTTAAACGGCATTCTCTCTGCTGAACCAGCCAGGGTCAATGGGGAGGCCAGAAAAACAGAATTTACGCAGCGATCCTGCCGTTAATTAAAATGCAGATTGATTAGCTTTAATAAAGGAATATTACGCTGACTGATAAGATAAACGCGTAAAGGTCACCAGGATTAATATCAGTAAAAAAAGATCGCGATTCCGCTGTAAATCACAGCACCGCAGCGCCACAGCGACTTAGGTCAAATAATGGTTAAAATAAAATCACTTTCTGCCGATAACGCTATCAACAGAACAACCGGTGAGCCAGTAAATGATTTCCCTGCAAACCAACCTTTCTGCCCTCAACGCGGTGCAGAACACAAACAAAAGCCAGTCAGCGCTGGGAACAGCGATACGTAATCTCTCTTCCGGGATGCGTATCAATAGCGCAAGTGATGATGCGGCAGGCCAGGCGATAGCCAACCGGATGCAGAGTCAGCAGCGCGGTTTGCAGCAGGCGCAGCGCAACGCAGGCGATGGGCTGTCGCTGGTAAATACCACTGCCGGCGCTCTGGATGAGATCAATAACCGCGTTCAGCGGATCCGGCAGCTGGCGGTACAGGGACTGAACGGTACCCTTTCGCAGAGTGACGCCGATTCCATTCAGGGAGAGATCAACCTTAACCTGAAAGAGATTGATCGCCTGAACAGCACGGCTGCGTTTAATGGCATCAAAACGCTCGACGGCAGCGCCGGACAAATCGGTTTTCAGGTTGGTGCCAACGATCGTGAAAAGATTATGCTGGACCTTTCCGCGCCGGGCTTTAGCGTCGGTGCGCTGGGATTGAAAGATCTGGTGATTGGTGGCATCAGCGGCAAAGTGACGCCGGTTAACCGCGTAACCGGCCTTGCCACCAATATGAATTTCACCAATCCGGCTATTACCGTGACCTATACGCCTTCGTCAGGCGCGCCGCAGCTGATGCGCAGCAGCGCAGATAACCGCCAGTATGTGCAGAGCACCGGCGCTGACGGCAAGCCGGTATACTATCTGGCGGCGGTAAGCGCCCGCTGGGACACCGCTAACGCCGCCGGAACGGTGGCCATCAGCCGCGCCACATCCGCCCCGCTCTACAGCAGCGTAAACACCATAGCGGCGCGTGCTATTCCGGCCGTTAATTTTCAGCAATCGGATGGCACTGCGCTTGCCGCTACGCCTCCGGCGCACCTGACCGTTGATAACGGCAGCTATTATGTTGAGCAAGGCGGTCTCTATCACGCTGCCACGCTGGACTTTGGCAGCAGCGGAAATGTTATTGCGCAGGTCACCAGCGCCCCGACAAAAAGCAGCGCCGATTTTGCTACGCCACCGGCTGCTGTAACGCAAACGCCCGCTATCGATACCAGCAGCGCCACGCTCAGCTTTACGGATGCCAGCGGAAATAGCCTGAGTAATGCGCGACTGCTGCAGAGCGGTTCACAGTACGTGATGGAAGTTGATAACGGCGGCGGTAATTATCAATATTTTAACGCAGCGGTGGCCGCACATACTGACGAGAACGGCAGCAGCTCGCTGGCTATCAGCGCGGTCAGCATCAGCGCTACCAACAGTTTTAGCAGCGTAAACAGCGTAACCGGTACGGCTTACGTCACGCTGGACCCGGCAACCGTTGAGTTGCGCTATACCGACGTTTCAGGCCAGAGCGCCAGCGACGTGCTGCGGCTGGACGCTGACGGCAACTACTATATGGATGCGCCGGATATCGGCATTGATAAAACAGCGACCTTTGTGACCCACGACAGCAGCGGCAGTATCATGCTGAAAACGCTGCAGGGCACCGGTGATATTCAGATCTATTTTCAGGCGGGCATCTCTTCAACCACTGATGCCTCAACCAATCTGACGACGATGCGTGTTTCAGAGATGGGCGATGAGATCCGCCTGAAGCACCCGGACGATCCGCTGGCAACGCTGGATCGCGCCCTGGCGCTGATTGACAGCCGGCGCAGCCAGCTCGGTGCGCTTGCCAACCGGCTGGAGTCGGCGCAGCGGCTGCAGAGCCAGAGCACAACCGATTACGCAACAGCCCGCTCGCGTATTGAAGACGCTGACTATGCGCAGGAAGTGTCAGCGATGGCGCGTCAGCAAATTCTGCAGCAGGCCGGTAACTCCGTGCTGGCAAAGGCGCAGCAGGAACCGCAGCAGGTGCTTAAGCTGCTGCAGGGGTAAGGGGCAACCGCCCCTTTTATTCGTCAGCCGGGGCGATACTGATAATATCGAACTTCGCCACGCCATCTACGCCGGTGCCGGGAGTTTTCATCATCGCAAGATCCTGCAGCACCGCTTCATGCGCCTCTTCATCTGAAGGCTCATTTTCGCTCTCCAGTATCACCTCTTCGCGCTTTTTAACGTCGCCATCCTGATGTTCATAGGTCACTTTGTATCGGGTACTCATTGCGCATTCTCCTTTTCGGGTGGAACGCTAAGTCTGGTCAACGGACGGGAATACGTCCAGCCGGGGTCTGCCGGAGGCTGTGTTATGCAGATGCTGAAAGGAGCAGGAGAAAATGATCGATAAGAGATGGAGTTTACTGGTGCGGAAACACGAATGAAACAAACCCATTCAAGAAACTGATATTGTTATATTTTTTAAATTTTTGCAGATACCCCAAATATACCCCCAGATGTTTTTCCGTCACGCCCAAATGGTTAGCTTGAAGTTGCATGATTACTGGTTTTTTGGCGATACGTTCTTCCATTGGGTACACCCATGTGTACATGGCATTTTAAAGTGCTCTGGTTTTTGAGCGTCAACTAAGACCTATGATTTATAAGTTTGGTATAAAGCCCTCTATCCTCAATGTAGTGATCACTCCCCGGATGAGAAATGTGTTCGAAAACTTAGCTGTGTATGTCCTTGCGCCTTCTTCTATAGGTTGAAGCATCCCGCGCTCGATCAGCTTACCAATCTGATAAGTTATCTGCGGCCCTTTAAGCTCTGGGAGAACATTCTTCAAATCGCCTGCTTTTATGGTGCCTTTTTCCACGGCTCTTTTTAGCACCTTCGCCTCAAGGTCATTAATAAGCCCGCGTTTAACGGAATAATCTATAGCCGGGTATAAAATCTTCGAACTGAGGAAGCTTAGGTTGGTTAACTGGTCAACTTTTTTCAGCTCTACAGATATCCCAGACAGTACATATAGACACCATCTTTCCAGCCCGTCTTCTGTGCCTTTATCTGCCTCACCCAACATGGTGTAGTAACGTTCCCGGTCGTTACAGAAGACTGCTGTAGGATTTAGCACGCGGCCACCAGTCTGTACATTAAAGCCATACTTAATTAACAGTGCATAGGTTAGTAAGCGGACTGTTCGGCCATTACCATTTCCGAATGGGTGGATCCAGCCAAAACGATGGTGAGCCAGAGCTATCTTCATCAGGTCATATTTTGGTTTATCTGCACGATTATTGACTGCTCCCCGCCCTAAAGGGTGAGGATTCCCACTTCAACGCAACCTACCTGAGCCGCATTACGCGGCTTTAGGGTTTACAGTCGCTCCGTGGGCTAACACTGCCAGCCCGGCAGCTTTGATATTCTTTGCGGCGTTTATATCCC
>Ga0209370_1001877_pt1 | contig 16954 bp, 14 predicted proteins | sample AgamicAtPrz_FD_187164 | JGI IMG/M metagenome (GOLD analysis project Ga0209370, IMG submission 187164) | Agave microbial communities from Guanajuato, Mexico - At.P.rz (SPAdes) (version 2) | ecosystem: Host-associated > Plants > Phyllosphere > Phylloplane/Leaf | place: Guanajuato, Mexico... | reverse complement strand
ATGCCTTTGATCTCGATGCGCGAAATGCTGGACCATGCTGCTGAAAACGGCTATGGCATCCCCGCCTTCAACGTGAACAACCTGGAACAGGTCCAGGCCGTGATGTCGGCGGCTGACGAAGTCGGCGCGCCCGTGATCCTGCAGGCCAGCGCTGGCGCCCGCAAGTACGCCGGTGAGCCCTTCATCAAGCACCTGATCCAGGCGGCCGCCGAGATGTATCCCCATATCCCCCTGGTGATGCACCAGGACCACGGCACCACGCCTGAAGTCTGCCAGGGCGCGCTGAACCTGGGCTTCGGCTCGGTGATGATGGACGGCTCGCTGATGAGCGACGGCAAGACGCCTTCGTCCTTCGACTACAACGTGGACGTGACCCAGAAGGTGGTGGCCATGGCCCACCAGATCGGCGCGACCGTGGAAGGCGAGCTGGGCTGCCTGGGCAACCTGGAAACCGGCGAAGCCGGCGAAGAAGACGGCATCGGCGCCGAAGGCAAGCTGGACCACAGCCAGATGCTGACCGACCCCGAAGAAGCTGCCGTGTTCGTCAAGGCCACCCAGCTGGACGCACTGGCGATCGCCATCGGCACCAGCCACGGCGCCTACAAGTTCAGCCGCAAGCCCACAGGCGACATCCTAGCCATCTCGCGCGTCAAGGAAATCCACGCCCGCATCCCCAACACCCACCTGGTGATGCATGGCTCTTCCTCCGTGCCTCAGGAACTGCTGGCCATCATCAACCAGTACGGCGGCAAGATGAAGGAAACCTACGGCGTGCCCGTGGAAGAAATCCAGGAAGCCATCAAGTACGGCGTGCGCAAGATCAATATCGACACCGACATCCGTCTGGCGATGACCGGCGCGGTGCGCAAGTTCCTGGCCGAGAACCCCGACAAGTTCGACGCCCGCGAATGGCTCAAGCCTGCCCGCGAAGCGGCCAAGCAAGTCTGCAAGGCCCGCTACATCGAGTTCGGCTGCGAAGGTCAGGGCGGCAAGATCAAGGGCTACAGCCTGGAGCAAATGGCCAAGAAGTACGCCGCCGGCGATTTGGCCCAGCTGGTCAAGTAAAATCAAGTTTGATAGCTTTCAGCGCTTTACCAGTAAGCGCTGGAGGCTGAAAACACTCAAAGCCCGCAGGCTGTTGCCTGCGGGCTTTTTTCATGGGTTTTGACTTCTGTTACCAAGGTGACCCGGCTTGTTTCCTAGGGTTACTACAGTATCGAACGACCGTGCTTTTTATCACAATGGCCGGATCAGACGATAAGACACGGAGACAGAAGAATGAGTGACCGTCCTTGGCTGAATGCATATCCAGAGGGAGTTCCTGCGGACATTGACGCGTCCCAGTATCCATCGCTGGTGGCCCTGATGGAGGAGGCATTTGCCAAGCATGCCGACAAGGTGGCCTATTCCTTCATGGGCAAGGAGCTGACCTTCGCCCAGGTCGATGCCCAGAGCAAGGTCTTTGCCGCCTATCTGCAAAGCCTGGGGCTGCAGCGCGGCGACCGCGTGGCGCTGATGATGCCCAATATTCCTCAGTACCCGGTGGCGGTGGCCGGGGTGCTGCGTGCCGGCTATGTGCTGGTCAACGTCAACCCGCTCTACACGGCACGTGAGCTCGAGCATCAGCTCAAGGACTCGGGCGCCAAGGCCATCGTCATCATCGAGAACTTCGCCAAGACGCTGCAGGACGGCATGCATGGCAGCGCCGTGCAGCACATCGTGCTCTGCGCCATGGGCGACGAGCTGGGCCTTTTGAAAGGCATGCTGGTCAATTACGTGGTGCGCTCGGTCAAGAAGCTGGTGCCGGCTTTCAGCCTGCCCGGTGCCGTGCGCTTCAACGATGCGCTGGCCAAGGGGCGTGGCGCCAGCCTGAAGGCGCCGGTGCTCAAGGCCGACGACATGGCGCTGCTGCAATACACGGGCGGCACCACGGGCGTGAGCAAGGGTGCCGTGCTGCTGCACAGGAACATCATCGCCAACGTGCTGCAGTCAGAAGCCTGGAACGAGCCCGCCATGAAGAAGGTGCCGGCAGGCGAGCAGCCCACCAGCATCTGCGCGCTGCCGCTCTATCACATCTTCGCGTTCACGGTGAACATGATGCTGGCCATGCGTACCGGCGGCAAGACCGTGCTGATCCCCAATCCGCGCGATCTCAAGGCCACGCTCAAGGAGCTGTCCAGGCACCGTTTCCACAGCTTTCCGGCCGTGAACACCTTGTTCAACGGACTGGCCAACCACCCCGACTTCGATACCGTGGACTGGAGTCATCTCAAGGTCTCGGTGGGCGGCGGCATGGCCGTGCAGAGCGCCGTGGCCGAGCTGTGGCTCAAGAAGACCGGCTGCCCCATCTGCGAGGGCTATGGCCTCTCGGAAACCAGCCCCTCGGTGACCTGCAACCCGGTCACGGCCACGGCTTACTCGGGCACCATAGGCGTGCCCCTGCCCAGCACCTATGTGAAGCTGGTCGACAGCGATGGCCGGGATGTGAACGAACTCGGCCAGCCCGGCGAAGTCGCCGTGCTGGGCCCGCAGGTCATGGCCGGTTACTGGCAGCGCCCCGACGAAACCGCCAAGGTCATGACGGCCGATGGCTACTTCCTGACCGGTGACATCGGCACCATGGACGAGCGCGGCTTTGTGAAGATCGTGGATCGCAAAAAGGACATGGTCATCGTCAGCGGCTTCAACGTCTATCCCAACGAGGTCGAGGACGTGGTCTCCAACTGCCCCGGCGTGCTCGAATGCGCGGTGGTCGGCGTGCCCGACGAGAAGTCCGGCGAGGCCATCAAGCTCATCGTCGTCAAAAAGGATCCGGCACTGACCGAGCAGGTCATCCGCGACTACTGCCATGCCAATCTGACCGGCTACAAGCGTCCGCGCCACATCGTCTTCCGCGCCGACCTGCCCAAGACCCCCGTGGGCAAGATCCTGCGCAGGGAGCTGCGCGACGCCTGAGAGTTTTCATCTTGTCCTTCAAGGCGAGTTCACAGGAGCGCTTGGCGCTCCTTTTTTTGCGTCTGAAATCAGGCATTTGCCTCGATGAAAAGGCGACAAGACCTGGCTGGCAAAGAAATGTGCTTGTTGCGATCAGGCAAGTCTTCTTATAATTGTTTCGCCAAATGAACCTGGTTTTATTAGTAAAACAAAAAGCAGATCGCTTTTTGTGTTCACCAACGGTTTCAGGAGAGACATATGAGCGATATCGCACAGGACAACAATGCCCGCACTTGGGATCGCCCCGAGGGCTCCAGCTTTGAAGACTGGATGAACACACGCATTGCGCGTTTTGCCACGCGCAAGTACGACTTCGATGCCCTGAAGTTCCAGGCCGATTTCGACCCCAAGTACCGTCGCGGCCAGATGCGCTACATCGGCACCGGTGGCACGGGTGTGGCCTCGGACAGCAACACCATTCCGTCGGAGAACTTCACCTTCTCCACCATGGTGATTCCTGCCGGCCATGAAGGCCCTTCGCATCTGCACACCGATGTCGAAGAGGTGTTCTTCGTGATGCGCGGCAAGCTCAAGCTGGTGCTGGAAAAGGACGGCGAGCGTTTCGAGACCATCCTGACCGATCGCGATGTGGTTTCGGTGCCGCCCGGCGTCTACCGCGAAGAGATCAACGTCGGTGACGAAGATGCGCTGATGTGCGTGATGCTGGGCGCCAAGAAGCCCGTCACGCCGACCTATCCGCCCGAGCATCCTCTGGCCAAGATCAAGCGCTGAGCTTCGTCATGCACGAGGATTTGCTGTCGCCGAAGCTGCAGCTGCTGCAGACCGGATTTCCCGAGCGACTGGTAAAGCTCCCGCAGAACGCTCAGGTCGCCTGGCGCGTGGCTGGCGATGCCAGCTCCGATTTTGCGGTGGTGCTGCTGCATGGCATCAGCTCCGGGGCTGCCTCCTGGCTGGATGTGGCGCTGCAGCTGGCTGACAAGGCGCGCGTTCTGGCCTGGGATGCACCCGGCTATGGCGTGTCGACGCCGCTGACGTCAGCCGCGCCTGCCGATGCCGACTATGCGCAGGCGCTGGCCCAGTCGCTGCTGGTGCTGGGCGTGCGGCGCTGTCTGCTGGTCGGCCATTCCCTGGGCGCCCTGATGGCTGCCAGGCTGGCAGTCACGGCGGCCCCCGGACTGGTCGAGCAACTGGTGCTCATCAGCCCGGCTGGCGGTTACGGTGCAGCCGCCAAGGCCGAGCAGCAAGCCAAGGTGCGCGAAGGACGTCTGGCGTCGCTGGCCGAGAAAGGTGTCGCCGGCCTGGCGGCCGTCATCGACCAGCGTCTGGTGTCTTCCGAAGCCCCTGAAGCCGTGCGTGCATGGGTGCGCTGGAATACGGCGCGCATGCAGCCGCAGGGCTATGCGCAGGCGGTCGAGCTGCTCTGCGGCAGCGATCTGGCGCAGGCACAGGGCAGGCTGGGCATGCCGGTTCAGGTCTGGGTCGGCGAGCACGACGTGGTGACTCCGCCTGCAGCTTGCAAAGCCTGGTCCGAGTTGCTGGGCGCGCACTACGGTACGCTTGCGGCTGCCGGTCATGCTTCACCCGTGGAACAACCTGTGGAGGTTGCGCATAGGCTGGCATCTTTGTTGAACCAAAGCTATTTGCCCAACACCAGCTGATTGCCATGAGCGAAACCCCAGAGATTTCAACCAACGACCAAGACCGTTACACCGTGCCCGCCCTCGAGCGAGGACTGCGCCTGCTGGCCTGCTTTGGCCCGGAGCAACCTGTCTGGAGCGCGCCCGAGCTGGCGCGCAACCTCGAGCTGCCGCGTTCCACGGTGTTTCGGATGTTGACCACGCTTGAAAACTCGGGGTATCTGCAGCGCAGCGGTACCGAATACCGACTCGGTCTGGCCGTGCTGCGTCTGGGCTACGACTACCTGTCCACCCAGCCGCTGGCGCAACTGGCCGAGCCTGCGCTGCAGGCCTTGTGCGATGAGCTGGGCATGACCAGCAATCTTGCATTGCGTGACGGCACCTCTGTGGTCTATGTGGCACGCGTCACTCCGGCCGGAGCGTTCCAGGGCGCTGTGCGCGTGGGCTCGCGCTTGCCTGCACATGCGACGGTGCTGGGGCGAGCCCTGCTGCATGACATGGATGCCGCGCAACTGCGCTCGGTGTTTGGCGGCGAGGAATTGCCCCAGTTCTCCGAGAGCACGCCGCGCAACATCGACGAGCTGCTGGGCCTGCTGGTCCAGGACCGTGAGCGTGGCTACGCCATGGGCGAGGGATTTTACGAGCCAGGTGTTTCCAGTATTGCAGCGCCGGTGCGCGCCGCAGACGGGCGGGTGGTTGCGGGACTGGCCATGGCCATTCCGTTTACCGAGCTGGTGCCCGAGAAAACCCAGCTCTGGGTGCAGAAGGTGCAAGAGGCGGCAGAAGCCCTGTCCGCTCATTTGCGCCAGCAGCACCCGGACCATTTGCGCTGACCCCCGATCACGCCGGGCCAGCGCATTTTTCAGGAAGCTAGAGATGAAAAATATTGCTTTGATTGGCTGCGGCGCGATTGGCTCCAGTGTTCTGGAGCTTTTGAGCGGAGATACCCGGCTGCAGGTGGGTTGGATACTGGTTCCCGAGATCACGCCAGCGGTGCGCGAGACGGCTGCCCGCCTGGCACCACAGGCGCAGCTGCTGCAGGCCTTGCCCGGCGATGCGGTGCCGGATCTGCTGGTGGAATGCGCGGGTCATGCCGCCATTGAAGAGCATGTGCTGCCGGCCCTGACGCGCGGCATTCCAGCGGTCATCGCATCCATAGGCGCCTTGAGTGCTCCGGGCATGGCCGAGCGCGTACAGGCCGCGGCCGAGGCCGGCAAGACACAGGCCCAGCTGTTGTCGGGCGCCATCGGCGGCATAGATGCGCTGGCGGCGGCGCGTGTTGGCGGACTGGAGACGGTGGTCTACACGGGGCGCAAGCCGCCCAAGGCCTGGAGCGGCACTCCGGCCGAGCAGGTCTGTGATCTGGATGGCCTGACCGAGGCCTTCTGCATTTTCGAGGGCTCGGCGCGCGAGGCCGCACAGCTCTATCCCAAGAATGCGAATGTGGCGGCCACCTTGTCGCTGGCCGGACTGGGGCTGGACAAGACCATGGTGCGTCTGTTTGCCGATCCTGGCGTCCACGAGAACGTGCACCAGGTCGAGGCGCGGGGTGCTTTCGGCGCCATGGAGCTGACCATGCGCGGCAAGCCGCTGGCGGCCAACCCTAAGACATCGGCGCTGACGGTGTACAGCGTTGTGCGCTCGGTGCTCAACAACGTGGCGCCGCTGGCCATCTGATCTGGCGCCAGGTCTGCGGCGTCATGCGCGCCGTGGGCTTGGCACCTCTCTTGCTTGTTGCTGAAACCTGCAAGCAGATCTCCCCACTTCAGCATGGTGTCACGCCTGTGCGAATATTTCCTTGCGCGTCGTCAAACAGGGCGCGCATCGAACCTCGGCCGGCTTGACATCTCCACCCTCTGGAACCCTCATGCAACGCTCCGAATTTCTCAAATCCTGCCTGGCACTGGCCAGCGTCCTGGCCCTGCCCGTCGCTCATGCGGCGACCGCCACCGAGCAGCTTTCCGCTGCGCAGTTCACCGTTATCGCGCCTTTCCCCGCTGGCGGTCCTGTCGACATCCTGGCGCGCATTCTGGCGACCGGCCTGACCGAGCACTACAAGCAGGCCGCCATCGTCGATAACCGTCCCGGAGCCAGCGGCAATATCGGCATCGACATGGTCAAGCGCGCCAAGCCCGACGGCCATACGCTGCTGGTCGTGCCGCAGGGCAATCTGACCATCAACCCGACGCTGATGCCCAAGCTGCCCTACAGCGTGTTCGGCGACTTCGTGCCCGTGGCTTCCATGGGGCGCACGGCCAATGTCATTGCGGTCAATCCGCAGGTGCCGGCCAAGTCGGTGCAGGAGCTGGTGGCGCTGTCCAAGGCCAAGCCCAACTCCATCAGCTACGCTTCGCCGGGCGTGGGCTCCAGCCTGCATTTGGCGGGCGAGTTGTTCAAGGACAAGTCGGGCGCGGACATCATGCATGTGGCCTACAAGGGCTCGACCCAGGGCGTGACCGATGTGCTGGGCGGCACCATTCCCATGATCGTGGCCAATCTGCCCACCGTGCTGCCCCATGTGCAGTCGGGCAAGCTGCGCGCGCTGGCCGTGACCGACGGCGCGCGCTCGGGCTTTTTGCCCAATGTGCCGACCCTGGCCGAAGCCGGCGTGCCGGGGATTGCCATTTCCTCCTGGTATGGCGTGCTAGCTCCGAAGAACACGCCGCCAGAGGTGGTCAAGCAGCTGGGCGAGGATATCGACAAGATTCTGAAGACCCCGGCGGCGCTCAATCAGCTCAAGGCACAGGGCATGACGCCCTGGGTGGTCAAGGGCGAGGCCTTCGGCGAGCTGATCCGCAAGGAAACCGGGCTCTGGGCGCCCATCATCAAAAGTCATGACATCGAGGCGCAATAAGCCCTCGTGCTCTAATCGCGCCTCTTGCGCATCCTCCAAAAGCGGCCTGGTGCCGCTTTTGTGCTTTCTTTCGTGCTTTCACCAGGGCCGCCTGGCCCATGTTCCGGAGTACCCTCATCCATGACGCTCGCCATTCTCAGCGCTCTTGCCGAAGAACAACACGGCCTGGTCGACGCCATGCAGGACATGCAATGCCTGCGCCATGCCGGGCGCGACTTCTGGCTGGGCCGGCTGCACGGGCATGAGGTGGTGTGCGCGCTGTCGGGCATAGGCAAGGTGGCCGCCGCCACCACCACTGCCGCGCTGATCGAGCGCTTTGGAGTGCGCGGCATTCTGTTCACCGGCGTGGCGGGCGGGATCGGCGCGGATGTGAATGTGGGCGATGTGGTGATCGCGCGGACTTTCCTGCAGCATGACATGGATGCCTCGCCGATCTTTCCGCGCTGGCAGTTGCCCGGCTACGGTCGCAGCACCCTGGCCTGCGACGAGGTGGCGACGGACCGACTGGTGCAGGCCGCCGACTCGGCACTGCGCTCGGGCATCGTGGCTTCGTATGCTTCGGCCCGCGTCCATGAAGGCCTGATTGCCAGCGGCGATCAGTTTGTCAGCTCGCGCCAGGCCAGCGCGCAGCTCAGGGCCGATCTGGAGGCCGCCGGCCACGCCGTGCTGGCGGTGGAGATGGAGGGTGCTGCCGTGGCCCAGACCTGCCTGGATTACGAAACGCCTTTTGCCGCGATGCGCACCATCTCGGACCGGGCGGACGACAGCGCCCATGTGGACTTCTCGGATTTCGTGCGCACTGTGGCAAGCCGCTACGCGCAACGCGTGGTGCTGGATTTTCTACGTCTGACGCCTGCGAAGGGTCAGAAGGTTTGCTAGCGCTTTTGTAGCTTATATCGCTTGATGCACGGTATTTTCATGCCGTTATTAGCCTGTATTCATTTATTGACAGGCGCTAAAAGCTATCAATATTGATCAGCTTCGACCCTGCCTGCACACAGCGGCAGGCCGGATACCTTTTGTTGCCCCGTTTTCCTTTCAACCGCGCTTGTCGCGGTTTTTTTACGCCCGTGTGTCGCTGTGGGGTGGGAACTACGGGTTTCTCCGGGTATTGACTCAAAAGAAGGCTCACTAAACTGCAGGCTTGTTTCAAGAAAAAAGTGTCATTTCATATTTGAAACAAACAAGGTTTAAGATGACCCTCAACACCATGCCTTCCACCGGTCAGCTCGCTGGGCGCCGGATCCTTGTGACCGGCGCTGCGCGCGGTCTGGGTTTTGCTTTTGCGCAGACGCTGTGCCAGCAGGGGGCGCAGCTTGTGATGGCCGATCTGCGCGCCGAATTGCTGAACGAAGCCGTTGCCAAGCTGCGCGCCATGGGCTTCGAGGCTCACGGCGTCGCCTTTGATGCCAGCAACCCGGCTTCCATAGAACAGTGCGCACAGCAGGCCGTGCAGACCCTCGGCGGTCTGGATGGCCTGGTCAACAACGCGGCCGTGACGGACTCCGGCGGCAAGGGCATGGACGACATTGCCCTGGACAAATGGGACCAGGTGATGAACGTCAATGTGCGCGGCGTCTGGCTGATGACCCGTGCCTGCCGCGCGGCTCTCAAGGACAGCGGTCGCGGTGCCATCGTCAATCTGGCTTCCGACACTGCCATGTGGGGCGCTCCCAACCTGATGGCCTATGTGGCTAGCAAGGGAGCCGTGATGGCCATGACGCGTTCCATGGCTCGCGAGCTGGGCGCGGATGCCATCACCATCAATGCTGTGGCCCCTGGCCTGGTGCTGGTCGAGGCCACCGAGTACGTGCCCGAGCATCGCCATCGCCTCTACATCGACCAGCGCGCGCTGCAGCGCGAGCAGGGGCCCGAGGATGTCTCGGGTGCCGTGTCCTATCTGCTGTCCGACGGTGCGCGCTTTGTGACGGGCCAGGTGCTGCCCGTCAACGGCGGCTTCGTCATGAACTGAAAAATGAAGAGCCCCCTGAGTCGCTTCGCGCCTTCCCGTTGCACGGCGCTCCCCCAAGAGGGACGACACCCTCGGTGCGGGGCGGCGCGGCCGGCCCAGGCCCTTCCTCGGTGTCCCCGGCTTCTGGCCACGCCTGCAACGAATTGAGGAGTTGGAGATGTCAGGTTCTTCCCCATCCGAGAACGCGATCGACAGCGTCGTCGACGGCGGCTCCGAAAAGTACATGGTGCCCGCGCTGGAGCGCGGTCTGCGCCTGCTGCAGGAGTTCGGTCGCGACAACGCCGCGCTGGGCGCGCCCGAGCTGGCGCGTCGTCTGCAGCTGCCGCGTGCCACGGTGTTCCGCATGCTCAACACGCTGGAGAGCATGGGCTTTCTGCAGCGCGCCGAGGGCGGCAACGACTACCGGCTGGGCCTGTCCGTGCTGCGTCTGGGCTTCGAGTTCCTGTCCTCCATGGATCTGACCGAGCTGGGCCAGCCCGTGATCGCGCGGCTGTGCGAGGAAATCCGCTTCCCCTGCAACATCGTGGTGCGCGACGGCCGCTCCATCGTCTATGTGGCCAAGGTCACGCCACCGACGCCGCTGACCAGCTCGGTGCGCGTGGGTACGCGGCTGCCTGCCCATGCCACGCTGCTGGGTCGCATCCTGCTGGCCGACCTTTCGCTGCCCGAGCTGCGTGCCCTCTATCCCGAGGAGCATCTGGAAGGCCATTCGCCCAACACGCCCAGGACCGTGATCGAGCTCTTCGACCTGGTTCAGTCCGATCGCGAGCGCGGCCATGTGGCCGGTGCCGGCTTCTACGAAAGCTCGATCTCCACCATCGCCGCGCCCGTGCGCGACCACAGCGGCCGCGTCATCGCGGCCCTTGGCGTGACCCTGGCCTCGGCCCAGATCGATCCCGAGCGCCAGACGGAGCTGGTGCCGCGTGTCTGCGCGGCGGCCGACGAACTGTCGGAGCTGCTCAACTACCGGCCGCAGTCCAGCGCGCAGGTTCTGTCCATCACTTCAAGGCGCGCAGGAGGCGGCCATGCATGATTTCAAACTCGACGCCACGGCCGTCGTCACCGGCGGCTCTTCGGGCATAGGCCTGGCCACCGTGGAGCTGCTGCTGGCCCAGGGAGCCCGCGTGGCCCTGTGCGGCCGCAACCCCGAGCGTCTGGAGCAGGCCGTCAAGCAGCTGCTCGAGCGCCACCCCGAGGCCCGCGAGCGCCTGTTCGCCCAGGCCTGCGACGTGCTCGATGCCGAGCAGGTGCAGCAGTTTGCGCGCGCCAGCGAAGCGGCGCTGGGCCCGGCTTCCATTCTTATCAACAACGCCGGTCAGGGCCGTGTCTCGACCTTCGAGAACACCAGCGACGAAGCCTGGACCGAGGAGCTGCACCTGAAGTTCTTCTCGGTGCTGCATCCCACGCGCGCCTTTCTGCCCCAGCTCGAGCGCGGCAGCGAGTCGGCGATTGTCTGCGTGAACTCGCTGCTGGCCTCCCAGCCCGAGCCCCACATGGTCGCGACCTCGGCGGCGCGCGCCGGCCTCAAGAACCTGGTGCGCTCCATGGCCACCGAGTTCGCGCCCAAGGGCGTGCGCGTCAACGGCATCCTGGTAGGCCTGATCGAGTCCGGCCAGTGGCGCCGCCGCTTCGATGCCCGAGAGGAGCGCAGTCAGACCTGGGAGCAGTGGAGCGCCGAGCTGGCCCGCAAGAAGTCCATTCCGCTGGGCCGCCTGGGCTCACCCGCCGAAGCCGCGCGAGCCATCTTCTACCTTGCCACGCCCCTGTCTTCATACACGACCGGCAGCCATATCGATGTTTCCGGAGGCCTTTCGAGATATGCGTAGCACCCCCTGCGCGGCTTACGCCGCTTCCCCCTCTCTCGCTTCGCGGATGGGGGACTGGCGGGGTCGCCTGGGCCCTTGCTTGGCATCCCGTGCATGAGGCGCACCGGCTTCGACCACTAACGAAATTCAGACCAGAACATGACATCCACCGCAAACCAAATCACCGTCGGCGCCGTCGTTGCCGAATTCCTCGAGCATTGCGACGTGAAGGCCGCCTTCGGGGTGATCTCCATCCACAACATGCCCATCCTCGACGCGATGTTTGCTCGCGGCAAGGTGCGCTTCGTGATGGCACGCGGCGAGGCCGGCGCAGGCAATATGGCCGACGCCTGCGCGCGCTCCACCTCCAGCCTGGGCGTGTGCATCACCAGCACCGGCCCGGCTTCGGGCAATATCGCCGGCAGCCTAGTGGAAGCCTATACGGCCGGCACGCCGCTGCTGCACATCACGGGTCAGATCGAGACCCAGTATCTGGACAAGAAGCTGTCCTATATTCATGAGGCGCCGGACCAGCTGACCATGCTGAAGTCCGTCTCCAAGGCTGCCTTCCGCGTGCTGAGCGCGGAGACCTGCCTGTCCACGCTCAAGGCCGCGGTGCAGACTGCGCTGACCGCCCCCACGGGCCCGGTCAGCGTGGAGATTCCGATCGACATCCAGCAGGCGCTGATAGACATGCCCGCCGATCTGTCGCCCCTGCCGGTGGCGGTGCTGGCTCCCAGCGAGGCCGCGCTCGATGCACTGGCCGAGCAACTGGGCAAGGCCAGGCGCCCGCTGCTGTGGCTGGGCGGCGGCGCCCGCCATGCCGGCGCTGCGGTGCAGCGTCTGAAGGCCCTGGGCTTCGGCATCGTGAGCACCGGCCAGGGCCGCGGCATCGTGCCCGAGGACGATCCCGCATCCCTGGGTGCCTACAACATCCAGAAGCCCGTCGAGGCCTTCTACCAGCGCTGCGACGCCATGCTGGCCGTGGGTACGCGCCTGCGCAGCAACGAAACCCTGAAGTACGAACTCAAGCTGCCGCGCCCGCTGCTGCGCATCGATGTGGACGCCGCCCAGCAAGGCCGCTGCTATATGGATGACGGCTTTGTCTGCGGCGACTCGGCCCTGGCCCTGAACGGTCTGGCCGACCGCCTGGAAGCGCGCGGTTACAAGGCTGATCCCGAGCTGCTGGCCGACCTGCGCCAGGTGCACGACGAAGTCGTGGCCACCATGCGCGACGGCCTGGGCCCGTACAGCGCCCTGGTGCAGCAGCTGCAGCAGGCCGTGGGCCGCAACTTCAACTGGGTGCGTGACGTGACAGTCTCCAACAGCACCTGGGGCAACCGCGAGCTGCGCTTCTTCGAGTCCAACGCGGGCGTGCACGCCACGGGCGGCGGCATCGGCATGGGTATGCCCATGGCCATCGGTGCGGCCATTGGCGCCGCCGAAAGCGGCTCGGGCCGCAAGACCCTGGGCCTGGCCGGCGACGGCGGCTTCATCCTGAACCTGGGCGAGCTCGCCACCCTGGTGCAGGAGGAGTGCGACACCATGATCGTGCTGATGAACGACCAGCGCTATGGCGTGATCCAGAACATCCAGGATGCGTCCTACGGCGGCCGCCGCTGTTATGTGGAGCTGCACACCCCCGACTACGCCCAGCTGTGCGCGTCCATCAAGCTGCCCCATGCCCGCATCAGCGATCTCGAGGAGCTGCCTGCGGTGCTGGAAGGCGCCTGGGGCAAGAAGGGCCCCTTCCTGCTCGAGATCGACATGCGCGCCATCGGCAGCTTCAAGACCACGTTCTCGGGCCCTCCGGTGAACAAGCTGGACCAGATCCCGGCCACCACCAAGGGCCAGTGAGCCAGCACGACCAGCAAGAACGAAAGAGCTTCACGATGTCGAACCTAGAACTGCTCCCCATCAATATCGGCGGCGAATGGCGTCTTGGCGGCGGCGACGAGTCCGCCACGCTCTACCCCGCGACCGGCGAGGTGGTGGGCCGCCTGCGTGCCCCCAGCCTGGCCGATGTGCAGGAGGCCATAGAGAAGGCCGACCATGCCTTCCGCACCAGCGGCTGGGCCCAGAAAAAGCCCCATGAGCGCGCCGCCGTGCTGCACCGCGTGGCCCAGCTGATCCGCGACCGCGCCGAGCCTCTGGCCCAGCTGCAGCGCCTGGACAACGGCAAGCCCATCAGCGAGACGCGCGCCCTGGTGGCCAGCGCCGCCGGCACCTTCCAGTTCTTCGCGGCGGCCTGCGAGACCATGGAGGAGACCATCACGCCCTCGCGTGGCGACTTCATGACCATGAGCGTCTATGAGCCCATGGGCGTGGTCGCGGCCATCACGCCGTGGAACTCGCCCATCGCCAGCGAGGCGCAAAAGCTCGCTCCCGCGCTGGCGGCCGGCAATGCCGTGGTCGTCAAGCCCGCCGAAGCCACGCCGCTGCTGGCGCTGGAGCTGGCCAGGATCTGCGAAGAAGCCGGCGTGCCCAAGGGCATCGTCAGCGTGCTGCCCGGCCGCGGCTCGGTGATCGGCGACGCCATCACCAAGCACCCGTTGGTCAAGCGCGTGTCCTTCACGGGAGGCACTTCCACCGGCAAGCACATCGCCCGCATCGCGGCCGACAAGATGATGCCCGTCTCGCTGGAGCTGGGCGGCAAGTCGGCCACCATGGTGCTGGAGGATGCCGACCTCGACCACGCCGTCAACGGCGTGCTCTACGGCATCTTCAGCTCCTCGGGCGAGTCCTGCATCGCCGGTTCGCGCCTGTTCGTGGCGAGGAAGCTCTATGGCGACTTCATGGAACGCCTCACAGCGAAGGCCGCCGCCTTGCGCGTGGGCGATCCGGCAGACGAGCGCACCCAGATGGGCCCGCTGATCACCGCCAAGCACCGCGAATCCATCGAGAGCTATGTGCAGCTCGGCCTGTCCGAAGGCGGCCAGCTGCGCACCGGAGGTCACCGCCCCGAGGGCGCGCTGTACGAGCGCGGCTACTACTACCGCCCGACCATCCTTGAAGGTGTGACCAACAACGACCAGATCTGCCAGCAGGAGATCTTTGGCCCCGTGCTCGTGGCCATGCCCTTCGACGACGAAGAGGCGCTGCTGGAGCAGGCCAACGACAGCGTCTACGCACTGGCCGCCGGCATCTGGACGCGCGACTACAAGGCCGCCTGGCGCATAGGCCGTGCGGTCCAGGCCGGCACCGTGTGGATCAACACCTACAAGCAGTTCTCCATCTCCACGCCCTTCGGCGGTTGGCGCGACAGCGGCCTGGGCCGCGAGAAGGGGCGGCTGGGAATACAGCAGTACATGGAGCAGAAAAGCATGTACTGGGGTTTGAACGCATCGCCCCTGGCCTGGGCCAACTAAGGAAAAATCATGAGCGTACTGGGCATTGACGAAATCAGCTACGGCGCCGACGACCTGGCGGCCTGCCGCCAGTTCTTCCTCGACTGGGGCCTGAGCCTGGCCGAGGAGCAGGCCGACCGGCTGGTGTTCGAGACACTCAACGGCTGCCGCGTGATCGTGGCCGCCACCAATCACCCCGATCTGCCGCCCGCCATCGAAGCCGGCCCCACGCTGCGCGAAGTGGTCTGGGGCGTGGAAAGCGAAGCCGACCTGACTTTGTATGCAGATCGCATCCGCGCGCTTCCAGGCTTCGTCCAGGGCAATGGCCGTATCGGCTGCACCGACCCCAACGGCCTGGCCGTGCGCCTGCAGCTCACGCAAAAGCGCGATGTGCAGATGCAAAGCGCCGAGTACAACACCTGGGACCGCAAGGGCCGCATCAACCAGGCCAGCCCGGCCTATGAGCGTGCCCAGCCCATCGAGGTCGGCCATGTGGTGTTCTTCGTCAAGGACGTGCAGGCCTGCGAGCGCTTCTATGTGGAGAACTTCGGCTTCGCGGCCTCGGACCGCTACCCCGAGCGCGGCGCTTTCCTGCGCACCGCGCCCGATGGCGGCCACCACGACATCTTTTTGCTGCAGCGCCCCGACAAGCATGCCGGCCTGAACCATGTGGCCTTCACCGTGCGCGATATCCACGAAGTCTTCGGCGGCGGCATGCATATCTCGCGCTGCGGCTGGGACACCCAGCTCGGCCCGGGTCGCCACCCCGTGTCCTCGGCCTATTTCTGGTACTTCAAGAACCCGGCCGGTGCCCTGGTCGAGTACTACGCCGACGAGGACCAGCTCACGGCCGACTGGCAGCCGCGCGAGTTCGAGCCCGGCCCGACGGTGTTCGCCGAGTGGGCCATCGACGGCGGCCTGGACGGCAACACCCGGCGTCAGAAGGGCGTGGGCGCTGCCGACGGCAAGTTCCTGACAGACAAGAAATGAAACACCCTCTGAGTCGCTTCGCGCCTTCCCCCTCTCTCGCTTCGCGGGAGGGGGACAACACCCTCGCTGCGGGGCGGCCCTTGCTCGGTGTCTCTGATGTGAGCGAATTCTCCAGATCCTCTGGCTGGCTAGAGGCTTAACCACAACCCCACGGGCTATTTCATGAAAAACATTCGTCGCCAGGTAGTTATCGCTGCTGCATTGCTGGCTGCAGCCCAGATGTCCGGTTCCGCGCTGGCGCAAGCCTATCCGAGCAAGCCCATCACCATCGTCGTGGCCTATCCGGCCGGCGGCGATACCGATGCCATGGCGCGCCTATATGCCGAGAAGCTGGGCCAGCGACTGGGCCAGCCCGTGGTGGTGGACAACCGGCCCGGTGCCAGCGGCACCATCGGCACCGTGCATGTGGCCAAGGCCGCACCCGACGGCTACACCTTGCTGCTGGCACCCAATACCTTTGCCATCGCCCAGTTCGTGCTCAAGACCAACGCGGGTTCGAGCTACGACGTGCTCGGCGGCTTCACGCCCATCGTGCAGACCAGCGTGCAGCCCATGTTCGTGGCCGCCAGCCAGGGCTCGGGCATCAAGGACATCAAGACCCTGGCGAGCCAGGGCAAGCGCGACGGCCTGACCTATGCCAGCCCCGGCAGCGGCTCGCCCATGCACATCCTGGGCGAAATGTTCAACAAGGCCGCAGGCACCAAGCTGTCCCACATTCCCTACAAGGGCGTGGCGCCCGCAGTCAACGATCTGATCGGCGGCCATGTGCCCACGACCTTCATGACCTGGGGTCCCATCGCGCCCTACGCAGGCGGCAAGGTCAACGTGCTGGCCGTGGCCGATGCCCAGCGCAGCCCGCTGGCACCGAATGTGCCCACGCTGGCCGAGCAGGGCGTCAAGGATGTGGAAGTGTCGGCCTGGCAAGGCCTGTTCGGTCCCAAGGGCATGAAGCCCGAGACCGTCAAGCTGCTGAACACCCATCTCAATGAAATTCTGAGGATGCCGGACGTGGTTGCCAAGATGGCGGCCTTCGGCGCCCTGCCTGCGGGCGGCGAGCCGGCACGTCTGGAAAAGACCAATGCTGCCGACTACAACCGCTTCGGCAAGCTCATCAAGGACCTGGATATCCGGGCCGACTAAATGACCACCCCCCTGAGTCGCTTCGCGCCTTCGCGCTGCACGGCGCCCCTTCCTCGGTGTCCCTGAGGTCGGGCCGCGCCAGTTTCACGCGATACGGCTGGCACGTAGCGCTCCGGGCAATGAAACTGAACCACGATTCAAGACAGTTTTCGAAGGAGAGAACCATGGCCGCTGATCGATATCTCGAGCCGCATCAGGCGCGCGAGCGCGCCTCCACCCTGTTTGAGGACCTGCTGGGCGACTCCATTGAGCGT
>Ga0209370_1001876_pt1 | contig 16963 bp, 16 predicted proteins | sample AgamicAtPrz_FD_187164 | JGI IMG/M metagenome (GOLD analysis project Ga0209370, IMG submission 187164) | Agave microbial communities from Guanajuato, Mexico - At.P.rz (SPAdes) (version 2) | ecosystem: Host-associated > Plants > Phyllosphere > Phylloplane/Leaf | place: Guanajuato, Mexico... | reverse complement strand
TAGTAAAAGCTTGAGAACGTCAGCGACGGTTTGCAATAGTCCCCATTTACCGCCGACCTGGTTTGGACCATGGCGCAGCTGCATGTAACCTAAGACTTTCCGTTCTGCTAAAATTCCGTAGGTAACGAACCCTAATACAATTAAAAGCAAGACAGCGCCGAGTAAAAAGAAAATTCCAAAGTTAGCCCAACCTGGACTTGACTGGAGCAATTCTTCTATCATTAGCCGTCAACCTCCCCAAGGACAATATCCACTGCCCCTAAAATAGCAATCATGTTTGCAATATTTTCACCCTTTAAAAGTTTCGGGAGAATTTGCAGGTTATAGAAGGACGGTCTTCTAAACTTTAAGCGGTACGGTTCTTTTTTGCCGTCACTATAAATATAGCAGCCAATCTCTCCGCGCGGTGATTCAATTCGGACAAAGGCCTCTCCTTTAGGTGCCTTAATAATTTTCGGCACTTTCGCTAAAATCGGTCCTTCAGCTGGGAATTGTTCCACGGCTTGTTCAAGGATATTCAAGGATTGTTCAATCTCAGCCAGGCGCAAATGGTAGCGGGCCAAGCAATCGCCTTCTTCTGAAGTTGGCACATCAAATTCAAAACGATTATAGACGGAATATGGTTCATCTTTACGGAGATCCCATTTCACGCCGGTACTGCGAAGATTCGGACCGCTCAATGAATACTGGAGTGCCTCTTCCTTCGTATACTTCCCAATGCCTTTTACCCGGTCAAGGAAGATTTCATTTCCGGAAACCAATTCGTGATAACCTTTCAGCTGCCCGCGCAAGTAAGGAACAAAGCCGCCTACTTTTTCAATCCAGCCTTCAGGTGCATCCCACTTCACACCGCCAACGCGCATATAGTTGAAGGTCAAGCGTGCCCCTGATAATTCATTCAGCATGTTGATAATCATTTCCCGGTCACGGAAAGCATAGATGAACGGACTGGTTGCACCAAGGTCAAGGATATAGGTACCCCAGGCAACAAGGTGGCTGGCAATCCGGTTCAATTCCATCGCAATTACGCGCAAGAAATCGGCTCGTTCAGGCACTTCAATCCCCATCATCGTTTCAACCGCATGACAGATCACATAGTTATTAGTCATGGAGGATAAATAGTCCATCCGGTCTGTATATGGAATAATCTGCGTATATTGCAGGTTTTCAGCTAATTTTTCTGTCCCACGGTGCAAGTAACCGATGACAGGCGTTGCTTCGGTAATAATTTCCCCATCAATTTTAACGACGAGACGGAACACTCCGTGTGTACTTGGATGCTGAGGACCGACGTTTAATATCATTTCTTCTGTTCTGATCATTGGTTACACCTCCACGTCGTACGGCTCGTAATCTTTGCGCAGTGGATGGCCAACCCAATCTTCGCCAAGCAGGATACGTCGTAAGTCCGGATGTCCTGGAAACTTGATTCCCAGTAAGTCATAGGCTTCACACTCAGGCCATTCTGCCCCTGCCCAAAGCGGCTGCAAGGACTCGATTGTTGGTTCGTTACGGTCAATCTTTACTTTAAAAGCAACCGATTGACGGTTTTTGTATGAGTATAAGTGAACATATACTTCCATATGTGTGACAAAGTCTGTCCCATGAAGCTCGGATAAATAATCAAACCCTAACTGCTCATTGTATTTTAAAAATTGAGCTACTTTGAAATAGGTGTCAGGCTTCACCACAAGGGTTGGAACATCCTTAGAAAGTTTATTAATATAAGAATCTTCTAAAACATCCGCACCTAGATGCTCAGTTATGACCTTCACATATTTGTCTAGGTATGGCTGATTTGGTGATGGCTGCTCTGCAGCTGCTGGGGCTGTGTCATCCGCTTTTCCTGTTCCTGCGGCTTTTGCCTTGGCTGCTGCCGCTGCTTTCGCCTTTGCTTTGGCTGCCGCGATTGCTTTCGCTTTCTCGTCATCGCCACCCGCTGCGTCCTCTCCAGCTCCGCCTGCTTTGGCTTTGGCCGCTGCTGCTGCCTTTGCTTTGGCTGCCGCTGCTGCTTTCGCCTTGGCCGCTGCTGCCGCTTTCGCCTTGGCATCATCCCCTGCTGGGGCATCTGTTTCTTCGGCTGGGGCTCCACCTGCGAGTTCCATCGCTTTTTTCTTTGCTGCGGCTGCGGCTTTTGCTTTCGCTACCGCTGCTGCTTTTTTCTTCGCAAGATCGTCGCCGGCGTCTGCTTCGGGTTCCGCTGGCGCCGTTTCTTCGGCTGGGGCCTCTCCGCCCGCAAGCTCCATCGCTTTACGCTTTGCTGCGGCGGCTGCCTTCGCTTTGGCCACCGCTGCCGCCTTTTTCTTCGCGAGGTCATCTGCATCGTTTGCTGCTGGTACAGACGGTTCTGCTGGCGCAGATTCTTCCGCTGGAGCTGAAGATTCGCCTTGTTCCATCGCCGCTCTTTTCGCTGCAGCTGCTGCCTTCGCCTTCGCGACTGCCTCGGCCTTTCTTTTCGCTAGATCATCTGCGTCATTTGTGGTTGCTGATGCTGGTTCTTCGGCTTTAACTGGCTCGGCTGGCTTTTCTTCTTGCTCAGGAGCTGGTGCCGCTTCTCCTGCGGCCTTCGCTGCTCGTTTTGCCGCCGCCGCAGCCTTCGCTTTCGCAACCGCTTCCTTCTTTAACTGTTCAAGATCTTTTTCCCCACTCATTGGTTAGATCACCTTCTTCCCAGTCTTCGCCTCATAGCGAATCTTTTCCTTTAATTTATTGATTCCATAAATTAAAGCGGCTGGGTTTGGAGGGCATCCTGGTATGTATACATCGACAGGAACGATTTGATCGACTCCCTTAACGACTGAATAAGATTTCACATACGGCCCACCTGCTGTCGCACAAGAACCCATCGCAATGACCCATTTAGGCTCGGGCATTTGGTCATATAATCTTCGTAAAATTGGTGCCATCTTCTTTGTCACGGTACCAGACACGATCATACAATCCGACTGACGCGGTGACGTCCGGAAAAACGATCCAGAACGGTCCAAATCATAATTCGCTCCGCCTACACCCATCATTTCAATCGCACAACAAGCCAGACCAAATGTCACTGGGTAGATCGAACTGCTTCGGGCCCAAGCTTTAATTTGCTCTAGCGTAGTCATAAATACATTTCGCTGTAACTCTGCCATTTCGTGTTGTGAAAGGCCATCTAGTTTTAATTCCATCGTAGCACCTTCTTTTTCCAGGCATACACAAGGCCAATTAATAACATAATAACAAAAATCAACATCTCTATTAGCGCAAAAATCCCTAACTTATCATAGGCAACGGCCCATGGATATAAAAACACGGTTTCTACATCAAAAATAACAAACATTAGGGCAAAAATATAATAGCGGACATTGAACTGTACACGGGAATCGTGAAATGGATCAATACCGCTCTCATATGTGGTATACTTCGCCTCGCTCGGTTTATGCGGACGCAAAAGCTTACCTAAATATAACGCCACCACAGGCAGCAGCACCCCAAGACATAGAAACGCAAAAACAATCAGATAATTATTCTGATATACATTTAGAAGTTCCATGTCTATCCCCTCCAATGTTGTAAATTTTCATACTAGTGAATATTGTAACCGAATTCATTATAGCATTGTTACAAACCCATGTCGACAAGCCGTATTCATAAAAATTGGAATTCTAACCGCCGCGAAATTCCCAGTTGAAAGGCTCTTGAGGGCTCACTATCAAAAGAGACTTTCAATCGGGAATTTTGAAAACTCCAGCAAAAGCGGACGATGGCATGCCAAATAAAGGTCACGGTCAAATACCTAATAAATTCGACAACAACCTCTATTTAACATCAAAATGTGTCCAATGTCAGTGAGATTTGTCATAAAACGTTCACCCAATATCTCTTTTTCGGAATAACCTTATATTCTTCTGAAAAAGCAATTTATCTAAAACAAGTAACATGTCCTTCTATAATCATATTCATCTACTAACAAATCATGCAGATATTCCATTATCGAGCACAAATCCAACTGAAAAAGTCTGCCGATGAAGTGATCTATGCATCCTATATTCTAATTTCCGGGAAACAGCCTCTTAAATTACCTATTTTTATAAAAAACAAGACCCTCAAATCAAAATTTTAACTGCCCATTAGCCATATCGGCCACTTTCCCAACTATATCTGCCACTTTTAATATTTATCGGCCACTTTTCAATTATATCGGCCGCTTTTAAAAATTTATCTGCCGCTTTCCCTCTTTTATCGTCCACTTCAAATAAACGCACTATCCATCTAACCAAATTGCCAGTCAAACTAGGAATAGCCAAGGTAACCTTCTCCTTAAAGAAAAGGCTAAAAACCTATCACAACAACCACAAAAAACCCCTCCAGCAACAATTTTCGGAAAAATTGCCACCAAAGGGGTTTTATCTTTAATATTATCTTCTTTCCGATACGGCGAGGCGATTGATGGCACGCTGTAAAGCAAGCTCCGCACGTCTGAAATCGGTATGCGCAGCCTGATGATCTCTCATACGCTGTTCTGCACGTTCCTTCGCTCTTACGGCACGTTCCACATCAATTTCAGAAGCAAGTTCCGCTGATTGAGCTAAAATCGTCACTTGATCAGGACGGACTTCTAAAAATCCACCACTGACCGCAACATAATCCGTGTGACCGCCTTTTTTAAGACGAACAGACGTAATCTCCAGCGGGGCAACTAAAGGCATGTGACCAGGAGAAATCCCTAGGTCACCACTTGTTGCCTTGGTACTAACCATTTCTACATCTGATTCATACACCGGGCCATCGGGAGTAACAATACTGACTTTAATCGTCTTCATTTTTTACCCTCCAGGCTCAGTTTAGACCTCAACGCCCATGCGTTTTGCATTCTCAAGCACGTCTTCGATACGTCCAACCAAACGGAACGCATCTTCTGGAAGGTGGTCATACTTACCTTCAAGAATCTCTTTGAAACCACGAACTGTTTCTTTAACAGGTACATAAGAACCTGGCTGGCCAGTAAACTGCTCAGCAACGTGGAAGTTTTGAGATAAGAATACTTGGATACGACGCGCACGTTGTACCGTTAACTTATCATCATCACTAAGTTCATCCATACCAAGGATCGCGATGATATCTTGTAACTCTTTATAACGTTGTAATGTTGATTGAACTTGGCGAGCTACATTGTAGTGCTCTTCGCCAACAATATCAGGTGACAATGCACGAGATGTTGAAGCCAAAGGATCCACCGCTGGGTAAATACCCATCTCTGAAAGCTTACGCTCAAGGTTTGTTGTTGCATCTAAGTGAGCGAATGTTGTAGCCGGAGCCGGATCCGTATAGTCATCGGCTGGTACATAAATCGCTTGGATCGATGTAACTGATCCTAAGTTTGTAGAAGTAATACGTTCTTGTAATTTACCCATCTCAGTTGCAAGAGTTGGCTGGTAACCTACCGCTGATGGCATACGGCCAAGTAGCGCGGATACCTCAGAACCTGCTTGCGTGAAACGGAAGATGTTATCCATGAAGAACAACACGTCTTGTCCTTGCTCATCACGGAAATACTCAGACATAGTCAAACCAGTTAAAGCAACACGCATACGTGCACCAGGCGGCTCGTTCATTTGTCCGAATACCATCGCAGTTTTCTTGATAACGCCAGAATCCGTCATTTCGTGGTAAAGGTCATTACCTTCACGTGTACGCTCACCAACACCAGCGAATACGGAAATACCACCGTGCTCTTGTGCGATGTTGTTGATTAATTCCTGGATTAATACGGTTTTACCTACACCGGCACCACCGAATAGACCGATCTTACCACCCTTAATATAAGGAGCAAGTAAGTCTACTACTTTAATACCAGTTTCAAGAATTTCTACCTGAGTAGAAAGGTTTTCAAATGTTGGTGCTTCGCGGTGAATAGAATCACGGCGCTCATTTGCTGGAATTGCAGGATCAAGGTCAATTGTTTCTCCTAATACGTTAAATACACGACCAAGAGTAACATCACCAACTGGTACAGAAATCGGTGCACCAGTATCTTCAACTTCTATTCCACGAGTTAAACCATCAGTCGTTGACATCGCAATCGTACGAACTGTATCATCACCTAAATGAAGAGCTACTTCAAGGGTAATGTTGATATCAACTTCGGAAGCATTACTCGCTTTACTTGAAATTCTCAACGCATTATAAATCGCAGGCAGATGACCGCTTTCGAACTTAACGTCAACTACCGGACCCATAATCTGAAGAACGCGTCCTTTGCTCATCGTTTTCCCTCCTAACTTACTCTTTCGCGAAAAACCACCCAAAAGCATTTTAGAAAATTGTCTAAGAATGGTCACGCGCATTGTTCTAAGCTGAACAAAATGAGTCGGGAACGGTATGATCGTTCCCAGCTCAAATCTAAATGGTTATACTGGATTATTCTAAAGAAACTACATTTCCTACTCTAACGCTGCGGCACCGCCGACGATTTCTGTGATTTCTTGGGTAATCGATGCTTGACGGGCACGGTTGAAGACTAGTGTGTAGTGATTGATTAGTTCTTTCGCATTATCTGTTGCATTTCTCATTGCTGTCATCCGAGCGGCATGCTCACTCGCTTTGCTGTCTAACAGAGCACCATAGATCAAGCTCTCAGCATATTGAGGCAGGAGAACTTCTAATATTTCTTCTGCAGACGGCTCAAATGTATAGGAAATAGGCTTGTTAGAAGCGGTTAAATCCGTTAGCGGAAGGAGCTTCTTCTCTTGAACTTCCTGTGAAATGGCACTCACATAATGGCTGTAATAGATATATAGTTCATCGAATGTGCCATCGGCAAACATTCCAACGGTTGCACGGGTAATGTCTTGAATGTCAGCAAAGTTCGGCTGAGCTGGAATCCCGATTGTTTCAAGGACTACATTCATGCCGCGCTTGACAAAAAAGTCACGTGCTACACGTCCGATTGCAATAATCGCAAATTCATCATTCGATTTATGACGCTCTTTAATTGTTTGACTCACTCGACGTAGCACGTTGCTGTTAAATGCCCCAGCAAGTCCACTGTCAGAAGTCATGACAACATAACCGGTTTTCTTAACAGGTCGACTTGTCAGCATGGGATGATTTACTCCGCCTGAGCCAAGCGCGATTGACGCCGTTACCTCTTGGATTTTTTCCATATAAGGAACAAATTGCTTTGCATTCACGACGGCACGATTCCACTTCGCAGCAGAGGTCATTTCCATTGCTTTCGTAATTTGACTCGTCTTTTTCGTTGAATTAATACGAGTTTTTATCTCACGTAATGAAGCCATAGGTTCTCACCACCCTTTTTCAAAGAATGTCTGGAAGGCGCGCGGCATCATGTGAAGTTTTCACACAGTGCCGCTCACCTCACCGTTCTAAATGTCAGACCCTATTGTTCGGAAACTGCAAACGTCTTTTTGAAGGCGTTGATTGCAGAAGCCATATCGTCATCCGAAGGAAGATCCTTCGTTTTTGTAATATGGTCTAACAACTCTTTGCGGTTGTGGTCTAACCAATTAAGGTATTCTGATTCAAAGCGACGTACATCCTCTAATGGAATATCATCAAGGAAGCCGCGTGTTAATGCGTAAAGGATTGCAACTTGCTTTTCAACTGAAAGCGGCTTGTGCAGGTCTTGTTTAAGAACTTCAACCGTACGCGCCCCACGATTCAATTTCGCTTGAGTTGCTTTATCTAAGTCTGATCCAAACTGAGCAAATGCTTCTAATTCACGGTATGATGCAAGGTCAAGACGTAAGGTACCAGATACCTTTTTCATCGCCTTGATTTGTGCAGATCCACCTACACGTGATACGGATAAACCAGCGTTGATCGCCGGACGTACACCGGAGAAGAATAAGTCAGATTGTAAGAAAATTTGTCCATCAGTGATCGAAATAACGTTTGTTGGGATATACGCTGAAACGTCGCCCGCTTGTGTTTCGATGAACGGAAGCGCAGTGATCGAACCAGCACCAAGTGTATCGTTAATTTTTGCAGCACGTTCTAATAAGCGGCTGTGTAAGTAGAATACATCCCCTGGATATGCTTCACGACCTGGAGGACGACGAAGCAGCAAGGAAAGCTCACGGTATGCAGCTGCTTGTTTAGAAAGATCATCATATACAATCAATACGTGTTTGCCAGCATACATAAACTCTTCAGCCATTGAAACTCCTGTATATGGAGCTAAGTAAAGCAATGGAGCAGGTTGTGATGCAGATGCAGTAACAACGATTGAGTATTCTAATGCGCCGTATTTACGTAGTGTTTCAACGGCGTTACGAACTGTAGATTCTTTCTGACCGATCGCAACATAGATACAGATCATATTTTGACCTTTTTGGTTCAAGATCGTATCAATAGCAACAGATGTTTTACCTGTTTGACGGTCACCGATAACTAACTCACGTTGACCACGTCCGATTGGCACTAGGGCGTCAATCGCTTTGATACCTGTTTGTAATGGCTCATGAACGGATTTACGAGCCATAACGCCTGGAGCAACTGCTTCAACTGGGCGTGTTTTTGTAGTGTTGATTGGACCCATACCATCAACTGGTTGTCCAAGGGAGTTAACAACGCGTCCAATAAGTTCCTCACCAACTGGAACCTCCATGATGCGTCCTGTACGGCGAACCTCGTCACCTTCTTTGATTTCAGTGAAAGGTCCAAGAATGATAATACCGACGTTATTAGCTTCTAGGTTTTGTGCCATACCCATAACGCCATTTGAAAATTCAACAAGTTCTCCAGCCATTACATTGTCAAGGCCGTGAACACGTGCGATACCGTCACCGATTGAGATAACTGTACCAACATCAGTTACTTGAATTTCCGCCTGATAGTTTTCAATTTGCTTTTTTATCAGGGAACTAATTTCTTCAGCTTTGATGCTCATGAGTTTCACCCCTAATCTTTCGAATCTAGCTTAACAATTTACGTTCTAAACGATCGAGTTTACCTCTTAATGACCCGTCATATATACGATTTCCAATGCGAAGGCGAATGCCTCCAAGCAAGTTGGAATCTACGATATTTTCAATTTTTAGTGACTTTTTGCCAATTTTAGCAGCAAATACAGATGAAATGGCTTCGCGTTCTGCATCCGTTAACGCACGTGTGCTGTAAACTTCAGCTTCGGCAACGCCCATCTCTTCGTTTGCCAGCTCTAAAAATTCATTTGCCAAATCAATGATTTGGTCTTCGCGGTGGCGGTCGATTAAGATCAACAGTGTATTCAGTACATTTACATTAACTGATGCGAAAGCAGTCTTAATAATCTCTTTTTTCTTTTCAAGTGAAAGCTTAGAAGAATTTAAGATGGCTTTTAATTCAGGATTGTATTGTACAACTTCTTTCACTACACGAAGTTCTTCTTCAATAACTCCGAGCGAATTCGTCTCTTTTGCAATATTTAGAAGAGCCAACGCATAGCGCTTAGCTACCATAGAGTTGCTCATCGCTCTTCTCCTGCCTCTTTAATATATTCGTTAATTAGTTGGTCTTGGTCTGCTGCAGTGATTTCTTTTTCAATAACTTTAGAAGCAATCAATACAGACAGGGACGCAACTTGCTCACGAATCGCGGCAACTGCTTTTTCTTTTTGCTGCTCAATTTCAAGCTTAGCTGATTCTTTAATACGGTCAGCTTCAGTGCGGGCTGCAGCGATAATTTCTTCACGCTGAATATCGCCTTGCTTTTTCGCACCTTCAATTAGGTTTTGAGCATCATTACGAGCTTCTTTTAAAAGATCGCGCTGCTCTTGTAAAATCTTTTGTGCTTCTAAACGGCTGTTTTCTGCCGCACTAATTTCGTTACCAATATGCTCTTCACGTTGTTTCATGATGCCCATTAATGGACCCCAAGCAAACTTTTTGAGCAAGGCTAACAAAACAATAAAAACGATAAGCTGGAAGAAGATATCTCCAGTATTAATGTGGCCGCCGCCTTCAGCAGCAGTCGCTAATACAAAACTGTTTGTTAACACCCTCGGTTCACTCCTTTCAAGAGTTGCTTAACGATAGAAAAAACGCATAAATGAATGGCGAGGATTTGTTGATCATCGCCAATGTGAATTTGCCTAAAATTATTTATTTAATACCATGAACGCGATAACTACCCCAATAATCGGTAATGCTTCAACTAACGCAACCCCGATAAACATTGTTGTTTGTAGTAAACCACGATGTTCTGGTTGACGAGCGATACCTTCTACTGTACGTCCTACGATAAGACCGTTACCAATACCTGCTCCTACTGCTGCTAAACCGATTGCGATTGCTGCTGCTAAAACACCAATTGATCCTGTCATTACTTTTTTTCCTCCTTAAATGTATGAAACATAAATTATTTTTTTATATTGTTCATAAAAATGAACGGTGTATTATTAATGGTCGTGACTCACTTTATGAGCCAAGTAAACCATTGTTAACATTGTGAAAATATAAGCTTGAATCGTACCAACGAAAATAGAGAACCCTTGCCATACCATTGTCAGCGGAATCGCTGCGATCGTGCCGGCAATACCTTGATGCGCTAAGCCTGCTGCTAATAGAGATAAAAGCAACTCACCAGCGTAAATGTTACCATATAGACGCAGACCAAGAGTCAGCGTATTGGCAAACTCCTCAATAATTTTCAAAGGGAATAAGAATTTCATCGGAGCGAAGAACCCTTCTCCATAACCCTTTGCACCTTTTAACTTGACGCCATAATAGTGGGATAGTCCCAATACCATAACGGCTAGTGTTAAAGTAATGATTGGGTCGGCTGTTGGTGATTTCCACCAAAGCTTTTCATCAATCACGATTGCAAATGGAAGACCTAGCATATTGGATACAAAAATATACATAATTAATGTAATACCAAGAATGTGGAATCTTCCGCCTTCTTTCCAGTCCATCGTACTGTTGATGATCCCTTTCACAAAGTCCATCACCCATTCAAAGAAGTTTTGCATCCCTGTAGGTTTCATTGCCAACTTCCGTGTAGAAAGGACTGCTATTAAGAAAACGATTAAACTAGCAATCGAAATCATCAGCATGTTTGCGCCATTAAACCAAAGACCCATAAATTCAAACTCTGGAGCCTCATGATGCATGTAAACTCACCTCGCTTCCGCTTCATTTATGTACATGCAAAGCATGGTAAAAATAATCTATCATAATGACAATATAGGATGTCATCAATCCTACCACTAAGGAAATCATATTGAACTGCTCTGGATATCTTAAGGAGATTAACGCGGCAATTCCAGCCATTGCCATTCTCGAGAGCGACCCTAAGGATTTAGGTTTTTTACCCTCTGTTACCTTTTTATCAAAGCTTTCCGTCTTTCTAACCAAGAACCACAGGTTCAGATAACTGAAGCATGTCCCAAGAATCAGTCCTGAAAATACGGTTTGATAAGAAGTGAAGCCCCAGCCTAGAACATAAATGGACAACAAGTAAAAAATCCATTTGCGCTGTCTGTTGAACATGACTCTGAAATCTGGCATAGTTATTTTTCTCCTGAATAGAAATGGCGGATTGAAAGAAGCATGGAATAGGTGCCCGCCGCAAGACCGATGAGCAGTCCGATTATTAAGAAAATTGGCTCGGTGCCCCAATGGCGATCCAGCCATCTGCCTGAGAAAATACCTATTAGAATGGAACCAACTAATTGGGAGACAATTGCGGACATTAAAGCCATAGCTTGTAATGGGTTGCGGTTGTTTTTACGCATATAAACACATCCTCACTCTGGAGAGAATGTCAAACGGGCAATTGGTAAAAATTCAGGCCAAAAAACTATCTTTCAATAGATTTTTTTACATGAAAACCCTATCATTTACACCCTTTGTTAGCATACAATAGCGCCCTGTCAATGTCAATGAATTTACGTGAATTATACCACAAAGTATTCGCCGAATTTTTTTCCATTTCAGAACTTTATCCAACATCACTATTGTATTGTAAAATGTGAATGAAATTTGCCCATTTTGTGTCTATTTTGTGAACGTTTAGAATTATACTAATGGTACAATTTTATGAACTTTTATTATGGTTTAGAAATATAGTGGACCACGCCCAGGAAAGGGCATGGTTGTTAGTCTTGTGTTTTCTCAATTGTGATCATCCGCTCGAGAAAATCCTCTTTATTCGCTTTTTTTGCAAAAATCTTTACCAGATAGGATCCATCCCGTGGGAGCTGTTCGCTTGGAATGTCCCTGTGAATTAGTCCTTTTTTCACATTAGTAATCGTATCTAAAAAGCCAACAAAACGGTAATCCTCTGGATTAAACAACGCAATCCCAAATTCCTCAGCCCCGCCTGGCAAATAAACCTCATAGCGATACTGCCCCGGTTTGTCGCCATTCGTAAAATCAAAGCCCATCACGCGTGGATAGTTCGGCTCTTCCAACACATATAGATAAGGAATGCGGACGGCTGCTGCTCCTGCCTGGAGCCTAAGATAACCGTCTTGAATTTTCCCCTTAAACACGTTCGGGTCAACCGTTAACTCCACAGTAATGTCTTTCGTTTGTTTCGGTTCGAGCGTAAACGATAACGGCAGCCGCCAGTGGAGCCCATCGACATGCGGAGGGATATCGAAGGAATAGCGCTGCGTGCGCGAACCTGTATTTTCCACATGTAGGCTGGTTTTCTGGACATCACTCTGCTCGGTAAATTTCCCAAAGCGGATACTGCTAGGCGATACGAGGGTGCTCGCTTTAATCGCTTCATCGACTTGTATGCGGCCGGCGCCCTGTTCAAAGGTGCGGTAATAAGCTTTGCCAGGATTCGCTGCTTCGCTTGATTTAGTCAGAGGAATCGCTGTATTCATCAGAGCCGCTTTGATCTGCACCGGCGTCCAATCCGGGTGGGCCTGCTTGATTAACGCACAAGCCCCCGCGACATGCGGTGCGGCCATACTCGTCCCCTGCAAAGACAAATACCCGCCTGGAATCGTCGAATTAATCGCCACCCCGGGTGCGACAATATCCGGCTTGATTTCCCATGACCCTGTAACTGGACCGCGCGAGCTGAAGTCGGCGAGCTGGTCCCGATCTTCACTGACCAAGACTCTTGCCGAGGTTGTTTGTTTTTTTATTTCTTTTTGTAAAATAACTCCGTCACCCTTCGCGAGTGCTCCGACAGGGATGGTCAGCTGAGAGTCCAGGTTTCCCATGAAGCGGCCTCCGCTGACATTATTGTAGATCAGGACCGCTTTTGCCCCCGCTTTTTGGGCATTTTCCGCTTTTTGTGTGAAAGTTAGGATGCCCCGCTGGATGAGAGCAATTTTCCCATCGACATTTTTCAGTTCATCAGGTCGGCCAAGACCGCCATCGGCTAAGTCTACGGAACGGTCGAGGTTCCACGTGGCCGAGCCTTCCATCGGCTCAATTTGGAATTGTTCCCGACTTCCTTCTATAGATATGTAAGGAGTCTCGAGGGTTGGCGTCGATGCCCCAACCGAGATCGCTTTCGAGGCCGTCCCTGGTGAACCGACGCTCCACACATCTGGTCCTGAATTTCCCGAAGCTGCCACTGCCACGATGCCGCGGTCGACCGCACGGTTAAGGGCAAGGCTGATCGGCAGGTCAGGACCGTTGATATCATTTCCGAGGGAAAGATTGACAATGTCGACTTTATCCTTAATGGCCTGATCTATCGCGGCAAGCACCTGCTCTGTCGTCCCGCCACCACCCGGTCCAAGCGCCCGGTACGCCACAATTTTTGCCTCCGGGGCGACGCCTTTTATTTTTCCATTGGCTGCAATGATGCCCGCGACATGGGTCCCGTGGATGGTCGCCTTACCGAGAGCAAGCGTCTCCATCGGATCGCGGTCATTGTCCACCAAATCGCGGCCGCCGGCAAAATTGCGCTTGAGGTCCGGATGCGTATAGTCGACGCCGGTATCAATCACCCCCACCGTGACCCCTTTACCAGTAAGCCGTTGATTTTTTTTATCAAAAAGGCTGCGGACTTCCTCCCCGCCAATAATTTTCACACTCTCTTCAGTTTGGGCCTGGTACTGGATGACTGGTGAAACGTTGATGATTTGTTTCTGACCGCTGGCTGCGAGCTTGGCGAGTGTTTCGGCGCTGCCTTGGACGGAGAATCCATCTAGGGCGTCGTGATAAACTCTGCGCAGCTTGATATCTTTATACGGTTTAATGAGCTGCCGGATTTGCTGTTCTGTTTGTGGTTTGTCCAGAATAATAATGGCGGTAGTTTCCTTTGTGCTTTCAGTGATGGAAGGATGAATGAGTATTTTAGGAGTTTGAAAAGCTAGCAGTAACGCAAGTAGAAGTTTCATCAGCAGATTTCCCCTTTTTCCATATCGTTTTCTTTGTGGGGGGAAAGTATGCGTGTCATTTTGTTGGGATTGTATATTCATTGATTCCCTTTTCATCAAGCGGGCACAAGAGTTGATTTTTCGGAAGGGTGTATTTTGTCCCTCGTTTTGATCCAGACGATGGGAGGTTGAGTGACCGCAGTTGATGCCCTGCGATGAAGGGGGAGTCAATGCCCAAAATTTCAGCGAACTGTTTCCTGGTAATTGTCGGTCCTAATAAGAGCATATAATCATCGACTGTCTGAAAAAAAGCAGTTTTGGAGGAATGCCCGCAAATATGGCAGTTCCACTTAGCTGAATAGAATGCCATCGTACAGGTTGGGCGCTTAGGGCATAACCCCTGTGCTAATGTCATCTTTGGATAATTTGTAGGTTTGGAGAATATCAGGAATAGGAGTTTGATGGTGGGCTAAAAGGATGTCGACTAACTGCGCGAGTTTCCTTTTACTAAAGGCAGGCTTTTGGTGCTTGCACATAAAGATATACGGCGAGAAGGAATGCAGCTTTTATCTTTCGCTTTTGCCTGAAGAGCAATTTTGAGAGGTTTAGTGCATCTTTTTAGGTGCTTTGTACAATTATACATTTTTCACCAAAAAGATAACCTAATTTTGAAACCAAAAACCTTTTAATTACCTCTTTTTATAAAACCCCAACAAAAAAAGCCGAGTAAATACTCGACTTTTTCAAAAAAAATCCTATTTCGTACCAAACAACCGGTCTCCAGCGTCACCTAGACCTGGGACGATGTAGCCGTGGTCATTTAATTTCTCATCTAATGCCGCGATATAGATATCGACATCAGGGTGGGCTTCCTTGACTGCATCTACGCCTTCCGGTGCTGCGATTAGACACATAAATTTAATATGTTTTGCGCCGCGCTTCTTCAGGGAGCGAATGGCTTCAATCGCCGAACCGCCCGTTGCCAGCATTGGGTCCACCACGATGAAATCACGCTCTTCGACATCACTCGGCAGCTTAATATAATATTCAACCGGCAACAATGTTTCAGGATCGCGGTAAAGACCAACATGGCCTACTTTCGCAGCTGGGATCAATTTCAAAATACCGTCGACCATTCCGATTCCTGCACGCAAGATTGGTACAATCCCGATTTTCTTACCGGAAAGCACCTTGGATTTCGCTGGACAAACAGGTGTTTCGATATCGATATCCTCTAGCGGCATATCCCTTGTAATTTCAAACGCCATCAGCGTGGCAACTTCATCAACAAGTTCTCGGAACTCCTTTGTTCCAGTGTTTTTATCACGTATGTAAGTTAGTTTATGTTGAATTAATGGATGGTCAAATACGAATACCTTGGCCACAATGATCGCCCCTTTTTTAAAATTAACAAACACTTCGTCTCATTTTACAGAAAAATAATCTAATGAGCAAATCAGAATAACTAGTTAGATTTTTCAAAAAAAATCGGCCTACTATAAATAGTTAGGCCGATTCTCTGCTGATTAATATTCTGAATAAAGGGTGAATTTGCTTGTTAAAGCTTCGACGCGTCCTGCTGCTTCCTCAAGCTTCGCTGCATCTTCATGGTTTTTCAAAGTAAACGCAATGATGGATGCAATCTCGTCCATTTCCGCTTCAGCAAAGCCACGGCTTGTAACTGCCGCTGTTCCGATACGGATACCGCTTGTCACAAACGGGCTTTGTTGATCAAATGGAATCGTGTTTTTATTAACAGTGATACCAACTTCATCAAGGACCTTTTCAGCAACCTTACCAGTTAATCCAAGTGTTGTTACATCCACTAACAAGAGGTGGTTGTCCGTACCGCCGGATACTAACTGTAAGCCTTCCTTTTGAAGACTATCCGCTAGGCGCTGAGCATTGGCGATAATTTGGCCCGCGTAATCTTTGAAGCTGTCCTGCAATGCTTCGCCAAAAGCAACGGCTTTCGCAGCGATGACATGCATCAGTGGACCGCCTTGAATCCCAGGGAAGATAGATTTATCAATTTTCTTGCCAAATTCCTCTTTACAAAGGATCATCCCGCCGCGTGGGCCGCGTAATGTTTTATGCGTTGTTGTAGTCACGAAATCCGCGTATGGAACTGGGTTTTGGTGCAAACCAGCCGCAACTAGACCGGCGATGTGCGCCATATCAACCATTAAGTACGCGCCTACTTCATCGGCGATCTCACGGAACTTAGCAAAATCAATTGCACGCGGATATGCGCTCGCGCCAGCAACGATTAGTTTAGGCTTGTGTGCAAGAGCTTTTTCACGGACATCATCATAATTGATACGGTGAGTTTCTTCGTCTACGCCATATTCAACAAAGTTATATTGAACACCACTGAAGTTTACTGGGCTTCCGTGTGTTAAGTGTCCGCCGTGAGACAGGTTCATCCCAAGAACAGTATCACCCTGCTCGAGGATTGTGAAGTAAACCGCCATGTTGGCTTGTGCGCCAGAATGCGGCTGAACGTTTACGTATTCAGCACCGAAAATTTCCTTTGCACGATCACGGGCTAAATCTTCCACTATATCAACATATTCACAACCGCCATAATAACGGCGTGATGGATAACCTTCTGCATACTTATTCGTTAATACAGAACCTTGTGCTTCCATAACTGCTTCACTTACAAAGTTTTCAGAGGCAATTAAT
>Ga0209370_1001875_pt1 | contig 16968 bp, 20 predicted proteins | sample AgamicAtPrz_FD_187164 | JGI IMG/M metagenome (GOLD analysis project Ga0209370, IMG submission 187164) | Agave microbial communities from Guanajuato, Mexico - At.P.rz (SPAdes) (version 2) | ecosystem: Host-associated > Plants > Phyllosphere > Phylloplane/Leaf | place: Guanajuato, Mexico... | reverse complement strand
GCTCGTTGACCACGTCCTGGAAGAACAGCGGGACGATCTGGGTGAGGCCGCCGATGCTCACGGCGATGACCATCAGCAGGGTCATCAGGCCGAGGTTCTTTTCGATCAGGTCGTGCTTCATCGGCCGGTCTCCCCGCTTTGCGCCAGGGGAATCCGCGCGCTGGCGTCGTAGTCGGCCAGCCCTGCGCCACGAATGGTGCGCCAGGTGTTCCAGGCCATCAGCAGCATGCCGCTGAAGAAGATCGCGCCGCCGATCATGCGCACCACGTAGCCCCAGTGGCTGGCCGCCACTGACTCGATGAACGAGTAGGTGAGCGTGCCGTCTTCCTGCACCGCCCGCCACATCAGGCCCTGGGTGATGCCGTTGACCCACATGGCGACGATGTACAGCACGGTGCCGATGGTCGCCAGCCAGAAATGCAGGTGGATCGCCGCCAGGCTGTGCATCTGCTCGCGGCCGAATACCCGGGGAATCAGGTGATACAGCGAGCCGAAAGTGATCATCGCCACCCAGCCCAGGGCGCCGGCGTGCACGTGGCCAATGGTCCAGTCGGTGTAGTGCGACAGCGCGTTGACCGTCTTGATGGCCATCATTGGCCCCTCGAAGGTGGACATGCCGTAGAACGCCAGCGAGACGACCAGAAAGCGCAAGATCGGGTCAGTGCGCAACTTATGCCAGGCACCCGACAGGGTCATCATGCCGTTGATCATGCCGCCCCAACTCGGTGCCAGGAGGATGATCGACATCACCATGCCCAGGCTCTGGGCCCAGTCCGGCAGGGCGGTGTAGTGCAGGTGGTGCGGGCCGGCCCAGATGTACAGGGTGATCAGCGCCCAGAAGTGCACGATGGAAAGGCGGTATGAGTAGATCGGCCGGTTGGCCTGCTTGGGCACGAAGTAGTACATCATCCCCAGAAAGCCGGTGGTCAGGAAGAAGCCCACGGCGTTGTGGCCGTACCACCACTGGATCATCGCGTCCGTGGCACCGGCGTACACCGAGTAGGACTTGAACAGGCTGACCGGCACAGCGGCGCTGTTGACCAGGTGCAGCATGCCGGTGACCAGGATGAAGGCGCCGAAGAACCAGTTGGCCACGTAGATATGCCGGGTGCGGCGCTTGAACAGGGTGCCGAAGAACACGCCTATATAGGCGAACCAGACGATGCCCAGGAGGATATCGATCGGCCATTCCAGCTCGGCGTACTCCTTGCTGCTGGTGTAGCCCATTGGCAGGCTGATCACCGCCGAGACGATCACCGCCTGCCAGCCCCAGAAGGTGAAGGTCGCCAGGCGGTCGGACGCCAGCCGCACCTGGCAGGTGCGCTGCACCACGTAATAGCTGGTGGCGAACAGCGCGCAGCCGCCAAAGGCGAAGATCACCGCATTGGTGTGCAGCGGCCGCAGGCGGCCGAAGCTGGTCCAGGGCAGGTCGAAATTCAGTTGCGGCCATACCAGTTGCGCGGCGATGAACACCCCGAGCGCCATGCCGACCACGCCCCAGACCACGGTCATCACCGCGAACTGGCGCACCACCTTGTAGTTGTAGGCAGCCGGACTGCTTGCTGGGCTCATGCTGGGTTCCACGCTGGGCTGGGCGCTGCCGTGAGGCGACGGCATTTCAGGCGGCGCGAGTATCCCCGACCGGCAGGGGCGGCGCAATGCGTTGGAAATATGCGGAAAGCGCTCTTTTAAGAGCCGTGCAGTGTTTCGAAAGGAGATCAATTAAGTTTGCTGGGAGCCTACTTTGTAGGAGGGGCTTTAGCCCCGAGCTTTATTCTGGAACAAAGAGCTCGGGGCTAAAGCCCCTCCCACGGTCGTTCTCGCAAGTTTCTTCAGAGCCACACCGCATCCCAAAAAGGGTAATCGCCTATGCGCTTTACCAGGCCTGCACGTAATGGATTGGCAACGATGTATCGTGCAACTGACAGTATGTCCTCCTCTCGGCGCAATGCTCTGTCATGGAAACCCTCTTGCCAAAGTCTACCTTGACGACCGAGCCGGCTGTTCACCTCCAAGGCGCTGCGCCCCTTGACGCGTTGCATCAATTCGCTGAGCGAGCCTTGTTGCAGGGATACCAGCCAGTGCAAGTGATCGGGCATGACCACCCAGGCGAGGGACTTCGCCAGCCCTGATGCCTGAGCGTGATATAGCTCGCGAATGAGGAGGCGGGCGGGCGCCAGGTCGACAAAGATCGCCTGGCGATTCTCGACAGTGGCGGTGAGCAGGTAGATTTGATTGATTTGCGAGGTTCGGCCTTTGCGCAAACTAATTGCGTGGGGCATTCCGTTGCCTCCTGAGTAGGTAAAGCAACGGTAGCTGATAGATTGGCGACCTGCGGGAGCGATTTCGTAGGAGCGGCTTCAGCCGCGAGCTTTAGCTCCCGACCAGAGACCGAAGAGCTCGCGGCTAAAGCCGATCTTCGTCCGGCCGCTCCTACACGTGGGCATCATTCGCCTGGTTGTGGTTTGCGACTCAGGCTCAGCACATAAGCCGCCAGCAGGTGCACCTTGTCGTTGCCCAGGTAGTGCTCCTGCGCCGGCATCTGGCCGTTGCGGCCGTAGCGGATAGTCTGCTGCAGTTGCGCCAGGCTCGAGCCGTAGATCCAGCCGCCGGGGTGGGTCAGGTCCGGCGCGCCCAGGGCTGCCATGCCGGTGCCTGCCGGGCCATGGCAGGCCACGCAGGTGGTGGAGAACAGCTGTTTGCCCTGTTCCAGGTTGATGTTGCTGCCCTTGGCCAGCGGCAGGCCCGCCAGTTCGTGGCGCACGTAGCCGGCGACGTTGCGCACGCCGTCGTCACCGAGCACCTGGCCCCAGGCCGGCATCACGCCGATGCGCCCGTTGAGGATGGTGGTCTTGATGGTTTCGGCGTCACCGCCCCAGCGCCAGTTTTCGTCGGTCAGGTTGGGAAAGCCCACCGCGCCCTTGGCGTCCGAGCCGTGGCAGATCGAGCAGTAGGTGGCGAACAGCCGGCCGCCCATCTTCAGCGCCTGCTCATCCTGGGCCACCTGTTCCAGCGGCATGGCCGAGTATTTGGCGAAGATCGGCCCGTACTGGGCGTCGGCCTTGGCCACTTCGCGCTCCCACTGGGCGACCTGGGTCCAGCCGTCTTCATAGCCGGGTAGCAGCCCTTTGAAGTTGCCGAGCCCCGGATACAGCGCCAGGTAGCCTGCGGCGAAGATCAGCGTGCCGAGAAACAGCATGAACCACCAGCGCGGCAGCGGGTTGTCGTACTCCTCGATGCCGTCGAAGGAATGGCCCATGGTCTGGTCGGTGGTGTTCTTGCGTTCCCCCTTGCGTGTGGCGAACAGCAGCCAGAACAACGCGACCAGGCTGCCAAGGGTCAGCAGCGTGATGTACCAGCTCCAGAAAGTGCTCATGGGGTGTCTTTCCTTACTGCTGCTTTGTTGGGTTCATCGGCGAAGGGCAGGTTCGCCGCATCCTCGAAGGCCTTGGCGCGCTTGCCGCTGTAAGCCCACAGCGTCACGCAGGTGAAGGCGATCAGTACCAGGGCGGTACCGATGCCGCGCACCATGCCGATGTCGATCAGGTCGGTAAGCATGGGATCACCTCTTGTTCTTCAGCGCAGTGCCGAGCACTTGCAGGTAAGCGACCAGGGCGTCCATCTCGGTCTTGCCCTTCACGGCAGCGCTGGCGCCGGCGATGTCGTCATCCGTGTAGGGCACGCCGAGAAATTGCATGGCCTTGAGTTTTTTGGGCGTGTCCTTGCCGTCGAGCACGTTTTCGACCAGCCAGGGGTAGGACGGCATCTTCGATTCCGGCACCACGTTGCGCGGGTTGTAGAGATGCGCGCGGTGCCACTCGTCCGAGTAGCGGCCGCCGACCCTGGCCAGGTCTGGCCCGGTACGCTTGGAGCCCCACAGGAAGGGGTGGTCCCAGACGCTTTCGCCGGCTACCGAGTAGTGGCCGTAGCGCTCGGTCTCGGCGCGGAACGGGCGGATCATCTGCGAGTGGCAACCCACGCAGCCTTCCTTGATGTACACGTCGCGGCCTTCGAGCTGCAGCGCGGTGTAGGGCTTCATGCCAGCGACCGGCTCGTTGACCACGTCCTGGAAGAACAGCGGGACGATCTGCGTCAGCCCGCCGATGCTGACGGCGAACACCATCAACAGGGCCATCAGGCCGACGTTCTTTTCGACGATTTCGTGTTTCATCAGTGGGCTCCCTCAACCGAATACAGGGCGGCAGCTTCCAGTTCTTCCGGCTTGCTGGCGCGCACGGTCTGCCAGGTGTTCCAGGCCATCAGCAGCATGCCGGTGAAGAAGATCGCGCCGCCGATCACCCGCACCACGAAGCCGGGGTGGCTGGCTTCCAGCGCCTCGACGAAGGAGTAGGTGAGCGTGCCGTCGCTGTTCACTGCGCGCCACATCAGGCCCTGGGCGATGCCGTTGACCCACATCGAGGCGATGTACAGCACGGTGCCGATGGTGGCGAGCCAGAAGTGCGCGTTGATCAGGCCGATGCTGTGCATCTGCTCGCGGCCGAACACCTTGGGAATCATGTGATACAGCGAGCCGATCGACACCATGGCGACCCAGCCCAAGGCGCCTGCGTGCACGTGGCCGATGGTCCAGTCGGTGTAGTGGGAGAGGGCGTTGACGGTCTTGATGGCCATCATCGGGCCTTCGAAGGTCGACATGCCGTAGAACGCCAGGGATACGACCAGAAAGCGCAGGATCGGGTCGGTGCGCAACTTATGCCAGGCGCCCGACAGGGTCATCATGCCGTTGATCATGCCGCCCCAGCTCGGTGCCAGCAGCACCAGGGACATCACCATGCCGAGCGACTGCGCCCAGTCCGGCAGCGCGGTGTAGTGCAGGTGGTGCGGGCCGGCCCAAATGTACAGGGTGATCAGCGCCCAGAAGTGCACGATCGACAGGCGGTAGGAATACACCGGGCGCCCGGCCTGCTTGGGCACGAAGTAGTACATCATCCCCAGGAAGCCCGCGGTCAGGAAGAAGCCCACCGCGTTGTGGCCGTACCACCACTGGATCATCGCGTCGGTGGCGCCGGCGTACAGCGAGTAGGATTTGGTCAGGGTGACTGGCACTTCCAGGTTGTTGACGACGTGCAGCAACGCCACGGTGAGGATGAACCCGCCGAAGAACCAGTTGCCCACATAGATGTGGCTGACGTTGCGCTTGATGATGGTGCCGAAGAACACGATCGCGTAGCTGACCCAGACGATGGTGATCAGAATGTCGATCGGCCATTCCAGCTCGGCGTATTCCTTGGAGCTGGTGTAGCCCAGCGGCAAGGTGATGGCCGCCAGCAGGATCACCAGTTGCCAGCCCCAGAACGTGAAGGCCGCCAGCTTCGGTGCGAACAGCGTGGCCTGGGAGGTGCGCTGTACGGCATAGTAGCTGGTGGCGAACAGGGCGCAGCCGCCGAAGGCGAAGATCACCGCGTTGGTGTGCAGGGGCCGCAGGCGACCGAAACTGGTCCACGGCAGGTCGAAGTTGAGCCACGGCCAGGCGAGCTGCGCTGCGATAAGCACGCCGAGCCCCATCCCGACTATGCCCCACACCACCGTCATGATGGCGAATTGGCGAACCACCTTGTAGTTATAGGCGGAACTGGTTGTTGTGTTCATGTCTGGGTTTCCATCCACGGTTATGGGCAGATCATCTGCAGCCCCCGCGCACGGACAAATCCGTACAGGAAAAAGGGCTTTTTTATGAGCGAGGCAAGCATGCGAGAAGGGCAGCGAAGCGGTATTGACGCCGGTCAACAGGCACAGGAAAGCCAGGCGCCAGCGCTGCTCTGGGATCGGCCGGCGGGCGCCAGCCAGGCCACGCTGATCCTCGCCCACGGCGCCGGTGCGCCGATGGACAGCGACTTCATGAACCTGATGGCCGAGAAACTCGCCGCCCGCGGGCTGACGGTGGTGCGCTTCGAGTTCGACTACATGGCCGCGCGCCGCCAGGACGGCAAGAAACGCCCACCCAACCCCCAGGCCAAACTGCTCGACTGCTGGCGAAGCGTGTACGCCGCCGTGCGACACCAGGTCACGGGGCCGTTGGCCATCGGCGGCAAATCCATGGGCGGACGCATGGCCAGTCTGCTGGCCGACGAACTGGATGCTGACGGCCTGGTTTGCCTGGGCTACCCCTTCCACGCCATCGGCAAGGCCGACAAACCGCGTACCGCGCACCTGGCCGACCTGAAAACGCCGACCCTCATCGTGCAGGGCGAACGCGACGCCATGGGCGACCGCCACACCGTGGCCGGTTACCAGCTCTCGGCGGCCATCGAGTTGTGCTGGCTGACGGCGGGCGACCACGACCTCAAACCGCTGAAGGTGTCCGGCTACAGCCACGAGCAGCATCTGGATTCGGCGGCGGATGCGGTCGTGGGCTTTCTGCGTGAGCACGCCAAGAAACGCTGAAAGCAGGCCTGCGTCGCAGCCCTGATGCACCTCGCTGGTTAACATCGGCAATTGGGAGGCAGGAAGTCAGGGATGCATTACCGCGACGTGCTGCAGATTCACCGAAGCGCCAAGCGCTTCAAACGCCTGGCGCTATGGGCGGCTATCCTGTTGTGCCTGATCATGCTGCTGGGCAAGAGCAAGTGGTATCTGGCAGGCGTGCCGGCGAACCCGGAATCCATCGAGATGATGAAGGACTACGTGCGCCGCGCCGGTGCCGATCCCGCAACACTGATCCTCAGTGATCATCACGGCACCTGTGGTCGATTCAGTTATATCGGTAAAGACGGAAAGCGCTCGGTGCCCATGGGCTTCGTCGCCATTCCCGGCCAGGGCGTGGCGCCAAGCGTGCTGGCAGACGAGTGGAACAAGAGCCGTTGCGCCGGGCCGCGGTCGGCGCCTTGAGGGTTCAGGCGCTTAGTCCGTCAACCGCTCCCCACAATGCAGGCAGTTCGCAGTCGCCGGGTCATGGTAATAGCCGGCCCGCTCGTCGACCCTGTGATGGGGCGTATTGCGGCAGTTGGGGCAGCTGTAACACTCCAGCAACTGATGCTGGCGATACAGATTGAGCAGGCCGCCGCCGATGATCACGGCCAGGGTGATTACCACGAAATCCGGAGCGCCTGAGATCGCCAGCACGAACAGGGCGATCACCAGGACGGCGAGCAGTGATTCCAGAAAATCCACCTGGCTGCGCAGGCGGTTGTAAGCGTTCTGGCTCATGGCAGGGCGTCCTTGTCAGTGGGTAGCCACTGCCAGTGTGGCTTCAGTTACGCAGCCCTGTGCCTGATGGAAAACTAATGAAGCAGTTTGCGTTACTCGGCGGCGCTGCTCGGGCTTTCTGCAGCCTCGGCTTCCAGCTTCGCCCGGTCCGCCTTGCTGATGTATTTGAGCTTGTTGCTCTTGGGCGCCAGCTTGGCGTTGGCCTTCTTGGCGTGGGCCTCCAGCAACTGTTTGATCTTCTTGCGGCGGTTCATCTGGGTACCTGTGGTATGTGTCGAGCGCTTCAGCCTGCGGTTTTCTTCAGGGCCATGCCCTGGCTTGCCGGCGCTGTAAGTGCAAAGCCGAACTGCTGATACAGGCGGTACGCTTCGCCGTCGGCGATCAGGCTGACGTAGCCAGACTCCGGCACCTCACGGGCGATGTAATCGCTGATCGCCGCCATGATCATCTTGCCCAGGCCACGGCCTTGATGCGCCGGCAGCACGGCGATATCCACCACGTGAAAGAACGCTCCGCCATCGCCGACCACCCGGCCCATGCCGACCGGCTCCCCGGCACAGAGCACCTGCACGGCGAACAGACTGTTGGGTAGGCCGCGGCTCGCCGCCTCGACGGTTTTGCCGCTCAGCCCGGCTGCAGTGCGCAGATGGCGATAGGTTTCCACCGACGGAATGGCGTGCACGAGGGAGTAGGCGGGTGTGGTTTCGGTCATGGTGAACTCCTGTAATCACTGCAATTCGGCAGCTGGCGCGTGCCAGCCCATTAACAGAGTATGGCTGCCGTCGTCCTCGGGCAGCGTGTCGATAAGCGTCATGCCGGCCTTGCTCAGCACACGCCGGGAGGCGGCGTTGTCCGGCGCGACGGTAGCGATGATCTGCGCCAGGCCCAGCTTTTGGGCCGCGTAGGGTAGCAGGGCGCATACCACTTCGCTGGCATAGCCATGGCCCCAGTGCTCGCGGGCGAAGGCGTACTTGATTTCGGGTTTGTCCTGGTCATCCGGGTGCACCAGCCCGCAAAAGCCTATCACCGCGCCGCTCTCGCGCAGCGTCACGGTGTACATGCCGTAGCCGCGCTGCCGGTAGTTGTTCGCTGTCACTTCGAGCCAGTTGGCCGCCTGTTGCGGTGTCAGCGCCACCCCGTCGCCGACCCAGCGCATGGCTTCGGCATCGCCATAGATCTGCTGCAGCGGCTGCAGGTCCTCCGGCACCCAGCGCCGCACCAGCAGGTGCTCGGTCGTCAGCACGAGCTCACCATCGAGTTGCTTCACGGCTTGTCGCCCTGTGCTGTGCGGTAGCGCGCGAGCAACAAGGGTACGGCCGTCTCGCGCCAGAACTTCAAGCTGATATGGCCCGACGACATGCCGCCATGGGCGTGCCGCTCAACGAACACCGACGACTCTTGCTCGGTTATCGGCAAGCCAACCAGGCGTTCGAAGGTCGCCTCAAGGATTTCGGCCAGTTGCGGCTCGCTTGGCGGAAGCGGCAGGGTGGCCAGCACCTCGCTCATTTCCTGCCACAGATAGGGATCACCCCGGCAGCCCCAAGTGATGGGCTCGGTCTGGAAGAGTTCGGATAGGCTAGCGATGGACATCGATTCAGGTGGCCTTTGCTTTGGTCTATGCGGCAAGTCAGTCTACATCTGTGGCGTTACGCAGCCTTATCGCCCGAGCCGCCATATAGACGCGGTCAGACGCCTCATCCAGCGACTCCATGCCGGCAATTAAGCGGCCATTCTGCCACGGCGCGTAATCGTTGAAGCTGCCCATGCCGCCGTAAACGGACATCACCGAACACGCCAGGCCCGTCAGTTCTTCCCCATCGTGACTGCTGCCCGCCAGCGCTCGGGCTGTCGCCAGGCAATTGCGGAAATGCGCGCCCCAGTGGCTATCTGGGTCGAGGGCGAGAATGTCGCTGAGCACCGCGAGGTGAGCGATCAGTTCATTCAGCTGGTTTTGCGGATGGGTCATGGCGCGCCGGGTGGTGAGTCTGTATCGAACGGGGAATATGCCTCAGGCGTTTCGACGCTCAGGCTCTGCCCCATGAATAAATACCGTGTAGGTATCGGCTGGCCGATTGCCGTCAGCCCGGTCAAGGGCATGGCCGATGGCGCCGCGATGGTAGGTGCCGTGGTTGACCAAGTGAAAGATCGCTTCCTCACGGCTCAGCATGCCCTGCTTGCCATCCACAAAAACGAAGCGAATAGGCTCCTGAAGCTGCTCAGGCGCAAGACCATCGAGGTATGCGGCCAACCACTGATTGGCCGCCGTCAGCCGGCGGTCGAGCTCATCGAGCTGGGGCAGCTTATCCGTGTTGGTACTGTCATGCGGCGCCTGCTCCCCAAGCAGCCGCGCGCGGAATAACTCCTCAACGCGAACCATATGGTTGAGCTGCTGCCGCGCGAAAGCCAGCGCTTCGTACTGCGTCAATGGGTCGAGCTGAGCGACTGCGTCCAGCGTTCGACGGTCTGCCCAGGCTTTGTATTGGAGGGTGTTGTGGATGAGCATCGCTGTGACCTTACGCACCGTTTGAGGTGAGGGGGAATCCATAAACATCGTTAGGCGCAAATTAACTCAGTTTCTATAGGAGGGCTGAGGCGTGTAGCCGACGCGTTATCCGTCCACCACTTTGAAATTGCAATGGTGGATGAAAAGAGCGTCATCCACCCTACTTGCTACTTGTGGGGAGAGTCCATATACCTATTGTTAGGCCTCGGACAGTGCGCCTAGGAGTGCCTCGCACAGGTTAGAAAATCTTGCATAGTACGAATCACACTGATCGCCGGCGAATGACAGGCCAAACATGTAGGACGCTAAATCTAGCTGCCCGATAGTATGTAAGAACTCGGCCAAGTCGATAGCTGCTGTTGGCCGGAGATCCTGCAAGGCCTCCATGTCGCCAGCGTTGCGGACTGCATAATCTACTGCCCATAGGTCATAGACTGCTTTCTCAGCTGGGCTAAGGTTTGCTACGCCAATCTCATGCGCTTTGTGGATAACGTCGTCACCGAACTCGATGATCCATGTTTCAAGGTCGCGTGTGTCTTTCATGCCTGGCCTAACGTTTGGTTAAGGGGCGAGCTTTAGCCCGTCCCAGTGAGCGAAGCGAACGGTTTGAACCACTAGTTAGGTGAGCGACTCAACCTGAACGCTGAAACCGATGAAATGCAAGATAGTACCTTTTCCTGGCTCGTCCCTGTCAGACCACCATTGCTCGCTGCGTCTGAAGTTTTTATCGCCAGAGTATTCGTAGCGGCCAAATGATCATTTGTTTTTATTTGGTTCGTTAACTAGATTTTCTACATAGTAAATCAAGAAGCCAGCTAAATGCTCTTCGCCCTTGGTGATCTCGCATTCATACGCATTCTTTAGTTTTAGATTTAGCTCTTCCTGTAAAATGAGAAGCGCCATGTGATCTGGTGCCGTTCTTCGCATGGCTTCACCTAACGCCCGTAGTTGCGGCTTGTTTGGAGCGCAGCGGAAAACAAGTCCGGCAACCTGCGTTTGTTATATTTCATTACGCGTGACGCCACTACAATACTCTTTACTATCTAACACCTCGATCACGCCACAATGCTTTGCAATTGAATTCTCTACTTTGAGCACAACCTCTCGCTCGATATCAATTGACTCTTGAATAAGAATCTCATGATAGCTCCCCAAATTATGGCGATAATTTATAGTACGGATATTCTTGTAAACTTCATTGATGATAAGGACCTGCGCACTACCAAAACTTCCGCTGTAGCGAATATCGTAAACGTCGCCTGGCTCCTCAAGTCCGGAAAATGTAATTCTCTTTCCTGTCTCACCCTTAAATAAATGAACTTTATCCACCCCTGGCGTATCACGAATACTTGAGACTATACATTCAATTTTTGGAAGTGATTTTAGCGATGCCTCACGGTACATGTAATGGTGGGAACACCCTACAAGGATAATAATTGAAAAAATCGACACCAAAGTCAGCTTCATAGAACCTCTTTTGAAATATAACTTTTGGTTAAGGGGCCGGCTTTAGCTGGTCCCAGTGAGCGGAGCGAACGTCTTGAGCGCATGGTTAGAGGCCTGCCTCGTTCGCGGCGAAAAGGACGTTGCCAATTAAGATTCTAGCTCGCTCAGGGGTAACAGCACCGTTAAATGGTTGCGCTTCGGTAACTACAAAATACTCAAGCTTCTCCGCCAATTCGTTTAAATCCTTCCCAACCGTGTGACACCAATCAACCTGCCAATCAGACAGCTTCCAATAAGCGGCTAAAAACGAGCTAACTGTATGCTCAACTGTTACGGAAGAGTCATCTCTCAAAATATCTAGGAGATGCTTAGCTGCTTCATCCATGACTGCCTCTAACGCTTGAATTAAGCCGCGCCGCGCCGCGGAGCGGCGTCGGCTTGAATGAGATGTTAGGCCTTGGAGTCATATGGCCCGGCGATGATTTGTCCAAGCCGCGCTTGGAATAAGTCATTGATGGCACATCTTGGGTTAAGCCTACTGAGCAATGGCCAAGGGTCTTTGTCAGGTGGCGCGGCATCAGCCCATGACGCTGGATAGTCCATCTCTTGAATTGCATCAACAAAGGTTTTTCCCGATTTCTGGAACGAATCTTGAGTGAAATACCACTGCGGATCGACGATTGTGCGGAATTTCCAATAGCAGTCGTAGACAACTTGCGTCAATGAAGTGAGATATGAATTGCATGAGTCCACCGCGTCAATCAACGTGTCGGTGCTTGGGTGAACTAAAACGTGAGTTGGCGCAGCTCCGCTGAGCTGCGCAGCCAAGTACTGTCGGAGGTATGCACGGCCCACCCGCCCAATTGGGTTCTCTCCGGTCTTTTGGGACTTGTTTCTGAACTCGACAAAGTGCGGTGCAAGCGGGTCAGATTTGAGAATTTCCTGAGCGCCGGCATACCATTCCTTGAACCCACCTATGTCATTTAGGCAGGCTTGAAGCACAAAAGTCACGCTGCGTGCCGCAGAGACAAACGCGCTGAAGCAGTACTTCGCTTCCTGAGAGTGGCGGGAGGTTTTCGACAGGAGATCGAAGAAGTACTCGGCCTCTCTTAGCTTTTCCTCTACTAGTCCGAAGGAGCGTGTCATACAAGGCCTAACTATAAATAGACACCAACTGGTGCATAACTCCCCGGACGGGCGTGGTGTATAACATTCCAGGACCTTTGTGCTGAACCCGTCTAGTCCGAGGCATACGGCGAGGCACTGGGGCTTTTGGCATGTTATACACCACGCTCATTGCACCCTCGCAAGAGTACAAAAGTCTCCTTGCCTCGCGTGCGCACCCAGGCCCAAAGTGCAGCCCTACCAACCCCACCTACCGATTAAACCGCGCCACCAACGAATACTGCCCCTGCGCCGTACTGGTCAATTCTTCACTCAACAACGCCGTACTCTGCGCCTCGCCTGCCGTCTGATCTGACAGCTGAGCGATGGTGGTGATATTGCGGCTGATTTCGTCGGCCACGGCACTTTGTTCTTCGGCGGCGGCGGCGATTTGATCGGCCATTTCGTTGATGTTGGCGACCGCGTCGCTGATGCCGGCCAGGGCCTGGTCGGCCTGTTGCACGCGTTCGACGCCTTCGTCGGCCTGTTTGCGGCCGATGTCCATGGTCAGCACGGCCTCGTCGGCGGTGCGTTGCAGTTTGGCGATCAGGGCGTGGATCTGGCCGGTGGATTCGGCGGTGCGTTGCGCCAGGGAGCGGACTTCGTCGGCGACCACGGCGAAGCCGCGGCCCATTTCGCCGGCGCGGGCGGCTTCGATGGCGGCGTTGAGGGCCAGCAGGTTGGTCTGGTCGGCGATGCCCTTGATCACGTCGACCACGCCGCCGATTTCGTTGCTGTCCTGGGCAAGGCGGGTGACGGTTTCGCCGGTTTCGCCCACCGACAGAGACAGGCGCTGGATCGCTTCGCGGGTTTCGCTGGCGATGCCGCGGCCTTGCTGGGTCAGGCGGTTGGCTTCCTGGGTGGCGATGGCGGTGCGCGCCACGTTGTTGGCCACTTCCAGGGTAGTGGCGGCCATCTGGTTGACGGCGGTGGCGACCTGGTCGGTTTCTTCGCGTTGGCGCTGCAGGCCGGTGGAGCTGTTGTGGGCCAGCACGTCGGCCTGGGCCGCCTGCTTGGCGAGGTTCTCGGCGCTGTCCTGCAGGCGGGTGAGGCAGGTTTTCAGGCGTGCTTCCTGGCTGAGGATAGACAGTTCCAGGCGGCCTTCGACGCCGCCGTTGTCGGTGTACATCTGGGCGATCAGCGGGTCGGAGGTGCTTTGTTCGGCCAGTTGCAGCAGGCGCTTGATGCCGCGGCTCTGCCAGGCCAGGCCGAGCAGGCCGAGAGGAATCGACAGCGCGGCGGCGGCGACGAAGCCCCAGGTGCTGTCCAGCCAGGCGCCGACCAGAAAGCCGACCTGGCTGACCAGAATGAATGGCAGCCAGTTCTGCAGCACCGGCAGCCAGCGGTCGCGGCTGGGAATCGCGGCCTTGCCGGCGTTGATACGGCCGTAGAGCGCCTGGGCGCGTTGCACCTGCTCGGCGGTGGGCTTGCTGCGCACCGACTCGTAGCCGGTGACCTTGCCATCATCCAGCACCGGGACCACGTAGGCGTTGACCCAGTAGTGGTCGCCATTCTTGCAGCGGTTCTTGACGATGCCCATCCATGGCCGGCCGGCTTTCAGGGTTTCCCACATATGGGCGAACACGGCGGGCGGCACGTCGGGGTGGCGCACCAGGTTGTGCGGCGCGCGGATCAGCTCGTCGCGGGAGAAGCCGCTGATCTCGATGAAGGCTTCGTTGCAGTAGGTGATCTGGCCCTTGAGGTCGGTAGTCGAGATCAGGCGTTGCTGCGCCGGAAAAGTCCGCTCGTTACCGGTGATGGGCTGGTTGTTACGCATGGCATCTACCCTGATGTCAGTGCGAGACCTGGGGAAAGTAGGGCAGGCGAGTGAGGATCCAAATGCCTACAGACTACAAATATGGGGAGGGATCCCATGTGGCCGAACAAGGCCGATCCTACAGGCAACGCTTTTATGGTTATCGCTTACGCGTGGCAGGCCTGCAGTGTACCCAACTTTCAAGGCGTGGAACGTTTTGACGCCGGTAAAACGACGGTCCATTGGTCGAGGGTGGGCGGGCAGTTCGAGCGCGCAAAACAAACCCGGGTGTCGCTGCGCTCGACCCGGGTTATGGAAAGTCCCGCGCAGCGACGCTGCGCGGGTGATCTTCAACCGGCGATCAGCTGACGCAGCACGTAGTGCAGGATGCCGCCGGCCTTGAAGTACTCGACCTCGTTGAGGGTGTCGATGCGGCAAAGCAGCTCGACGCTTTCCTGCTTGCCGTCTGCGCGGGTGATTTCCAGCGTCAGCGGCATGTGCGGGCGCACCTCGACACCGTCCAGGCCCTTGATCGCCAGGGTTTCCTTGCCGGTCAGGCCCAGGCTCTTGCGATCCGCGCCGCCGGTGAACTGCAGCGGCAGCACGCCCATGCCCACCAGGTTGGAACGGTGGATACGCTCGAAGCTCTCGGCGATCACCGCTTTGACGCCCAGCAGGTTGGTGCCCTTGGCCGCCCAGTCGCGGCTGGAGCCGGTTCCGTATTCCTTGCCGGCGATCACCACCAGTGGCGTGCCTTCCTGCTGGTAGCGCATGGCGGCATCGTAGATCGCCAGCTTCTCGCCGCTCGGCACGTGCAGGGTGATGCCGCCTTCCTCGCCGTCGAGCATCTCGTTGCGGATGCGGATGTTGGCGAAGGTGCCGCGCATCATCACTTCATGGTTGCCGCGGCGCGAGCCGTAGGAGTTGAAGTCGCGCGGCTCGACGCCTTGCTCGCGCAGGTAGCGACCGGCCGGGCTGTCGGCCTTGATGTTGCCGGCCGGGGAGATGTGGTCGGTGGTCACCGAGTCGCCAAGCAGCGCCAGGATGCGGGCGCCTGCGATATCGGTGATCGCCGGCGGCGCCTGGTCGATGGCCTCGAAGAATGGCGGATGCTGGATGTAGGTGGAGTCGCTCTGCCAGGTGTAGGTGTCGGCTTCCGGCACCTGGATGGCCTGCCACTGCTCGTCGCCCTCGAACACCTCGGCGTATTCCTTGCGGAACATGGCGGTGTCGACTTTCTGTACGGCCTCGGCGATTTCCTTCTGGCTCGGCCAGATGTCGCGCAGGTAAACCGGCTTGCCGTCGCGGTCTTCACCCAGCGGCTCCTCGGCGATATTCACGCGCACGCTGCCGGCCAGGGCATAGGCGACCACCAGGGGCGGCGAGGCCAGCCAGTTGGTTTTCACCAGCGGATGCACGCGGCCTTCGAAGTTGCGGTTGCCGGACAGCACCGAGGCGACGGTCAGGTCATGCTCCTGAATGGCTTTCTCGATCGGGTCCGGCAGCGGGCCGGAGTTGCCGATGCAGGTGGTGCAGCCGTAGCCGACCAGGTCGAAGCCGAGCTTGTCGAGGTATTCGGTGAGCCCCGCGGCGGCGAAGTATTCGGTCACCACCTTGGAGCCGGGGGCCAGCGAGCTCTTGACCCAGGGCTTGCGCTGGAGGCCTTTTTCCACGGCCTTCTTGGCCAGCAGGCCGGCGGCCATCATCACGCTCGGGTTGGAGGTATTGGTGCAGGAGGTGATCGCCGCGATCACCACGGCGCCGTCGCTCAGCGGGTGGCGCTGGCCGTCCATCTCGTAGTGGATCTCGTTCTGCGCGGCGTTGCCGACGGCCACGCCACCGCCGCCTTCGCTTTCCAGGCGACCTTCCTCTTTACGCGGCGGCTTGAGCTGCAGGCCGAGGAAGTCTTCGAAGGCCTGGCCGACCTGGGGCAGGGCGACGCGATCCTGCGGACGTTTCGGGCCGGCCAGGCTGGCTTCGACCTGGCCCATGTCCAGTTCCAGGGTATCGGTGAATACCGGCTCGCTGCCGGCCTGGCGCCACATGCCCTGGGCCTTGGAATAGGCCTCGACCAACTTGACGGTTTCATCCGGGCGGCCGGACAGGCGCAGGTAATCCAGGGTGATTTCATCGACCGGGAAGAAGCCGCAGGTGGCGCCGTATTCCGGCGCCATGTTGGCGATGGTGGCGCGATCCGCCAGCGGCAGCTCGGCCAGGCCGTCGCCGTAGAACTCGACGAATTTGCCGACCACGCCTTTCTTGCGCAGCATTTGGGTGACGGTCAGCACCAGATCGGTGGCGGTGATGCCCTCCTTGAGCTTGCCGGTCAGCTTGAAGCCGATCACTTCGGGAATCAGCATCGAAACCGGTTGGCCGAGCATCGCCGCTTCCGCCTCGATACCGCCCACGCCCCAGCCCAGCACGCCGAGGCCGTTGATCATGGTGGTGTGCGAGTCGGTGCCGACCAGAGTGTCGGGGTAGGCGTAGGTCACGCCGTCTTCCTCCTTGGTCCACACGGTGCGGCCTAGGTATTCCAGGTTCACCTGGTGGCAGATGCCGGTGCCCGGCGGCACCACGCTGAAGTTGTCGAAGGCGCTCTGGCCCCAGCGCAGGAACGCGTAGCGCTCGCCGTTGCGCTGCATCTCGATCTCGACGTTCTCGCCAAAGGCCTCGGGGCTGGCGAACTTGTCGACCATCACCGAGTGGTCGATCACCAGGTCGACCGGCGACAGCGGGTTGATCTTCTGCGGGTCGCCGCCGGCCTTGGCCATGGCGTCGCGCATGGCGGCCAGGTCGACTACCGCCGGCACACCGGTGAAGTCCTGCATCAATACGCGGGCAGGGCGGTACTGGATCTCGCGCTCGGAGCTGCGTTTTTCCAGCCAGTCGCTGATGGCTTGCAGGTCATCCTGGGTGACGGTCTTGTCGTCCT
>Ga0209370_1001874_pt1 | contig 16976 bp, 8 predicted proteins | sample AgamicAtPrz_FD_187164 | JGI IMG/M metagenome (GOLD analysis project Ga0209370, IMG submission 187164) | Agave microbial communities from Guanajuato, Mexico - At.P.rz (SPAdes) (version 2) | ecosystem: Host-associated > Plants > Phyllosphere > Phylloplane/Leaf | place: Guanajuato, Mexico... | reverse complement strand
TTTAAATCTCTTTATGCAATGTTATAATTAACTGCTTAATCTTGATAATATTGGTCCGAATCTTAATGCTTAAAATGGGTCTCCTCGTAGATTTTAAGCTATTAAATTAGCGGGAATAATGTGGGCTATCGGTCAGATTTTAAATATTTCATCTTTTTCAAAATCTTCAAATAGTTACGGTCTAGGCTTTTAGCCGCAAAAAAGGTGTCAACTCCAAAAGAAACCTAAAGAAAAATTTAAAAATAGTATATTTTGGGGAAGTCTTCTGCAAGTAGGAGATTCAGAGTGCATTTACTAAACGAAATTTTTTTTGTAAGAACATTTAGGTTCTGTTATTTTAAAATATGTCAGAACAGTTAATTGTTGTTTATTTTTATTGATTGATAAATATTGTGAATAATTATGTGTTTTAACTTAAAAAGTGTTTAATAAATATTTTTTATATTTTTTTGTTGTTTATGTTTTAAAAACGCGTATACTTGTAGTCATTTTGACTGTTAGTTTTTTTGTAAGATTTTGAATTTTTATAACGAATAAAATATATGAGAAAAACATTTTTACTTTTATTTGCTTTTAGCACCCTACTGATAAAAGCACAGCAGAAAATTACATTTGGTTATGATAATGCAGGAAACCAGATTAATAGGGTATTATGTGTAAACTGCAGTGCCAAAACTGCTGTGGCAAATGAAGAAGTTTTGTTTAGCGAAACTGAAATATTTTCTAGAGATGATTTGTTTTCTTATTACCCTAATCCAGTTAGAGAGGAGCTTTATTTATCATGGAATACCCTGAATGATAAAAAGATCAATTTAATTAGTGTATACTCTATTTTGGGTCAGCAGGTGGCTGTATACGATGTCTCAAAAATCAATAGCTTATCAATTTCTTTTCAAAATTTTCCATCGGGAGTATATTTGGTTTTAGCAGATTTTTCTAACGGAGAAGAACAAACGATTAAAATAATTAAACAATAATTTCCGTATGAATAAATTTTACCTTCTTTTATTTTTTTTCATTGCAAATATTTGTTTTTCTCAAAGCTTTCACGACACCCAAGGTAAGCTTGAAATTACTAATTCAGGACAAGCAAATTATACAATTCCAATCGCTATGCCTCCAAGCATTAAAAATGTTGGGCCCGTGGTTAATTTGGTTTATGCTAGCGGGCAGATGGGGGGAATCGCTGGACAAGGCTGGAGTATTAACTCAATATCTAATATTAGCCGAATTTCAACAAGAAGAGATATTGATGGATATGTGGATGGAGTAGATTTTGATGAAAATGATAAATTAGCAATTGATGGACAGCGCTTAATTTTAAAAAGCGGGATATACTGGAATGATGGATCAGTGTATGAAACAGAAGTCCAATCTAACATCAAAGTTGAATTAAAAGGTAGTGGAAGTTCAATTTATTTTATTGTGACTGCTCCAGATGGATCCCGTTCTTGGTATGGCAATTTTGACGGAGTGGGCGGCTACGATTCAAGCGCATTTTACATTGTCAGGTTTGAAGATGTAAATGGAAACTATATAAAATACTCATACAGTAACCCATTTAATAAAACTCTATGCATTGATGAGATTAAATTTAGCGGTAATACTGGCGGCGCAGCTCTTTTGAACAGTATTAAATTCAATTATAAGCCAGCAAAAAGGAATGAGTCAGCATATATAAAAGGTTCGAAGATTGAAAAGGCAGCAATTTTAGATTTTATTGAAGTAAGAACAGGGGGGCAGCTCTTTCGCAAATATCAGCTTACACATATTTCCGATCCTCAGCTTTCGTATGAGTATGTCAGTAAGATTCAGGAGTTTAATGGGGCACTAGAATCTGCAAATCCTATAGAGTTTGAATATAAAACTACACAGAGCAATAATGCAAATTCTGAGACTACAATTTCGTATTCCAATAATCTTGTTTTCAATGATATTGATTTTTCAGGTGATTTTGATGGCGACGGCCATTTAGATTTTGTAACCAGTAATGAAGTTTATACTAAAATGTTTCAAGGTAGTGCGGGTACTGCACCTGTTTCAATTACCAGCCTTCGCGGGACAGAAGGTTTTTTCGGCGCAACAACGATTAGCAGCGGAAAACTCAATCAGTTTCAGTCCTTGGTTACAAAGAATCTAAGATATTCTGTCCAGCTAAAATTTGATGTCTATAATCTTGTAAATAATACGCCAGTTTTTAGTTATGGAAAAACGTTAGCATCTTTTAATGATAATCTTATCTATAATACACTTCCGTACGAAGTGCATAATGCTCAATATGTTACTGAAACGGAAGCTGTCTCTTGGGGATTATATTCAAACCCAGATAGATATACTGTTACAAATGGTCCACTTTCTAATTCTAATACCAGCTTGTATAAGGAATTCTTAGAAGGTGATTTTGATGGGAATGGTATTTCTGAAGTATTAGTGTTACAGCCAACAATTGAATATCAAACAAGAATAACGAATTATTATCTGCAGAGTAACACTACAGTTCCTATAGCAAAATTGACAGATACATTTATTAAACCCTCAGGTGCAATTCATGCATACATGGTCAATTTGGATCCTTCTGCGGGTACCGCTCAAGGATCGAGCGGATTTGTAAAACTTGATACCTCTAGCAATATTTTATATGGAGAGACAAGACTTGTAGCAGATTTTAATTCAGATGGCAAATCCGATCTATTGGTAATTACTGCGGGTAAGGAATATAAAGTTATAACATTCAAACAGCTAACTTCAGCTCCTTGGGTACAAATGGAAGTGATAGGCGAAGGAATTTTAGATTTATATTCCAAAACCAAAACGCTTCTCATTGGAGACTACAACGGAGATGGCAAATCAGATCTTATGATTCCTGATACTGAAGGAGGCTCAGGACAAATGGGTTGGAGTATTTACTATAGCAATCCAAACCCTTCAGGAGGTCAATTTTTTGTTAAAGAACAGCATAATATTGTTGAATATTGGCCCGATACCAAGGACACATACGATCACAAGCAGTTTAATAAGTATTATGCGTTGGACACAAATGGTGATGGAAAAACTGATCTGGTTAGGGTTTGGGAAAAGATTTACCGTCCTAATCCAGTTACTGATGCTCAAAATTATGACACGCAATGGATCGTATCAACTTTTGCTAATAATATTGGCAACACTTCCATTACAGGAAATAAGTTTACGGCGGAATATACTTCACCCTGTTATGGAAGCGCACCTCTTCAAATCTGCAACCATAATAATGATTCTCCTGATTTGCCTTATCCTATAGTATCAAAATATAAATATATGGGGGCAAATACTGAACTTTTGATGGTAAGAAATCATCATAATCAGCTCACCTATGTTAATTTTACCAAAGATGTAAGCCAGGATATTCTTATGACAAAAGTAACCTCTTCTGTTGGAGCTGTAAGCGATGCTATTTCTTATGCTGCCATTGATCCTGGAGATTCGAATAATGGATTTGGAAACTTAAATGAATTTTATTCATCATCTCAAAGCGTTTCATATCCAAATGTAGAAATAAAGAAAATGCCAAACTCATATTTAGTTTCCATGGTTGCAAATACTTCTGAGGGAACTACAAAATATCAAGATTTTAGATATAATGGCCTTTTAGTGAATTTAGATGGTTTGGGCCCTTTAGGTTTTATAAAAATGGCGAGAAGTGCATGGTACTTGAATGGATCTGCCAAAAGAGTCTGGAATGTTATTGAAAATGAGCCTGGTCTTAGAAATGCGATTAAAAGAACATATACTGAGCTGCTTAATGCCGGAAATGCGTTTTCTTTTGTAAATTCTGGAAATCCTTCAGGAATTATCAATTCGTCCGTTAACAGCTATATATCATCTGCTTCAGGTGGCGTTTATACTCTGCTGTTGGATAATAAGGTAACTTCTGATTACATTACTGGAGTTTCAACTAAGGTGAGCTATCAGTATGATAGTATTTATAAATTGCCTTTGGTAACCAAAACAGAAAATTTTTCTGGGAGCACTCTACAGGGGACTATTACTACAACTGAAAATTTCACCCATAATCCTTCAGGAATTGGAGCCGATTATTTTATTGGACGCCCCTCTGATCTGAAGGTGCTTCATTCAGCCTATGGAGATACATTTGAAACTTTTGAAAAATATACTCATACAGGAAATAAGATCAGTAAACTAGAAAAAAAAGGAAATACTGCGAATAATGTTTATGTGACTGAAGATTATGAGTATGATATCTATGGCAATTTACTAAAGAAGACACTGAGTTATCCTGGTGCGCTGCCGTTGACTCCGTCAAGAATAGTGGAGACTACTTACGATGCGACAGGGAGATTTATTAAAACGACGAAAGATATTGAGGGTTTTGTTTCCACTAATAATAGCTATCATCCTCTGTATGGTTTAGTTACTTCGCGCACAAATCCACAAGGGGCCCAAACATTAACTGTATTTGATAATTGGGGCAAAATATCTAAAGAAACAGATTATTTAGGGAAAAATATTAGCTATGCCTATTCAAAAGCATCGGGAGAATATTCAATTACTCAAACTGGTGATGACGGCATGCAAAGTTTAACTGTCAGTGACGCTCTGGGGAGGATAAAAAAAACAGGAAAAAAAAATATAGATGACACTTGGTCCTACAAAAATACAGAGTATGATTTTCTGGGAAGGAAAATTAGAGAAAGCGAGCCATATAATTCTGGAAGCCCATCATTATGGAATACTACTTCATACGATGATTATAATAGAACCCTTTCAACTGTAACTGCAGTTGGGAAGATTACCAATATAACATACAATGGTCTCACCGTAACCGCTTCAGATGGAACAAAAACTACCAGTTCAACCAAAAATGCTAATGGAGATGTTGTCAGTGCATCAGATAATGGCGGTCAGATTAACTATAATTATTACGCCAATGGGAATGTCAAAGATTCGGAGTATTTAAATACTAAAGTCAGTGTAAAGTACAATGAATGGGGTATAAAATCTGAACTGACTGACCCATCTGCAGGAACCTATTTATATACCTACTATCCATCTGGAGAAATATGGGAAGAAACGACACCAAATGGTAAAACTACATACACCTATAATTCGTCAGGAAAAATTTTATCTAAAACTATATACGGAGTAAATACAGATACTCAGACCAGCTATAATTATGACCCTTTAACAAAACTACTTGCATCAAGTACATTTACGGATAATATCGAAGGGAAAACAATTTCATATTCCTACGAGTATGATTCTCCATACAGAAGATTAACAAAAACAATTGAGGCCACACCTTATGCAAGATTTGAAAAAGAGATACTTTCTTTTGACGATTTCGGAAGGGTAAGCACAGAAAAATTTACTGTAATAAGTGGAGGCAAAACGAGCTCTAAAACTATTACTAAAAGATATAAAAATGGCTATTCTTGGGCATTATTTGACGGGAACACCCGTCTTTGGATGAATAATACAGTAAACGCCAGAGGACAAGTGACAAATGAGAGTTTAGGGAATAATATTAATGTAAATAATTCCTATGATCAGTACGGATATATTACGGAGAAAAAAAGTGTTTTAGGTTCATCCAATGTAGTATTGCTTACTACCCTTTTTGATGCTCCAACAGGAAACTTAAGAAGCAGAAGCTCTAATCTTTTTTATCAGTTGGAGGAATATGGATATGATAATTTAGACAGACTTACTACCCAATATATTAATGAGGAGTTCATAAACAGTACTTTCAGTACGAATAGTACGGAAGGATTTGAACCTCTAAATGGTGCAAATGTAAATGCAAGTGCCGGACAGCTTAGTATTCAGGCCACTGCAGCAGGCTCAGGGCTTAAAAAAAATGTTATTTCTAGTTTGGCGGCAGGTGACCAGTTAATTTTAAATTTTAAAGTGCAGAGGGTTCTTGCTGCGGATAATTTAAATGTATATGTTCAGGAAATAGATCCCGCAACTGGTACTGGTATAAAATATTTGAAAAGTGTAGTAAGCACCTCAAGAGATGTGTATGTACAGCATACTGTTGTTTTAGGCGGAAGTACTCTTCTGCTGACAATTGAGAAGCAGAATACAACTTCTTTAAATGTTTTTCTTGTTGACAATTTTACAGCTTTTAAAAAGATTACAGTTTCACAGGCTTATGATAATAGAGGAAGAATAACTTCCAATCAAACTGGAACTTATAATTATACTAATTCCAGTAAATTATATCAAAATACATCAATAATTGTTTCTTCTGATGCTTTATCTTATTATCAGGGCAGGCAAACTCAAAGCATAACTTATAATTCTTTTAAAAGTCCTTATGAAATTACTGAAGCGGGGATAGATAAAATAAGTTTTACTTATAATGATAATAATGATCGCAGCAGTATGTTTTATGGCGGTATAAATGCAGTGAAGACACAGAGGCCAAATAGAAAAGACTATTCTTTTGACGGATCGATGGAAGTTAAAACTGCTTCGGGAAGCGTCGAATTAATTACATACATAGGTGGCGATGCATATACGGCTCCATTAATGTTGAAAAGCGATGGTACAACGGAAAATTATTTTTATTTGCATAGAGACTATCAGGGAAGTATTGTTGCTATCACAAATAGTTCCGGCTCTATTGTTGAAAAAAGATTGTTTGATTCATGGGGCTTAATTTTAAAAATTCAGGATGGCTCGGGGAATGCTCTTTCGCAGTTGGCTATTACTGACCGCGGTTATACTGGACATGAGCATCTTCAAAGTGCAGGTCTAATTCATATGAATGGTAGGCTATATGACCCTATCATCCGTCGTTTCCTTCAGCCTGATAATAATATTCAAGAGCCATACAATACTCAGAATTTCAACCGTTATGGATACTGTCTGAATAATCCATTAAAATATACTGATGTCAGTGGCGAATTGTGGGGAATGGGAGAGCTTTTGTCAGCAGTCGTCATCGGGGCAATTATTTCTGCTTCCACTTATGGAGTCATGGCAGTTACAGGACATGTGGATTTTACAGTTGGCGGATTGGTGAAAGCCACTTTTATGGGGGCTTTAAGCGGTGCTGTAACTTTTGGAATAGGTTCTGCGACTCTAAACATTTCGAATTTTTATCTACGGGCAGGCGCACAGGCTCTGCTGCATGCTGATTTTCAGGGAATGATGGCAGGGGTGCAAAATGGCAATGCAGTTTCAGGTATGGTTTCAGGGGCGTTAAGCAGCATTGCATCAAGCGCGTGGACGGGAGGCGGAGCAGACAGTGCCTATCATGGAATGGGTAAGTTTGCAGAAAGCAAAGGGGGGATGATTCTTTTTGGCACAATTTCGGGAGGCGCGGGTGCAGAACTCTCTGGAGGCAATTTTTGGCAAGGAGCCGCAACAGGGCTATATGTAAGTGCATTAAATCATGGAATGTCTCATTTTCAAAAACAAAATGTTGATATGGATAAACTAATTGCATCCTATCCTGGAGATGAAACTAGCCAGATTTCATCAACCCAAGCTTTTGATATTGGAGGAACTGTAAAAGATCATTATGATCAATATGTTAAAGAGCACCCAGGGGAAGCTCCCAATGCATGTGCACTCAGGGTTTCAATAGCTTTTAATAAAGCAGGCTATCATATCAGATACAGCAAAGGTAATACCTTTACAGATAAAGATGGTTTGAACTATTATTTAAGTTCAGAAAAAATGGCTGAAAATCTTCCCAAACAGTTTAATTTAACGTTGAGTAAAACCACTAAAAATTCTTCGTTAAGTGCATTCAATCAAATTAAAGGAATATATTTTATGCAGCCAATTTCTCCAAAAGTATTTGGAGCATTAGGCCATATCTCTTTATGGAATGGAAGCGCCGTTCTAGGAGGACATTCTTACGCTGATTCCCCTCAGTTTTATCAGGCAACGCTATATTATGTTAAATCAAATAAACCTTAAAAAAAATGAAAAAAATATTGTTTTTAATTTTAATGTTTAATTTCATTAAAGTTTTTTCCCAGACAGCTACTCAAGAACAAATTGCAAAGGCATGGTTTGATGATTATGCGGTCTGCAAATGCATTACTCAAACAAATTGGATCAATGGGATAAAAAGCGAAGATAAAAGCATTCTCTTTTACAATAAAAAATTAAGCCTAAATCCAAATAATTTTGAAACTCTGGAATCTTTTATAGATTCATATATTAAAGAAAAAATTAAAGGTAAAGGCATGGTCTTAAAAAGCTGCATTAGTATTAAATATGACGATGATTTTAAAAATTTGGTTTTAAAAATTCTAAAGACGGATACAATTATAAAAAGTGCAATTTTTGAATCTCCTAAATAAAGAGAAAAAAGTTTTTTGTAATGATAAGGAATCATAGAAGGGAATATGAAGAAATGTTTTAGAAAGTCTCCAAATTTTTGGAGACTTGAATATAAGAAATATTACTTATAAGCATTTAGTTGTCTCCAGTATATTTAAAATTAATATGTTTTGGTATACATACTCGAACCTAGTCTTTTTATGCATTGATTTTACTGAGCATTTCCAGTTTCAGAATTCAATGTGCCACGATGTTGCCACAAAACTTATCTCGATGAAAAATCTTCAAAATTCGCCTTAATTATTTGCGGCACTTTTGGAGGCAACTCCAACTTAAAAGGGTATTGAAACTGACACTTAAAGAAATAGGAATTGGGACAGTTTATAACCGTTTTTACTAGCCTGAAAGGATTTCGGAAAGAACTTCTTTAATAAAATGTTGGATTTTATAATTTAAAATAATTCAAGCAGGTTAATTATATTTCTGGAAAAGATCCCTTAAAAAGTCAAATCCGTTCATGGCAAAATTATTTACAAGGTTATTTGCAGCAGCTTTTTGGTCGTTTGAATATAGATACTCTGTTAATTCTGTAATTAGGTTTTGATTATGAACATATTCAAAATTTAACATCTGGCTTATTTTACCAACGAGGTCTGCAGGGCTGTTTTTTGACCATTGCACTAAATTTTTAACATTATAAATATTAGATCTTACATCTGAAAATAATTCAAAGTTACTGTAAACCAGTGAAAAATTTTCGCTATTTAATTCCTCTACATAGTCATTGAGATAAATAATATTTTGTAAGAGATCCAAAGATTTCCGGTCTGTAATTCTCTTTATTTTTTCAGCTAATATTTCCCATAATGGAAAAATTTTTAACGAAATTTCATCTTCTGAATATCTATTTTCTTCCATAAGTGCCTTTCGGTTCTGCACAAGTACCGCTATAATTTGGTTAAGCAGATCAGCATTTATGTCACTATTAAGAAGTTCATATAGCAAAGAGGTTTCCTTTGCAGAATCATAATCCCACAAATAATAAGCGAATAAATGACGCATTAAACCTTTTGCGGTCTTTTTATCAAAAGCATTGTTTTCAATAACCTTTTCGTAAATCGGGCGGATAACTATGTAATATTCTTTCGAAACAGCGTTGCTGTATGCCAGCCCTTTTATAAATGCCAGCCATGATTTATCCTCACACACATTAATTGAGCTAACATTTTCCAACAGCCAGCTATTATCCAAATACATAAACTGACGGAAGTACATCCCCAATAAGGTATATGCCTCAGTAGAATTTTCTACCAAAGATGTGGTGAAGATAGATTTAATGTCCGTTTCCCACTTAATTTCATTGTCATTTGCGGCACAAGTGCGTGCTGTTTTTAGGGAATATTCTAATAATGCTCTAAACAGCTTGCCCCTAGATGTATTGATTGAGTATAATACAAAATCTGTTTCATAATCCCAGTCTGTCTGCTCTTCTTCGCAAATATTAATCATATAAAGCAATATATCTTTGACGGCAGGAAACAAATTAGTATCAATGCTTTGATTATCATTCTGGATACCAGCGATAATTAGATATGCAATACTATCATATACCCAATCCTTTGCAGTCTTTATCTCATCATTATTCTTAATCCTATTATGTATAAAATTATCAGAGGTAATGTAGTTCATGCAGAATTCTAAAACTTTGTGCCAATCAAAATTGTTGCCTGACTTCCAGGCGTCTGTAAGGCCATAAAGTATATTATTGATATAAATATAGCCTGCATCATTTAAATCGGCTAAAATAAGAGTGAAGTAATCTGGATTTGACTTAACAGCTATTTTTATTTCATCGGCGAAACCATCTATTGAAGGTCCTTCCCATCGATTAGTGCTGTCAAAACCTAAAATCTGCTCAATAAGCGTTTCGGGAGGCATAGACAGTATTTCGTCAGCCGTAAATGGTGAAATGTTACCTACTCGAACGGTTATTTTACCTTCATTGCTATAATCAGTTTTCATATTATTTTTAACTGTTATCTCATGAAATTGTTTTGCAAAAATGTCATTTTCTTTCAAAGCGTCCAGCCACCTATGCTGCCATATTTCTTTTTCGGGAGTGTAGTATTTTTGCTCCTGCGGTCCCTTGTCTAGCACAAACTGCAGTTTCTGAACTTCTATGTCAGTCAGTTTTTTTGCAATTTTGTATAGGAGGTGGTATAGTTCCAGTTTGTAGGCACCCTCTGTGAAAATCTGCAATGGATCATCCTCGTCTATAAGATACCAGAACCAGAATTTTAGGTTTTCCCAATTTTCAGCAACAACATACAAAATCATTCTTTTGAAGAATGGGATATTATAACGGTGATTTTCGATCAAGTCCCTAAATACTTCGTTAATTGAAGCTAAATCCGGCTTGTTTGACATTTCTACAAGCCAATTTCGAAGCAGTAATGAGAATACTGTTACGGTTTTACTGCTGTTTCGAACCTCGTCATCTAAGTCTTTTATTCCATCATATCCAAAAATAGAGATGAGGTCGTTGTTCAGATTAAAAACAATTTTTTCAAGTATACGCTCATAAAGACTCTCTCTGATCTCTTGTTCTTTGAAAATATCTCGCAAAAATTTGTCAAGCCACTGCTCGACAGGTCCCTTATCCAAGTAGTTGTCAATTACCTGATTGATAATTTCGATTTGGACTTCATTTTCAATTTTATTGACTGTTATTGTGAGATTTTCAAAATTACGGGTTATTAAAAAACTGTAAGCTATGTCCCCCACGGTCTCTTTTCCAGTAATAGGAGTGTCTCTGATTAATATATTCACTGAATTTAAAAGGGCGTAAAAAGGGACGTTGCCGCATTTTTCTGCAGTAATTTTTATCTGTTTTTCATCGTTAAAATAGTGATTTACATAATAGAGATATAGAGGGCTATCATATGTATATATGCTATAGCCATCTCCCAGCAGGTTACTTCTATTTTTCTTTAATTTGAAAGAATGCGTTAATATTATTTCAGCCTTGCCAATATCTTCAAGGCTGGAATTATCTGAAAGAAATTTGGGAAGCAGGCTGTTAAAAAGCTCGTGTGTCTGTAGCATTGTATCGTATCGGCTATCCAGCCAGACCGGTATGAAACTAAGATATTCCGCTGTTACATACTTATTGGGAATTAAGGAAAGGATGCGTATGATCCTAGAGAAAGTTTTATAGTTATCAACGGGCTTTTCAGAAACATTCTTTATGAAATCTAGAACATCCGGAATAAATTCCATATTTTCTGAATTTGAGAATGTTTCTGCTAATTTTTCTACATAGTCAAGAACACCCCAAAAAGGAATTTCATCGCCATTTTCGGTGCTTACGGACGCTGGATTTTTTGAAGGATCAAGAAAGCCATTTTCTTTTAAGTAATTAAACCATGCCATATTCTGCGAGTTTTCGTAAGAAATAATTTTCGTACTTGGGATTTTTATCAAATAAAAATTTTAGAATAAATTCATCAAGTTCCGTTCTGCTGTCTTTTAATAATATTCTGTCAATTTCAAAAGTATAGGGCAAAAAATCAGGTTCTGGAAGTTTCATAAGCTGCTGACGGTCTCTCTTTTTTTCTTCCAATTTTTTTTCTTCCAATTTTTCTTTTACAGATTTTAAATGATCCTGAAAACTAGGAAGAGCTGGTCGCAGTAATTGCTTGAACAATCTTCCTGAAAAGTTTTCACTCGAATTTTCAAAAAACACATATTGCAGACGGCCATCTTCGAAATCTTTCCTTAACTGGTTATGCAGTTCGTATCTTTTACCAATTTCACTATAGTCTCTGTAATTTATTGTAGTAAAGATGCATGAGCCGTAAGATTTCTGCCAAACATAATATTTGAGGGTAAGAATATTTACAGTATCTCTAAAGCTGTCCTGCAAATGATTGGGGGCAATGCAGTTTAAATTTCTCTTAGCTGCCTCAATATAAATTTCCTCGCTTTCTTTAGCTATTTCCGCTTTTGTGCTAAAGAGTTTATCTAAGCGCGCAATGCGATGATTTAATACTTCTTCGACTTTGTCTGTACTGTAAAGTGAGTTTAAGGGATGTCCGGCGCTCATTAAGCTTGCGTAATTATTACTGATATTTTTAAAAGCTTTGATGACTTCACCTCGTTTTGCAATTTTATTTCGGGTCCATTCCAAAAGAAGATTTTCGGTTGTTATGCAAACCGCCATATCGTTTTCAATCCAATACAATAATTCATCAAAAGGATTGTCTTCCTGATTAAAGTCAACTTTGAGAAGTTCGAGCCAAACGCATGTATCCAGAGCTATATAGATCATAAGCTAAATTTAAGCCAATTTAAATTTTTCACAGTTCTAATTTATAAAATTCAGATGTCACAAAATCATTTTTTTCTTATTAAATCAATTGACAAGTTCTCCAATCCAGTGAATTAAATTCAGCAATCATATTTTTAAATTGATATTGCAATATTAAGCTATTTATCTATAAGGGAAGTACGTTCATCTGTATGGCGATATCACGTTTAAGCTTACCTAATTGAACCTGATTTATTTCCGATACTGTCATTGGAACGTTTGAACAGTCAAGGAGCGTTTTTTTCTTATTTTCGCCAATATGAAATAGGTTTTTAATCTGAAAACTGATTGAGTTGTTAATTTTTGGACTATGATTTTTGAAAGCGTGGACAAGTCTAAAAACTACTCTTTTATGCGCCAATTTCTTGTATCTTTCCATAATTTCAAAATCTTCAAGAGCGTTTGATGGATATTTTTGCTTATTTATGAAGGAGATGCTTATATCTTCAGCACAAGACGGTGTTAAGCTGTCAACTTGAAATGAAAAATAATCATCTAATCTTTTTTCAAATGGATTGAAATGAGTGTCTCTTCCAAATCTTTTTTCTCTTTTCAACTGTGCATTGCAAACTGAGCATCCAGGGATTAGATTAAAAAATGACAAGCTAAAATAGGGATGGCGAGACTGTGGATAAAAGTGGTCCAATTGGAGCAAAGCCAGAGTGTCCTGAACTGCAGTTAGGGGGTCAATCTGTGTAATTACCTGAATAGTCTGTTCGTTGCAGTATGGACAGAACTGCAATTTTAATTTTTCGCAATTGGCATGACATTCAGGTTTTCCTCTGTAGTTGTAATAATTAAATATGCCTTTTACAATCTTTCCATTCTCAGTCAAAACTGCCTGATCATAACTAATATCATTAGAAAAGAAACTTGGAGGGCAAAAAGCCTGAATCTCACTTATTATTTTTTCAAGCTCATCTGGTTCACTGATTATAACCCGTTTTAGATTTAAACAACCGTTGTCAAGCAGATAATCCCAAAATTCAACCAGCTGGTTATTGCCTAAAGCAACATCCAGGTCTTTCCTTGCGGCAATTCGACCGATAAGAGAATTTAATGGATGATATTTGGTTGGATCACCGATAAGGGGAGATAACACAAGACTGTCGTAATGACTTTTCGCTAAGGCAGTTAAATCTTCATCGGTATGGTCAGATACTTTTATCATGGATTATTTTTTCTATTTGCGTTTTAATGAATTCATCACCTATTTGAGACAAAAGGATGAAGTCCTGCTGGGTGAGCATATCTTTTTTTAATCTTACTTTGTTGACCAATTCCTGGATTTTTGACGCAGCAAAATGACTGATAAGATTTCCGTGCATAAAAAATGCATCCAGATAAAGTTCTCCAATATTCCCTCCAAATGTTTCCCCTGCAATGTGATTATTTGATAAAACCTCCAAATTTCCAATTTCATTTTTGTTTACAAAAAGGAGATTGTTTTTTGGAAGATCAGATACTAAAAATGGAGAATGTGTAGTTAAAAAAAGTTGGCAGTTTTTCTGCAGAAGTTTAGGCAGAATATTAACTATTTTAAATAAAAATTCGGTCTGCCATTTCGGATGAAAATACAAGTCGCCTTCATCTATACATATAATAACATCCATTTCTTTGATACGTGGTATGGCAGCATAAAAATTAGAAAAAAGATTAATGTATGCCTTATGTCCGCTACTAATACCGGACCATTCCACGCTGTATGACAAACTCTGATTTGTGACAGCTTCAAGGTATCCATTAAGAAAAAAACCTACATGGTCGTTGTAATCTACATTAAACTGTATCCTTCTGTTTGCATAAGTTCCGATATCCTGCTTGAATTCATCAGTGCTTTGATTTTCAAATTCGTAATCTTTCAAATTCTTTAGAAATTTTACCGTTTCAAAAACGTTGTAATGTTCGTCGATTACCAGTAAAAAGTCTGAAGTTATAAACCTAAACGTGTCGTCAATTCTGGAGTCTTCCAAAGTTATCTTAAAAAGAGATTCTAAAACTTTGAAGTAATCACTTTTGTTTTTATACCTTTCTGTATTGTCATGTTTTAGGATGTCGCGGTTTAGTATAAAATCAATGTAGACCAGAAATGCAGTAAAGTACCTTAATGAATTTGTACTTTTATTGTCTGTGATTTTTCTCCTGAAATTCTGGACAAAATTTCTAAGACCTATCTCATGTTCGTACTCCTTGTTATACTTGTATTCGAATACTTTGACCCTGTTTGTAATGTTTGCCCAAATAGGGGAACTCAGAATCACTTTAGATGGCTTTAATTTATGATTTTGCTGTTCCCCAACAAGTTTTTCTGCATTCTCAAGAAATTCAAATTGAGGGCTTCTGATAAATTTAATTTGCTGCTGGATTGTCTTCTGGTAGTTTTTGTTTACATTTTCACCAAACTGGCTACTAAGGAGGTCATTAGTGCTTATGTTGATTATGCGTTTTCCAAAATTATGTCTTCTTCCATCAAATACATTTGAGAAAAAAACCGAAGCAGTTTCAGGAATTCGGCCTTCATAATCTTTCGTTTCCGCCTTAAAATTATTGGTTACATCGATAAGTTTATACTTATAGATAAAGGAATGCCCAGAGTCTGTATAAACTGCTAAAAATGGTTTGTTGATTATAGTGTTGGCACCATCTGAAATATATTGGATCAGTTCGAGTATATTTGTTTTTCCTGATGCATTTTTACCAATAATGCCAGTGATTTCTGTAATCCCTTCACCAAAAAAATTGTTTTGGTATTTATGATTTTCAAATCTTATAATTCTATTGTCTTTTATAGAATAATGGTACGTATACTGCGTATCGAAATTAAAACCCTGATTGATAAAACCTTTGTAGTCATCAATCCAAATGTAAGCTAGTTTCATTAGTTTTTTATTTTAGGCTTCTTGGCAAGGTTGAACCTGCTGTGAATCGGATTTTTTCTTTTTTTTCAAATAGAGATAAATTGCAGCAAACTGCCAGAAGAAGCAGTTATATCTGCAAAGTGTCTTATAGTATGGATGGTTCGGCCCTTTACTGCTAATTGAAAAAGTAGAAATCCATATTGGTTTATGACTAAATGCAAAAATGAAGTTTATTGCAATAATTCATGCAAGTAAAAACACCTGATTTTTTCTTTGATTGTTTTCTTTGTTCTTCCAAGTCTAATATTGAAAGATCTTTCCAAGCAATTTCTGTAACGTCAAATCCTAAGTCCTTTAAAAATGGAAATAGCAATTTACCTCTTATTTCTTCTTCATTTATAAGTACATTATCGTATATAAATAGAGTTTTAGTAATATTTTACGAATTAAGGAAATCTCAAATATTAATGAAATTAAGCGTTATAGTGGTTGTTTCAATGTTTTTGACTCAAGAAAATGCTAATAGATTCGTCCTGAAAGTGAGTTCGGAGTTGGTTTCTGCTCCATCTTATCGTTCGAAAGATGCTTCTTTTTGCAAACTTGTCTTCAGTCTTTAATACCTTTTCCTGCCAATACCATAGCGACTTCAAAAGTGATTTCGCAACATTTTTTTTACTTGAATCTATTGAATCACCTTTATAAAGAGACGTAAAATGTAATCCCCACAAAATATAAATATGTTCATCTTCAGTTCCTTGTGTATTGGATAAAGCAGTCTGAAGAGAATCTAAAATCGGTTTGTCAAAGATTTGCTGATAAAAGGACTCTGCCGTTTTTTTTGCTATATGATTATTTACATTCCATAAAGTTCCTATGTACGATCTTGCTCCGGCGCTTATAAATGAATGTGAAATATCCCCCCATGACCAACAGCTATTATTAAAAATTATGGGGGCAGGAGAATTTGCAAATAATCCGAATATACCTTGATAACTGAAATCGTGACATACTATCGCGGATGAACCTGATATTTTATCTTTTCGTTTTCTCTCTTTCTTTTGTTTTTTATTGATTGCATTTATCATGTCAGAAAAGACATAGTGCGGATAGTTCTGAGCTTTTAGTTCTTTACTGAGCCACCTGTATCCATTAAATTTTCGAAAAATCTGTTTAACGGTTACGCCTACTAATGCTTCTTCACGTGATGGAGCAAAACTTACCACTTCGTCATATTCTATCGTATGGGATATGCCTCCATTGTCAGTGAAATTTTCAACGACTGAGAAACCGCTTACTTCACCGCCGTGGCTACATATGTGTAGAAGATTGAAAGGAAATTCCTTAACATGGTTATCAATGTTGTAAACGGTGGCCTCTTTTCCGAGCAACTCTTTTACGTAATAATTATTTTCTCCAAGTGTTCTAATAACCTGATCTGTCTCTTCATT
>Ga0209370_1001872_pt1 | contig 16979 bp, 10 predicted proteins | sample AgamicAtPrz_FD_187164 | JGI IMG/M metagenome (GOLD analysis project Ga0209370, IMG submission 187164) | Agave microbial communities from Guanajuato, Mexico - At.P.rz (SPAdes) (version 2) | ecosystem: Host-associated > Plants > Phyllosphere > Phylloplane/Leaf | place: Guanajuato, Mexico... | reverse complement strand
AAAAAGCTACGCCGCACCGCAGGCGGGTGCAGAACTTGAGCTGTACGAGTACGATGCGGGCGAACTAAAAGCAGAAGACGTCGAAGTACAGGTTGATTACTGCGGGATCTGCCACTCGGATCTCTCCATGATCGACAACGAATGGGGCTTTTCAAGCTATCCACTGGTCGCCGGACACGAGGTCATTGGCCGCGTCGTGGCGCTCGGTAGCGCTGCGCAGGACAAAGGCCTGAAAGTAGGCCAGCGCGTGGGTATTGGCTGGACGGCACGCAGCTGCGGTCATTGCGACGCCTGTATCAGCGGTAACCAGATCAACTGCCTTGAAGGCGCCGTGCCAACCATCCTCAACAAGGGCGGTTTTGCCGATAAACTGCGCGCCGACTGGCAATGGGTCATTCCGCTGCCGGACAGCATTGATATCGAATCCGCAGGCCCGCTGCTGTGCGGCGGGATTACCGTGTTTAAACCGCTGCTGATGCACCATATTACTGCCACCAGCCGTGTGGGCGTGATTGGCATCGGGGGTCTGGGTCATATCGCCATCAAGCTTCTGCACGCAATGGGCTGTGAAGTAACGGCGTTCAGTTCTAACCCGGCGAAAGAACAAGAAGTGCTGGCGATGGGGGCGGATAAAGTGGTGAACAGCCGCGATCCGGAAGCCCTGAACGCGCTGGCAGGTCAATTCGATCTGATCATTAACACCGTTAATGTCGATCTCGACTGGCAGCCGTACTTTGAAGCGCTGGCCTACGGCGGTAACTTCCATACGGTGGGTGCCGTGCTGAAGCCGCTGCCGGTTCCGGCATTTACCCTGATCGGCGGGGATCGCAGCGTGTCCGGCTCTGCAACCGGTACGCCGTACGAGTTGCGCAAACTGATGAAGTTCGCCGGGCGCACGAAAGTGTCTCCCACCACCGAACTCTATCCGATGTCGAAAATCAACGAAGCTATTCAGCACGTGCGTGACGGCAAAGCCCGTTATCGCGTGGTGTTGAAAGCGGATTTTTGATGTGACATTGCCGGGGTATGTGCGGCCTGATGCCCTCACCCCAACCCTCTCCCACGGGGAGAGGGCGCAAACACTAAAAACGGTAACGGTTGTTACCGTTTTGCTTCTACCATGGCCTTAAACACCTCTGCCACCGCGACCGCCCCCGGATCCATTACCCCATCCAGATTCTCTTTATTCACATACGACGAGCGCCCCGCACCTGCTTTGCCCATTCTGGCCGTTGCCTCTGCGCCCTGCTGTGCCGCCTGCGCTGCTGCCTTAAGATCCCCTTTCTGCAATGCCTCCAGCGCCGGTTGCAGCGCGTCGATCAGTGTGCGATCGCCAAGATCGGCCCCGCCATACTGCTTCATTTGTGCCAGCCCGCTCAGCAAGGCATCCGCAAGCGATTGTCCGTCATGCAGCTTTTGCCCGGCCGCCGTGAAGAAGATCGACATTAATACGCCGCTCGATCCGCCCATCACCGTTGCCAGCCGCTCCCCCACCAGCAGGAGTAATGTCGACACATCGTTAAGGGGCAGGTTGTTCTCCTCCAGACGCTGCGCAATCTCCCGCGCCCCTTGCGCAAAGGTGGATCCGGTATCGCCGTCCCCCACTTTCGCATCCAGCGCGTTAAGACGGTTTTCCAGTCGAATCAGGGTGTTTGTCGCCACAGAGACATACTCGCCCACCTGCGGATTCGCGGACGGGGTAAACTCCACGCGGTCGTGGATCGCGCTATGCTCCTGGGTCCGCAACGGTGCAAACGCCACCGGCTTCTGCCAGCCCAACGTCTCCACCTCTTCATGAAGGGCTTTCTCGAACAGATCGTTCAGCTTCAGCAGCGTCAGCGAAAAGCCCTTCATATCCAGGGCGCTCACCAGTGGTGCCGGGCCAATCAGGTACGCAATGTTCTCTTTCAGGGCCGAGTGCGCCAGCTCTTTGGTGAGCAGAGCCATCTCAAGCGCTGATACCCCACCCAGGTTATTGATTAACACTGCGAAGCGCCCGTCACCGGCCTGAGTCTTAAGCGGCGTCACCAGCGTGTCGATAATCGCTTTGCTGTTCTGCGTATCCACGACGGAAGCCCCCGGCTCACCATGAATGCCCAGACCCAGCTCGACATGGCCTTGCTTAATGCGCCCTTCTTCCTCGTCGCTTCCCGGCAAATTACACGTTTGCATCGCAACGCCCAGGCTCCAGAGGTTATCGCAGGCCTGTTGCGCAATATCACGCACTTCACTTAGCGATTTTCCATGCTCTGCGGCATAACCCGCGATCTTATGAACCAGCGCCGTACCGGCAATGCCGCGCGGCTGCTTGTTGTCCGGCAGCGCAATATCGTCTGCCACAATCACCATCTCCACCTTCAGGCCGTAGCGTTTAGCCTTTTCTGCCGCCAGGCCAAAGTTCAGGCGGTCACCGGTGTAGTTTTTAACGATCAGCAGGCAGCCACGGTCGCCCGTTACCGCCACAATGGCATTCAGCACCGCATCCACGCTCGGCGAGGCGAACAGGTCGCCACAGACCGCCGCCGTGAGCATCCCTTTACCAACAAACCCGGCATGTGCCGGTTCATGCCCTGAGCCGCCACCGGAGATCACCGCCACGCGGCTCTTGTCCCAGTCGCTGCGCGCCACAATGCGAATGGCGGGATCAACATCGAGCTTGACGAGATTGCCGTGCGGAGCAGAAATCAGAATGCCTTCAATAGCATCGTTGACCAGTTGTTTGCGATTATTAAAAAAGAATCTGGACATACATTCCCAACATGTTGTGAACCGTATGCAAAAGCATAGTCCGCGCTGGGTAATACGCCGCAAAGTAAGGAATTTTTACCGCCATTTTGCCGTCAGGTTGCCTATACTCCACCGAGGACTAAGAGAGGATGAGTATCATGAGTACACCATTGTTGATTGCCAGGACGCTGGAGAAAGAGCTGTTTTTACTGCCTGCGATGGCGAACCGTCACGGCCTGATCACCGGTGCCACCGGGACAGGGAAAACCGTGACCCTGCAGAAGCTGGCCGAATCGCTCTCTGAGATTGGCGTGCCGGTCTTTATGGCCGATGTAAAAGGCGATTTAACCGGTGTGGCTCAGGAGGGGACTCCGTCCGAGAAGCTGCTTGAGCGCCTGAAAAATATCGGCGTCAATGACTGGACGCCCCACAACAACCCGGTTGTTGTCTGGGATATTTTTGGTGAGAAAGGTCATCCGGTACGTGCCACCGTCTCCGATCTTGGCCCGCTGCTGCTGGCCCGTCTTCTGAATCTCAACGATGTCCAGTCCGGGGTGTTGAACATCATCTTCCGTATTGCCGATGACCAGGGGCTGCTGCTGCTTGATTTCAAAGATCTGCGCGCCATTACCCAATACATCCGCGATAACGCTAAATCCTTCCAGAACCAGTACGGCAACATCAGCAGTGCCTCCGTGGGGGCCATTCAGCGCGGGTTACTGACGCTGGAGCAACAGGGGGCAGAACATTTCTTCGGCGAGCCGATGCTGGATATCAAAGACTGGATGCGCACCGACAGCAGCGGCAAGGGCATCATCAATATCCTGAGTTCAGAGAAGCTCTACCAGATGCCGAAACTCTACGCCGCCAGCCTGCTGTGGATGCTCTCTGAACTTTACGAACAGCTGCCAGAGGCGGGCGACCTTGAGAAGCCGAAGCTGGTGTTCTTCTTTGATGAAGCGCACCTGCTGTTTAACGACGCACCGCAGGTGCTGCTGGACAAGATCGAGCAGGTTATCCGCCTGATCCGCTCCAAAGGCGTCGGCGTCTGGTTTGTCTCGCAAAACCCGTCGGATATCCCCGATAACGTACTGGGACAACTCGGTAACCGCGTCCAGCACGCCCTGCGCGCCTTTACGCCAAAAGATCAGAAAGCCGTCAAAGCTGCCGCACAAACCATGCGCGCGAATCCGGACTTTGATACCGAAGCGGCGATCCAGGCGCTGGGCACCGGTGAAGCGCTGATTTCGTTCCTTGATGCCAAGGGCAGCCCGTCCATTGTGGAACGTGCCATGGTGATTGCCCCTTGCTCGCGGATGGGACCGGTGACAGACGATGAGCGCAATGCCCTGATTAACCACTCCCCGGTTTACGGGAAATACGAAGACGAAGTGGATCGTGAATCTGCCTTCGAGATGTTGCAAAAAGGCGTACAGGCCACCACCGAATCGCAGGACGCCCCACCCGCCAAGGATCAGTCGGTCGCGGTGGATGACGGCATTCTGGGCGGCCTGAAGGATATTCTGTTTGGCAGTACCGGGCCGCGCGGCGGCAAGCGCGATGGCGTTGTACAGACGATGGCGAAAAGCGCCGCGCGGCAGGTCACGAATCAGATTGTGCGCGGCATGTTGGGGAGTTTGTTAGGCGGTCGCCGTCGGTAGCGGAGCAATCCACGGCCGTCCCAGCGCCGATCCCTGCACACCGTGCTCATGCAGATAGCGGTCAATCTCCACCATCCCCGTCCAGCGGTTCTCACACCACAGCGGTGCCAGAAGCGTTGGACGGCGGGCGCTGGCGGAGATGCGGTGGTAGACAATCTCGGGCGGCGTATGGCGGATCATCTCCCCTGCCGTTTCCGTATACTCATCAAGTGGAATGCCGTTTAACCGTCCGGCTTGCCACGCTTTGGCCATAATGCTGCCCTGGACGATATGCAGCGGGTGCAGCTTGATCCCGTCTACGCCCGTTTCAACGACTTTTTCCAGCGTCTCCAGGCCATGCTGCAGCCCTTCTCCCGGCAGACCGGCAATCAGATGCGAGCAGACCTTCAACCCGCGCTCGCGCGCCAGGCGAGTGGTGCGCTGATAGCAGGCAAAATCATGCCCACGGTTAATACGATGCAACGTTTTGTCATGAGCCGTTTGCAAACCCAGTTCCAGCCAGATCTCGTACCCTTGATCCTGGTACTCGCTGAGTAGATCCAGCACCGCGTCCGGCACGCAGTCCGGTCGCGTGCCTACGCACAACCCCACAATATTGGCCTGGCTGACCGCCTGCTGATACAGGGAACGCAGCACCTGCACTTCCGCCCATGTGCTGGTGTAGGCCTGAAAATAGGCCAGATACTGCTTTGCCCGGTTCACAAGACGGGCCTGATGCGCGAGCTGTTCCGCGATAGATTTATGCTGCTGCGCCTCGTCAGCAAAGGAGGCCACGTTGCAGAAGGTGCAGCCACCACGTCCGATAGTGCCATCGCGGTTCGGGCAGCTAAAACCGCCATGCAGCGTCAGCTTGTGAACCTTTTGCCCGTAGCGCTGCAAAAGATCCCCACCAAACATATTGACTAATTTCTGTAACTGCATAATCTGATAGACCGTCCCGAAGAAAGGGGACAAGCCTGCCTTTTTTAGCCACCGTCGGCGATGACCTGGATCAATCGCCCTGGATGGCCATTATCCTCATGAATAAATACTCAAGATTACTGCAATTTCATTCACGCCAGACGTGATTACTTTTCCTTATGTTCTGATTGTTTTTTTCATTTATCACACCAGCATTGAAAAACAGTGTCTTTATGCGGGTTTAAACTCCATGACAGCGTATTATTCTGCTAAAAAACCGCTATTCAGCACGCTGCATCGATAATACCGCTTTCATATAGTGAGTCAGATCACACTCCTCGGCGACTTCCCCGGGCGCCAGGTGGTTGTAAAAATAGTTAAATACCTTTTATATACAATAACATAACTTCTCTTTAGTACATTTTTGTATAAATAAGATTGCCATTTGACCTGTGTACCAATTCCCGATAAGTTGGAAATCCGCTGGAAGCTTTCTGGATGAGCGGCCTGCTCATCATATTTATGCAGTAATTGAGATTTCCCTCTGAAGCAAGTCCTCAAACTTGTTTACCTGCGCGAAAGGATGAAAAAGAGGGCGAATGCGAGGTCCGCGTATGAAACGCAAACCCCGTCGCCATGCTCTTTCTGTGCCTGTGCGCCACGGTTGTACGATAAATCCCTTGAGAAGGATAACTGTGGTTTCGGCCTGATCGCCCACATAGAAGGCGAACCTAGCCACAAGGTAGTGCGTACTGCTATTCACGCACTGGCCCGTATGCAGCACCGTGGTGCCATCCTTGCCGATGGTAAAACCGGCGACGGTTGCGGCCTGCTGCTGCAAAAACCGGATCGTTTCTTCCGTATCGTAGCGGAAGAGCGCGGCTGGCGTTTAGCCAAAAACTACGCTGTCGGTATGCTGTTCCTGAATCAGGATCCTGAAAAAGCTGCCGCCTCACGCCGCATCGTCGAAGAAGAACTTCAGCGTGAAACCCTGTCTATTGTCGGCTGGCGCGATGTGCCAACCAACGAAGGGGTGCTCGGTGAAATCGCCCTCTCCTCGCTGCCTCGTATTGAACAGATTTTTGTTAATGCGCCTGCGGGCTGGCGTCCACGTGATATGGAACGCCGTCTGTTTATCGCTCGCCGCCGCATTGAAAAACGTCTCCAGGACGATAAAGAGTTCTACGTCTGTAGCCTCTCGAATCTGGTGAACATTTATAAAGGTCTGTGTATGCCGGCTGACCTGCCGCGCTTCTACCTGGACCTGGCGGATCTGCGTCTGGAATCGGCCATTTGCCTGTTCCACCAGCGCTTCTCCACCAACACCGTGCCACGCTGGCCGCTGGCACAGCCGTTCCGCTATCTGGCGCACAACGGTGAGATCAACACCATCACCGGTAACCGCCAGTGGGCACGCGCCCGTACCTATAAGTTCCAGACCCCACTGATCCCGGATCTGCACGATGCCGCGCCGTTCGTTAACGAAACCGGCTCTGACTCCAGCTCGATGGATAACATGCTGGAACTGCTGCTGGCAGGCGGCATGGATATTGTTCGTGCCATGCGTCTGCTGGTGCCACCAGCCTGGCAGAACAACCCGGATATGGATCCGGAGCTGCGCGCCTTCTTCGATTTTAACTCCATGCACATGGAGCCGTGGGATGGTCCGGCGGGCATCGTCATGTCCGACGGTCGTTTTGCCGCCTGTAACCTGGACCGTAACGGCCTGCGTCCGGCGCGCTATGTCATCACCAAAGATAAGCTCATCACCTGTGCCTCTGAAGTCGGTATCTGGGATTACCAGCCTGACGAAGTGGTTGAGAAAGGCCGCGTTGGCCCGGGCGAGCTGATGGTTATCGATACCCGCGGTGGACGTATTCTGCACTCCGCTGAAACCGACCACGACCTGAAGAGCCGCCATCCGTACAAAGAGTGGATGGAGAAAAACGTGCGCCGTCTGGTGCCGTTCGAAGATCTGCCGGATGAAGAAGTGGGCAGCCGCGAACTGGACGACGATACGCTGGCGAGTTTCCAGAAACAATTTAACTACAGCGCGGAAGAGCTGGACTCCGTCATCCGCGTACTGGGTGAAAACGGCCAGGAAGCGGTCGGCTCCATGGGTGACGATACCCCGTTTGCCGTACTCTCCAGCCAGCCGCGCATTATTTACGACTACTTCCGTCAGCAGTTCGCGCAGGTGACCAACCCGCCAATCGATCCGCTGCGTGAAGCACACGTCATGTCATTGGCTACCAGTATTGGTCGCGAGATGAACGTTTTCTGCGAAGCTGAAGGCCAGGCCCACCGCCTGACCTTTAAATCGCCGATCCTGCTCTACTCCGATTTCAAACAGCTCACCACGCTGAAAGAGGATCACTACCGCGCCGACACGCTCGATATCACCTTCGACGTGACTGAAGCGAGCCTCGAAGAGACGGTGAACGCGCTGTGTGACAAAGCTGAACAGATGGTACGTAACGGTACCGTTCTGCTGGTGCTGTCTGACCGTAATATCGCGAAGAACCGCCTGCCGGTGCCTGCGCCGATGGCGGTGGGTGCTATCCAGACGCGTCTGGTCGATAAGAGCCTGCGCTGCGACGCCAACATCATTGTTGAAACCGCAAGCGCACGCGACCCGCACCACTTTGCCGTGTTGTTAGGCTTTGGTGCGACGGCGATTTATCCATACCTGGCCTACGAAACGCTGGCACGTCTGGTCGATACCCGCGCGATCGACAAAGACTACCGAGCAGTGATGCTGAACTACCGTAACGGCATCAACAAAGGCCTGTATAAGATCATGTCCAAAATGGGCATCTCGACCATTGCCTCCTACCGTTGCTCGAAGCTGTTTGAAGCGGTTGGTCTGCATAATGAGGTCGCAAATCTCTGCTTCCAGGGCGTGGTCAGCCGTATCGGCGGAGCCGGTTTTGCCGACTTCCAGCAGGATCTGGTGAACCTGTCGAAACGCGCCTGGCTGGCACGTAAGCCGCTGGAGCAAGGCGGTCTGCTGAAATACGTTCACGGTGGCGAATATCACGCCTACAACCCGGACGTGGTGCGCACGCTGCAGCAGGCCGTTCAGAGCGGCGAGTACAGCGATTATCAGCAGTATGCAAAACTGGTTAACGAGCGCCCGGCGGCCACGCTGCGCGACCTGCTGGCGCTGAATCCGGGTGATGAAGCAGTCAGCATTAACGAGGTGGAGCCGGCGTCTGAGCTGTTCAAACGCTTTGACACCGCCGCGATGTCCATCGGCGCATTAAGCCCGGAAGCCCACGAGGCGCTGGCCGAAGCGATGAACAGCATCGGCGGTAACTCTAACTCCGGTGAAGGCGGTGAAGATCCTGCCCGCTACGGCACCAATAAAGTGTCCCGCATCAAGCAGGTGGCATCTGGTCGCTTTGGCGTAACGCCAGCGTACCTGGTCAACGCCGACGTCATTCAGATTAAAGTCGCTCAGGGTGCGAAACCGGGCGAAGGCGGTCAGTTACCGGGTGATAAAGTCACCCCGTACATCGCCAAACTGCGCTACTCGGTACCGGGCGTGACGCTGATCTCCCCGCCGCCGCACCACGATATCTACTCTATCGAGGACCTGGCGCAGCTGATTTTCGACCTGAAACAGGTCAACCCGAAAGCGATGATCTCCGTGAAGCTGGTGTCCGAACCGGGCGTCGGTACCATCGCGACCGGCGTGGCGAAAGCCTATGCGGATCTCATCACCATCGCCGGTTATGACGGCGGTACCGGCGCAAGTCCGCTCTCCTCCGTGAAATACGCGGGTTGTCCGTGGGAGCTGGGCCTGGTGGAAACCCAACAGGCGCTGGTGGCGAACGGTCTGCGTCATAAGATCCGTCTGCAGGTGGATGGCGGCCTGAAAACCGGCCTCGACATCATCAAAGCGGCGATTCTGGGTGCGGAAAGCTTTGGCTTTGGTACCGGCCCGATGGTTGCGCTGGGCTGTAAATACCTGCGTATTTGCCACCTGAACAACTGTGCGACCGGTGTGGCAACCCAGGATGAGAAACTGCGTAAGAACCACTATCACGGCCTGCCGTTCAAAGTGACGAACTACTTTGACTTTATCGCCCGCGAAACCCGCGAGCTGATGGCGCAACTGGGTGTAAAACGTCTGGTGGATCTGATTGGTCGTACCGACCTGCTGAAAGAGCTGGACGGTTTCACTGCCAAACAGCAGAAACTGGATCTCGGCAAGCTGCTGGAAACGGCCGAGCCGCATCCGGGTAAAGCGGTCTACTGCACCGAAAACAACCCGCCGTTCGACAATGGCGTGCTGAACGCGCAGCTACTGCAGCAGGCGAAGCCGTATGTAGATGAGAAGCAGAGCAAAACGTTCTGGTTTGATATCCGCAACACCGACCGCTCTGTGGGCGCGTCGCTCTCTGGTTACATCGCGCAAACGCATGGCGACCAGGGGCTGGCAGCGGATCCGATCACCGCGCACTTCAGCGGTACGGCGGGTCAAAGCTTCGGCGTGTGGAACGCCGGCGGTGTTGAGCTTTACCTGACTGGCGATGCCAACGACTACGTCGGTAAAGGCATGGCGGGGGGTCTGCTGGCCGTGCGTCCTCCGGTGGGCTCAGCGTTCCGCAGTCACGAAGCGAGCATCATCGGTAACACCTGTCTGTATGGAGCAACCGGCGGTCGTCTGTTTGCCGCGGGCCGTGCGGGTGAGCGTTTTGCGGTGCGTAACTCCGGTGCCATCACCGTGGTGGAAGGCATTGGCGATAACGGCTGTGAATACATGACGGGCGGGATTGTGTGCGTGCTGGGTAAAACCGGCGTGAACTTTGGCGCAGGCATGACAGGTGGTTTTGCTTACGTCCTGGATGAAGACGGCGAGTTCCGCAAACGCGTGAACCCGGAACTGGTGGAAGTGCTGGACGTTGATACGCTGGCGATCCACGAAGAACACCTGCGCGGTTTGATTACCGAACACGTGCAGCATACCGGTTCTTCGCGCGGCGAAGAGATCCTGGCGAACTGGCCGGCGTTCTCTGCGAAATTCGCGCTGGTTAAACCGAAGTCCAGCGATGTTAAAGCCCTGTTGGGTCACCGTAGTCGTAGCGCAGCAGAGCTGCGTGTGCAGGCGCAGTAAGGAATTCAGATGAGCCAGAACGTATACCAGTTTATCGACCTGCAGCGTGTTGATCCGCCAAAGAAACCGCTGAAGATCCGTAAAATTGAATTTGTAGAAATCTATGAGCCGTTTTCAGAAGGCCAGGCCAAAGCACAGGCAGACCGCTGCCTGTCCTGCGGGAACCCTTACTGTGAGTGGAAATGTCCGGTCCATAACTACATCCCGAACTGGCTGAAGCTGGCCAACGAAGGGCGTATTTTCGAAGCCGCTGAGCTTTCTCACCAGACCAACACCCTGCCGGAAGTGTGCGGCCGCGTGTGCCCGCAGGACCGTCTGTGTGAAGGCTCCTGTACGCTGAATGATGAGTTTGGCGCAGTGACCATCGGTAACATTGAGCGCTACATCAACGATAAAGCGTTTGAGATGGGCTGGCGTCCGGATATGACCGGGGTGAAGCAAACCGACAAGCGCGTGGCGATTATCGGTGCAGGCCCGGCGGGCCTGGCCTGTGCAGATGTCCTGACCCGTAACGGCGTGAAGGCGGTGGTCTTTGACCGTCATCCGGAGATCGGCGGCCTGCTGACCTTCGGTATCCCGGCCTTTAAGCTGGAGAAAGAGGTGATGACCCGCCGCCGTGAAATCTTCACCGGCATGGGCATTGAGTTCAAACTGAATGTGGAAGTGGGCCGCGACGTGCAGCTCGACGATCTGCTGAAAGATTACGACGCCGTGTTCCTCGGCGTGGGCACCTATCAGTCCATGCGTGGTGGGCTGGAGAACGAAGACGCGCCGGGCGTCTACGACGCGCTGCCGTTCCTGATTGCCAACACCAAGCAGATCATGGGTTATGGCGAAACGGCTGATGAGCCTTTCGTCAGTATGGAAGGCAAACGCGTGGTGGTGCTGGGCGGCGGTGATACCGCGATGGACTGCGTGCGTACCTCCATTCGCCAGAACGCGGCGCACGTGATCTGTGCTTACCGTCGTGACGAAGAAAACATGCCTGGCTCCAAACGCGAAGTGAAAAACGCGCGTGAAGAGGGTGTGGAGTTCCAGTTCAACATCCAGCCTCTGGGTATTGAAGTGAATGCCAACGGCAAGGTGAGCGGCGTGAAGATGGCGCGTACCGAGATGGGTGCGCCGGATGCTAAAGGCCGTCGTCGTGCGGAGATCGTGGCTGGCTCTGAGCATGTGATCCCGGCCGATGCCGTAGTGATGGCGTTCGGTTTCCGCCCTCACAGCATGGAGTGGCTGGCGAAGCACAGCGTTGAGCTGGATTCACAGGGTCGCATTATCGCGCCAGAAGGCAGCGACAATGCGTTCCAGACCAGCAACCCGAAAATCTTTGCCGGTGGTGATATCGTTCGTGGCTCTGACCTGGTGGTCACAGCGATTGCCGAAGGGCGTAAGGCGGCAGACGGTATACTGAATTACCTGGAAGTGTAAAAACGAGCCGGATGGATAACCATCCGGCTTTTTTTATGCGGTTAACAGGCTGGCACGCACTTTCACCACGACCTTTTTTATTTCTCTCGCCGATTCGGTAATACACCCCGGTTTATGCGGTTCCCCCGGCATAAACACCACGAACATACCCGGTCTCAGAATGACGAATTGCTCCCCTTCAATGCGCCTGCAAAGCTGATAATCTTCGGCGTTATGCATTTCCTCGCACTCACGCGCAGAGCCGGTAACACCAAACAGAATGCGCTCTTCTCCGGCTAGCAACAGCTGGATATCGATATATTGCGCGTGCAGTTCTGCCTTTTTCTGTTCCGGCGTCTGCGTGTCAAACTGCATAACATTCATAAAGATATCGTTGCCCGGCAGTTCGTAGTGGCCCGGCGCCTTCTCCTGAGGTCGGGCAGCAACCGCCAGCGAGAGGGCGTTTGCCAGGACAGAAGGCAACCCGGAAGACGCCATTGACCGCAGTTCTCCCAAAATCATTATGTGTCTCCTGGTACTAACAGAGCCGCGGTGAGCATTGTTGCGCCAGTATCCATTGCCAGCATCGTCATTTTACCACCTGCTCGCTTTTTACTGTTCCCGCAGGAAAAGCGCCGCTCAGTGGTTTACCGTCGATGGCGTCATGAGTGCGCAGCGCTTCCGGCCTGATCCAACGCTGTACGCGAGACGGCATATCCAGGCCGATCAACAGAATAACCACAAACGTCAGGCCAAAGGAGAGCGATCCCATCGCGGTTCCCAGTTCCATTCGTTGTGAAAGGAGTGCACCTACTACCGGCGCAATCGCCCCGCCCAGAGCGCCGACGTTATAGGTAAATCCAAGCCCAGCTGCCCGCTGATCGGTATCGTAATAGCCGCCAATCAGCTTAGGCAAAATCCCGGAAATACCCTGACCTAACATCTGCTGGAAAAAGAGCAATAACCCGAGCACCCAGATATTAGCGCCGCCAATCGCAAACACCGGAATGATGAGCAGCTGCGAGGCCAGCAGGCTACAGACGTAGGCTTTACGCGTTCCCAGCCAGTCGCCAAGAAAGCCGCCTACACAGCAGCCTACCGCCGCACCAAACCCGCTGAAGAACAGCACGCGAGCCACCGTAGCCGGATCGTAGGCCAGCTCCGTTTTCAGATAGGTTGGCAGCAATGCCTGAATCGGCCACGAGTAGAGAAAGGCAAACAGCACCACTACCATCAGCGTGACGCCGGTAGGCCAGCGTTTGCCGCTACTTTGCACCATAAAGCTGATAAAAACGACAGCGCACAGCAGCCCCAGTATGACCACCATCCCGACGTTATTAAGCTCTCCCGCAAAACAGAGCCACAGTGCCACTCCGGCAAACAACGTCATCGCAATGTTGATCACACGGTATTTGCCACGATAAAGAATATCGACCATCGTGTGCACCGGGGTTTTTCCTTCATGCTTCGCTTTCCAGTCCCCGGCTTCCGGGATGTTTTTACGCAGCCACAGGGCAAAGACAATAGGCAAGATGCCGATAAAGAATAATGCCCGCCAGCCCCAGACGGGTACCACAAGGCTGTACACCTGCGCCGCAACCACCGCACCAACAGAGAATCCAGAGATGAGAAAACCGCTGGCCTTATTGCGCAGATGTTTTGGCCAGCTTTCAATAACATAGGTTGCGCTGGAACCGTATTCCCCTGCCATTCCCATCCCAATCACCATGCGGGCGATAAACATGGTGACGTAGCCCGGTGCAAAACCGCAGGCCAGCGTACCGCAGGAAAAAAGCACAATGCTGGTGATCATCGCCAGCTTTCGGCCATAGCGGTCGCCCATCGCGCCCAGCAACAAGCCGCCGAACCAGCGCGAGATAAATGCCGCTGAAATAAGGCTCGCCGCTTCAACGGTCGTCAGGCCAAATTCACTTTTTACTTCTGTCAGGACTAAGGCAATCAGTACAAAATCGAAGCCATCAAGCAGATACCCCAGCCAGGCGGCGGAGAAGGCACGCCATTGAGGGCGCGTAAGATGGCGATACCACGGGATGCTTTGGGTAGACATACTCATAACACTCTCCCGAACAGGATTTTTAGCCGGACAAGCAACGCGTCATCCGGCGATGCGTTAGCGTTTTTCCGCCATTAACTGCTCCGCCAGCGCTTTCAGCTCCGGCACATATTTTTCATCCACGGGGGCAAACGGTTTGCGGCACAGCGGCACGGAAACCACGTCCATGTAGTGCAATACCGTTTTTAGTCCACGGAATACACCTGACTTGATAAGCAGATCGATAGCCTTGTTACACTCGCTTTGCAGGCGCTGAGCGGTGGCGTTATCCCCGTCGCGAACCGCTTTTGCGATCGCCTGATAGCGCCAGCCCATGATGTTGTAGGTGCTGCCAATTCCCCCATCGGCCCCCGCCAGCAGGCCAGATGCGAAGATCTCGTCATAGCCGTTATAGAGCACCAGATCAGGATGCGCGCGACGGATCTGCTCCATCTGGAAAAGATCGCCTGAGGTTTGTTTCAGGGCACCGACACCCGGCAGCGTCACCAGGGTGTTGATCTGATCCAGACTTAACTTCACGCCGCTTAATGCTGGAATGTTATAGACCACCATCGGCAACCCCTCTGCTGACTCAATAATGGCGCGGTAGTGATCGCAATGCTCTTCAAAGCTGAAGGGATAGTAAAACGGCGTGACGGCGGACACTGCGTCAAAGCCCAGGCGAGCGGCGGCGATGGCGAGTTGCTGGCTTTCAGCCGTACTGATACAGCCCACATGCGCGATGAGCGTGATTTTCCCCTTCGCCTCCTCCGCCACAATTTCCATTACCTGTTCACGCTCTGAAAGGGTTTGCACAAACGCCTCTCCCGTTGAGCCACCAACATAAAGCCCGTCGATCCCCTGCCCAATATTGAACTGGACCAAACGGCGCAGACTCTCTTTATCCAAAGCCTGGTGTTGGGTAAAAGGGGTCAAAAGTGCAGCCATTACGCCTCGTAATTGCGTTGTCATAGATACCTCCAGATTGGGTGAGTCAATAATAACGATATACCTTTATACCTGTTATACCAGATCAATTAAGCAGCAGTGGTGACCAGATCGTTTATATTGCGATCGACTTCACTAAAGGATCGTTATTTGTTGGCTTTGGCGTGCTGTCCGAAAGCGTGCCAGGTGGCTGAAACGCTGTTAAGGTGGGTTTGCAACGCCCGATCGGCTTCATCGGGATCGCGGCGGCGGATCGCATCAACTATCGCGATATGCTGGCGATAGCTGGCTTCATTATGCTGATAAAGCTCTACATCCGGCACTTTAGGGCGTGCCGCTATTAACCAGTCGAGCAGCGCAACGTGGATCGCATTGAAGATCGGATTGCCGGGGATCTCCGCCAGTACGCGGTGAAAATCGACATCGGATCGAATAAACAGCGTATTGTCATCCAGAGACTGGCTATTGATCTCCAGGGCTTTCGTCAGCTGCGTAATCTGATCGTCAGTCGCGTATTCGGCGGCATAACGAACGAGGCTGGATTCAAAGAACAAACGGAGCTGCTCAAAGTGGGCAATGCCGCCTGGCTGAGTCAGGAAGTCTTTCGCCATGCCCGACAATTCACTGATGATGGTATCAGCAGAAGGAATGGAGACGCGAGCACGTTCACCATTGTTAATCTGTACCAGTCCTTTACGCTTTAGTGCCGCCAGCGCTTCCCGCACCGAGGGCCGGCCCACATTAAAGAACTCCATCAGCTCACGCTCAGAGGGCAATTGCTCTCCCTGTGCAAATTCTTTTCGGCGGATCATCTGCTCCAGCTCTTCTTCCACCATATCGGACAGTTTTTTGCGCGTCAGCGGTCGACGACGCAGGCTGCGCCCAAGAGGTTCATCAGAGTTTTCAGCTTTAAGATCAGTCGGTTTCATTGCAATCCGGTGCCATTGAAGAAGAACAATTCATCATAACACAGGAACAAGAGGGGGCGAAAAAGGACACAAAGCAAAACAGGCCCGTTGGGCCTGTTGAATTATTTCACGACACGTAGCGCCGGACGCCCGCCGCGTGGTGGCGGATCGTCATCCGGATCGTTATCATCCTGATGATCGGGTTTGTCGCCGTCAATAACAGACATCACCGTATCGCTTTCGCGTTCTTCGGTTGCATCGTCGTCATTCAGGCTGGCAACGTCTTCGTCGTAAGCCGCTTCCGGCTCAAACATCGTCCCCGCACCGTTTTCACGCGCGTAGATTGCCAGCACAGCAGCCAACGGCACAGAAACCTGACGCGGCACACCGCCAAAACGCGCATTAAAGCGGACTTCGTCGTTGGCCAACTCCAGGTTACCCACCGCACGTGGCGCAATGTTCAATACAATTTGTCCGTCGCGTGCATATTCCATAGGAACCTGCACGCCCGGCAGCGTCACATCCACAACCAGGTGCGGCGTGAGCTGGTTGTCCAGCAGCCATTCATAGAAGGCGCGCAGCAGATACGGACGGCGTGGTGAAAGTTGTGACATTTCCACAGTCATTAGCCTCGGCCGAGACGCATTTCACGTTCCGGTTCAGTTAAGGATGCCAGGAAGGAGTCGCGTTCAAAGACGCGGGTCATATAACCTTTCAGCTCTTTTGCACCTGGGCCACTGAACTCAACGCCAAGTGTTGGCAGACGCCACAGCAGGGGTGCCAGATAGCAGTCCACCAGGCTGAATTCATCGCTCAGGAAGAACGGTTTCTGGCCGAACACCGGGGCAATCGCCAGCAGCTCTTCACGCAGCTGTTTACGCGCAGCGTCCGCTTCAGCGGCAGAGCCGTTTACGATCACGTTCATCAGCGTGTACCAGTCTTTCTCGATACGCTGCATGTACAGGCGGCTTTCACCACGCGCAACAGGGTAAACAGGCATCAGCGGTGGATGCGGGAAACGCTCATCCAGGTATTCCATAATGATACGGGATTCCCACAGGGTCAGCTCGCGATCCACCAGCGTTGGTACACTTTGGCTCGGGTTGAGATCGATCAGATCCTGAGGTGGGTTATCCTTTTCCACATGCTCGATCTCAAAACTGACACCCTTCTCGGCCAGCACGATACGAACCTGATGGCTATAAATGTCAGTAGGACCAGAAAACAGCGTCATTACCGAACGTTTGTTGGCA
>Ga0209370_1001869_pt1 | contig 17034 bp, 9 predicted proteins | sample AgamicAtPrz_FD_187164 | JGI IMG/M metagenome (GOLD analysis project Ga0209370, IMG submission 187164) | Agave microbial communities from Guanajuato, Mexico - At.P.rz (SPAdes) (version 2) | ecosystem: Host-associated > Plants > Phyllosphere > Phylloplane/Leaf | place: Guanajuato, Mexico... | reverse complement strand
TGACGTGAGTACTTCCTCACCCTATAATTTATTTCTCTGACGCGGGGTGGAGCAGTCTGGCAGCTCGTCGGGCTCATAACCCGAAGGTCACAGGTTCAAATCCTGTCCCCGCAACCAAGCACACCAGACGATGTGCCGCGCAATTGACCGATGCGCACTTCGTCTACGAAAAACCCGGCTCCGTGCCGGGTTTTTTGTTTTCCGCGCGCGGATCGCCGTCGCAGTTACCGCGCCGCCCACTCGACGGCCGCCTTCGCGTGCAGCGCGGTCGTATCGAATACCGGCAGCGGCGAGTCGTCCGCGCCGATCAGCAGCGTGATTTCCGTGCAGCCGAGGATCACGGCCTGCGCGCCGCGCGTCGCCAGTTCCTCGATGATCGACACATACGTCGCGCGCGATTGCGCGGAGATGACGCCGTGGCACAGCTCGTCGTAGATGATCCGGTGCACGTCGTCGCGCCCGCGTTCGTCCGGCACCAGCACGTCGAGCCCGAACTTCCCGCGCAGCCGCTCCGCATAGAACGGCAACTCCATCGTATAGCGCGTGCCGAGCAGGGCGACGCGCTCGACGCCCGCGTCGCGCAACGCATTGCCGGTCGGATCGGCGATGTGCAGGAACGGCAGCGTCACCGCGGCTTCGATTGCGTCGTGCACGCGATGCATCGTATTGGTCGTCAGCACGACGAGATCGGCGCCGGCCGCTTCGAGCTGCCGCGCGGCGTCGGCCATCCGTTCGCCGAGCGCGGCCCAGTCGTGCGTGCGCTGCAGCGCTTCGATGTCGGCGAAGTCGACCGTGACCAGCACGCTCTTCGCGTTGTGATGTCCGCCGTGCAATGCCTTCGAGTGCCGGTTGATCATCCGGTAGTACTCGGCCGACGATTCCCAGCTCATGCCGCCGATCAGTCCGATCGTCTTCATCTGTCACCTTTGCGTTTCGTGTATCGCGGCAGACGAGTATAGGTGTCGCCGCCCGTGCCCGGCCGGTACGATCCGCTCAAACCGGGCCGGTACGGCGCAGCCGGGGGCAGGTGGCCGGCTCCGGACATACGCGGCAGTTGAAACCGGCACTGTGTTTTTGTACAGTATCGGCACCGTGAGCCCGACCACCATCCCGCCTGCCGATCCGCGCGCGCCGCTGCCCGGCGACGCGCCGCCGCGCATGCGCAAGATCATTCACTGCGATTGCGACTGCTTCTACGCGTCGGTCGAGATGCGCGACGACCCGTCGCTGCGCAACCGGCCGCTCGCGGTCGGCGGCCGGCCCGACCAGCGCGGCGTGATCGCGACCTGCAACTACGAGGCGCGGCGCTACGGCGTGCACTCGGCGATGTCGTCGGCGCTGGCGATGCGCAAGTGTCCGGACCTGCTGATCCTGCCGTCCGCGATGGACAAGTATCGCGCGGCGTCGCGGCAGATCATGGCGATCTATCGCGACTACACGCCGGACGTCGAGCCGCTGTCGCTCGACGAAGCCTACCTCGACGTCAGCGGGTCGGAACGTTGCCAGGGCAGTGCGACGCTGATTGCGCGCGAGATCCGCCAGCGCGTGTACGACACGGTTGGCGTGACGGTGTCGGCGGGCGTCGCGCCGAACAAGTTCATCGCGAAGATCGCATCCGACTGGAACAAGCCCGACGGGCTGTTCGTCGTGCGGCCGCACGAGATCGACGCGTTCGTCGCGGCGCTGCCGGTGCGCAAGCTGCACGGCGTCGGCAAGGTGACGGCCACGCGGCTCGACCGGCTCGGCATCCAGACCTGCGCGCAGTTGCGCGACTGGCCGCTGATCGACCTGCACCGCGAATTCGGCGCATTCGGGCGGCGGCTGTACGAACTGTCGCGCGGGATCGACGAGCGGCCCGTGCAGGCCGACCAGGAGCGTAAGTCGGTCAGCGTCGAGACGACCTACGTGACCGATCTGACGACGCTCGAGCAGTGCGCGGACGAAATCCGTCGCCTCGTCGTGCAACTCGACGCGCGGATCGATCGCGCCGGCGCCGCGCGGTCGATCCGCAAGCTGTACGTCAAGATCCGCTTCGCCGATTTCCAGCGCACGACGGTCGAGTGCGTGGCCGACGCGACGAATGCCGAGACGGCCGTCACGCTGCTCGCGAAGGGGTTGTTGCGGCGCGCGCAGCCGGTGCGGCTGCTCGGCGTCGGCGTGCGCATCGACGAGGATACGGCCGAGCGCCACGGGCAATTCCTGCTGTTCGACGACGAAATGGGCGACGACACGCCCGCGCAATGAAAACAGGCACCGCCGAAGCGGTGCCTGTCGATGCAGCCAGAAGGGCCGGGCGGCGCGCTCAGTGCGCGGACGCGGCCATCCCGTTGTGGCGCAGCAGCGCGTCGATCTGCGGCTCGCGGCCACGGAACGCCTTGAACGACTCCATCGCCGGACGGCTGCCGCCGACCTCGAGGATTTCGCGGCGATAGCGCGTGCCGGTTGCCGCGTCGAGCACGCTGCCGCTGGCGGCGGCCGCTTCCTCGAACGCCGCGTACGCGTCGGCCGACAGCACCTCGGCCCACTTGTAGCTGTAGTAGCCGGCTGCATAGCCGCCCGCGAAGATGTGGCTGAACGTGTTCGGCCAGCGCGAGAACGCCGCCTGCGGGATCACGTGATAGCGCTCGTTGATCTCGCGCGCGAACGCCGTCACGCCGGTGGCGCCGGCCGGGTCGAAGTCGACGTGCAGCAACATGTCGAACATCGAGAACACGATCTGGCGCAGCGTGCCGAGCCCGCTCTGGAAGTTCTTCGCGGCGATCATCTTGTCGAACAGCTCGCGCGGCAGCGCGGCGCCCGTATCGACGTGCGACGACATCGACGACAGCACGTCCCATTCCCAGCAGAAGTTTTCCATGAACTGCGACGGCAGTTCGACCGCATCCCATTCGACGCCGTTGATGCCCGACACGCCGAGCTCGTCGACGCGCGTGAGCATGTGATGCAGCCCGTGGCCGAATTCATGGAACAGCGTGATGACCTCGTCGTGCGTGAAGCACGCGGGCTTGCCGCCGACCGGCGCGGAGAAGTTGCAGGTCAGGTACGCGACGGGCGTCTGCACGTCGCTGCCGCGCTTCGCGCGCGAGCGTGCGTCGTCCATCCACGCACCGCCGCGCTTGCCTTCGCGGGCGTACAGGTCGAGATAGAACTGCGCGACGAGCGAGCCGTCGCGGTTCTCGACGCGGAAGAAGCGCACGTCCTTGTGCCACACCGGCGCGTCGTCCGGCTTGATCTTGACGCCGAACAGCGTTTCGGTGACGGTGAACAGGCCCTTCAGCGCGGCCGGTTCCGGGAAGTACTGCTTGACCTCGTTTTCCGAGAACGCATAGCGTTGCTGGCGGAGCTTCTCGGCCGCGTACGCGATGTCCCACGGCGCGAGTTCGGTGAGGCCGAGTTCCTTCGCGGCGAACGTGCGCAGCTCGTCCCAGTCCTTGTCGGCGTGCGGGCGGGCGCGCGTCGCGAGATCCTCGAGGAACGCGATCACCTGCTGCGGCGATTCGGCCATCTTCGGCGCGAGCGACACTTCGGCGAAGTTGCGGTAGCCGAGCATCTGCGCCTCTTCGCGGCGCAGCTTCAGCGCGTCGACGACGATCGCCGTGTTGTCCCATTCGGCCTTGCCGTCGCCGTACTGCGGCCCGAGTTCCGACGCGCGCGTCGCATAGGCGCGGTAGAGCGTTTCGCGCAGCGCGCGGTTGTCCGCGTACTGCAGCACCGGGAAGTACGACGGGAAATGCAGCGTGAATTTCCAGCCTTCCTTGCCGTCCTTCTGCGCGGCCTCGCGGGCGGCCTCGATCGCGTCGCCGGGCAGGCCGGCCAGCTCGGCCTCGTCCTTCGCGAAGTACGCGTACGCGTTGGTCGCGTCGAGCACGTGATCGGAGAACGCCTTCGACAGCGCGGCCTGCTGTTCCTGCAATTCCGCGAAGCGCGGCTTCTGCTCCTCGGGCAGCTCGGCGCCCGACAGGCGGAAGTCGCGCAGCGCATTGTCGAGGATCTTCTTGCGCTCGGCCGACAGCGTCGCGTATTCGGCGCTCGCGGCGATCGCCTTGTACTTTTCGTACAGCGCGAGATTCTGGCCGACGCTCGACCAGAACTCGGTCACGCGCGGCAGGTTTTCACCGTAGACGGCCCGCAGTTCGGGCGTGTCGGCGACCGCGTTCAGGTGGCCGACGATGCCCCATGCGCGGCCGAGCGGCTCCGTGGCCTGCTCGACCGTCTCGACGACGGCGGCCCAGGTCGACGGCGTCTCGTTCGCGCTTGCCGCTTCAACCGCGCGGCTGGCGGCATCGAGCAGCGTATCGAGCGCGGGCGTCACGTGTTCCGGGCGGATCTCGCCGAAACGGGGCAGGCCGGAGAAGTCGAGGAGCGGATTGGTGTTGGCGCTGGCGGACATTAAGACTCCCTGTCTGTTGCCGGATGAACCGGGGTGAAAAGGGTGAGGCGCGATGAAACGGCGCCCGATACCGACATTATTGGGGCGCATCGTGCGCTTTCCAATCGTTAGTTTCTAATGACGCGATTGACGCAGGGTCGGAAGCGGGCATCCGGGCATCCGGGCATCCGGCATCCGGGCATCGGGTGTGCCGGCTGGCGCGATGCAGCCGCGCGATTGCGGCTGGCGGGACACCGGCGCACGGAACCGCGCGCCGGCTGAGCGGGGGGCGTCAGGCTGCGGCGGCAGCCGCGCGTTCGGCGGATTCGATCGTGTTGATCAACAGCATCGTGATCGTCATCGGGCCGACGCCGCCCGGCACCGGTGTGATGTAGCCGGCGACTTCCTTCACGCCCGCGAAATCGACGTCGCCGCACAGCTTGCCCGCGTCGTCGCGGTTCATGCCGACGTCGATCACCGTCGCGCCCGGCTTCACCATGTCGGCGGTCAGGATGTTGCGCTTGCCGACCGCGGCGACCACGATGTCGGCCTGACGCGTATGCGCGGCGAGGTCGCGCGTCTTGCTGTGGCAGATCGTCACGGTCGCGCCGGCGTCGAGCAGCATCATCGCCATCGGCTTGCCGACGATGTTCGAGCGGCCGATCACGACCGCGTTCGCGCCTTGCAGCGCGATGCCGTGCGCCTCGAACATCTTCATCACGCCGTACGGCGTGCACGGGCGGAACAGCGGCTTGCCGGTCATCAGCGCGCCCGCGTTCGCGACGTGAAAGCCGTCGACGTCCTTCTCCGGCGCGATCGCCTCGATCACCTTGTGGCTGTCGATATGCGCGGGCAGCGGCAGCTGGACGAGGATGCCGTGGATCTTCGGGTCGCGATTGAGCTCGTCGATGCGCGCGAGCAGGTCGGCTTCCGACAGCGTGGCCGGGTACGCATCCTTCAGCGAGAAGAAACCGTTGTCCTCGCACGCCTTGATCTTGTTGCGCACGTAGACTTCGCTCGCCGGGTTCGCGCCGACGAGGATCACCGCGAGACCGGGCTGGTGGCCGCGTGCGGTCAGCGCGGCGGCGCGTTCGGCGGCCTGGGCGCGCAAGGTCTTCGAAAGGGCGTTGCCGTCGATGAGGAGGGCTGTCATGGTGGTGGGTCCTGCCGGGAAGTTGGAATGCGGGCGTACGGCGCGCGAAGCGCCGTAGCAAAGCACGTAATTATACCGGTCGCCTGCTGTCGTCCGACAGCGAATCAGCGGAAAGCGTCATGGCCGCGGCGCTCGCGCGCCGGGAGGAACGGCCGCCGCCGCGCGAGTGGGCCGCATCGCGCGGGGCGGCAAATACCGGTTGCGGGCCGGGCGGCCGGGGCGGGCCGTGCCGCCGCGGCCGGAGCACGCGCTCAGGCCTGTTTCTTCGACAGCGCGAGGCGCAACAGGTCGGCCACCGTGTTGACGTTGAGCTTTTCCATGATGTTCGCGCGGTGCGCCTCGACCGTCTTGATGCTGATGCCGAGGTCGTCGGCGATCTGCTTGTTCAGGCGGCCCGCGATGATCCGCTCGAGCACCTGCTGCTCGCGCGCGGTCAGCTTCGACAGGCGTTCGCTCGCGGCACGCTGCTCCTGGACGCTCTTGCTTTCGCTTCGGGCCTTGTCGAGCATCCGCTCGACGAGCTTGCGCAGCTCGGCCTCGTCGAACGGTTTCTCGATAAAGTCCATCGCACCCTTTTTCATCGTCGACACGGCCATCGGCACGTCGCCGTGGCCGGTGACGAAGATGATCGGCAGCGCGGCATTGTCGGCGATCAGGCGTTCCTGCAACTCGAGGCCGCTCATGCCCGACATCCGCACGTCGAGGATCAGGCACGCGATCTGGCCGGCCTGCTGCGCCGGCTGGTACGCATCGAGGAACTGCTCGGCGCTCGAGAAGCATTGCACGCGATAGCCGTTCGCCTCCAGCAGCCAGCGCAGCGAGTCCCGTACGGCCTCGTCGTCGTCGACGACAAAGACGGTTTCCTGAGTGGTGGTGACAGGGCTATTCATAGTTCTCCCGTAACGGTATGTGATGCCGATGCCTCGCGCCCCCCTTGGCCGAGATCAGCGGGTTCCCCAATGGGCAGGCTGCAGTGGAACGTCGCGCCGGAAATGCGGCCATCCGGCTCGACGTTGTTGACCACCCACAGACGCCCCCGATGCGATTCGATGATCGAACGGCAGATGTTCAGCCCCATGCCCATGCCATCGGACTTGGTGCTGTAAAACGGTTCGAACAGGCGCTCGGCGGTCGCTTCGTCGACGCCCGGGCCCTGGTCGATCACACGGATGTCGACGAAGCCCGCATCGATGTCGGCGACGACGCGGATCACGCCGTCCGTCGACGCCGGCTTCACGTCGGCCATCGCCTCGGCTGCGTTCTTCATCAGGTTCACGAGCACCTGCTCGATCAGCACGGGGTCGACATAAATAATAGGCATTCTTGCGAGGATTTCCGTGACGATCCGGATCCTGCGCTTCCTGGCCTCGATTTCGGCGAGCCCGACCGCGTCGGCGACGATGTCCGCGACCCGCGCCGGCTGGCGCTTCGGCTCGCTGCGCTTCACGAATTCGCGGATCCGCTTGACGATCATCCCCGCGCGCAGCGCCTGCTGCGCGGTCTTTTCCAGCGCGGGCTGCAGCGTCTCGGGCGTGCCGCGGCCGCTCTTCACGAGCGCGAGCGTGCCCGAGCAGTAGTTGTTGATCGCGGCGAGCGGCTGATTCAATTCGTGAGCAATCGACGACGCCATTTCACCCATCGTCATCAATCGGCTCGTGAACTGCAGCTTTTCTTCCTGCTGGTCCGCGAGTTCCTGCGCCTTCTTGCGGGTCGTGATGTCGGTCGCGATCTGCATCTGCGCGAGGTGGCCGTCCACCCACTGGATGTACTGGCGGCGCACCTCGAACCACTTCTGGATGCTCTCGACGTACACCTCCTGCGCGTCGGCGGTGCTGCTGGTCAGCGCGGCGGCCGGCAGGCCCGCGAACGCATCGACCATGTCGATCGAGTCGGACGACGCCTGCGCGCGGTCGAAGCCGCCGCCGGACAGCTCCAGATGGCCGTCCGGGCGAATGCCGAACAGGTGGCGGTAGTAGCGGTTCGCGAACAGCAGCTCGGCTTCGTCGGCGGCGAGCACCGACACCGCGGCGTCGAGGCTTTCGAGCACCGTCGTGAAGCGTTCGTGCGCGGCCGCGAGCTCTTCTCGCGCGCGCTTCGGCTCGGTGATGTCGGTCATCGACGACATCCAGCCGGTCTGACGGCCCGAACTGTCGATCAGCGGCGACACGTACAGGCGCGCGTGGAACAGCGTGCCGTTCTTGCGCCGCACGCGTAGCTCGAAGCCCGAGCTCGGTGCCTTGCCGCGCAGCGTCATGTCGAGCTGGCGCTGCATTTCCGGGTACGCGTCGCGCGGCCAGTACGGGAACGGCGCGACCTTGCCGACGAGATCGGTCTCGTCCCAGCCCGTCATCCGGCAGAACGCGGGGTTCACGTGCGTGATGCGGCCGTGCATGTCGAGCACGCGCATGCCGATCAGCACCGAGTTCTCCATCGCGCGGCGGAAGAACGCTTCCGCGTACAGCGCCTGCTGCGCCTCGAAGCGCTGGCGCGTGTGCTTCCACAGGCTCCAGAGGCTCCACAGCACGAAGCACGACAGGCCTGCCACGAGCCACACGAGCGTGTTGTTGGTCAGGTTCGTGAGCTGCGGGAATGCGTACACGCGCACCGTCAGCCCCTGGCCGGGCGGATCGAGCGGCAGGTCGTAGTGCGAGTCGCGCGGCAGGCGCGGGCGCGTCGACGTGGACGACAGCTCGCGGTTGTTCGAGTCGGTGATCGAGATCTTGTACTTCGACGACAGTTCCTGCGGGATGTCGTGCTTCAGGATGCCTTCGACCGAGAACACCGCGGCGATCGCGCCGAGGTATTCGCGGTCGCCGCGCATCACGGGCGTCTGCAGCGTGATGAAGCCGTTGCCGAAGTCGTCGTAGATCAGCGGCGAATAGGCCTGGCGGCGCGTGCTGCGCGCTTCGTCGTACGCGCCGCGCACGGCGTCTTGCATCTGCGCGTCGCCGGGCTTCGCGAGCCGCTGGCCGAGCAGCGGCGGATGCACGGTCGGCCAGCGCTGCACGCCGGGCGACGTGTACCAGTTCAGGTAGAGGATTTCCGGATGCGTCTGCATGACATCCGCGACGGCCATCTGGAACGCGTTCTGGTCGAGGCGGCCGGAGGCGAGATCGCGCGACAGCGCCTGCAGCTGTTCCTGCGCGCCCGTCATCGACAGGCGGATCTGCTGCTGCGCCCACGCGACGTTACGGAAGAGGGTGTCTTCCTGCTGCTGCTGTTCGCGGCGGTTGAGGCTCCACAGGATGAGGCTCATCACCACCAGGAACACGAGGATCGACAGCAGTGGCGTCAGCAAATAGGAATTGGACCACCACGGTCCGTGGTGCCAACGGGACGGCTGCGACTCCGCCGGCGGGCCCGGCGGTCGCGCCGAGCGTGCGAAAAGCCGATCGGTCAACATGGCAGGATTGTAGCGCAGCGCAATACATGGAAAACCGATACCGGATAGGTTGAACGGAAACGGTTTTGTTCCGACGAGACGGCCCGCGGAGCCCCGGAATATGGGTGCAGCGCAGCAATATTCCGCATTACGAGAAAAGATCTCACAATTCGAAAATTGTGTTGCGCGGGGCCGTCCACGCTCATTACAATCCGTCGGAGCTTGCCCGCAGCCGGTCGCGTCGCGTCGTCTGCACGAGAGCGATCCTCACATTCCAGGACCCAGGAGACGAGAATGTCCGCTGTACCGAACGAAGTGATGAAATATGTCGCCGCCGAACGTGACGACGACCCGCAAGAAACCGTCGAGTGGCTGGAGTCGCTCGATGGCGTGATCTCCTCCGTGGGCACCGGCCGCGCGCACTACCTGATCGAAAAGCAGATCGAATTCGCGCGCATGCACGGCGAACATCTGCCGTTCTCCGCCAATACCCCGTACATCAACACGATTCCGGTCGAAGCCCAGGCGAAGATTCCGGGCGACCAGGACATCGAGCACCGCATCCGCTCGTACACGCGCTGGAACGCGCTGGCGATGGTGCTGCGCGCCGGCAAGGACACGAACGTCGGCGGCCACATCGCGTCGTTCGCGTCGGCCGCGACGCTCTATGACGTCGGCTACAACCACTTCTGGCACGCGGCGTCCGACCAGCACGGCGGCGATCTCGTGTTCGTGCAGGGCCACTCGTCGCCGGGCGTGTACTCGCGCGCGTTCCTGCTCGGCCGCCTGAAGGAAGAGCAGCTCGACAACTTCCGCCAGGAAGTCGACGGCAAGGGCATCTCGTCGTACCCGCACCCGTGGCTGATGCCGGACTTCTGGCAGTTCCCGACCGTGTCGATGGGTCTCGGCCCGATCATGGCGATCTACCAGGCACGCTTCATGAAGTACCTGGAGTCGCGCGGCATCGCGAAGACGGAAGGCCGCAAGGTCTGGGCGTTCCTCGGCGACGGCGAGACGGACGAGCCGGAATCGCTCGGCGCGATCGGCATGGCGAGCCGCGAGAAGCTCGACAACCTCGTGTTCGTGATCAACTGCAACCTGCAGCGTCTCGACGGCCCGGTGCGCGGCAACGGCAAGATCATCCAGGAACTCGAATCGGAATTCCGCGGCGCCGGCTGGAACGTGATCAAGGTCATCTGGGGCAGCCGCTGGGATGCGCTGTTCGCGCGCGACAAGTCGGGCGCGCTGATGCGCCGGATGATGGAATGCGTCGACGGCGAATACCAGACGTACAAGTCGGAGTCGGGCGCGTATGTTCGCGAGCACTTCTTCAACTCGCCTGAACTGAAGGCGCTCGTCGCCGACTGGTCGGACGACGACATCTGGGCGCTGAACCGCGGCGGTCACGATCCGCACAAGATCTACGCGGCGTTCCACGAAGCCACGAACACGAAGGGCGCGCCGACCGTCATCCTCGCGAAGACCATCAAGGGCTACGGGATGGGCGAGTCGGGCCAGGCGATGAACATCACGCACCAGCAGAAGAAGCTGCCGGTCGAGCAACTGAAGAAGTTCCGTGACCAGTTCCGCCTGCCGATCACCGACGAGCAGATCGCCGACGTGCCGTACCTGAAGTTCGAGGAAGGCTCGAAGGAACTCGAATACATGCGCCAGAAACGCATGGACCTCGGCGGCTACCTGCCGCACCGCCGCGAGAAGGCGACGTCGCTGCCGGTGCCGGCGCTCGATGCGTTCGAGCCGCTCTTGAAGGGCACGGGCGAAGGCCGCGAGATCTCGACGACGATGGCGTTCGTGCGGATCCTGAACATCCTGCTGAAGGACAAGGCGCTCGGCAAGCGCGTCGTGCCGATCGTCCCGGACGAATCGCGTACGTTCGGCATGGAAGGCCTGTTCCGCCAGATCGGTATCTGGAACCAGGAAGGCCAGAAGTACGTGCCGGAAGATTCCGACCAGCTGATGTTCTACAAGGAATCGCAGACCGGCCAGATCCTGCAGGAAGGCATCAACGAAGCGGGCGGCATGTGCGACTGGATCGCGGCGGCGACGTCGTATTCGACGCACGGCGAGATCATGGTGCCGTTCTACATCTTCTACTCGATGTTCGGCTTCCAGCGGATCGGCGACCTCGCCTGGGCCGCGGGCGACATGCGCTCGCGCGGCTTCCTGCTGGGCGGCACGGCGGGCCGTACGACGCTGAACGGCGAAGGCCTGCAGCACGAAGACGGTCACTCGCTGCTGTGGGCGGCATCGGTGCCGAACTGCGTGAGCTACGACCCGACGTTCGGCTACGAACTCGCGGTGATCATCCAGGACGGCCTGCGCCGCATGGTGCAGGACCAGGAAGACGTGTACTACTACATCACGGTGATGAACGAGAACTACGAGCACCCGGCGATTCCGCAGGGCGAGCACGTGGCGGCCGACATCATCAAGGGCATGTACGCGTTCAAGAAGGCCGACGCCGACAAGCAGGCGCCGCGCGTCCAGCTGCTCGGCGCGGGCACGATCTTCAACGAAGTGATCGCCGCCGCCGAGCTGCTGAAGAACGACTGGGGCGTCGCCGCCGACCTGTGGAGCGTGCCGAGCTTCACCGAACTCGCGCGCGAAGGTCACGAAATCGAGCGCTGGAACCTGCTCCATCCGACCGAAGAGCGTCGCCTGTCGCACGTGCAGAAGTGCCTGAAGGACACGCAGGGCCCGGTCATCGCGTCGACCGACTACGTCCGTGCGCTGGTCGACCAGATCCGCGGCCAGATCGATCGCCGCTTCGTCGTGCTGGGCACCGACGGCTTCGGTCGTTCGGACACCCGCGAGAAGCTGCGTCACTTCTTCGAAGTCGACCGTCACTGGGTCACCGTCGCCGCGCTCAACGCGCTGGCCGACGAAGGCACGATCGAGCGCAAGGTGGTCGCTGACGCGATCGCCAAGTACAACCTCGATCCGTCCAAGCCCAACCCGATGACCGTTTAACGCACACGCCGTGTGATGCCGCGCGCCGCTCCCGCGAGGGGCGCGCGCGGCCATGGAGACAGAAACAGATGAGTCAAGCGATCGAAGTGAAGGTGCCGGATATCGGCGATTACAAGGACGTGCCGGTCATCGAGATCGGCGTGAAGGTGGGCGATACGGTCGAGCCCGAGCAGTCGCTCGTCACGCTCGAGTCGGACAAGGCGACGATGGACGTCCCGAGCCCGGTTGGCGGCGTCGTGAAGGAAATCAAGGTCAAGGTCGGCGATTCCGTGTCGGAAGGCTCGCTGATCATCCTGCTCGAAGGCGGCGCAGGCGCGCAGGCGAACGGCGCGGCCGCGCCGGCCCCGGCAGCAGCGCCGGCGCCGGCCGCCGCAGCGCCCGCTGCCGCACCGGCAGCGTCCGGCGGCACGCTCGAAGTGAAGGTGCCCGACATCGGCGACTACAAGGACGTCCCGGTGATCGAGATCGGCGTGAAGGTCGGCGACACGGTCGAGAAGGAACAGTCGCTCGTCACGCTCGAGTCGGACAAGGCGACGATGGACGTGCCGAGCCCGGCCGCCGGCGTCGTGAAGGACATCAAGGTCAAGGTGGGCGATTCGGTGTCGGAAGGCACGCTGATCGTGCTGCTCGAAGCCGCGGGCGCACCGGCTGCCGCCGCACCGCAGGCCAGCGCACCCGCTCCGGCCGCTGCCGCGCCGGCGCCCGCCGCTGCTCCGGCGCCTGCAAAGGCTGCGCCGGCACCGGCTGCCGCCGCGCCGGCCGCCGCACCGTCGGGCGAATACCGCGCCAGCCACGCATCGCCGTCGGTACGCAAGTTCGCGCGCGAACTCGGCGTCGAAGTCGCGCGTGTGCAGGGTTCGGGGCCGAAGGGCCGCATTACGAAGGAAGACGTCACGGGCTTCGTGAAGGGCGTGATGACGGGGCAGCGCGCGGCACCGGCCGCGGCAGCCGCGCCGGCAGGCGGCGGCGAGCTGAACCTGCTGCCCTGGCCGAAGGTCGACTTCTCGAAGTTCGGCCCGTTCGAGGCGAAGCCGCTGTCGCGCATCAAGAAGATCTCGGGCGCGAACCTGCATCGCAACTGGGTGATGATCCCGCACGTCACGAACAACGACGAAGCGGACATCACCGAGCTCGAAGCGCTGCGCGTCCAGCTGAACAAGGAACACGAAAAGGCGGGCGTGAAGTTCACGATGCTCGCGTTCGTGATCAAGGCGGTCGTCGCCGCGCTGAAGAAATTCCCGACCTTCAACGCGAGCCTCGACGGCGACAACCTCGTGTTCAAGCAGTACTTCCACGTCGGTTTCGCGGCCGATACGCCGAACGGCCTCGTCGTGCCGGTGATCCGCGATGCGGACAAGAAGGGCCTCGTCGACATCGCGAAGGAAATGAGCGATCTGTCGAAGGCCGCGCGCGAAGGCAAGCTGAAGCCGGACCAGATGCAGGGCGGCTGCTTCTCGATCTCGTCGCTCGGCGGGATCGGCGGGACGAACTTCACGCCGATCATCAACGCGCCGGAAGTGGCGATCCTCGGGTTGTCGCGCGGCCAGATGAAGCCGGTGTGGGATGGCAAGCAGTTCGTGCCGCGGCTCATGCTGCCGCTGTCGCTGTCGTATGACCATCGTGTGATCGATGGCGCGGAAGCCGCGCGGTTCAATGCGTATCTCGGCGCGTTGCTCGGGGATTTCCGTCGCATCATTCTTTGATGAGCGGGGAGGGGCTCGCGGGGGCGTGGTTTTTTGTTGGTTCTCCATGCCCTTGTCGTTGAACCTGGTGCGCTAACGGTCTATTAGCGTCGCCCCTGCGCGGGGCGGCGGTCACTTTTCTTTGTCTTCCAAAGAAAAGTAACCAAAAGAAAGGCGCGTCCTTGGGCGGACGGCAAAGGTGGTCCTGCCCAGGTTCGCGTGCTTTTGTCAGGCCGTAGCCGTAGTCAGGTTCGCTCGCGGGTTCCTCCCCCTCTGTCTGCAGTCAATCAAGAAGGGGACAGTCATGAGTCTCATCGAAGTCAAGGTTCCGGATATCGGCGATTTCAGCGGCGTCGATGTCATCGAAGTCAACGTCAAACCCGGCGACGTGATCGAAAAAGAGCAAACGCTCATCACGCTCGAATCCGATAAAGCCTCCATGGAAGTGCCCAGCGACGTCGCCGGCACCGTCAAGGAAGTCAAGGTCAAAGCCGGCGAGAAAGTCTCGCAAGGCACCGTCATCGCCATCGTCGAAGCCTCGGCAGGCGCAGCCGCGCCCGCACCCGCGAAAGCACCCGAAGCGCCGAAGCCCGCAGCCGCCGCACCGGCGCCGGCCGCAGCCGCGCCGGCACCCGCGCCGCAAGCCGGTAGCTACAGCGGCGCCGCCGACATCGAGTGCGACATGCTCGTGCTCGGCGCCGGCCCCGGCGGCTACTCGGCCGCGTTCCGCTCAGCCGATCTCGGCATGAAGACGGTGCTCGTCGAACGCTACTCGACGCTCGGCGGCGTGTGCCTGAACGTCGGCTGCATCCCGTCGAAGGCGCTGCTGCACACGGCGCTCGTCATCGACGAAGCCGCGGCGCTCGCGTCGCACGGCATCACGTTCGGCAAGCCGGAGGTCGATCTCGACAAGCTGCGCGACTTCAAGGGCGGCGTCGTCAAGAAACTGACGACGGGTCTCGCCGGCATGGCGAAGGCGCGCAAGGTCGAAGTGGTCACCGGCGTCGGCGCGTTCGTCGATCCGTTCCACATGGAAGTGCAGGGCGAAAACGGCAAGAAGGTCGTCAAGTTCAAGCAGGCGATCATCGCCGCCGGCTCGCAAGCCGTGAAGCTGCCGTTCATGCCGGAAGACCCGCGCGTCGTCGATTCGACAGGTGCGCTCGAATTGCGCCAACTGCCGAAGCGCATGCTCGTGATCGGCGGCGGCATCATCGGCCTCGAAATGGCGACGGTGTACGCGACGCTCGGCGCCGAAATCGACGTCGTCGAAATGATGGACGGCCTGATGATGGGCGCGGACCGCGATCTCGTGAAGGTCTGGGAAAAGTACAACGCGAAGCGCTTCGGCAACGTGATGCTGAAGACCAAGACGGTCGGCGCGGAAGCGAAGGAAGACGGCATCTACGTGAAGTTCGAGGGCGAGAAGGCGCCGGCGGAAGCGCAGCGCTACGACCTCGTGCTCGTCGCGGTGGGCCGCAGCCCGAACGGCAAGAAGATCGGTGCCGACAAGGCCGGCGTCGCGGTCACGGATCGCGGCTTCATCGACGTCGACAAGCAGATGCGCACGAACGTCCCGCACATCTTCGCGATCGGCGATATCGTCGGCCAGCCGATGCTCGCGCACAAGGCCGTGCATGAAGGCCACGTCGCCGCGGAAGCCGCGCACGGCGAGAAGGCGTACTTCGACGCGCTGCAGATCCCGTCGGTGGCGTACACCGATCCGGAAGTGGCGTGGGCCGGCAAGACGGAAGACCAGTGCAAGGCCGAAGGCATCAAGTACGGCAAGGCCGTGTTCCCGTGGGCCGCATCGGGCCGCGCAATCGCGAACGGCCGCGACGAAGGCTTCACGAAGCTGATCTTCGACGAGGAAACCCATCGCGTGATCGGCGGCGGCATCGTCGGCCTGAACGCGGGCGACCTGATCAGCGAAGTGTGTCTCGCGGTCGAGATGGGCGCGGACGCGGAAGACATCGGCAAGACGATCCATCCGCACCCGACGCTCGGCGAATCGGTGGGCATGGCCGCCGAGCTGTACGAAGGCGTCTGTACGGACCTGCCGCCGCAGCGCAAGAAGTAACGCGACCGGCACGGCCGGCCAAGCGCCGGCCACGAAAAAACGCCGTCGCCCGGATAATCCGGGCGACGGCGTTTTCATTTGCCCGGCGCGCGTCAGGCGCGAATGTGGCGGGCAGTTGCCGCCCACGCACGTTCCGGCGCCGGAAACGAAAGAGCCGCGCTGGGCGCGGCTCTTTCAGGAGCAGGGACGCTTACGCGGCCGGCTTGCTCGAACGACGTGCGGCAGCGGCGGTGGCAGCCTTCGTTGCGACGGCAGCAGCGGCGTTGAAGTTCGTTTCAGCGATTTCCACGGCTTGCTTCGTGGCCTTCTGAACCGTTTCGTACGTGGTGTTCGCAGCGTTCAGCGCCGACTTCAGTGCGGCGACAGCCGTTTCCGAACCGGCCGGGGCGTTCTTCGCGACGTTGTCGACGAGTGCCTGGACCTTCTTGTTCTGCTCGTCGAATTGCGCTTCGGCGACCTTCGCGAACTCGGCTTGCGTCGACGATGCGATTTCGTACAGGTGACGGCCGTACGACAGCACCTTTTCCGCGACCGGCTGCGACAGGCTCGCTTGCAGCGCGATCAGTTCCTGCGCGTCCTTCACCGACAGCAGACGCTGCGCGTTTTCCTGGCCTTCGGCCAGCGTCGACTTCACGACTTGCAGGTTGAGTTCGATCAGCTTTTCGACGCCTTCGAACGCCTTGGTCGTCAGACCGAACAGGCTTTCGAGGTTGGCTTTTTGGGCGGCGGCGATTTGCTCGGGGGTCAGCAAGGACATGTCAGGCTCCTGAAAAGCGATCGCGTCGATCGCAGGATAAAGGGCACTACGCTGGGGAACTTCGGCGCCGCGTGCTTTGTGCAACGCAGCAATGAGGCCTATTTTAGGGCAGAGAGCACGGATGTCAAGCACTTTTTGTGCGTTGCACAATCGCGACAAATTATCGATAAAACAACGAGTTATCGCACCCGTGCGGAATCGGTTTCATGCGTGTTCCCACATGGTGCGCACGGCGCCGGGGAAAACGCGCCGCACCATGATCACGCACAGGTAAACCTGACAGGCCCATGGAACGTTATCCTTCTGTTCCTGTCGAAAAACGCGCCGTTTCGATGCGCGTGCCGTGGCGACGTGCCGTCGTTACGGCCGAGACCGGCGCCCTGGGCACGCCGAGCATCGGATACGTACTTTCCCCGCTTTAAATTGCCGCCGAAGTGACGTTATCTCAATTAACCGCGTGGTAATCGGGAGACGGGCGCTGTCGGGCAGTGCGTCCCATCGATTTTTTCGATGGGAACGGAAGGGTCGATTGGCCGGAGGTTGGCCGACTCTTACATTCCGGTTTAAAGACGATCGGTAAGTGCCTAATATTGCTCTTTTTTTCAGCTTTAACTACACTTGCG